>ENA-UOYA01002165-UOYA01002165.1-activated-sludge-metagenome-genome-assembly--contig:-NODE-2165-length-19444-cov-3.833101_pt1 | contig 19444 bp, 17 predicted proteins | sample MGYA00238163_ERZ764804 | MGnify/ENA primary metagenome ERZ764804 (study PRJEB28919, sample SAMN05720223) | activated sludge metagenome | isolation source: Anaerobic digester | place: Hong Kong... | reverse complement strand
GGCCGTCAGTACTACGACTTTTTAGTATTTATTGACGAAAACAACCAACCGGATAAGACCCGCAGCTTGGCGGAAGACTGGGGAACTGATGAAAGCGGTAAGATTTGGACATTCAACCTGCGTCAGGGTGTAAAATTCCATAATGGCAAAGAATTTACATCCCGGGATGTTAAGTTTACCTTTGACCGGCTGCGTGATCCCAATGTGGGCGCGGCTACCGTGGGGATGTACTCAAACATCGTGGATATTTCAACGCCGGACGATTATACCGTGGTATTTACATTGAATAACCCAAACCCGGATTTTCTCAAAGATTTAGCTGACTATCATGCCGTGGTTGTGGATGCCGACAACACCGACTTTGCTACGAATTTTAACGGTACGGGTCCCTTTATCGTCGAAAGTTATATTCCTGAAGACCGGGTCGTCTTTAAGCGGAATCCTGACTATTGGATGAAAGATGAGGAAGGCAACCAGCTTCCTTATTTGGACGGGATGGAATTCCTCTTTTTGAGTGATCCCTCAGCTCAGGTAGAGGCGTTAAGAAGCGGCCAGGTGGATTACCTGTTCTATCTGCCTGCCGAGGCTGTACCGACCCTGGAGGGGAACCCGGATGTGGAGATTTATGAGAGCCCGTCCAATTTATCCTATGTCATTCATATGCGCTCCGACCGGAAACCGGCCAGTGATGTTCGTGTACGTCAAGCCCTGAAGCTGGGCACCGACCGCAATGCCATCCTGCAGGGAGCCATTGAAGGTTTTGGTGTAACGGGCCGGGATACCCCCATAGGTCCGGCTTTCAAAGAATTTTATCTTGACGTGCCTGAGCCTGCGCGGGATGTGGAAAAAGCGAAACAACTCTTGGCAGAGGCCGGCTATCCCAATGGCCTGGACATTACCCTGTATGCCCAGGAAGCTTCTCCCGTACCTGCTATTGCTACAATATGGAAGGAACAAATGGCCGAGATTGGCGTTAATGTGAATATCCAACTTGTCCCATCCGAAGTGTATTATGGTGCGGACAACATGTGGTTGGAGGTAGACTTTGGTATTACAGACTGGGGCTCCAGAGCATATCCTCAGCCCTATCTGGATCTGTGCTATGTCAGCACCGCTCAATGGAACGAAAGTCACTGGTCCGACAAAGAACTTGATGAGGTGGCAGCCTTGGCCGCCAAAGAAATGGATCCTGCGAAACGTGTCGAGTTATATCATCAAATCCAGAAAATCATGATGGATCGGGGTCCGGTAATTATTCCCTTCTTCAAGAATAACATGTGGGCAGCAAGGGCTGAGTTGAAAGGCCTCAAACCTACCAGATATCAAGGCACAGCCCTGGATCTTCGTACCGTCTATTTTGAAAAGTAAGAAGTGTTCTTAAGGCAGTCGGGCAAAGAATAAACGGTATGCCCATTACCAATCAATGCGAAGGAAGTGCGCCTAAGAGAAGGTTTCGGCGGGTATTTAGTACTCGCCGGACCTTAATCTTAGGGTATTTTCTGTGGGAGGTAGCAAATGGCAGAAATTGAAACTCTCCAAAGACATAATATGTCCACGCCTTCTAAGTTTTCAATTGTTGTAAAAAAGATATTGCGTCGTCCAACAACTTTTATTGGAATTGCTATTGTATTATTTTTTCTATTGTTAGCAATTATCGGTCCGTATATTGCCCCTTATCCTTATTCAGCACAAAATCTGGCGGAAAAGCTGCAGCCACCTTCAGAAAAGCATATTTTCGGAACAGATCAGTTCGGCCGTGATATTTTTAGCCGTCTTATTGTCGGCAGTCGAGACGTGTTTGTTGTCGCAGGGTCCGGTACTGCTTTGGCTGCTTTTCTCGGCTTGCTGGTGGGTCTTTTTTCAGGATATCGCGGGGGGATTATCGATGAAATTGTCATGCGCGGTATGGATGTGATACTGTCCATTCCACCTTTGCTGTTGGCAATGGTAATCCTGTTTTCCCTCGGCCCATCAAAGGTCAATGTCAGCCTGGTAGTGGGTTTTCTATATATTCCTATGGTGGCACGGGTGGTACGCAGCGTGGTGTTAGACCTAAAAACAAGACAGTTCATTGAAGCTGCCAAGCTCAGAGGTGAAAGCAGCGCCTATATTTTGTTTAAGGAGATTCTGCCAAACGTGTTGCCGTATCTAGCTGTAGAGGCTTCGATGCGTTTTTCTTATGCAATTTTCTTGGTCGCCTCACTGGGTTTTTTAGGATTAGGCGTGCAGCCACCGTCGCCTGACTGGGGATTGATGGTGGGTGAAGCACGGAACTGGTTTCACCAGGCGCGCTGGGTATTATATTTCCCGGCTGGCACCATTGCCTTGTTGGTGGTTGGTGTAGGTTTTATGAGTGATGGACTCAGAAATATGCTGTTGCCGGGTGGGGTGAGCGATGATTAATAAAACAGTACAAGAAAATGACATTCAATTGGACAATAAAACCGTCCTTAGTGTTCGTAACTTGACGGTGACATATGACACGAAAGCGGGACCACTGGACACGGTGAGAAATATCTCTCTTAAGATTAACGCCGGAGAAGTTTACGGGTTGGTGGGCGAGTCCGGGTCGGGTAAATCCACCCTGGCCAGGGCTATTGTACGCTACTTGCCCGCAAACGGCCGGGTGAGCAGTGGTACGGTGCTGCTTTCCGGTACGGATTTGATGAAACTGCCTATGTCAGAAATGAGGCGCATTTGGGGCGCTAAGATTACCATGGTGCACCAGGACCCGGGAGCAGCAGTCAATCCTTCTCTGCCCGTGGGTGAGCAGATTGCTGAAGTTGCCCGTGTTCACTTGCGCATGTCCAAGGCTGAGGCTAGAGAGAAAGCCATCGAAATGCTGACCAAAGTGCGCATGCCGGACCCGAAGTCGGTGATGAAGCGTTATGCGCATCAATTGAGCGGCGGGATGCTGCAGCGGATTTTAATTGCCTCGGCCATGGTGACAAACCCACAACTGATCATTATGGATGAGCCGACGACAGCCTTGGATGTGACCACGGAAGCGGTCATTCTGGATTTGATCAACGAACTAATGAAAGAATATAACACATCGATTATTTATATCACGCATAACCTGGGTGTCGTAGCACGCATGTGTGATCGGGTAGGTGTGATGTATGCCGGTGAATTAATGGAGGAAGGTACGATTCGCCAGGTCTTCAAGAGCAAGCTCCACCCCTACACCCGCGGGTTGCTGGGCTGTGTGCCGCGGATCGAGGCCAGCAAAAGTGACGTCAGCCTAAGTTCCATTCCTGGTTTTATTCCACGGCCGGATCAGCTGCCGGCGGGCTGTATTTTTGCACCCCGGTGCAGCTTGGTGGAGGGGGCATGTATGGCCTCCCGTCCCTCCAGGGTGGAAGCAGAGACCGGGCATTTCACGGCCTGCCGCCGGTGGGAAGAGCTTAAGCAAAAACCGGAGCTGTATACGGATGCCCAGCAAAGAAGGGAAGGGTCGGAGCGAATAGAAGGGCCTCTGGTACTGGAGGCACGCAATGTAAAGAAATATTTTTCCGTTTCGGGAGGATTATCTTCTCTTTGGCAGCGTGGGCCAATAGAAGTAAAGGCTGTGGACGATATTTCCATTAGAGTCCGGGGCGGATTTACCATGGGGATTGTGGGTGAAAGCGGTTGTGGAAAGACGACCTTTGCCCGCTGTATTTCCGGCCTGGATGAAGCAACCTCCGGCGAGATTATCCTGGAAGGGGAGCGTCTTCCCAATACCCTGTTAAAAAGATTGCCCTCTCAGTTGAAAAAGATTCAAATGGTGTTCCAGAATCCGGATGCCTCCCTGAATCCCCAACATACCGTAGGAGATAGCGTTACCCGACCTTTGGTTTTGCTGGGTAAACTGTCAAAAAAACAAGTTCAGGAACGAGTACGGGAACTTTTTAAAGCGGTGAATCTTCCTGAAGATTATATCCACCGTTTACCTCACGAGCTGAGCGGTGGTGAGAAACAGCGCGTGGCCATTGCACGGGCCTTTGCGTCGGATCCGACTATTATGATTTGTGACGAGCCCATCGCTTCTTTGGATGTATCTGTGCAGGCGGCCTTGATGAACCTGCTGGTGAAACTACAGGAGTCTAAGGGAACATCTTATTTATTTATTTCACATGATCTGGCAGCAGTACGCTATTTATCTGATTGGATCGCGGTGGTATACCTGGGTCGCATTTGGGAAGTGGGTTCCGCGGAAGATGTATTTATGCCGCCCTATCATCCTTATACCGAGGCGCTGCTCTCTGCCATTCCCATTCCGGATCCTGATGTACGGCAAGAACGGATTCGCTTGGTCGGCAGCGTGCCCAGCGCGGTCAATATTCCTCCAGGATGCCGTTTTCACACCCGCTGTCCCCGTAAGCTTGGCAAGATCTGCGAAGAGCAGGAACCTACCTGGCAGCATGTGAACGAGTTTCATAGCATCTGCTGTCACATACAGCTGGATGAACTAAGAGCTCTGCAGGGTGCGGGAAGTATCCGCCAAACGGATAACCCAGGGGAGGTGAGCTGATGTTAATCTATATATTGCGTCGGGTTGGTTTCATTATTTTGACTATGTTTTTGGCGTCTATTATCATCTTTTCAGTGACACAGCTTTTGCCGGGGGATGTGGCACAGGTAGTGCTAGGGCAGTTTGCGACGGAAACAGCCATAAACAACTTGCGCGAGGAGCTCGGTCTCAACCTTCCCCTCCACACCCAGTATTTAAATTGGGTAACAGACTTTGTGCGGGGAGACTGGGGCAATTCGCTGACCAGCCGGATGCCGATACGTCCCATGATCATGGCAAGGTTGTATAATTCGGCGATGTTGGCGGGCGTAGCGCTGCTGATTTATGTGCCGATAGGAATAATTTTGGGAGTAATCGCAGCTTTAAAACGGGATAAGTTTCTAGATAGAACCATTTCAGGGATTTCCATGGCTTTTGTGGGATTGCCCGAGTTTGTGACCGGTCTCTTGCTGATAACTTTTTTGGCCATTGGCATGAAGTGGCTGCCGGCTAATTCGTCTATTAATCCGGATAGCACCTTCAGTGAAGCCTTTAAATACCTGATCCTGCCGGCGATTACCGTTAGCTTGACCAATATTGGTTATATCGCTCGGATGACCCGTTCCGGAACCATAGATGTACTGCGGACCGACTATGTCCGGGCTGCCTATCTTAAAGGTTTGTCCCGGTGGGAAGTGCTGGTACGGCATGTTTTACGCAATGCTCTTTTGCCTACTGTTACTGTGGTAGCCATGGGTATTGGTTGGCTGCTGGGGGGCTTGATTGTTACTGAACAAGTATTTGGCTATCCGGGAATGGGTCGGCTGCTGGTATACGCTATCGAGCGGAGGGACCTGCCTTTGATTCAAGCCAGCAGCATGATTATTGTCGCGATTTTTTCCCTGTCAAACCTGGGGGCGGATATTTTATACAGCTATTTGAATCCGCGCATTCGATTTAGAAAATAAGGCTGGCTATCTAGTGTGTCAGATATACGCCGATGGGTCGAGATTGTAATTTAATATGGCATGCAAAGTCCTGGTATCTACCAGTGATGAATTGCCAGGCCTTTGCAGCTTTCAATTTGAGTTTTGTGGAGTAGTTTATCGGAATATTAAATATTTTAATTACAAGTTTTTTAGAGTTTTAGCTTTCTTCAGGTCGCAGAACTCTATTTTTTTCCACTGCACCTTAATTTCACTATACTTAATAGTTTATGTAATGAAATGGAAAACAGTTGGCTTTGATTGAAGGAAGGATGATCATATGATTTATCAAAGCAGGGATTATGGCATTACAAGAATAAGATCTAAAGCAAATAATAAATGTCATGGGATGGGTCTGGGAGTTATTTTATTTGATGATGATCCGCCGGCTTTTCCGGGAGATGTGAGAAATCCCAGTGCATTTCCCTACCCAATTCAGTATGAAATAGCGGAAGGGGTAAATAATGAAACTTTAGTTTTTGGTACAAATATTGAATTATGCCGTAAATCTGTGATTAATGCTGCGAAGAAATTGGAAAAAATGGGTTGCCGGGCGATAGTTGGTGAATGTGGGTATTTTTCTATTTTTCAAAGAGATGTAGCTACTGTTGTAAATGTCCCTGTATTTATGTCCAGCTTATTGCAAGTTCCCTTAATCCAGCAAATAATCAGCCCTCAGAAAACTGTAGCTATTGCAGTTGCCCTCAAATGGTGTTTTAATAATGAACATTTAACTAGTGTCGGTATTGATCCTCATAGTAATATCAAAATATTTGGGATCGAAGATGAATATGCTTGTCCGGAATTTTCAAATTTATGGGATCATAGCAAACGACCGAAAGTCCCTACCGCAGATTATGAGACGGCCGAAAGAGATTTTGTTTTTGCTTGCAAGGATATTGTAGAGAAAAATCCCGATGTGGGCGCTTTAATGCTGGAATGTTCAGGCTTTCCAACTTTTGGGCGGGCCATTCAGCGAGAAATTGATTTGCCTGTGTTTGATTGGAGTACATTGATGGATTATGCATATTCAGTTGTGGTGCATAGAGACTTTTATGGACATGTTTAATTTGCCAAGCTAAGATAATTAAATTACATTTTTCCAACCCAGCACTTGGATGGTGAACCCTTGAAGGTTTAGCATCCGGAATGGTCGCTTGACAGAAAGCGACCAAAACTCTTTTTAATTACAAAAATTTAATTGTTATTTCGCTGGAGAGGAGTGAAATTAATGTATTTAACAGACGATGAAAAAGATATGCTGGCCGGTAAATATGGAGAGGGCGTTGCTCTGGCCATGAAGATTCAGGTGGCAGTGGGAGAGTGCTTTGATGCCAAACGCATGGTAGAAATCAGCAAAGCACATGTCGCTTTAAGCAACCAGGAAGCGGATCTATGGTTTGTGGAAAAACTACTGAAAGCCGGAGCATACTGCAGGATTTCTCCTACCGTAAATCCCGGTTTTCATTTAGAGTTCTGCCGTGATAATTTATCAATATCCTCTAAAGACGCGGAATTGATGGAAAGAACCCGTAATGCATATCGAGAAATCGGTGCCACCCTAACTTTTTCTTGCACCCCTTATTTGGAGGCAAATGTACCGCGCTTTGGAGAAATTATCTCCTATTCCGAGACCAGCGCTACCGCTTATGTGAATTCTGTCATTGGAGCCAGAACAAACCGGGAATCTGTACAAAGCTCTCTTTGCGCGGCGATAACAGGTCGCGTTCCTGAATATGGTTATTTATTGGCTGAAAACCGCCGGGGAACTGTTCTTGTCGATGTCCGGGCTGATATCAAGGACGATTTTGATTATCAATTATTGGGATATTGTGCGAAAAAGATTGGTTTTGGAGTGCCTGTTTTTACGGGGCTGCCCCTTAATCCCTCTCAGGAAGCTTTAATTAATTTGGGCGCGCAGTTAAATACCATTGGCGCTTATGCGATATATCATATCGTGGGGGTTACTCCCGAAGCGCAAACCATTGAAATGGCATTCGGGGGGAAAGAACCGGCACGGACAGTTGTGATTACAAATGATGATTTGGCTGAGGTACAAAAGAGCATTTCTCATCCGGAGGGGAAAATTGACTTTGCCATGTTTGGCTGTCCTCATTTCACGATCAACCAGGTGCGGGAAATCGCCCGGATGGTTCAGGGGAAAAAACTTGCGGCAGAGATGTGGATTCTCACTTCCAGTCTAACGAAAGAGCTGGCGGACCGCATGGGGTTGACCGGTACCATCGAGAGCGCCGGCGGCCATATTTTGGATAATACTTGTATTGACCAGCCCTGCTGGCGTCATTTGGAAGGAAAAGTGGGAGTCACAGATTCTCCCAAATGTGCCTACTACACAAAAAGAAGAGGACTGGAGTTTATCATCAGAGATCTCAGGTCATGTGTGGATGCGACATTGAAGGGGGAAGTATCATGAAAGAAAGAAGTTTTACTTTTACCTGCCATAAGATTTCGGAGGGGAAAGCTGAGGGCCGGGTTTTGATTTCCAAGGATGATATCCTGTTCTATCTGTGTAATCCTGAAACAGGTCAAATCATCGAAGAAGGACATGCTTTAGAGGGACAGAGTGTGGCGGGGAAAATATTAGTTTTTCCTGCGGGCAAAGGAAGTTCTTCCGTGCAAGTGGATGGGCTGTATCAACTATTAACCAGAAATAATGCCCCCAAGGCGATGATTATTGAACGGCCGGATACGATCCTGGTCACAAGCGCCATTATTATGGAGATTCCGTTGGTAGACCGGGTGGAAAAGGAGTTTTACCAAAGGGTGGAAGACGGGGATTACCTATGTGTAGATGCAGATAAAGGAATAATTACCATTACGAAGCAAGAAAAAATCCTATAAAGAATCCTATAAAGAAAGGAAACTGACTATGAAAGAGGCGATTTACTCTTCAAAGGCACCACATCCTATCGGAGCGTATTCTCCGGCGGTGAAGGCCGGGGACTGGATTTTCGTATCAGGCCAGGGGCCGGAAGATCCGTTTACACATGAAGTTAGAGGGAATACAATTGAAGAGCAAACCCAATTTACGATAGAAAATGTTTTGGCCATTTTGGACGCAGCAGGTGCGAAACCGGAAGATGTTGTCCAGGTTCATGTTTTCCTGCGGGATTTAAATGATTTTTCCCGGTTTAACGAGGTATATGCGAAATATTTTCCGGATCCTAAACCTGCCCGGGCTACAGTGGGCTGTAATTTGCTTAATAATATTATGATAGAAATAGATTGTATTGCATTAGTCCGATAGCTAACAGTTCTATGACTTCCCCCGTTTATCGGTAGATTCCTAGTGTTAACAAAGATGTTTGATAGTGGAGGTGTGAAGGAGTGAAGAAAAATTTTGATTACGTAGGCAAGAGTTACCCGGTTCATGATGCCATAGGAAAAGTGACAGGTGGATTAGTTTATGCCGGAGATATGAAACTTCCCCGGATGCTGCATGCAAAATTACTGCTTAGTCCCATCGCCCATGGAATTATTAAAGAAATTGATACCAAAAGAGCAGAGGAACTTCCCGGGGTAGTAAAGGTTTTTTCATATAAAAATTCACCCTGCACTTCCTATAGCCGGTACCGGCTACTACCTGGACAAGAAAACTGTCCGGCAGATCAAAAGCTGTTTTCCGACAAAGTGCGCTACTTTGGCGATTGGGTAGCCGTGGTTGTAGCCCAGGATGCCGGCATTGCCCATGATGCGGTAAAATTGATTGATGTTAAGTATGAGGAGCTGCCGGTTGTGACAGATTTATCCGATGCTTTAAAGAATGAGGCGAAGATTCACGAAAGCGGGAACTTAATTCGGGAATATGGATATACCATTGGTGCAGGAGAGTCCGGTGTCGCCGGGGAAGAAGATGCTGTAACTGTGGAAACTACTGTGCGCACCCCCAGAGCCCATCATGCAACCATGGAAACCCATGTTTGTATAGCCCGGTATGATGTTTCCGGCAAAATAACCATCTGGTCATCCTGCCAGGGGGCATATGCCGTCAGGACGATCGTTGCCGACTTTTTGGGATTGAGCTACAACATGGTCAGGGTGATAAAGACTCCGGTGGGAGGGTCTTTCGGGGGAAAGCAAGAGGCAATTTTGGAACCCCTGACTGCCTTTTTAGCCAAAGAAACCCGGTCCACGGTCATGCTGAAACTAAACCGGAGGGAATGCATCCTTTCCACTATGACCAGGCCGGAAGTAGAAACCAGGTTGAAAACAACATGCTCAAAAGATGGGAAATTGCTCAGGTGTGACATTAATGCTGTGCTGGATGCGGGAGCTTACGCCACAAATGCCATGGACTACATTGCAGGTACCATGGGCAAAATTACGAAATTATACAGGATACCCAACATTAAGTACCAGGCAAAGTCTGTTTATACCAATTGCCCTGTTTCCGGGGCCATGAGAGGATGGGGATCTCCGGAGTTTTTTACCGCTGTGGAAATACAGATGGATCAGATTGCCAAGAAGTTAAGCATGGATCCGGTCACATTTAGACTCAAGAATTTGGTCCATCCCTATGATATTGATCAGGCGACGAAAATTTCTCTGGGAAATGCCGGGATTATTGATTGCCTGGAAAAAGGGGCGGCGGAGTTTAATTGGTATGAAAGGTACAATGCCCCGAAGACAGAGGGAAGATATCAAATTGGGGTAGGTTTTGCTTGCGGGGCCCATAAAAACAGCATGTATGGCGGGGGGCCGGAATTCAGCACCATGACCATGAAAATGAATGAGGATGGAACCTTTCTTTTAAATACGGCCGTACAGGACTTGGGATGCGGGTCAGTACAGACGATAAGAATTATCGCGGGGGAAGCACTGAGCGTAGATCCGGAGCAGATTCTTGTTTTGGAAGCTGATACGGACTATAGCCCGTATGACTTTGGTTCATACGGCACCAGGGTCACATATGTTTGCGGGGCGTGTGCCTTAAAAGTGGCCGGTAAGATTAAAGAACAGATTCTGGATGTGGCTTCCCTGGCTTTGCAGCAGCCCAAACAGCATTTAAAGATAGAAAACGCACAGGTGTACAATATAAAAGACAAGAACCAGCGTATTAGTTTTAAAGAGATTGGAATAATCTCAAAAAATAAATATCACCTGGATATAATTGCTACGGAAACCTATTATGGTGTTTCCAACCCCGGGGGATACGGGGCACATTTTGCCGAGGTCAAGGTGGATCGGTTAACCGGCTTGGTTCTGGTGACCGATTATTTGGCTGTGCATGATGTGGGACAAGTGATTAACCGCAGGATGTGTGAAGGTCAAGTGCAGGGTGCGGTACAAATGGGTATCGGCTATGCTCTAAGCGAAGAAGTCAGTGTAAACGCAAAGGGACAGGTGCTGAATGACAGTTTTAAGAACTACCATATGATCAATGCCCCCGATATGCCAAATGTAAGGGTAATTTTGTTGGAACGGGGCGGAGACGACGGCCCGTTTGGCGCAAAAGGTATTGGTGAACTAGCCGTGGTGCCGGTGGCTGGAGCAGTGGTAAATGCCGTGAATAACGCTCTGGGAACAAATTTATCCCATCTTCCCTTAACACCGAAAAAAATTATTACTGCCTTGAGACAAGATCTTAATTCAAGTATCTGAGAGGTGACAAGATATGCTGATCCAATTTATGCTTAACGGGAAACCATGCCGGATTGATGTAGAACCAAGGAAAAGGCTGGTTGATGTTTTAAGAGATGATTTAAATTTAACCGGTACGAAAGAAGGGTGCGGGGAAGGGGAATGCGGGTCATGTACCGTGATTTTAGATGGAGCAGCGGTAAATTCTTGTCTGGTTCTTGCCTGTCAGGTGAGAGGTAAAGAAATTATCACTGTAGAGGGATTGGCCCAAAATGGTGAGCTTGACCCCTTGCAAAAATCTTTCTTGGAACACGGGGCAGTGCAATGTGGTTATTGTACGCCGGGTATGCTCATGTCGGCAAAAGCATTACTGATGAAAAATCCTCATCCCACCGAAAAAGAAATAAAAGAAGCGATAGCCGGAAATTTATGCAGGTGTACAGGTTACAACAAAATTATTGCCGCAATTAAAAATGTTGCGGAAGATGGTGGAAATGAATAAAGCTAATTTGAAAAAATAAGGATGATAAGGAATGACATCACGAGATAGGATTTTATCCGCTCTCACCCTGAAACAGCCCGATCGCGTGCCCTTTGCCGATGATATCAATTTGGAAACGAGAAAGAAATTGATGGGCCGGGAGGATTTTTCAGATATAGAGTTTGCCAATGCCTTAGGATTGGATGCTATAGATTGCAGAGCCAATGAATACTATGCTCCTTTTTTCTGTGAGAAACAACTGGTAAATGGCCATGAATTTTTAGGCGATGGATTAATTAAAACTGAAAAAGATCTTAAATTAATGGTTTTCCCAAACCCGCAAGAGGAAAAATTTTATGACCCGGTGAAAAGGTTTGTGGAAACGGTAGGTAAAGAAGAAAAAGCAACCTTTACCTATATGTCTTGGTGTGTGGAAGGTGTGCTCAACTCCATGGGGGTGGAGGCATTCTGTTATGCTCTTTATGAGAACCTAAAACTTGTAGAAACTATTCTTGATCAATATGCAGAATGGAATTGTGCCGTAATGGAGCGTTTGAACACAGTGGGCATTGATTTTATCAGCACCTATAACAATATTGCCTATAACAGCGGCCCTTTGGTTTCTCCCCAGGTTTTCCGGGAAGTATTTTTACCCAGATTAAAAAAAGTGGCAGATGTGTGCAAGTTACCTTGGGTTTACCATGGGGACGGAAATATTATGCCCCTAATGGACGATTTGCTGACTTTAGGCATGAATGGACTTCATCCTATTCAAACCGGGGTAATGGATTTAAAAACCGTCAAGGAAAAATACGGGGATCGTTTGTGCTTGTGGGGGAATGTTGATTTAGCATATGTTCTCACCAGGGGTACAACCGAGGAGGTAGAGGAGGAAGTAAAAAGGTGCATCAAAGATGCCGGAAATAACGGGGGATTTATTCTGGGCAGCAGCAATTGCCTGCCTCCCTATTGCAAAACAGAAAATATTTGGGCGATGTCAAAAGCGGTGCAGAAATATGGGAAATACCCGTTAGTTTTTGCATGAGCATTAAGAGCTTTCCTTATTCTTTTAATATGGATTTGTATTAATCATAAGTTAGGAGGGAAAAAATGGACAACTTTCAAGTATATACTCCTGATAGTATGACCGAACTCGTTAAAGCTCTTGGTCAGGCAACACCTAATAGTAAGATTTTGGCCGGAGGAACAGATCTAATTATTTCTCTCCATGAAAGAAAAATTTATCCTGATTTGATCATTGATCTATCCGGAGTAAAAGAATTATCCTCTATTAAAGAGGAAAATGGATGGGTTTCTCTTGGAGCGATAACAACATTCACAGAGATCAAAGAAAACAGTTTAGTGCAAAAGTATTTTCCCAGTCTGGCGGAAGCAGCCGCCCAGGTTGGATCCAACCAAATTCGCAACCGGGCAACAATTGGGGGAAATATTGCTAATGCCTCCCCTGCCGGAGACTCATTACCGGTACTATCCATGCTAAATGCAAAAGTTTTTGTAATCAATCACCTGGGTAATATGAAAGAATACACGATAGACGAAATAGTAGCCGCCCCAAGAAAAACAAATTTAAGTTATCATGAGGCCATTGTCAGCATTAAGATACCCATCCCTCCCCCTGCCTTTCGCAGCGCTTTTGTCAAATTGGGAACCAGAACTGCGGTTACTATTGCCATGATTAATGTAGCTATGGGCATAAACTACGACGAAAAAACAAGGAGAGTAAACGAGGCTTGCTTGGTGATCGGTGCAATATCTCCGAAGCCCTTGCGGGTTCCGGAGATCGAAAAAATCTTTATTGACCGCCCCCTTGATCACAGCCTATTAATGGAATTCTCCCGGGACCTTTCCAGATTAGTCGAAAAAACAGCCCCGGTTGAGTTTGAAATGGAATACAAAAAAGATGCTGTGAATGGGGTTGCTCTCGACCTGATGCATAAGCTGTTGCCGGAAATTTATCCTCGGTGAAATCAGGTTATGTCTTAATACCAAGTTTCCGCATCCGATACTGCATATTCTGCCGGGAAATGCCCAAAGCCGCGGCTGCTTTCGTAATATTACCGCGATGCCTTTTTAATGTTTCGATAATGGCTTGGTATTCAACCTCACTTAAAATGTGGGAAAGGGTCCCAGGCTCTTTGGTAGTAATATCCAATACCCCCATATCCAATTGGTCTAATTTTATTTTGAGATATTGGGGCAGGTGATCGGTTTTGATGATTTGATCTTCCCCTAGCATCGTGATCGCGCTTTCGATTACATGTTCCAGCTCTCTGACATTTCCTGGCCATTGATATTTCATTAAGAAATTTTTCATGTCAGGGGAAATCTTGATACTTCCCCGGCCATAAATTTTTTGAAACTTTTTTAAAAAATAATCAATTAATGTTTCGATATCTTCTTGACGTTCCCGCAGCGGAGGGATATATAAGGAAATTACGGCAATCCGGTAAAATAAGTCCTTGCGTAAATCTCCCCGGCTTATGGATTCCCACGGGTCAACATTAATGGAACTGATAATCCGGCAGTTAACCGGGATATCGGTCTTCCCTCCCAGGCGGCGGACATATTTTTCCTGCAGCACCCGCAAAAGTTTTGCTTGCAAAGATGTACTCATGGAGTTTATTTCATCAAGAAAAACAGTTCCTTTTCCGGCTTGTTCAAAAAGCCCGGGATTATCAACCGCTCCGGTAAAAGCTCCTTTGGTTGTTCCAAAAAGCGAGCTTTCCAAAAGGGTTTCCGGGATGGCAGCGCAATTAATGGCAATAAAAGGTTCCTGACTGTGGTCACTATGATTATGAATCCCCTGCACCAGCAGTTCTTTTCCTGTCCCCGTCTCACCATAAACCAAAACCGGGCAATCCGCTTCTGCCGCTTTTTTTGCGGAAAGAATAAGTTGTTCCACGGTTTGACTGCTATATTTTATTGATTCAAGAGTAAATCTTGTCCCATTTTGTTTGGTGGTACCTGCATCGGAACCTATTTGGCCTTGCAACTGAATCGTTTTTTCCAGCAACTCTTTAATTTGCGTAACATTACGGCAAATGGAATATACGCAGATTAATTTATCGTCCCGGAAAACCGGGATCGTGTTAGCTACAATATCAATTTTTTTCCCGTTTTTCGGAATAATATGCTTATACCTGCCCAGCATTGGTTTTCCTGATTTTGTTACAAGCACATGATCACTTTCTTGTTCGGTAACATCATATACATCCAACAAATGCTTGCCGATTACATCTTTTTTTGATAAATTTTCCCACTTAGATAATTCATTATTATAATAGATAATCTTATAATGAGGATCTGTCACCAAAATTCCTTCATTAACCGAATCAAAAATTTGTTCCATTAGTTTCAAATAGTCTTGGCCATTCATATAACCATCCTTTTCTCTGTCATGTTTAGACAATTATTTTTTAATTCTTTTTTTTCTTAATTTCTCCTTCATGTAAATAATTAAATCAAAAAAGTTAATTAAAAGAGAAGTTATCAAAACATGCTCCATCCGATGGAGCAGGCTGCGCTATTCCCGCACAAATATGACACACTTCACCCATTTCCCCTCCTCCTTTCTTACATATTCTTTATTTTTTTGCATAGATATTATGAGATGCAAAATTGGGAGGTGCAGCCTGGTGCTAGTGATTGATATGAGAGGAAGGCGCAAGTATAAATGGGGCGCGGGATTTATCTTGATCGTCATGATGCTGGGGATGGCCTTGGCTCCGGCCCAACTGACGGGAAGAAACTACTTGGTTAGCATGGTGACGAAGACTTTCAAGTTGGTGCCCATTTATAGTGTGGATGTTCCGGATAAAAGAATCGCCATCAGCTTTGATGCCACATGGGGCACTGAGAACACCCAAAGGTTATTGGATATTTTGGATAAACACCAAGTGAAGACGACCTTTTTTCTAGTTAATATTTGGCTGGAAAAATATCCTGATGTAGCCCGAACTATTTCAGAAAGAGGCCATGAAATCGGTATGCATTCTGCTACCCATCCTCATTTTTCTCAATTATCCGAAGCGCAAATGGAAAAGGAATTAAGAGATAATTTTCAAATGATCCGGGATATTACGGGGCAAGAACCGGTGCTTTTTCGCCCACCCTACGGGGACTATAATAACAATGTTATTCGCACGGTGGATAGGTTGGGATTTAAGACGATTCAGTGGAGCGTAGACAGCTTGGACTGGAAGGATTTGTCTGCGGCTCAAATCCAGGAGCGGATCCTTACCAAGATTAAACCGGGAGATATTGTGTTATTTCATAATGCCGGGAAATATACGCCGGACGCACTTGATCCCTTGCTAACTACTTTAAAACAACAAGGGTATCAGGTAGTTCCCATATCTGAGCTGCTTCTTACGGGGGATTATTATATTGATTATGCGGGCGTGCAAAGAAAAAAATAGGCAGGAGTAAAAAATTGATCTAAAAACCACACACCGGTCAGGCACCCTCTTTACGGGATTTTAATAATATATATGACTAAAGTTTGATGCTTTAGTTAATACTGTAGAAAAAGAGCAAGGGGGCAGCCGATGAATACAGGTGACAAGTGCATGGTGTGTAATAATACTTCTCCTCACTATTCAGAGGGAATGTTTATAAAGGGAAATTTTCTCTGCCATTTATGTGAGGAAATGATTACTTCCATGAAATCAGAGGATATCTATTATCCCTTTGTGAAAAATTGCCTGAAAAAAATTTGGATTACAGAGAATATTGGAATGAAAAAACGGTACCTGAGCTAACTGGTATCGTTTTTATATTTTTTATAAGTTGTTTCCGGGAAAGTGCTTTTATCCGGTCTATCTGATATAATCTAGCTATGTACCAAGCTTTCAGGGATAAACCTTAAATGGGGTCAGGATGCTGTTATGAATGAAATTAATCAAAGTTCCGCACCTTTAGTAGAACAATTGGCCAAATATCTTAAAGAAGGCTACCTGCCTTTCCATATGCCGGGGCATAAGGGCGGTTCCGGGGTTCTTCAGGAGTGGCATGATTTACTGGGCCATGGAGTTTTTTCTGTAGACTTGACTGAGGTGGAGGGTCTAGACGACCTGCATCACCCTGCCGGGCCGATTGGACAAGCCCAAAGATTGGCGGCAGATTTAATGGGCGCGGATGAAGCGTTCTTTTTGGTTAATGGGGCTACGGCGGGCCTGCATGCAGCCATCATGGCATTATGCGGGTCCGGGGACCGGGTGATTATACCCCGGCATGCCCACCGGAGTGTTTATGAAGGGGTAATTCTCTCGGGGGCGGAACCTGTCTATCTGAAACCGGAGATGCACCGGGCATGGGGAATTCCCATCGGGGTAGAATTAAGCCAGGTGGATGCTGCTTTAAACCGGTATCCGGATGCAAAATGCCTGGTCATGGTTCATCCCACCTATTACGGCCTGGCATCTGATTTAGAAGCCATCGGCAAGTTAGCCCGGACCAAAAGAGTGCCTATGGTGGTAGATGAGGCTCATGGCGCTCATTTCAAGTTTTCTTCCTGTTTTCCCAAGCCGGCCATAGCATGCGGTGCTTTTGCAGTGGTTCAGGGCTGGCACAAGACCATGGGTTCTTTTACCCAAAGCGGGCTCCTGCTGGTTAAGGATCATCTTGAAGGAATAGGCCTAAAAGATTACTTATCCTTGCTTCAATCCACCAGTCCTTCTTATTTATTAATGGGTTCCCTGGATGCAGCCAGAAAACAATGGGCGGAAAAGGGCCGGGATATGGCTGAAAAAATATTGTCATTATCAATAGATTTTCGGAATAAAGTATCTCAATTGGAAGGTATTTTTTGCTTAAACAGAGAAACCTTATACTCTTCCGTGCTAGCAGGAATCGATCTGACAAAGCTGGTCATAAGTGGGATAAATCTAGGTTTAAATGGTTATGAACTGGCTCAAGAGTTACGGGAAAGGTACCGGATTCAACCGGAAATGGCCTTTTTGGGAGGTGTGTTGCTCCTGGTAACCATCGGGGATAACCAGGAAAAGATGGAGCGGCTTTTTCAAGCTTTGAAGGATTTGGCATCCCGGGTTTCTTTAAAAAATAATAAGAAAAATATTTTGTGGCCTGACGTGATCCCGGGTGAGATGGTCATGCTGCCGGGGAAAGCCATACGCGCCCCTAAAAAATCAATCGACCTGGCCGGGGCAGCGGGTTCTGTTGCCGGGGAGTTTATCTGTCCCTATCCGCCGGGGGTTCCTTTAGTTGTGCCGGGGGAAATCATATCCCGGGAGGCATTGGAGATAATGGAGGAAGTAAAAAGAAACGGGGGTCATATTCAGGGACCACAGGATATTACGGGCCGTACTTTGCGCATTATTGATTGATGGTGGCATTTTCTCTTTAACTTGATCTTGCGGAAATTTGCCTGAAATGTGTTATGATAATATTAACTAGCTTAATTAGGAGACAAATTGAGGAAAATGAAAGGAAAATTAATTATTATTGAGAGCGGGACGGACAGCAGCGGGAAAGCAACGCAAACACGGCTGTTGTATGATAGACTGGCCGGGGAGGGTTATCCTGTGAAAAAAGTGGAGTTCCCCAATTACAAAAGCCCATCTTCCGCGTTGGTAAAAATGTATTTAAACGGTGACTTTGGCCAGGACGCCGATGCCGTAGACCCTTATATCTCCTCAACTTTTTATGCTGTAGACAGGTATGCCTCATACAAAACGGAGTGGGAAGATTTTTATCTGAGCGGGGGAATTGTTTTAGCCGATCGTTATACTACCTCCAATATGGTGCATCAAGGAGCAAAATTACATGGTGAAGAAAAAAATAAATACCTAGATTGGTTATGGAACTTGGAATATCACATCTACCGGCTGCCTATACCCGACGGGGTTATTTTTCTTGATATGCCGACAGAGTTCAGTACCCGGCTCATGGCGGAAAGAGAGAATAAGATTACCGGAAAAAGGGAAAAGGATATACATGAAAGGAATAAAGGGTACCTGAAAAGTTCTTACGAAAACTCATTATTTATTGCTGACAAATACGGGTGGAAAAAGATCTCTTGCGTGTCAGGAAAACGGTTGAGAACTATTGAAGAAATTCATGAAGAAGTATACGCCAGGGTTAAAACAATGCTGAAAGTATGAAGAATGTGTTTATTGCAAACTTAAAATCCCTAGATACCGCGGTATTCCCCTTATTCGTTACAGAGAAAACAAGATTTAAGGAGTGAAACAAAATGTCGACTATTCATGAAACAGATCTGCCGGGAATTGGACACAAATTTCAAATTATAACCCGCAGCGGCGACAAACTGGTCATTGTGGTACATGACGACGGGAGAAGGGAAGTATATCATTTTGATTATGATGATCCTGATGAGAGTATTTCCATGATAACCCTGGATGACAATGAAGCACGCCAAGTGGCGGCGATTATGGGTGGGATGATATATAAGCCAAAGGCCTTGGAAACCATTGAGGTAGCCTTGGGTGATCTGATCATAGAATGGTATAAAGTAGAACCGGGTTTTATTGGTATCGGAAAAACCATCGGTGAACTGGAGGTGAGGAAGAAGATCGGGGCAACCATTATCGCTCTCATAGATCCGGATCATACCAAAATCATTAATCCCGGTCCGGACAATGTGATAAAAGAAGGAGCAACCATGGTGATCGTAGGAGAAAAAGACCAAATCAAGAGATGCAAAGCTATGATCGCCAAGGGGGAAATATAAACATATGGAAAATCTTGTACTTGAAGTGGGACTGGCATTGGCTCTTATGTCTCTGGCCGGTTTCCTGGCGCATAAATTTCGCTTTTCCATTGTTCCCCTTTTGATTGTTGCTGGCATGATTGTAGGTCCTCATGCACCCCAATTTGGGG
>ENA-UOYA01002164-UOYA01002164.1-activated-sludge-metagenome-genome-assembly--contig:-NODE-2164-length-19446-cov-5.298695_pt1 | contig 19446 bp, 12 predicted proteins | sample MGYA00238163_ERZ764804 | MGnify/ENA primary metagenome ERZ764804 (study PRJEB28919, sample SAMN05720223) | activated sludge metagenome | isolation source: Anaerobic digester | place: Hong Kong... | reverse complement strand
GGAGCATAAACACAACTGGTAATAAATGGTGGGCAATTAAACTTGCAATTCGCATACTGCCTTGTTATTTGATAAATATTTTGATTTTTCCAAAAGCTGGGTGTAAAATATTTGAAAATAAAATTTATTTTTGGGGGTGAAAATTTTGAAACGCAAGGTATTGAGCATTCTCCTTGTACTGGCTTTGATTGCCGGCAGCGCAGGCTTTGCTTTCGCGGATTCTGCCTACACAGTCAAAGAAGGCGACGTACTATGGAAAATAGCGAAGAAGTACGAGACTACCTGGCAGGCCTTGGCGGAATATAACAAGCTTGCGAATCCGCATCTGATCTACCCGGGTCAGAAATTAGCCATTCCGGACGGAGGTGCCGCACCGGCTCCAGAACAGCAAGAACCGGCGCCCGCCTCGGAGCCCGAACCTCAGGGATTCCAGGTTCCGGAACAGTGGAAAGCGGATTATGAACAATTCCTCAATGCGGTAGACCATGAATATGCATATGGAATTGCGCTTGAACTGTCCACGAATCCAGAATACTTGTCTTCCAGTCTAGGCACCAGAACGGCGGGCAGTGACGCGGAGCATGCCGCGGCAGATTATCTTCTTGCGGAAATGAAAAAGATCGGCCTTGTTGAAACGGAAAAGATCGCTACCAAGGTTGACAAATGGCAGTTCAACGGCGCATCGCTCACCCTTGCCGGCGATGACAAGATCATCGTTCCGCACTCCTATGCGACTGCCGCAACTCCAAAGGACGGAATTACCGCGGAAATCGTTTTTGTGGGTGACGGTACCATGTACGATTACGCCGATCTCGACGTTACGGGTAAAATCGTGCTGATCGATCTGGATCAAAGGGCGAACTGGTGGATTACCTACCCGATGCTGGAAGCGCAGCTTCATGGTGCTGCCGCGATCCTGAGCGCCAACGTGGGAGGCTTTTCCCAGATCAGCAAGGACGCCTTAAATTGTCAGGATATCTGCGGACCCACCGGCATCCCCTGTGTCAGCATCAGCCTCAACGATTCGGAATATATTAAAGCGAAACTGGAAAAAGGACCTGTAACGGCTACCTTAAAGGTGGACAATATCGTGGAGGAAAACGGCACCTCATATAACGTGATCGGAAAGATCAAGGGCAAGAGCTCTGATCAGCAGATCGTCGTCGGCGGGCACTATGACATGTATTTCAAGGGTTTCCAGGATGACAACTGTGCCATGGGCCTGATCCTTGCAATGGCAAAGGCTATGATTGACAGCGGATACGTTCCCGAAAACGATATCGTCTTCTGCTGCCATGGAGCGGAAGAATGGGGCGCATCCTACACCCAGTTCGACTGGAGCATCGGTGCATGGAACATGATCAACGTCGCCCGTCCGGAATGGGTCGGGAAAACGCTGGCCTTTGTCAACTTCGAACTTCCCGCGTATGAATTCGCTGATTATACAACCGTATATTCCGCTCCGGAAATGTACAGCATGATCGACTATTTTGTGAACGAATACCCGCTGTCGCCGGATCCGGTGAACTGCTTCCCGAACGGTGTAAAAACGGCGGGATATCAGACCTACACTTATTCCGACGATTTCTCCTACTATGCTGCAGGCGTGCCCTCCACGGTCAACGGCTTCCTGCTTCAGGAGGATATGGAAACGGTATTCCCATTCTATGTTAACACCTACCACTCCAATTTCGATACACCCGACACCTATGACAAGGACGTTATGGACTTCCACATCAAATTCTACGGCGTCCTGGTTTCCTACATCGACAAGACCCCTGCCCTCTATCTGGATTATACCGCCCAGCACGACAGGCTTCTTGCAGCCTTGAATGAAGATCTCTGCACCGCAGCCGGCGGGGATGCCGCCGCATACAAAGCCGCTCTTGCAAAACTGCAGGCGGCAGCATCCGAGGCGAAACAGGAGATCATCGATCTGAACAGGGATTACAATGCCGCCGTAATCGCAGGCGACACGGCGACAGCCGACGCGCTCAAAGCCCGGGCCAAGGAGCTGAATACAAAGAACCTGAAGGCATTCAAGTATGCTCAGGATGAATTCCTTGGCCTGATGTATGAAGCACCTATCGTTCCGCATGAAGCGCCCCAATCCAATATCGAACTGATGCAGGAGATTATCGCCTGCCTGGAGGCCGGCGATGTGGTGACGGCAGCCGACGAATACGCATGGCAGGTCAACAATGTTCTGGAATGGTACAACATGTACTTCAGCCCGGAGGTCATCGCCCAGTTCAACGATATGTTCTGGGGCGAGGACAATCAGGATAATCAGTACTGGGGTACCGGAAAGAACTTTACTCCTGCCGATGTGGAGGCTGCGACCCGCGGACTCATGGAGAAATATGAAGCCACGAGCGGTGATTTTGCGGCTGAAATAGCCATCTATGAAAAGGCGATCAAAGACCAGCAGATCATCCTGAAGAACAAGATCGCGGAAGAAACGGCCGCCATCCTCAAACTGACCGAAATGCTGGAGTAATTACCTGATCGGGTCATAAAATCCTTCATGCAATAAATAACAAAAAGGTTCTGCCTTTCTTCAGCAGAACCTTTTTGATTATGTCTTACCGTTTATTTTTGAGAAGGTATCGTTTATCCTTTTTACACGAAACCGAACATTCTCGGAAGCCATAACGACAGTCCCGGAATATAGGTGGTAATGATCAAGGTCGGGATCCATGCAAAGAAGATATAATACATGGTCGGCCGCATCATTTCATTGATCGGCGCATTCCCGATCCTGGCACCGAGGTAAAGGAACGGAGCCGTCGGAGGCGTTACGCACCCGAGACCGAGATTGACGCCCATGATGGCGGCAAAGTGGACCGGACTGACGCCCAGCTGCATGACAACCGGAAGCAGGATCGGCGTCGTAAGCAGAATGGCGCTGGTATCGTCCATCAGCATGCCGATGATGATCAGGAACAGATTGACAAAGAGGATCAGCACAAACGTATTGTCGGTAACCGATGTCATGGCGTTGAGGATCATCTGAGGCACATCTTCCATAATGTAGAGTCTGGAAAGCATCATGACCGACAGCAGCATGATCATAACGACCCCTGCTGTGGTGCTGGCGGTAACGAGAGCATCCTTGAACGTGGTTTTATTCAATCCCTTATAGAACCAGATTCCGATCGGGACAGTGTATACGACGGATACGGCCGCCGCTTCGGTAGGAGTCAGGAAGCCGCCGTAAATCCCTCCCAGGATGATGATCGGCGCCACCATAGCGGGCAATGCCCTGGTCGTTCTTTTTCCCAGTTGCTTGACATAAACGTCGGGAGGCATCGGATCCCGCAGTTTGATGTCCTTATTGTTGCGAAGCTGCCAAAAGGTAACGGCGCTCAGCAGGATAACCAAAATGATGCCCGGAATGACCGTAGACAGGAAACAGGCAAGCACAGACTGTCCCCCGATAAATGCATATACGATCATATTCAGGCTCGGAGGGATCAGCAGTCCCAGCAGGGAGGCGCTGGAGATCAATGCCGCGGATATGCCGCGCGGATAACCGGCCGCCTCCATTCTCGGCAGCATGATGGTGCCGATGCAGGATAGAGTGGCGAAACCGCTCCCTGAGATCGATCCGAACAAGGCGCAGGATATGACCATGACGGCGCCAAGTCCGCCTTTCACTCGGCCAACGAACATTTCGACCCAGTTGATCAGACCTTCTCCGATTCCGCTTTTCTCCATGAGATTTCCGGCCAGGATGAACAGGGGGATCGCAACCAGGATCAGCGAGCTGACCTTACTGAAGCCGTAAGGCAACAGGAAGGTATAATCATAGCCTCCGCCGACCACGATGACCAGCGAGGAAGCGAAGAAGGCAAAGGGAATCGGAACCCCCAATAATAGCACGACGATAAGTACGATTACTGCAATTGTTACAATCATACTGCTATACCCCCTTTATGTCATCAGACGAAGCGTCGATGGGAATGGTCTTTCTTATATATTTACCGATAAACATCTTGATTTCGTCATAAAGATATACTGCATTGTAAAATGTGGCCATAGCTAATCCGAACAGCAGGGACGACTGGGATACCGTCATCGGGATTCTCCAGACCGGCGTCCTGTTATCCATGATGATCGTCCATTGGAACAGCTGCAGAGCCCAAAGTAAAAACATGATTCCCAAAACAAGAGATAATGCGTTTCTGATCATGGCGATCATAGATTTCGTACGGCCCTCCGGCATCATGACAACGATAACGTCGGCCTTGATATGGCTGTCCTCGAAGCTGCCATACGCGGTGCCGAGCATGTATAGCCAAAAAGCGCAAATGATTAGAATTTCCTCATAACCTAAAAAATTAACGTTCAGCGCCCTTGTAATAACAGCTGCAAACGTTATTACAGTAACTAAAACAGAGGAAACGATGAGTCCGCCCCGCAGGAATTTGACCAAGCCTTTCCAGAAGGCTGTTCTTTCCAGTTTGTTTTCCATTGATTGTCTCCTTTCCTGTCATGATTAAATCAAAGGGAAGGTTCGTCCTTCCCTTTGATTCGCTAAGATCTATGGAGAAGAATTATATTATTGAGCGCCCTCCAGTTTTGCAACCTCCGCTCTCATTCCGTCCATGAGTTCCTTGCCCAGAAGTTCTTCCATTTTCGGCCATGATTTTTCACGTACGAAATCGGCATAGGCGTCGATCTGCTCAGGTGTAAATTCAACTACCTTCACGCCGTAATCATCAGCAAGTTTTTTCTTGAATTTTTCCTCATTCTCTTTCGCAAGGGTAAAGCTCTTCTTGCTCTGCTCCTGGAATACGGCGATAACGGTTTCCGCATCTTCCGGACTCAGCTTGGCAAGGGATTTTTCACTGACAACATAGCTGGTTGCTTCCGCATGGATATAGTTGACGTACATATATTTGATTACCTGGCCGACCCATGCATAATTGATATTCGGCGTACCGCCGACCCATCCGTCGACAACTTTGGTCTGGATTGCGGTCGGAACCTCAGCATAGGGCACGGTGATCGGATTGAAGCCCAGGTCTTCCTGCGCTACGCGGAAGGTCGCCATAGCCGGGCTTCTGGTCTTGACTTTCTTATTTGTGCCCGGAGTCATCATATCATTCGGCTCTGTCACAAAGGCCATGCCGATAAAGCCTTCCAGAACCGTACCGAGGAATTTGACGCCGTTTGCCGCCGTCAGCTCGCCGATCACACTCGATAAGTAGGAGTCCGGAGCGTAAAGAATGGCAGCTTCTTCAAAGTTCTTTGCGTAATACGGAACATAAGCTGCTCCCAGTCTTGCGTCCAGAGCATCCGGAATGGTGATCTGTCCGAGATCGATGGTGCCTCTGACGATTTCTTCATAAACGGTCTCATATCCGCCCAGCTGGCTGGCCGGGAAATACTCTACTTTGACCCTGCCTTCGGTTCTCTCCTCGACAAGGGCGCAGGCTTCTTCATTCAATCCTGTTGCGATATGTTCCAGCGGTGCATCGGAAGCCAATCTCAGAACGATGGGCTTGCCGCTTTCTTCTCCACCGCCGGACTCGGTTCCGCCGCCTCCGCCGCCGCAGCCCGTAAATCCGGTCAGGATCAAGGACAAAGTCAATAAAATTACGATCAGTTTTTTCATTCTCATTCTTTCTCCTCTCTTACAATTCGATTGAACAGGTATTCATAGCTATGATTCCCTTTTGCTGCGAATCTATCCCTGTTCTCTTTTCTTTTTCGCCATAAAAAAATAGCTTAAAGCTAATATTACGATTATTCTGAAAATTATACAATACCATTGGGAAATGCTTTAGATTTCTTTATATAAAATTTTAAGTTATTTTAAACTAAATGTCAGAAATTTAAGATAATTTTAAAAATCCTTGTCATAACGATCTCGATAGCTGACGATTTTTTCCCGCGTCTTTATGTCCGCTCTAAAGGCCAGGCTGCCGGAAACAAAGACAATGCCGTTAACCGCCAGCGCAATGACGGCGCAATAGCTGATATTCCAATCCGTTGCCGCGGCGACGGCAATCAGCGTCAGCATCCCGGCCGTGATCCCGCAAGCTGCGGCTTTTCCGTTAGATTTGTTCCAGAACAGAGCACCTATCACAGGCACAAAAATTTGTGCGGTACCGCTCATGCCTATGGTTCCGGTATAGATGATCATGACGGGATTATTGAGCAGCAGAATGTAAGCGGATGCCGATACGATCAATACGGCCCACTTTCCGATGGATACGAGCTTTTTTTCGGAAGCCGCCCTGTTGATATATTTTTTATGGATGTCTATCGTGTAGACAGCTGCGATCGAATGAATTTGTGAATTTGCCGTGGAGAGCGCGGCGGATGCGATTCCGCAGAACATCAAAGAGCTTAATACAGCGTCACCGTGGTTCCAGAGTATGACCGGAATGATGCTGTCCGCCTGTTTCAGCCCCGGAGCCAGTACGATACCGGCGCTTCCCGCAAACAGGGTGCCCATGCATTGTATCGCCGTAATGCAGATCAGAAGCGGTATGATATCAAAGCTTTTCTTTTTTTCCGCCGCGTAAAAGCGGATCCACATGGGCGGTCCCATAAGAGCGCCGATCGGTACGGTGATGAACATGGCGATCCAAAGCAAAGCGCCCGCGTTTTCCTGGGGTCCGGGCAGCGTAACGTTTCTGACGTCCATTTCCGCAATGGTCCGGAATACCGATTCGACGCCGCCCGCTTTATCAATCAGGAAAAAGCCGATGAACAGCATGGAAACAAACAGCCCGATCCCATAGAAAATGTCCGTCATGGCAACCGCCCGCAGGCCTCCCGCCCATAGGTAGATGATGATGATCAGGTAAAAGATCAGGCCTGACATCCTCCAGGGAATCATGCCGTTTGAGGCGATCTCAATAATATACGCGCCGCCGGACAGCTGGATCTGAAGATACGGAATGGTAAACAGGATCATGATAACGGTGACGATGATATTCAAAGGTTGGAAATGATAGATGTCGTCAAAAAAATCGGTGGGAGTGATATAGCGGTTCATCCTCCCGTAATACCAGACTCTTCTGCCGATCAGCATGAAAAGGAGCCCGAAAAGGACGTCCCAGGCAAAGGCCGTCATGTATACCGGCCCCATGGCATAGAAATAACCGCTCGCTCCGAGAAAGGCAAAGGCGCTCATCCAGGTCGCATACACGGAAAAAAAGAGCATAAAGGTCGGCATTCTTCTGCTCTGAACAAAAAAATCCTCGATGGTGGGAACCGATTTGTTGCGTGCAATTTCAGCAAAAATGAGCGGGATAAAAGCAAATGCAAACAGGATCATCAATACCGGAGTTGATGCTGCCATGATATGAACCTTTCTTCTTTTTCTTCCGAATTTCTCTTTATTATAGCATGAAATTCTTATATAATGAAATAAGTATATTTTCGGGCAGCCCGCTGCCGCATCCGCGTATATCAGGAGAGGGAATTATATGTATCTGCCAAGCGTCATCTTTACCTTTATTATCCTTACACTGCTGATGTCCTTTGTATATTTTTACATGTTCGGCCGCAGTCAGGAACGGTATGTACGATACTGGGGCTTTTGCTGGGTGGCGTATTCCCTGAGCCTGCTCTTTTTGATCCTGTCGCTTGACAAGAATATTATCGAGCTGCTGGAACTGCGTAAATTTTTCGACCTCCTGAATGTACTCTTTCTGCTTTACGGGGCATACGCCTTCATGCATACGCAGATTCCGACTTACTGGAACCGCTTTGCTTTGTATATTACTATGTGGCTTTTAATGGGCGTTTATTATAATTTCGACCACATGTCCGTCTACCTGCCCGTGTCCATGTATCAGATCATCATAACCGTCGTGCTCTGCAATATCGTCTATAAATACTGGTCCGTACCCGCTTTTGAGAAAGCTCTCTCCATCTCCGTCTTTCTCCTCTGGGGCGTGGGCAAAGCCGCATTGTCCATCCTGGAAGTCTATTACTACGATATTTCATCCTTATATCTGATGGAGATCATCTTTTCCAACATACTGAACTTTTCCATATTTGTCATCTATCTGCAGAAGACAAAAGATGAGCTTTCCATTGCGGACCGGCTTTATCGCATCATAGCGGAGAATGCAACCGACGTTATTTTTTACTACACCTTAAAACCAAAACCGGCGTTCACATACATGTCTCCCTCCGTGGAATCCCTGACAGGTTTTACACCGGAAGAGTTCTACCAGAACCCCAGATTTTATCTTGAAATTGCCGATTCGGAACATTTCGACGCCTTGACGTCCATCTTCAGCGGTAAGCAGCCAGTCGAAGGGGATAGCACCTTTCTGCTTCATCATAAAAACGGCTCCGTCTTCTGGGGCGAGTTCAACAGCTCCATCCTCTATAAAGACGGAGAGCCCGTTGCCGTTGAAGGGATCATCCGAGACGTCACCCGGATGAAAACCGCCGAGACTCAGCTTCGCTCCGCCAAGCAGTCGCGGGATCTGCTGTTGTCCTATATCTCCCACGAGCTGAAGACGCCGATCACCTCCATATTGGGCTATGTCAATGCTCTGAACGACGGGACCATAGATACTCCGAAAGAAAGAAGGGCGGCCATGGAGATCATCTCCTCCAAAGCATTGCTGCTGGAGCATCTGATCAATGATCTGTTCCAGCTTTCCAAGCTGGAGAGCAATCAATTCTCCTTCGACTTCATGCATATGTCTGCACTGGATCTGTCCCAGCAGCTCATCGATAAACATCTCCTGGATATCAAATCCGCAGGGCTCAAACCGATCGTCGAGTTGGATTCCCATGGACTGAAAGACAAAAACATCATAGCGGATCCGAAGCGGATCGACCAGGTTTTTTCCAATATCATTTTCAACGCGATAAAATATACCCTGAGTAACGAAAAGGTAAAGATCAAGATCAAATTTGAGACTGATCAGGACCAGAAAAATTATATGGTTACCGTGTCCGACAGCGGGGTAGGAATACCCCAGGAGGATCTGCCCCATATCTTTGACCGTTTCTTCCAAGCGCAAACGCCGGTCCGACCCGGCAGAGAGGCAGGAATCGGCCTGGGTCTGACGATATCCAAAGAAATCGTAAACGCCCACGGCGGGACCATATCGGCAAAAAGCAATCTGGGAAAAGGCAGTACCTTTACCTTCACAATCCCCATTTATTACGACTGACAACGCGCATACTATATTTATCTTGAGTAAAGAATGTTCTATACTATGAATGAATTAAGGAGTATTAACGATGGCCGGTGAAAAAATATTGATTATCGATGATGAAAAACCAATCAACGATCTGATCCGTTCCTACGTCATGAAGGAGGGCTTCATTCCCCTTTCCGCCTTCAGCGGAAAGGAGGCTCTCGTATTGATCAAGAAGGAAAAACCGGATTTCATAATCCTTGATATCATGCTTCCGGATATTGAAGGCGTGGATCTATGCATGGAAATCCGGAAGACCAATAATGCTCCCATCCTTTTCTTAAGCTGCAAATCGGAAGAAATCGATAAAATAGTCGCCCTTTCCGTCGGAGGCGACGATTATATGACCAAGCCGTTTCTACCGGGAGAATTGATTGCCAGGATCAAAGCCCATCTCAGGAGGCACAGATCTTCCGGGTCAGGTAAAACAGCCCATGAGGAAATCATGGAAATCCCCGGTCTGGTCATCAACATGCAGACCCGGGAGGTGTTCTCCGACGGACAGCCGATCAATCTGACCGCGAAAGAATTCGACATCCTGCAGCTCTTTATCCAGAATCCGAAGCGGATCTTCACCGCAGACCAGATCTTTGAGCTGATCTGGAAAACGAACAGCCTCGGGGGGGACTCCCGGACAGTCATGGTTTATATCAGCAACCTGAGAAAAAAGCTGGAAAAAAATCCTGAAAACCGGAAGTATATCATCAGCATTCGAGGCGTTGGTTATAAATTCAATCATAAGCTGCTTGAGTAATGCTCAGCGGTCCCTGCCCCAGTTGTTTCTGTAAGCATAAAGAATCACAATGCACAGATAAAGCCACCAGAATAGGATATAGGCGTAGAAAAGCGGCATCCCGAACAGAAACGGGTAGGCCGTCTTTCCTACCAGAAAGATTCCGGGGAATTCAAGGGCGCATAATCCGACGATGATCAGCAGCCAGATCCTTTTCATTTTTCCAGTTATTTTACTTTTCATAGAAACAAATGCCCCTTGATGTTTTCAGCGAACTGTTTCGCTCTCTCCTCAATTCCTTCCATCTTGACCAGGCTGTCGGACTTGTTGGCCATTTCCATCATGGCAAAACGGCTCGGCAAAATAAACGTCTTGTTCATATTGAGACCGCTGATCAGCTGCTGTGCCACGATATCTCCTCCGCTGTAGCCTGATACGATGATGCTGAAAAGGTATTTGTCATAGAACTTTGTCTTTCGAAGCAATGCGGTAAGACGGTTGATAAAAGCGGCAAGGTTGGCGCTGATGGCGTCATTGTAGTTGGGGCAGATCATAACCAGAGCATCGCATTCCGTGATGGCCGGAAAGACTTGCTCGACAATGACTCCCCCATAAATACAGTTGCCCGTTTCACCGTAATGCCGGCAGGTCGTGTAGGGACAGCCGATGCAATCCATAACGGCCCCGTTGCGGAGAGAGATCTCTGTGATTTCACAGTTCGGAAGATGTTTTTCTACCATTCTCCACAAAGCCAGCGTGTTCGATTTCTGATAATTGCTGGCATGCAGCACCAGGATCTTCGGATTCCTTTTTTTCGGAGGACGGAATGTTACGATCTGTTCAACCAGTACTTTGCCGGAATGCATGTAGGCCTGAAAGTTGTCGACGTCCAGTCTTGCTGCAACGACATTGTAATTTTCCAGCGACCTTGTTCCTTCGACCAGCGGTTTCCCCGGAAACGTACAGCCTGAGAGATTCGCGCTGAAAGCCAGCTCTCTTCCCACCGATTTGGTAAAAAGATCACTATGCCCATCGATGATGATCCCTCCGACGCTTCCTTCAAAACAGGACCGGTCCAATCGGATTCTCTTCAAAATCGGATAGAATTCCAAATTAATTCCGGATTCGCCCAGCGAGATGGCAAACAGAATTTTTTTATGCTTCATACAGCTGAATTCTTCCACGGTGGAAACCGTTTCAACGGAATGCCCTTCCAGGCTGCTCTCCAGGATCTGATTCAGCCGCCTCGTCTTGATCGGTTCCTTGCAGCGCGGTCTTACCAATATGATATCAGCCAAGTCATCACCTCCTGATGCGTTGATCCGGACAATACGCTTCTTTCATCATACGATCCTCTTCAATTCCTGATATGCATGCTCGATCCTGCGGTATAACGCTTCCGGCAGAGGCAGGGATTCCAGCTCGGTGCCGTTTTCGGTCACGCGGTTTCTGGCTCCCAGAAAAACGCCGCCCAGCCAGGTCGAGCTGTAGTGCCATTCGCCGCGCAGAGTCAGCAGAAGCGAGATCGCTCCGGAAGACAAGGCCGGTGCGATATAGGGTTTATACCCAGTTTCCCTCGTTTTTAAATTAGCTTCTACCGCTAATTTCGTAAGTTCTCTTGATAACGCATCGTCGTAGTGTTCGATGCTGTTGGCAATGACAAGGTCCTTTCCGTGGGGCCCGAAGGACCTCCCCTCCGTCAGAAAAGATCGGAACCTCGGATCTCTCTTCGCATAGTATCCCGCCCTGCTGTTCATCACGCCCAGCCCGTAGCCCCGGATCTGTCCTGGCTCGAGACCTTTGCCGTCGGTGACGCCCGTTTCATTTTTGTTGCTTTCCAGCCAGGCGACCCTGCACAGCGGATCCACAGGATCGGAAACGACTGCGAAAAGACCTTTGAAGCTTTTCTTTCTTGCCATTACGGCGTATTCCTTCATGATGACCCGGTTCGCTTCAAACTGGACCATCCTGACGTCGGCAATATCGGCTCCCACGGCAGGAACCTGCGCGGATGCGCAGAATACAAAGACGTCACATTCAAACAGATCCTCCGGGCCTACGATCTCGACCTCCGGAAGCTGATCGTAATCCCAAGGATAAGCGATCTGGTTCATTTCATATTCATACCGCTGTGCGGAATTTCCGCGGCTGCAGATCCCGATGGCAGATATGACGTCGCCTCCCAGCAGCTTGAGCCCGATGAGAAGGGTGCCTCCCACATCTCCGAGCCCCAGAATATGCACCCGGGCTTTCTTCCCGATTTTGAACGGGGCTGTCCTGCTGCCTGCGGCTTTCGGACCTTGTGCATATTTTACTAAATCTTCCAGATAATACATTTTTCTTCTCCCATTTGGCAATCGTTCCGGCTGCAGCTTCAATCGTTATAAAATCAGATTCTCCAGCCGCTTCAGATGTTCGATATCGTTTTCGACATAAACGGAAGGCGGCATGTTCATATCGTAGCGGATGTTCGGTCCCTTATCCGGATATCGCGGGGAATAAACCGCCTCGCTCAGCCTGTTCAGCGTGAGATTTTTCTCAAAGATCTGCTGGTACTCCTCTTCCAGGGCTGACAGAATGTTTTTTGTATTTTCCAGGCATGTCATGGAGAAATCATAGATGGCCGTACGCGGCAGGTCGGTCATAAAGCTCGGCGCGACATACGGAAGGATCAGATTGACGGAAGGGATGATCCCCGCGCTGCCGATTTCCTCCCTGCGAATGCCGTCTCCTCCAAGGAACGGATACAGACTCGACTCGACGAACCAGGACCTCATATTCGGAATAAAATACACGCTGTCGACCGGACGGCCCAGCAGCATCATCATATCCTTCCCCCTTCCGGAAAGGATTCCGACGATGGTCTTCCTGACGTCGATCCCTTCCTCTCTCAGGATCGGATCAAGCACCTTCATCCGATATCCCTTGTGCAGCAGGTCATCCACCAGCAGTACAGGCCTCCGGAATGACTTGATGGTCCTAATCTGGGTAAGCAGCGGCGAATAATATGGATATTCCGTGATCTGATAATGATTGACGCCCGGCGCAAACCGCTTTTCCGTCTGCAGCGACTTGGTGACCGTATTCGGTACCGTCATGCCCCTCAGAATCTTTCCGAACGGAACGCACATGCATTCGCCCAGCTCGTTTGACTCTATCGGCTCATTCGGCACTTTGTTTTCCCTTGTGATCATGTCTACGATGCGATGGTTCATAACTCCGGAATCGACGGTCAGGATCAGGCTGCCCGGATAGAGCTTGGCAAGTGTCTCCCCAATTTTCAAATGCGCGTCGTCAATGACGCTGCGTACCTTGTGCCTTTGGTTGAACGGATCCTTCACCGTCGTCTCGATGTCGCTGAAAAAGGTTACCGGGAATTTCATATCCACGGCGTAGATCGGATCATCCTGCCCGCTGTATACGGGCAAAAAGCCCTGCCTTTCCAGCAGCCCGATGAGTTTTCTGTCCGTTTCCCCCAGATGGTTATGGAACATGGCATAGGTGAAATCATTTTTCAGGCAGTAAGCCAGCGCTTCCGTCAAAGTAAGCTGTTCCGCATTTTTGACGGAAGTGTCTCTGCCGGCGGCAATCCCGGTGAGAACGATGATTTTCCCGGAAGTGATGCTTCTGATATAGGAAGCGAGCTTCAGGCTTCCGAATTCATCGTAAAGATCGGCCATTCCGATCTCGTGAAAGGTTGTAATCCCCGCCGGGCTATTACCGCGGTTTCCGTCCCGGACGAGGACTGCCTGGGTTCCCTTCCGCAGCAGGTACGTCCGGATCCGGTCCTTATTCTCATGATGCCGGAACAAGGTCTCCGTGACCTCTTCCGCAAGAGTCTTCTCAAAGCATTCGACGATTTCAAACTGGATTCGTTCCGCACTGAAAACATGCTTGAAGAGCGGTTCTCTCAAGTACAGACTGTTTTCGTAGATAAAGCGCTGGACCAGCGGATCGATCATATTCGAAATATCACGGTTGGAATCGATATTCTCCCTGATTTTTGTAGAGCTGATTTCTTCCAGGTGCGGCGGCAGAGAGAAACATTTGATATCGTTTAAGAGCATCGGATAATCCTTTGGCTCATGGAACACTCTGTTAATCCCATTCTCCCCGTTTCGGTCAAATACGATATGAGGGAAGCTGTGAACCGAGTTTTCCTCCTGCGGCGCCAGATAGGACGACGCCTTATCGATGACATCGCTTCCCACTACGATATAAATACTCTGATTCGGAAAAAGCATCTTCAGCCGCATCAAATCGGAAGGATTTCCGATATTGATCGGGATTTCGTCGGGGAAAAGGAAAACATTTTTTTCATCGGCAACGGACATGCTGATGATCTTCCGGCGTATCATCTTGGGCTGCGTCTTTTTTGACCAGAAGAACTCGTCGATCGCCAGATAAACCTCAAAACCGAGATTCCTGATCTCGTTGACGACTCCCTTGTGACCAAGGGAAAAGGGATCGAAGCTTCCGGGAAAGAACGCGACCTTGTCGGAAACGGGCAGTTGAAAATCCGAGTAGCGGAACAGGTATTCCAGAATAAAACGATAGATATGGTTCAGGGATGCGGCGCTGTTGAAGAAGGACAGTTCCGATTCCCACTGATCTGTGATCAGCGTCAGCATTTTTTTATAAATAACGGAAAAAATCAGATATTTTTCTTCGAGGGACAACCGTTCCGAGCCGAAAAGATACTGGCCGATCACCAGAAAGGCTTCCCGGCTGACCGTTTCCCGATAATCGGAAAGCCCTTTCAGGATCAGACCAAGGATGACTTCCCTTCGCTTTTGGATTTTCTCGTCCTTTTCCAAAAATCGTTTCTGATAGGAGCCGTAGTTCTGCAGCATGACGCCCAGCGTGTCCAGGGTTACGGAACAGATCCTGTCGTTGTCGCTGTGGAGCATCTTCTTGAAATCCAGGATTAACTCATCCAGTTCATTGGGATGAAGATAAAGGGCCAGCTCTCCGAGATACTGCGGGATATACTTGGAAAATTCATATTCACCGATTTCCAGACCTTTGCTGAGCTCGACCGCAATTTCGTTTCTCTGAGCCAGAGTCAGAAGCGGCGCGATGAGCAGAAGCGCTTCCCCGGCACGATGCCGGACGGCGACTCTCTCGCTGACCTTGACCAGATTGGACAGATGGGCGGCGATCTGAAGGATCATATGACTGCTCGTTCCTCTCTTGATCTGATCGAGAAGAAGATCCAGGTTGACAATCTTCAGAACCCACGGCGTCGCCGCTTTGAGATTTTGAAGAAAGATCTCCGATGACACGCCCTGGTTTTTCCCGAGATAATTCTCGAAATTCCTCTTCATCTCTCCCTTGTCATCCAGACTGAGATTGCTCAGAATCCTGTAGACCAGAAATTCGACGCCGATCTCGCCGGAGGAATCGATGTCGTCGAGACATTCCAGGATCATGCTAAGGCAGCCGCTCCTGCTTTCGGGATCCTCCGAAAGCTGCCGGATAAAACGGAGGGCGGCGATCTTGACTTCGAAGGAATCCTTCCGCGCCATCCGCGCCGTGAATTTCATCAGCATCAATTTATCCTGCACGGTGCAGACCTGCAAGGGCAGCGAATGGATGGAATCAAGCAGTATGAATGCGGTGGAGTCACTGCACTCCTCCGTCTGATAATACTTGAGGTACGCGTCTAGATACTTGCGCGTATCCGTCGTCTTGCAATGCTCAAGTACAAAGCCGACGATGATCTTCAGCGTATAGCCCAGCCATCTCCTGTGCTGTTCCGTCACCTTGTGATCCGGCAGAATGATCAGCCCCAGATATTTTTCCCACAGACCCAGGCTTGTGATTTCATCCGGTTCCCTTTTTACCCCTTCCGGGAGCTCTTTCCGATATTCCACATCGAAACGAATGATGATGTTTCCTATGAGTTCCGCGCTCTGGCGCCGGATATCGCCTTCTCTGTGCATTAACAACTCATAAAGGAATCCGAGTGTCAATAATTTTTGCTTCTGGGTCATATAGGTGAAATATTCCTGAAAAATATTGATATAAGCCCGTAAGCTTTTCCAGTTTTTTTCGCTTCTGGCAGCCTCGATCAGGTCGCTGAACAAGGACTCGCTGTTGAACTTGTGCATCACCATGATGTTATGCTTGATTGCTAGATGCTTCAGACTCCTGACAGCCTCATGGGGATTGAACAGGGAAGCATCCTTCCTTTCCGGCTGTCTCAACTCCCTTGTGCTTAGATCCGTATTGACGCCGAGACCTTCCATATAATCCTCAAAGTCTTTCAGCTTTGCATAAACCTTCGAATACCGGTCTCTCTTGGCATCATCCACGTTGTCGAGCTTATCGAGGATCACCTGGAAGGAATCGTCAAGGCTGAAGAAATTCACAACCTCCCGGCCGTCCGCCTCCTTGATGCTCTTTACCCTGAAATCCGCATATATCAAGACCAGGGATTCCGCGGAAAGGTTTTCAAGCTCCAGATCCCAGGTCGAATGGTTCGTTGCGATATGGCCGATGGCCGGCATCTGGTTCCGTATAAAATATTTATCGGTGTAATGATAATGGAGATAGGGGATTCGTCTTGCATCCTCCAGCTTGCAGCCGTACTTACCGATATCGTGGCCGAAAGCGGCGCCGGAAATCAAAGCGATATCGATGGGTACGCCCGCTTCGCGTAGCTGCCTGCCCACGTGCATGCAAATGAAATGCACGCCGGCAATATGCGCGAGCGTTTTATGTCTGGTCACTTCCGACCCGATCCGCATGAACTCCAGAAGATACTGTTCCTGTATGATATGAAGCAGCCTTCTGTATTCCGATGCGGTATCGGTATACTTATATTCCTCTTCCGTGAGAAACTCCATATGCCTTCTCGGATTAAAGGGTTTGTTTTTTACTTCATACTGAAGGAAGAATCTGAGCACCTCAAGATAGAACAGCTTTCCTGCGTCGCAGGAATTCGCTCTGCTCTTCGCGGCCTTTTCCGGAAACAGCTGTTTCAGAGTATCGTTGTAGATGTAATGCAGCCAGCCTTCCTTCGGCTCTTCGGAAAGGAACGACAGAGCTTTTTCGCATAGGTTCAGCACATCTTTACAGCTTACTTTATCCTTTTCCAGGATGGTCTTCATGTCTTCCTTCCACGACTCGGAAATTTGGATCAATTCAAGCATCGCTTTTTTGGAAAGCTTTATGGTTTTCAGAAATTGCCTGTCGGTTAAACGGCTGACCAGACCCTTATGCAGCTCCTTATATGTCTCCTGATTCATCTTTTCCTGCATGGCCCCCTCCAGTATACTTGAATACTGCAGCAATCAGGTCTTACTGAAAGGCGGAACTCCGGCCATTCAACAGCCTGATTTTACCTGTACCCTAATTATGCTATTTTTCAACCTGATTTACAATATAATTTCTGATCCGCCTGCTCGTATTAATTCAATTATTCTGTCAATTTTTTACGATTGGCCTTCATCTGAAAAAAACATGAATTTTTTCGGTTTAGTTTTTTATTAAAAAAGGGTGTTCGATTTACATTAAATGTAAATACATATTCATTCATTATTCAATTTCGTCTGCCCGTTATTGTATTCTATATGTTGAAATTTAAGGCAATTTCAGCTTTTTTTATCCTTTTAATTCCTTGTATACATTATACGAGATTTTTTGTCGAAATTTTGATTTTACAGTAAATTACATTCCAAAATTGTCACAACATTTAGACTTATTTTTTCGTGTTGACAGGGCTATTTCCTTTAGAATATGATGTTATCGAGGGATATTGCAGAATATTATACTGTCAATCCCTGGATAACACGAATTTACCTTAATAATTTTCTGCTGACGCAAGATGAAGCGATCAAAACGGGAGGTTTTATCATGAAACAGGAAGGATACAATCCTTATGCAGCAGCACAATCGCAATTTGACCATGTGGCGGACATCATCGATCTGGAACCTTCGGTCCGGCAGTTGCTTCGGCAGCCCAGCCGCGAAATACACTTCACGATTCCGGTGAAAATGGACGACGGCACTACAAAGATATTCAACGGGTACAGGATCCAACACAATGCTGCACGCGGACCTGCAAAAGGAGGTATTCGCTTCCACCCACAGGAGACGGTGGATACCGTAAGGGCCTTATCCATGTGGATGACCTGGAAATGTGCCGTTGTAGACATTCCGCTCGGCGGCGGAAAGGGCGGAGTTATCTGCGATCCGCATAATCTGTCGAGGGGAGAACAGGAAAGGCTCTGCCGGGGATATGTGAGACAGGTCGCAAACCTGATCGGTCCGGTCCTCGACGTTCCGGCCCCCGATGTAATGACAAACGGCCAGCACATGCTATGGATGCTCGACGAATTCGAGGCAATCCAAGGCGGCCATTACCCCGGAACGATTACGGGCAAGCCCGTCGGAATGGGCGGCTCTCTCGGTCGGACGGAAGCCACAGGCTATGGAGTCATCTATACTTTGCGCGAAGCACTAAAAAGTTTACATATCGATCCCAAAGAGACGACTGCAAGTTTACAGGGATTCGGCAATGTCGCCGAATACGCGGCGAAGCTCTATACGAAAATGGGCGGCAAGATCATTGCCATTTCCTGCTGGGATCAGCATGACAACAAATCCTATACATTCCGCAATACCTCAGGGCTTGATATAGACAAGATGGTCTCAATCAAAGACTCCTTCGGGACCATCAACAAGCAAAAGGCAAAGGAATTGGGGTGTGAAATATTGGACGGTGACGAGTGGATCGCACAGGACGTGGATATTCTTCTGCCGTGTGCATTGGAAAATCAGATTACTCCGACTGCATTTTCCAAGGTCAGCCATACCGTCAAGGTGATCTGCGAAGGTGCAAACGGCCCGACTTCGCCGGATTGCGATGAATTAATCAAAGAAAGAAACATTTTTCTCATCCCCGATTTCCTTGCCAATGCCGGAGGCGTAACCTGCAGCTATTTTGAACAGGTACAATGCAACAACAATTATTTCTGGTCCAGGGAAGAGGTTCTCGAAAAGCTTGACGCAAAAATGACTTCTGCCTTTCGGGCAGTTTATAAGCTTTCGCGCGAAAAAAATCTATATATGAGAGAAGCGGCTTATGTCATCGCGATCAACCGCGTGGCGGAAGCTGTAAAACTTCGCGGATGGGTTTAATCCTTTCAGCCCACAGTTGAGGCCGTATCCACTGGATATGGCCTGACTGCTTTTGTATAATGAATTGAGCTTCACTTAGCCTGGAGGATATTATGACAAACACTACAAGAGAATTTGAAATCGACTTTCTGAAGGAACGGGCCAAAGAACTGGAAAGCCTGTATAAAGTTGATGAAACACTGCGGAAGGAATCTCTGCCGGAAATCATGTCGGAGATCTGCCGTTTTCTTCCGCGAGGTTTCTGCAATGTGCGGGCATGTCATGTCTCGATTTTTCTTGACAACAAGCTCTACTACGCAAAACCTCTGCCGGAGGCAGAGAATATCATCAATGAAATCCGCTCGGATATCGTTGTTAACGACCGAAAGAGGGGTTATA
>ENA-UOYA01002163-UOYA01002163.1-activated-sludge-metagenome-genome-assembly--contig:-NODE-2163-length-19483-cov-5.089716_pt1 | contig 19483 bp, 17 predicted proteins | sample MGYA00238163_ERZ764804 | MGnify/ENA primary metagenome ERZ764804 (study PRJEB28919, sample SAMN05720223) | activated sludge metagenome | isolation source: Anaerobic digester | place: Hong Kong... | reverse complement strand
TATAAAAGCAGTTTACAACCCGAAGGCCTTCATCCTGCACGCGGCGTTGCTCCATCAGACTTTCGTCCATTGTGGAAAATTCCCTACTGCTGCCTCCCGTAGGAGTCTGGGCCGTTCTCAGTCCCAGTCTGGCTGATCATCCTCTCAGACCAGCTAATGATCATCGCCTTGGTAAGCCATTACCTTACCAACAAGCTAATCATGCGCAGGCCGTTCCCAAACCGCCGAAGCTTTAATCCGAAGACCACATGCGGTATTAGCTACTCTTTCGAGCAGTTATCCCTCAGTTTGGGGTACGTTCCTACGTGTTACTCAGCCGTCCGCCGCTCGTGTATCCCCGAAGGGACCTTACCGCTCGACTTGCATGTATTAGGCACGCCGCCAGCGTTCATCCTGAGCCAGGATCAAACTCTCCAAAAAAGAATCTATATCCTCAGTTCAGTCAGAAACTGACATTACTGTTTAAAACATAGTTCAAAAAATTGAACTGACGTTGATAGTTTTACCCGTAACAGGTAAAACTTCTGCAGCCCGGTAGGGCCGCAGTTGCACTACTCAATTTTTAACGTTCTTAAGTTTGACCCGATTCCTCGGCCTTGGTGAAGAAGACACTCAAAGAGACCTCTAGTCAAACCTTAGGTGCTATGGTACAGGAAATTTTGCGCCTGGTCAAGGGGTAATTTTGCACTTTGTGATGTGTTTACCACAACTATCTCACTCTTAGTTATTAGGCTAGTAGACTTGATTTCGGGCACGCACTGCCAATGTCCCGATAATACCTGTTTTGTTAGCTATCCCATGTTGCTCTGCGTGGTGTGGGTATTTTTGTCTTAACGCATTTGAACGGAGTTTAATCGCTGACTGCCCAGTACTCTGGTGTCGGGTAGGCCACATTGGCATAAACTGAAAGCCGCCTAGATGCTCGTTGTCTCTGGAAAGTTCAACCCTAATTGCCTTGATATTTGGTATCAATAAGGGTGTACCACCATCACGACGAGATAACTGCCAATCGCCACCGATTACTGGATGAGTCGGGGTAAAGTATTCCTCTAAATTGACAACTCTTGGGTTCGGCTTACTTAACAGATAAAGGTGACCATCTTGAATAATGATTGGTGGTTTACCCTCTCTTGATATTTCAATTGCTGAAGATCTTTCGCCGCCGTTAACGTTAAAAATATCTGGTACAGTACAAAAGTCACTCTCAGCCGTACACCAACCATATGAGGTCCCCCTTCTTGGCACCGGAGCAATCTCTACTGTCTGTCCTGGCTGGTCCCAAACCATAAACGCAGTATTGGTATAACATTCAAAACGCGCAGAGAGGAATGAATCACCCTCGCCAGGATAAGCTTCACCAGGCATAGCACCCGGCGTTAGTGGCAGGCCATTATTTGGGAGATTTTCTGTCCTCATTTTTGTTATCCTTAACTTAACACTATTATACACATTTATTACTTTTTGTCAATTTTATATAGCGCCTTACTTACGAGCAAAATGCTGCAGCGCATAGCGCAGCCCCACGGCAGCCCCATCATCCACCTGCGCCGGTGTGATGTGCGTCGCCACCGCCAGTGTTCCTGGGACGGCATTCGCTACTGCCATGGCCAGTCCGCCGGCATCAGCAACAAGAGATAGCATTGACTCATCCACGGTACCATCGCCCATAACTAGAAAGCTGTCCAACGGCACGTTATACAGCTTTGACAGCGCCCCTGCGGCAGCGCCTTTGTTGGCTAATGCATGCAAGAAAAACACCTTATAATAGTGCTCTGCACCGCGTTCAATGTCCTGGTACAGCAGCGGCACAATCTGGTCCGATGCAAAGTTATCTGCCATCTTCAAAAGTTCTTTGTAAACCGCCGCCGGCACATCGTTAGCCACCAAAACCAGCGGTTTATTTGGCACATACTTAGGTAGTTCTACAGAATTTTCAGCCGATGGCTCCTGCCACTGATCACGCACGCTGGCGTAGGTGGTCCCTTGGGCCCAGAAATAATCGCTGCAGTCCAGCCCGTCGCTATCGTTTACCCAGTGCTGCACGCCCTGCCCCTGTAAATATGTCATAAGCTGCTGGGCAATATCGATTGGAATCACGTGCTCCTGGACGATTTTGTGCTCCATTACATCGTAGATTTGCGCACCGTTAGCCAGCCCGTGCCACCTAATGAGCTCCGGGGGCACTCCTGCCTCAAGTAAGGGCTTAATGGGTGTGGGCAGTACCTTGTTAACGCCACGAGCCGACACAATACTAATAGCCACACCCTGCTGGGCCGCTTGGACAGCTGCTTGTGTAAATGCTGGGCTGGGTGGCTGACCGCTGGCATCCGGTAGCAAGGTGTTGTCAACGTCAAAGGCTGCTACTAAAATGTGCTTGTTTTTAGCTTTTTTGTGCTGGGGACCAGTTTTGATATCCATGGTTGTATTCAAACACAGACAACAATTTTTACAAAATATCCATAGATTTTTTGTAAGGCAGTTGTTATACTCCTTACTATGATTACTGGAATAATTACACTTACAAGTAAAAATCAACTTTCCTTACCTGCAGCGTATGTAAGGAAAATAAATTTGGCGTCAACCCGTAGGTTCACTTACAGACAGCGTGGGGAAGAACTAATTCTCAAGCCGGAGGCATCGCTTCAGGACGCTCTTACAGAGATTCGGCGGCAGTTACCTGGCAAAGGGTTGCCATCGCTCACCCCTGAAGAGGTGCAGCAAGAAATCCATAATAGTTACGCTCATAGGGAAATTTGATTATGGTTTTTGTTGACACGAATATCTTGGTTGATTTGTTCGCATCTGATGAACGGGTCGTGTCGCTTGCAAGCCTTAAAGTAGACAGTTGCAAAAAGCCGCTCATTATTAGCGATGCTGTTTTGACAGAATTTTGCGGGCTACTCTTACACAACCAAAGGTTTCTGGTGCCGCGCTCTGCAGTGTGTTTAATCTTGCAAGGTCTTTTGTCGCGTAAGGAGTTCCTATTTGGAGGTAAGGGTCAAGAAGCAATCCAGCTGTTTATCAAACATCCAAAATTAGACATGGTAGACTGCTTAGTCGCCTGCTATGGTAACCGTAAGACCCGGCTTGTCCTAACTAACGATAGTAATCTTAAGAGGATTCTGGCCTAAGCCTCAGCTGAGGCTGCGGCCGCCTCCTCGTCCTCTTCCCCATCCTCAGCCTTATCAACCAGCGCTAAGCTAACAACTTCATCGTCGTCATTCAGGCGCATAATGCGCACACCTTGCGTGGCGCGGCCAAGTGCCGGAATGTCTTTAATGGCTAGACGAATGGTCTGACCGTTTCTAGAGATGATAATCACCTCTTGCTCACCTGTGTCCGCCAATGTGGCCACGCCAATGAGCTCACCGGTTTTGGCGTTCACCACGGCGCTTCTAATGCCCACGCCGCCGCGGGTGTGCGGAGTAAACTGGGCCACTTTGGTCTTTTTGCCATAGCCAAATTTGCTGATTACAAAAATGCTGGAGCCTTCTTCTACAATATCCATGCCGATTACTCGGTCCCCGGCGCGCAGGCGGATGCCGCGGACACCGCGGGCCACGCGGCCCATGGGGCGAGCGTCTTTTTCATGGAATCGAATTGCCTGGCCCTGGGAGGTACTAATGACTACTTCGTTGTCGCCGCTGGTTTGGCGGATCCACTTGAGCTCATCGCCGTCGTCTAAGTTAATGGCAATCAGGCCGCTGGCACGGACGTTTTGGTACTGGTCAAACGGCGTTTTCTTAACCACGCCGCGGACAGTACACATAATCAGGTTGGCGGCTTGGTCGCCCTTAGACACATTTATGACGGCGCTGACAGTTTCTTCCGGCTGCAGCTGCAATAAGTTAACAATAGCCACGCCCTTGGCGTTCATGCCGGCGGCTGGGACCTCGTAGGTCTTTAGGCGGAAGACGCGGCCCTTGTTGGTAAAGAACAACAAGAAGTCGTGCGTGCTGGCATTGACGACGTGTTCAATCACGTCTTCCTCGCGCGTGGTCATGCCACGGCGGCCCTTGCCGCCGCGCCCTTGGCGCTTATACTCGGCAATCTGGCTGCGCTTGATGTAGTTAGCGCTGGTCAGGGTGACTACCACCTGCTCTTCAGCGATTAGGTCTTCGTCGGACATTTTGCCAAGTTCGCCCGGAATGACCTTGGTGCGGCGGTCATCGCCGTACTGTTTTTTAAGTTCTAGCAGTTCGCCGCGGATAATCTTTAGGATTTCTTTTTCATCGGCCAAAATACCTTCTAGCTTGGCAATAAGTGCCAGCAGCTCAGCCAGCTCATCCTCTATTTTCTGGCGCTCTAGGCCGGCCAGAGTGCGCAGCTGCATGGCCAAAATGGCCTTGGCTTGGATGTCAGACAGCTTGAACTTCTTGACTAAGTTAGCGGCCGCTTCCTCTGTTGTTTGGCTTGCCCTAATAGTAGCAATAACTTCATCTATGTGGTCCAGCGCAATCTTCAGGCCCTCTAAAATGTGGGCGCGCTCTTTGGCTTTGCGCAGCTCATATTCTGTGCGGCGGCGCACCACCACCTGGCGGTGTTTAATGTGCTCCTGCAGAATATCCATAAGCCCCAACACGCGCGGCTGAATGCCGTCAATCAGAGCCATCATATTAAAGTGGAAGGTAGTCTGCAGCGGTGTCAGTTTGTACAGCTGGTTTAGGAGCTTCTTGGGGTAGGCATCCTTTTTAAGGTCTATAACGATGCGCACATTACCGCGGGCGGTCTCATCCCGTAGGTCAGAGATACCGGTCAGTTTTTTATCGTGCACTAGCTCTGCGATTTTAAGCACCAACGACTCTTTGTTGAGCGCGTACGGAATTTCTGTAATGACAATTTGGTGCTTCTTGCCCTTAGCGGCCTCTACAATTTCTGCCACACCGCGCGTAACCACGCCGCCCCGCCCCGTGGCGTAGGCCTGCCTTATGGATTCCTTGCCATATATGACACCGCCGGTGGGGAAATCTGGGCCTTTTACGTGCTCAAGCAGGTCATCTAAGGTCGCTTGTGGTTTATCTATAAGTAAAACTTCTGCATCCACCAGTTCCGATAGGTTGTGCGGCGGAATGTTGGTGGCCATACCTACGGCAATACCCAGCTGACCATTTAACAGTAGCTGCGGCAGCTTGGCCGGCAGTACGGTGGGCTCTTGGGTGGTGCCATCGTAATTGTCACGGAAGTCTACGGTCTCTTTGTCTATGTCTGCCAACAGTTCATCGGCCAGACGAGCCATTTTGGCCTCTGTATAACGCATGGCGGCCGGCGGATCGCCGTCCATAGAACCAAAGTTCCCCTGGCCGTTGACCAGCATGTAGCGCATAGACCAGTCCTGGGCCATGCGGACCATGGCGTCATAAATTGAGCTGTCGCCGTGGGGGTGATATTTACCCATAACGGCACCGACCACGTTGGCAGACTTGCGGTGGCGAGCGCTGGAGCGCAGGCCTTCCTCGTTCATGGAGTACATAATGCGGCGGTGGACGGGCTTAAGGCCATCTCTGACGTCAGGCAAGGCTCTATCTATGATTACGGACATGGAATAGCGCAAATAACTATCTTCCATGACGTTTTCTACACTGCGGCGCTCCACTAGGCGTGAGTGGTCTAGGCCCTCAACGATTTCTACCGCGTGGCGGTCAATGGTACCGTCATCATCGGTCTCTACGGCTTGAATAACTTCGCCTTCTAGCGGCTCTTGGTTTGGTGCGATTGGTTGGTCTTGGTCTGCCATTATTTATAATTCCTTCCGTTGTCGATGATGCCCACAACTGAGTGCAGCGTGGGATAAAAAGCGAAGCCCGTAAAGGAGCCGTACTGATGGTACGGCGACTGCGGACTGGAGGTTTTTGCCCGCGATGTGCCAGTTGTGAGCATCATATGTCCAGGTCCTTTACAAATTTAGCATTGGCCTGAATGAACGATTTTCGCAAATCCACCTCAGTTCCCATCAGCTTATTAAAGATGGCGTCGGCCTTTTCTGCATCGGCAACTTTTACCTGCACGAGCACGCGCTTTTCTGGGTTCATGGTGGTTTCAAAGAGCTGCTCTGCGTCCATTTCTCCAAGGCCCTTGTAGCGCTTTTGCTCTACAAAGCCGGCTTGGCGGAATCGTTCCTGGCCAGCGTCTACTTTTAAGCCTTCTTTTTGGCGGCGAGCAATTTCTGCATCTAGGACAACGTCTAACTCTGCTTCATCGTAAATAAAGACTGAGTTTTTGCGCCCTTGCCGCACCAGCTCAAACAGCGGCGGCTTAGCAAGATAGACGTGACCAGCGTCCACCACCGGTTTCATGTAGCGGAAGAAGAAAGTCATTAAGAGCGTTGCGATGTGGCTGCCGTCAACATCGGCATCGGTCATGATAATGATGCGGCCGTAGCGCAGGCCATCTAGGCTAAAGCTGTCTTCTATGCCCACGCCCAGAGCTTTAATCAGCGCCAAGATTTCGTTGTTGGCCAGCATTTTGTCTAGGCGGGCGCGCTCTACGTTGAGCACCTTGCCGCGCAGCGGCAAAATGGCTTGGGTCTTGGAGTCGCGACCGGACTTGGCGGAGCCACCGGCGGAATCGCCCTCTACCAGGTAGATTTCTGAGTTAACGGGGTCTTTACTGGAGCAGTCTGCCAGCTTGCCCGGCATAGAGGAGCCTTCCAAAACACCTTTGCGCAGGATGTTTTCGCGCGCAGCGCGGGCAGCCTTGCGGGCCCGAGCAGCCAGCAGCGCCTTACCCACAATTTTGCGGGCCACTGCGGGGTGCTCTTCTAGGTAGTAATTAAAGTACTCGTTCATGACGGTTTCTACGTAACCGCGGATTTCTGGGTTGCCTAGCTTGTTCTTGGTCTGGCCCTCAAACTGTGGGTCTGGCAGTTTAACTAGAATAATGGCGGTAAGCCCCTCGCGCGTGTCTTCTCCGGATAAGTTGTCTTCCTTTTCTTTCAGGAGGCCGTTCTTGCGGGCGTAGTCGTTAATAACGCGGGTTAGCGATGTTTTAAAGCCAGTCAGGTGCGTACCGCCGTCCGGGTTAAGCACGTTGTTGGCAAAGCACTTGACTGTCTCTGTGTAGGCATCAGTATATTGTAGGCTGAGTTCTACCTGGACGTCTTTAACCATTTTGTCTACATAAAAGATGTCTGGATCCACCACGTCTTTGCCCACGTTTAGGTGCTTGACGTAGCTCTGAATACCGCCCTCAAAGTAGAAGCTGTAGCGCTTGCCGGATTTTTCATCAATCAGCGTGGTGCGGATGCCTTTGGTTAGGTAGGCCGCGTGGCGCAGCCGATCTAAAATAGTGTCGTAATTAAACTCTGTGGTCTGGAAAATGGTGCCGTCCGCCCAGAAAGATATTTCCGTGCCGGTCTTGTCCGTTTTGCCAACGACTTCTAGCTTGCCTTGCGGCACGCCGCGCTGGTATTCCTGGTGATGCAACTTGCCGTCGCGGTGGACTTCTACGATTAGTTTTTCTGATAACGCGTTAACCACACTGGAGCCCACGCCGTGCAGACCGCCGGAGACTTTATAGCCACCATCGCCAAACTTACCGCCAGCGTGCAGCACAGTAAGGACTGTCTCTACCGTGGATTTGCCGGTTTTAGGGTGAATGTCTGTTGGGATACCACGGCCGTCATCGTACACTTTAACGCCGCCGTCTGCCAGCAGCGTAACCTGCACTTCTTTGGCGTAACCGGCCAGGGCCTCATCTATACCGTTGTCTACGATTTCCCACACCAAGTGGTGCAGGCCCTCTACACCGGTGCCACCGATGTACATACCGGGCCGCTTACGGACCGGCTCCAGCCCCTCTAAAACTGTAATTTGGCCAGCGCCATAGTCTGACTTCTTTTTGTCTGCCATCTATATACCCTTTACCCCGTTAATCGATTTTTGGGTTAATCCCACTTACGTCATATTATAGGCGATTTTGTATCTGTGGGCAAGGGTTTAGACCGTTTCTAGACTAGGCAGGAAATATTTCGCTGATTGCTCTTTTTTGACGCTTGCGTAGAACATACTCGCCCGATTTATTTTGACGCAGTTCAAACTCTGGAGCAAAAGATTCAGGAGGACAAGTCAATAACTCCATAGCTTTTGCAACATAAGCATCGTATTTGTCCATGCCTGCAACTTGTGTAAACTTAAGTTGCCTTGCGCCCTGCTCTTGGGCAATTTTTTTAGGGAGCGCTAAGACCTTTCGCCAGCTTGTTCCGCTTTCGAGAGCATCATAACGTACTACATAACCTGCATGTCGCTTAGCGATAGGGCTGACAACAATTACATCCTCGCCCCGTACTTGCCCATAGGCATTATGATTTTGAATAACAAGCCCAATATACGCTTCGTTAATCGGCTCTCCGTTTTCGTCCAACACATTACCCCTCGGCTTTCCGTGGACATAATAGGTGTTATCTTCCCCTAATTGGTCTCTCAGCTTTTCAAGTGTTGCGACTCTTTTTAGGTCGACATAGGGCTTATCGGCTTCTGAAACCCCCTCGCAGATAGCCCGAGTATATTCAACCAAATCAGTACCTGGAGGTAAGATCGAGTAGTCCACAATTTGCCCGCCGTTTATTTCCGGCATTGCAACCAAGTCACCCAAAATACTGAACTCTTTTTGATTAGTCTCACCTTGTGACCAGGTGGAATCATTGGCTCTTTCGTAGCTCTCTATCTTCGAATCTACAAATTCGATTAATCCTGGCGCCATGAGTCTTTGTAGTAACCTATGGTTTGAGCGTCTAAAACCTGCCGGATTTTTAGATATTTGATTTGCTAGGTTGCGACGATAATCAGTAGCTTCATCTATGTCATACGCCTCGGGCAAATTATGACCCATATCATTAATCATGCCCAATGTTTTCAAATTGGCACTTCCCATGTCTTCGTTAATTCTTTCGGGAGTACCCAGGCGCCTGCCTGCAAATGCCAGAAAAAGCCATCCCGCCGCACCGCAAGCGCGCTGTGTTTCATAATCCTCACCGTTCTTATACAATCTTGCCTGTCGAGAAAATAATTCTCTATAGATATCGCTTTTTGTGCCATTATTGAGCATTGTAAGGGAGCTCGAGTCGGCTACAATATCAACGCCAAAATTCTCTCTTAGAAAAATGGCTCCGTTAGTCAAATATTTTGCTGTTGCTAGGGCAGCAATCTTGTAATCTTCCTCATTGGGGATTTCATCTGACTCAATCAAGTACCCCAAGTTCTCAGCAAAGAGTATTCCAGGCATATTTTGAGGGTCGTCTGAGGGTAGCCCCTCATCAAACTCCATGACATCAAATAACTCCTCGTAGCCAGCAAGAGCCGGGGCAACCTCTTGTGTAACAATTTCTTCAGAATCAGCGCCTACTCCTACTACCTCAACATGGGTTACTGGGGCAATCTGCCGATAACCGAGCTGACGCTGTTGGGGAACGTAACCTGGTCTTGAATGCTTTTTTGACATTTCAACATATTATCATATAATATTATTTTAGTCAACATGCTCTATCTGGCGGTATAATAATCCTAATGCCCTACGTCCAAAAATATGTCATCGTCCACTTTCTCCAAACCACCCCAGACGGTACACATTTTGCGGCCAAAGATTGGCCGCTGCATATCACGCTGGCCAGCAATTTTCAGATTGCGCGCCAAGACGTGAATCTTCCGGAGGAGCTTGCAGCGTTTGCCAAGAATCATACATCAGTGGCCACTACCGCCGCAGATGATGCACATTTTGGCCCTAATCAAGAAGTTTTAGTTACCACTTTTAACGTGCCGCCACAGCTGCAAAAGCTCCATGAAGACCTGATTAAATTACTCAAAGAAAACAATGCCATTTTTGATACGCCTGAGTACCTAGAAAGCGGCTTCCGGCCACACGCTACCGTCCAGCAAAATGCCCGCGCTAACAGGGGCAATACGGTAATTATTAGCGATTTTGCGCTGGTTGATATGTTCCCGAATAGTGATGCCAATTATCGCCGCATTATGCAGACTTTTAGCCTAAGAAATAAGTTTGTAGAAGAAACAGCACAGGCTGTTGAGGAATATAGATCTGGCATCAATGTGTCACCCGCCTTCACTAATGCTGCTGATGTGGACAATTTTTTATCCCGGTTATAGTAGCTCCAGCCCAGACACATGCTTAAAATCATTGTCCGCGGTCAGAAGTGGTAAGTCGTTTTGTCGACAGAGCGCTGCAATCCAAATATCGTTCATGCTGAGCGCCTTACCTGCTTGGCGCAGCTCAACAAATATATCGGCATACATGTCTGTTGTTTCATAATTTGCGCTCAAAACTTCTACGTTAGGAGCTACTAGAAATCGATTCAGCGCGTCCATGTTTTCAGCAGTCCGGCTGCCATTAACAAAGCCCGCTTTCAGTTCTGCAATCGTGACGAGAGGAATGACCAATTCGTTCGTTGCACTAAACCACTTTTTTACCGCTCCGTCTCCAGCAACAAATCGACTGTAGGCACTTGTATCAATAACGAAGCGGGCCATCGTCTATTGCCACATCTCAGGGTCAATTTTCTTCTGATCCGCGATAGCCTGATAAAAACCGTCATCCAGCAGGTCTTTGCCGCTGCCAAACAACCATTCAAAATCATCGCCTTTTACGTTAGCGGCGCCAAACACCTCTTTTTCCAATGCTTCTACGACTGTTTTATTAAATGACCGGCCGGACAAGCGCGCTCGCTTTCTAAGTGCGCTGTCCAGGCGCGGCGTCACACCTCTAATTGTATACTGTAATGTTTGCATACCTACATTGTATGCACTGTAGGCACTTTTGTCAACCCGCCGCCTTAAAGTTGCCATCTTTATCAATCAAAATCGTGTCGCCCTCTTCTGCGGCTGATTTGGCTACGGCCGGCGGTTTAACATTGGCGTCTGTGGTGCCAGCTGGTGGCTGCTCCTCTGGGGCTGGGCGGCCTAGGCCGGCTTTGAGCTCATCGGCGATTTTGGAGATTTCTGCCTGGTCTACGGCGTCGCTGGAGATGTTGTGGCCGCTGGTCTTTAAGGGGATTTCTGCTTCGTGCGGCGTATCCAGAGGGGCTGCGGCCTGCGATGGCGGCGCAAGCGGCGTCAGGCCGGGCGGCAGTGGTTCTGCGGCGGCCAGCGGCGCTGGCGCTTGCGCAGCAGCCAAATTGCCCCCACCATGCCCTACAATCTGCGGCCCCGCAGCACCCGTGGAACTTGTAACCGTCTGCGCGGCAGCGGGATTAACGGGTGCAGGAGAAGAAAGGACCGGGGCTGACGACGTCTGCGCCGCTTGCGGTGCAGGGTTGGCAGCCGCGGTTCCCTTCTTCGTAAGCCAATTATCCAGGAACGTCCCCGGCCCCACCGATGGCGCTGCCGACTTGGCTGGCGCGTTAGCGCCAGCCGCCTGCCACGGACTGGCGGACGGCACGGTAGCGCCAGCAGAGCCAAACCCAGGCGCGCCAGACTTGGTGGCCATGCGCTCAAAAATTTCTGCTTCTACTTGTGCTTTGGGGCGGCCGTATTTGGCGGCACTGAACTGCTTGAGGGCGTCGGCTAGCTTGGCGTTGGGCGAGCCCAGCGGCGGCAGCGTGGCCATACTAAACGGCTGCGTGGGCACGCCGCCCACCAGAGTGCGCACTATAGTGTTGTAGTTGGGTACGCGCAGGAGGTCATCGGCATCAAAGGTGGGCTGGAAGTAGCGGCCCAGGGATTCAACGTCGTTTTGGCCAATGCGGAAGGCCACAATTGTACCGATGTTACCAAAGACGGCATCGCGAATTTCTTCTGTGAGCTGAGTGGTAAACTGGTTAGCCACGATTAGGTTTAGGTGGTACTTGCGGGCCTCTGACATGATGGTGGCAAAGCTATCGGTGCTAAAGTTCTGGAATTCATCCACGTAGAGGCTAAAGTCTACGCGCTCGTCCTCTGGAATAGAGGCGCGGCTCATGGCGGCGGCCTGGAACTTCATGACAAAAATCATACCCAGCAGCTTGCTATTTAGGTCGCCGGTGCGGCCTTTGGACAGGTTAACCAGCAGAATTTTCTTGTTGTCCATAATATCGCGCAGGTCAAACGATGATTTAGTCTGGCCAATAATATTACGCATCATTTCATTACTCAGGAACGCACCAAACTTGGACACAAACCAGCTGACGACCTCGCCAAATTCATTAGAACGCTGCGCCTGTGGCATTTCTTTTTGCCAGAATTCCAGCACGTTGGGATCTTTTACGTAGCTCAGCTTCTGCTTAACATAGGCCGGGTCGCGGAACAGCTTTGGAATGTCCACAAAGGTGCCACCAGCTGGGTCGGCCATAATGGTCAGCGCGGCCTGCCTAAACATGTGCTCGTAGCGCGGACCCATCATACCTTGGTGGTTGGGGTCGTACAGCTTCTGCAGCATGTTGAGTGCTTCCTGAATCAAGAAGTCCTTCTGATCCGCGTTTTCAAACTCAAACAAGTTGACGCCCATCGGGTAGTCCATATCTGATGGGCAGAAGTAAATCAAATCTTCTGTGCGCTCTTTGGGCACCATGGCCAGCAGCTTCTCTGCCGTGTCGCCGTGCGGGTCAACAAAGGCAAAACCATTGCCGTTGAGCATATCCTGCAGCGCCAGGTTCTCTAGGTAAGTCGATTTACCGGTACCGGTCTGCCCCACCACATACATATGCCGCTGCCGGTCTTGTAGGGCCAGCCTGATTGGTTTTTTAGCGCCCCGGAAGACGTTGTAGCCCAGCAACATACCTTCTTCTGGAATGTTGCGTGGACCATCAACCTGCTTAGATTCCTGACGCACCACCTGGCTGGTAGGAATGTTGGACTGGTCCGGAAAGTGGAATAACGTGGCCAGCTCTACAGCATTTAAGATGTTGCTCTTTTTGCTCTGGGGGAATAATCGCATTATGTAGTTACTGACCAGCTTTTGCGAATCTTTGGCGGGTGTAAACTTAAAGCCGTTCTTGCCCGGCAAGTCATACAAAGAGAAACTAGAAATGACACTATTTAATATGGTCTGCGATTGATGCACTACATTAGACGATGCCACCACGCGTATTAACGTCTCATAGCCGGGATATTTGGTCTTCTCATCTATAGCGTCCAGAGTCTGTTGCTCCATGTTGCTGAGCTCTGGCTTGTCTTTAGGCCCGTCTTTGGCATTATGTTCTGGTGGCTTATTAAGGGCAGTTGCAAAACTTTTTGCCCAATCACCCGCACCACTCTTCTGACCCTTACGCTTATTACTGGCAACACCGCTGGCAACCTTGCGCCAGGCTGGGTCTGCTGGCCTAAGCAATATTTGGATAGCCACGCCGTCTTCCTTACCTAAGCCAGACAATGCGTTTAGCAGCGACTGCATGGCATCGCGCTTCATGTCCTGGTAGGTCGCGATTGGGTAGGCGTACGATTCCTTCAAATTTAGTTCACCACCAGCCACCGCGTTGAGCTTGCCGACTTTATTAAAAATATTGTGCTCAACTACTTCCTCAAGTCGCGCAGTTGGGTAGGCACTGTTGACGGCCTGCTTTACAACATCAACTAACGAAACAGGCACCGTGGCGTAGTAATAAATGAAGCCTTGCACACCCACAATTTCAAAGCCAAAGTGCCGCTGACCATAGAACTTTCCTTTAAAGCCTTTCTGCAGCGTACTGGCAATAATGTTGTAAATAATTTGTGCTTTAGATATTGTTTCATCCACAACATCACGGACGTCACGACCGTTACTTTCAATGTCATCACTGGGTGGCGGCAAATGGATTAACATGGGCACCATCTTGAGAGAACGCTCAAAATTCTTGAGCCGCCGGCGGGTTTTTCTAACCTGCATAAAGACAATTGGGCCAACCACTGCAGCAGCTATCAAAAGTAGTACAAAGATAGTTAGAAGTGCTGTCATAGTTACATCAATCCTCTGCCTTTATGGTGCGTCCGTAGCGCTTTTCTAGGTACTCCGCCTTGAGTAGCATGAACTGCTTTGACTGCTCGGAAGGATCGCCTGGAAAATTTTTAAAGACAGCCTGTGCGCGGTTAACCCACGTGGGCTCTATGACATCAGAATCGTCTGCTGTGGGTGCAATAGGCGCGGCTGGAGCGGGCTGAGCTGACGCCACCGGAGCGGCCGGCGCCGCGGCATTTGGCATGGGCGCAGGCACAGCAGCAGCGCCGCCATTTGGCGGCGTCTGGGCAGGCGGCGTGGCCTGCACGGGCGGAAGTTGCGGCTCCATATACATATAGTATAACGCGGCCGCCTCTGGTTATAAAGCAGTATTGCTTTTATCGACGTACGGGTACTGTAGCGAGCTTAGGTCGACGTAGCCCAAAGTACCAAAACGCTAATGCTGTCAGAGGTACCAAGGCAATCACATCGCGCAGTGTTAGCTGGCCGGTAGACTGAAGCGCAATGACTAATAAGATTGCCGCCGCCCCGTAATGGAGGGCGCTGCGGCCGATGCGCTGCGTTTCATCGCCATACCACTTAAGTAGTTTAACTATGCCATGAACGGCGCTTAAGATAGTTACCGCCAAGAGTAGATATCCTACCATCAGCCAGATTGCTGCGACGTTATGGGGGTTAATCAGACCAAAAAAGAGCCCATCGGCCACTAGAAGTGCTACCGCTGGGCTGAAGAATCGTATTTTTTGATGTTTTTTGAGCATGAATCACCTTTTTGTTGTATAAGCCGTTGGCAAAGTTATAAGGTGGGGCGTCAAAGAGTCGACGCCCACCGGGCTTAGAGTTAATAGACTTGGAGCCGGGGTAACAAATCCGCCTAAATGTATATAGACTATTGTGGCGCTTGCTACCCACAGCAGACTGACCGCTCCGCGTGCCTTTAGAGCATTTGGAGCGACGACGGCCCTACGGTTTTGAAAGGTTCAAAACCGCCACCGGCACTGTTTGTAAGTTGTGTTTTTGTTTTTGGACTTACTCGTTCATGTTAGCATGCTGGCCCTATTTTGTCAATCCTGCTTATGGCTTTAGGGGGCCTTTTACAGATGCTCTATAAGCCCGATTTCTAGAAGCCCACGCGGCGGCCACGCTATGCTTTCTTGCATGCTACCAGCCGTGGGTTTCTGGATTTTCTTGGATCTGTGGCAGCCCCCAAAATAACTCCAAGAAAAGTTATACACAGCTTTTTACAAAATTGTAAAAATTACCTATTGACGGTTATGGTTTAGCGGGTTATATTTGTAGTAGCACTGAATAAATAAAGTGCTCAAAAACAAAAAAGACAAAAAGAAAACGACGACTTCTCGCAGGCCGTCGTTTTCATTTTACAGGGGTGGAAATAGTCATTTAGCGAACATTTAATGAAAACTTAATGAAGTGCAGCTTGCCGGAAACGGCAAGCTGTTTTAATGTGATGGCACGGGGAGAGAAAGTTTATAGGTACTACCTATGCCCACAAAAGTAACGGGCGTTTTGAGCCGCGATACGCGCGGCCACATGGTGGATATTGAGTGCAGATTGTCACGCAATTTGCCCACAATTGTAGTAATTGGCGCGGCCGGGCGTTCTGTAGGAGAATCGCGCGATAGGTTGCGCGGTGCATTTGCCAGCAGCGGCCTAGATTTGCCTAAAAAACGGATTACTCTTAACTTAGCCCCGGCTGATTTGCCAAAAACAGAGAGCAGCCTGGACCTTGGCATGGCTGTGAGCATCTTGGCGGCCAGTGGTCAGACCCCCCTGCCCGACCCTGGCACCGTTGTTATTGGAGAGCTTAGTTTAGATGGTATTATCCGGCCAGTTACCGGTGTTATTTCTAAGATTTTAGCCGCTCGGCGGCGCGGCTACACGGATTTTATCATTCCGGCCGGTAACCAGCTGCAAGCGCAGCTGGTGCCAAGCGTAACCTTGTGGCCTGCGGCCAACCTAAAAGACGTCTATCATCACCTAAGCGGGACGCGCTTGCTGCCGCGTGTAGCCACTGGAGGCGGCAAGACGCCGCCGGTTTCTGCGGAGCTACCCCAAGGCCAGGTACAGCTGCACGATATTGTAGGTCAAGACCAAGCCAAGCGCGCACTAGAGATTGCCGCGGCCGGCGGCCATAATCTGATGCTGATTGGCTCGCCGGGCACCGGTAAAACCATGCTGGCGCGGGCGCTGGCCGGCCTATTGCCGCCGCTCACCCAAGAAGAAACACTGGAGGTTACGCAGCTGCATAGCCTAACCAGTAGCCAGTCCACGCTGTTTGTCCGGCCGCCGCTCAGGGCGCCGCATCATGGCTGTAGCACCGCGGCGCTGATTGGCGGCGGGCCGCTGCTGCGGCCGGGAGAAATTAGTTTAGCGCACCGCGGCGTGCTGCTGCTAGACGAGTTTCCGGAGTTTGACCGCGTCAGCCTAGAAGCACTCCGGCAGCCACTAGAAGATCGATGTATATCTGTTGCCAGGCTGTCTGGTAGCGTCCGCTACCCGGCACACTGCATGTTGGTGGCCACTGCCAACCCGTGTCCGTGTGGCTACCAAGGCTCGCGGCGCGGCGATTGCCAGTGCGATGTTGGGGCGCTGAATCGCTACAAACATCGGCTATCTGGGCCGCTAATGGATCGGCTAGACCTATTTGCTGCTGCGGATGAAATTGATTACAAGCGGCTGCTCAGGCCGCCAGACGGGCCGCAACAGACCACAGAAGTCCGGCAGCGTGTTCTGCGGGCCAGAGCGCGGCAGCGGCAGCGCTACGGCGGCAGCACGCTTAATAGCGACCTAACCAATGATCAAATGCGGAAGTACATCAAGCTAGAGCCAGCGGCGCGGCAACTCCTTAACCAGCAAGCCAAGGCGCAGCAGCTGTCGGCGCGAGCCTATTTGCGCACCGTACGGGTGGCACAAACCATTGCCGATTTAGAAGAATCGGCAACCATTGCGGACCGGCATGTTTCTGAGGCGCTGGCCTATAAGCGGCGGGCAGCGGTTTGACCTCTGTAGGGACATCTGTTACAATGCTAGGTAATTACAAACAAGGAGAGTTAGCCATAGCCGGAAAATTTACGCGCCTGAACGGCCAAATTCAGGCATCGGAACTGCGAGTTATCGATGAAACAGGCGCGCAACTGGGGGTAATGTCCAAGCGGGACGCCCTAGACCTAGCCCGTGAACGCGAGCTAGACCTGGTAGAAGTATCGCCAGATGCCAAACCACCCGTGGCCCGCATTGTGGACTGGGGTAAGTATAATTACCAACGCACCAAACAGCAGCAGAAAAATAAGAAAGCTGCTAAGGCTACGGAGCTCAAACAAATGCGCTTTGGCCTAAAGATTGGTGCAAATGACCTAAACATTAAACTGCGCAAAGTGGCCGGTTTTCTGGACGATGGTCATAAGGTCCGCTTAACAATTGTCTACCGCGGCCGCGAGCAAGCCCACAAAGAACTGGGCTTCCAAATGGCCGGACGAATTAACGATTTGTTTGGTGAGACCATTGCCGTAGACCAACAGCCGCAGCTGGCCGGCCGCCAACTTGGCTGGGTAGTACACGCCACCGGCAAAGGCAAAACTCTTGATGTAATTAAGTCTACAAAGGCTGACAAAGAAACAGAGGCGAAAGGAGAAATAATCGATGCCTAAATTAAAGACCCATAGCGGCACCAAAGACCGCGTCAAGGTCAGCAAGAACGGGAAGGTCCGCGCCGGATCCCCCAACAAAAACCACTTTCTGCGCAAGAAAAGTGGCAGCCGCAAGCGCGCCCTTGCCGGCCTAAAAACCCGCACTGGCACCGCTGCCAAAACCCTGCGCAAACAGCTTGGCCTATAGCCTAGGCCCGATTAGTCCGCCCGGTACTCTAACCCAACCGGCGACTATCGACAAATCAATTTAATCCTGGTACAATAACCAGTCGAAATAGGGAGTTACAGCAATGAGAGTTAAAAGAGGTGTCGCAGGACACGCCAAACACGTTAAAATTCGCAAAGCAACCAAGGGTTTCAGCCACCCCAACCGCGTCAGCGTTAAGCGCGGCCGCCAGGCCGTCACTAAGGGTTTGCAATTTGCCACCCGCGACCGCAAAAACCGCAAGCGCACATTCCGCCAACTGTGGAACGCCCGCATCAACGCAGCCGCTCGCCTAAACGGCACCACGTACTCCGTGTTTATTGCCGGCCTTAAGAAGCATGAAATCGCTCTAGACCGCAAAGTCTTGGCAGAGCTAGCCGTGAACGAGCCCGCTGCTTTTGCCGCTGTGGTCAAAGCCGCGCTTAAGTAAGACTTAATTACGCTTTAAAAAAGCTCCTTTTCCAGGAGCTTTTTTGGTGTCATAGGCGCCAGACTATCTGTAAGCCGGGTTTTGTCCCTTTGTAAAAGGGGCTAATCATCTATCTTGGCTGTACGTTGCCGCACAGCTCGCGCGGTTCTTATGTTGTCATGCCGACGGGACGTCTATATGGCAGAACAACTCCTTGCAGCAGGCAGGGTTTACCACTTGGCCGCGTCACCGCGGTCAACTGCGGGCTCTTACCCCGCTCTTTTCACCCTTACCTTGGCTGTAGGGCCAAGGCGGTTTGGTTTCTGTGGCACTTTCCCTAGGCTCGCGCCCGGTCGCCGTTAGCGACTGCCATTTCCCTTTGCTGCCCGGACTTTCCTCTTACTAGTATTGCGAGTAAGCGATTAGCCGATAGTCTGGCTACATCGATTATACCAGCTAGGGCGCAGCGCTCTACCTTTTGTACACTTTTACACAAAAGGTAGAGCGCGCTACAAAAGTCCGCTCCCCTACTTGTTGTTCGCTAAATGTTCGTCCATGGACTTGTTGACCTCTGCGTCGGCGAGCTTGTTGAACTCCCGCGGCACATGCGTAAAGGTCACGCGCTTGAAGCGCGGCACTAGGTCGCACACGGCGTCGTGAAGCGGCCATAAATCCCGGTTTTTTATCTTAAAAATGCGTTTCATTTGGTTAACCACCAGCAGGCTGTCCATGTAGACATCTACCTCACGAGCGCCCAACTTTAAGGCCGCTTCTAGACCAATTTTAAGCCCCGTGTACTCCGCAATATTGTTGGTGGTCACGCCCAGGTAGCGGCTGCCGGTGTCTAGGATTTTGTCGTCCATGTCTAGCACCACATAACCGCTGGCCGATGGCCCAGGGTTCCCGCGCGAGCCGCCGTCGCTGTACATTTTGACCTTTTTGGTGGCTTTTTCTTCCACCGATTCTGGTGCCGGCACCGCCCACTGATCCACCAAAATCCCCTTCTTAAGGAGGCCATCAATACTATCCGCTAAACGCCTGTCTTTATCTGTTACGGTGGCCTGCTGGTCGTGCGTAATCAGCCAAATTTGCACCACGCTCCACTCGTTTTCCCAGCGTGGATGATGCCCCTGCTCTTCCGCCAAGGCTGCCACCCGCGTCATGAAGGCAAACGCCTCCTTAAAATCGCGGAAGGTGAACTGTTTATAGAGGCCGTGTTTGGTTTCTTGCCAGTCGTTGTACATTACTGCTATAAGCATAACAGATATGATTTTTGCCCGCCAGGTGGTAAAATAGGCCATGAATCGGGGTGTGGCGCAGTTGGTAGCGCGTACGGCTGGGGGCCGT
>ENA-UOYA01002159-UOYA01002159.1-activated-sludge-metagenome-genome-assembly--contig:-NODE-2159-length-19515-cov-129.438900_pt1 | contig 19515 bp, 24 predicted proteins | sample MGYA00238163_ERZ764804 | MGnify/ENA primary metagenome ERZ764804 (study PRJEB28919, sample SAMN05720223) | activated sludge metagenome | isolation source: Anaerobic digester | place: Hong... | reverse complement strand
TTTATCCTCCTAAACATTTCATTTGATCTGATGTTAATGGTGTTCCTAGTGCGGATGTGGCTTGTCCAGAAGCTTCGGTATCCCAATAGGAATGAATTGCCGTAGGAATATCCTCAATGGCTCCAACCATTCCACCAGCGTTGCTGTCCCCATTGACAACTCCACAAGAATAGCAGTTTGTAATTACTGAAAGTGAATGTGTTAAATTTCCAACTAATCCTGCTATATATTGATTTCCTTCTACATCCATTTGAGAATAACAATTTATTGGTTGAATTCCTCTAGCATACCCAAATAGTCCGCCTATATAATTTCCTGTAGCTATGATTGATCCTCTTGAAAAAGATAATATTATTGGGAAAGAAGATGTTAACGTAGAATATCCAATTAAACCCGCAACATAATTTGTTCCCACAAGGGTTCCAACATATGAACACGTGTCTATATTTCCTGCAATCCCATTATTTCCATCCCCTGCCTTTCCAATCAATCCGCCTACATATTGATATCCTTGTAAATCTAAACTTACGTGACATTCATCTAATGATATTATTAAAAATCCTGGAGGTCCACTTAGTCTCACGCTCCCAATTAATCCTCCAACATAATTACTTGTAGCTTCTGAAACTATTCCCAATTCATCTGTAAGTGTTATATCTGTAATTGACCCACTCATTCTTCCCGCAATTCCACCAATATAATCTCCAGTTCCTGTTACTGAACCAATCACGGTACATGAAGTAATTATTGTTCCAGCGTTATAAACTCCACCATCACCAACTAAACCTCCCACATAACTGTTTCCAGAAATTTCTCCATTAACATCAATAGTATTTATTGATATTCTAACTCCGGTAAAGGCACTATATCCTAATACTCCCCCTATACAAGTATTTCCATTCACTTTTACTTCTATATCTCCAGTTAATACATTTAGACAGTGTGTTCCTGATGATCCATAGAGAACTGCTTGTCCGATCATTCCTCCAATATAATCGCTAGTTGCACTTCCATTTACTGTTACCAAGGCTGTAGAATTTGTATTTTCCACTCTTCCACATGTTTGCCCAGCTAATCCACCAGCTTGATTTCCGCTACAATTTATTGTTCCCGCAATGGAGCTGTTTGTTATATAAGAACTTCCAGCATAATATCCGAAGAAACCCAATATTCCACCTACATTATTTACTCCATTTATTGTTCCTGTATTGGAGCAGTAATTAAGATAACCATTAACCCCATAGAAGTTACTCCCACCTAGAATTCCACCAACATTACTATTTCCTGTTATTGTTGCGGAAGAACTACAGTATGACATAGCTAATAACCAAGCTCCACCTGCTCCACCACGATTGCTATATCCTAGGACTCCCCCAACATAATTATAACCATTTATAGAACCACTTACTACACAATATTGGAAAGTTCCCCCTCCTGATCCAGAAAGAGCAGCAGTGTTACTTTGTCCTGTGATATTGACACTTGCCATTGTGATGTTCTTAATTGTGCCTGTACATGCTGTAAACAATCCCACCCCATCAGTTGTGGGCCTGTTAATATAAAGCCCACTAATTGTATAACCGTCACCATCAAAACTTCCAGACAATGATGAACGTGGCACCCAACCAGCTCCACTCTCATAGCCTGGGTCAGCAGTTGGAGAAGCATCAATATTTGCTCCTAGTTTAAAATATTTGCTCGTTTCATAGCCAGTGGTTCCAATCAATTCCAAGTCAGCAAAAGAACTCAAAATATAGGGGTCGCCACTTGTTCCACTTCCTGATACCATTTAATCTCCCTCCCATCTTAGTTTAGGGTAACCACTACCAGTTCTATCAAATCTCCACGTTTCCACGAAATCCCAACCTTCATAATTCTCATACGCAGCCATACACGGATCTATCCATCCTGTTGTGGGAATTACTTGCGTCATAGCTGGGATAATCTCTTCTCCATCCTCAGTTATGCCTTCCACATCAATCCGACCACCACCAGCATTCAATATTTCATTTATCCAAACCATTTCACCGTCTTCACTCATCACTTCAAGTGGAACAGAAGGAACTTCACTTGGAAAGATAATAGCTCCACCTGAAGATAAATAATCAACTATAAATTCTATATTCCTTTCTGCATAAACCATCATTTGGAAAGTGGGAGCAAAAGAAAGGGAATCTGTTGCAACTACTTGCATTCGCGGAATGAAAACTTCCGCGTCAATGAAATAATATGGGTGATCTACTTCTAAATCCATTTCAAAACTGACTTCAGATTCTACTTCATATTGAGGAGGTAAAACTCTTGTACCAAACATCTTACACTGGTCAGCAATGATTTGAAGTTCATCTTGTGTAAGAAGCTTGAAATTTTTAGGTATATCATAATATGGAATATTTAAATAGAATGTTCCAGGAAGATATATGCCTCCACCCCATAAATGACCGCAATTCCATTTATTCACATTCCATTTAAGTAAATACTCTGTAATATTCACAATATTGGGTATGCACCCTAAATACTGGTGAATTTCACTTTTCATCAATCCATACTTAGTATAAACACCTTGATTTTTCAATTCATAAAATCCATCTACAAGAGTTCCTTCTTTAAGGAAAGTAGCAGTGATAGTTTTAGAATCGGCGTTGATGGAATTAACCAAACCTGCAATAGTTGCACTTGAAAATTTCTCGATTATTTCAACATCATTATTGTATAGACACACTACATGTATTACTTTCGTATCATTTGTAGTGTAACAACCTAAAGTGATTGTAGCAACTTCTAAACCTTTAATCTCCACTTCAAGTAAATCATTTATTATTTCACTTTCATTAACCTCATCTCTTATTGTATATTGTGAAAGCATTCTTTTTTCAAACCAATAATCTTGTTCAATATTATAAGGATAATATGGCGGATATGTTTCACCTAACCGACTCTCATCAACACTTTCTTTATAAATCCGTCGAAACATTCCCATTTTATATGCTTCATCATCTAATGCACTATTTGGCAAGTACTTTGAATCTGTTGCGGTTGCAGATTGTGGGAAACCTTTTACCGCGGGAGTTTTATGCTTCAAATATGTATCTTCCCATTTATAATAATAGAAATAATAAACTTTCACATAAAATGTATCTGATGTAAAAGGCCCCTCTAAAGTTTCAGAAGCCAAGATGACCTTATCATACTTTCTATAATTGAATGTTCCAATTAATTCATCATTTGAATTATAGAATTCCACTTTTCTAATTGGTCTTTTCTCTGTTGCTCTTATGAGAACATTATAATGATATTGTAAAGTTGTTCCAGGTAATGGAGTAACCCATACTTGTATAGGCTGTTTCACCTTCTTACTCAGAGCCTCAATATATTTAATAATCTCAATAGAATCAATTTCATCATTAATCCCAATGAAATATGGGGCATTTCTAAGCCATTCTGGAATTCTATCACACAGCATTTATGTTCACCGTCACATTTGCTACTTTAATTACTTCATAACTTTCTATTATAATATTCCCTTTCTCATCTTTTTTATCGGTATAGCTGGATGTATCAATTTCTATGGAAGTTAATTCATATTTACTTAAGAGTGCGTCAAGTAATTCGTTCACCACTCTACTTATTACAAGTTTCTGACCTACACCATTTGCTAAAACCACAGTTCTGAAAGCTTCTTCCAAATCAATCTTTAATTGGTCTCTTACATTTGGTAATAAGTCAGTTTCCGAAGAAACTTCAATATCAAAAGTCATATCAAATTCTAAAGGTGTAGCTATTTGGTAGACTCGATATATCCCAAATCCAACTACTTGCTCTATTGCCAGTTGTGCGTCTTGAAGTTCTTCCGCATTATTAGTGTCTAAAAAGAAAGCTCCTGTTCCTTCACCAAATTCATGTTCAGATAAATTGTATCTCCAATAATCTATGCCGATATCATTGAGAGCTTTAACAAGAGCTCTTCGGTTTCCTTTTTCCATGCTGTATTTAGCACTTAACGCACCCCTTTTAATTGATGCTATGTCTTCTGCGTCCCTTCCACCCCATGATTCAATAGCGTTATTTACGGTAACATTTTCTACAAGATTATTTGTTATAACAGTTAAAGTGTTTGCTTTAACCATTGTGTCTAGTCCTGTTTTGACAGACCGTGCTAACACCTTTACAGTGTTTTGACCATGGTAAAGCCAAGCATCACTAACTGTTTGGTATTGTATAGGATTTATATCTGGATTCTCCACATATGTTCCTCTTGGAATTAGAATGTCCCCTTCTACATCTTTATCTCTAGTAAAAGTAAGAATTACTTGGGATTTTGAAGCTTGTGAAGCAACATAAAATGGTGATGCTAAATTTACTACATTTTGATAGCCAGTTGCTTTTATTAAATCACTTTCATTTGTAATCTCTTCAATATCTCTTTCAAATTCTGATATCTCCGCACCTAAACATGAATATTGGATGTCCAACCGTCCCCTTTCTTGAAATTCTATTGAGGACATGAAATTAGTGTAGTCACCTCTATCAATTAATGACTGCCTTATTTCATCTTCAGTTCTAACTGACAATTGACACACCTCCCGTAGTTGATTCCGAACCCACATAAATGGTTAATTGAAAATTGAGTTCTGTCCTTTTCTTATCTAACATATTGACCTCCCAACTGGTTATTATAGGATATGTTTGCATCACTTGATCAACATAGAATTCTAGTTCTTTAATTAATTCCGGGGTTTTCTTTTGGCCTATTAACCTGTATAGGTATGATCCATAATTAGATAGAGTATTACATCCTAAAGAACCAAATGGAGTCTTTAATTCACCAACTACGGTTTGCCAGAGTGTTTCTAAACCATTAGTGAATTCGATGTCTACACCTTTAGTAGCGGTGTATTCATCATAGTCATTATCCGACTTAGTTCTAAGATCCTTTTTAAGATATTTTACTACCATTTACATACAACTCCGGTGTATTTATATCAATTCTATCCTTCTTAATTCTAATTTCAGAATTGCCTACTCTCAATACTTTTTCTCCTGGCTCTAAATTTGTAATACCACTATCAATTTGAATTATTCTCCAATCCACTTCATTAGCTTGTTTTAAAGCGTGAACCTTCAATCCACTTGGGAAAGACACAATATTTCCACTTACCGTGCCTTCTGGATATCCACCTTCCCCCCAGTCAAAGGAATTGTAAGCCCATTTCTCTTCACCAGTTTCAATGATGTGAATATACCAACCATTGGAATTGATTTTCGCTTTATTGAGTTTGAGTAAATAAGCTTCCTGCAAGCCAAAGTTGATGTTATCTACACCTGCTATTTTCTGCAAGTCTTTTATCACATTTTGTGTGGATCTCATATTGTCTTCCCCTTTTTTGAACCTGATGTATTATAGAAATTGGAATTAATTCCAAATGCTTTCTTTCTGTATGGGAAATCTTCCCAACCATTTCCAATATTCACCAATACACTTCTATGCCTTTGTGACATGGATGTTGGATATTCTACTATCTTTGCGGGAATCCCTGCGGCTATGCACTTTTTATAAATGAAATCACTCATAGCCCAACAGTCTCCACAACCTTTCTTTTCCATGCATTCTGCTGTCTGACAAGCATGGCAGTAACTAAATTTACCAGCCGCTACACCTATCTCTTCGAGTGAAGCGGGATTGCCACCAGAACTTACATCTGGAGTTTTAGGCATATACAAACATTTAACTTGCATTTCATAAACCTCTGAAGGATCTAAAGTTAATGAAATTGTATCTACCCATAATATTTCAGGTACTCCTGTTTTTGGATTTGTTACTTCTATCCATCTACCAGGATATACTTCTCCAGTTAAAAGCATTGTGAAATTAATTTCTATACTACTATCCCTTGCACTTTTAGCTAAAAGTTTTCTTCCATAATTCTCAGCCTCATCACGATGCATTTTTGGTTGCGATTCCTTAATTACATTTATTGCACCATACATTGCATATAATTCTGGATTCCTAATAACGGCTGTTCCATTGTTATAAGAAATAATAGCTTCTGTTGATACTGGTATCCATGAACCCTCAAAAGAATTACCATCAGCAAGGTTTACATTGTAAGAGAAAGTTTCTTTTTTCATCATCCAAGGTTTAACCACAAAATCAGCTTTCGCTGGAACATCTGGGGTCATAATAATGCATTCACCCTCTTGATTCACAATAATGTGATAATCCCGGGGATTACATATTTGTTTCAATTCATCTTCATAACTCTTACTATCTGATACTTGAGTTTCCTCAGAAGTGTCGGATGAAGAAGAGTTAGATGAAGAAGTGTCTACACTTCCAGTTTCACTTAAAGATGATAATGCAGTGTCTACACTTCCAGTGTCTGATGATGTGTCACTACTACTGCTACTACTTTTACTAGCGGTGCATGCTGTTAAACGGGCTCTACTTGGAGATAGTTTTTCTCTACCACAAACAACGCAGAAATCCGCACCGCATTTACTACAAGTTATTTCACCGTCTTTTGTACCTTTTGGATTAAAAGTTAATGTTCCTTCTCCACCACATGAAGGGAAAGGACATTTATTAACCCAACACTTTTTAGTGTCAACATATGGACCACATTTATAAGCACAACTTGGTTTTCCGGTAAAGCACACACAGTTACCACTTGATGAACTACTAAAACTACTAGAAGCCCAAACTGTAGTTCTATCTATTTTCTCACTCACCACTCCACGTAAGATTGGCTTCAAACCAGCTTGCGTGATTAGTGAAGATAAAACATCTTTGATATCACCACTATAATCTTCGCCAGAATATTTCTGTTTTAACATCCAACCACAATCAACCAATTTAACGTCAATCTGGTTTTCACTTTGAAGTGCCTCACTAGTTCTCCCATTAAAAACCTTTTTCGAGTCAAATACTCCAGCATAGATTAGAATATTGAGAGTATGTGGTGCCCACCAATGCCAATTATCAAGAGTGTAAGGTACGGTTAAATTCCATGTGCCCATTATTTCATCTTTGCTTTTTTCAAAGGAATTTTTAGCAATGAAATTTTTCCTTTCTTTTCCCACGTCGACAGTAAAATTATTTTCCAACACGTGAATTGTCACTCCTTAATGTAATGTTGTAAATTGCTCTTGAACTTCCTGCACTTATTCCATATTTTTGTGCGGATACTACACATTCGAATGTTTCAAAAAGGCTGGAAGTAGCAACCACAGTTTTACCATCTATTTCCTTTAAAAGATTTTCTCTATCTAATAAAACGGATGTTTGGAATGTCACTTGTTTAAATGTGGGTATAGTTTTGATTTGAAAATTCCCATCTTCACTTGGCCAATCCTTGTATTGGGCTCTTACGGGTGTCACCTCTGATAAATCCTCACATCTCATTATCAAATTATCGAGTTTCACTTTCCCTTTCATTTATTTACACCATCCGCTACTTCTTTTAATGCTTTTCTTAATTCCATTGCGATATAGGCTGCATCTTCTTTTGTTCTGGCATTCACTTCAAGCTTTTCAATATATAAACCACCACTACCTTTTCCTGCAAGTTTCTCGCCTGTCTCTACTGCATTCTTTTGGAACTTTTCAGGATCAAGATCTGGCAATCTCAATTCCGAACCAGGACCAAGTTCTTTCATTCCTCCAAATCTGTGTAATGTAACGGGTGAATTTTCTGTAACACCAAGTTTATGTGCGGTTTGTGTATCCATACCACCACTACCACCACTAGGTAAAGTCCCACTACTTGTTGTAGTTGGTATATCAAATACACTTGGAGTCTTTTGTTCTAAAGTTTTACCACTACTACCTCCGGTATATTCATAATGATAACCTTTAGATGGATCGTTTGGATCATTAGGTACTTTATTGACCTCACCCACTCCTTTATTATTTAAAGGATTATTTATCATATTCCAAGTGTCACTTAATGCCTGACCAGTAGCTTCAATATAAGAAATCCATTCCTCCATTTTAAGTACTAGTTTCTCAATATTATCAGCTGTGATTTGGGCTTTACTTGCTGTATCTTCAATCTGTGCGGCTAAAGTCTGAGTGTCACCTGCTGCGTCAGTTGCAGATTTGGAAGTACTTGAAGCACTCATACGAACACCGAAGATAGCTCCTACTAATCTTACAAGAGCACCCAAAGCTCTCCACTCAGCATTTGCTAAAGTATTTCTTGCTTTTTGTAAGTTCTGTTCTGCAATATACAAGTTCTTTGTGGCATTAACATTTTCAGGCCCGACTATTTTACCTAATTCTACGTCTACTTCTTTTAATTTGGCTATATCATCATCTGTGAGTGTACCCTTACCGCGATTTGCTTCATATTGTTTTTTAACTAAATCCGCATTAGCAGAAAGAACAGTATGGTATGCAGAAGCAATCATCTGCTCATTCTGTGGTGTACTCCATTTCATAGCTGATGCAGTTAAAGCATTCTCTGAACCTGCTGCGATACTTCCTTCTTCTCCTTTGCCAGCAAATATACCAGCTAGATATGTGGACATTGACTCCCATCCAATTCCACGAACTATACCAGAACCTTTGTAATCTCTGGTTATACCTGGTATATATCTTGGATCAGTTGATCTTTCTTTATATATAGCCATATTCTGTTCATGAATCTTTTTGATGGTTCTGTCAATTTCATCTTGTGTTAGTTTTAATTGAGCTCGATATTTTAATTGTTGTTCACTGCCGTCTGGGCTATTTTTAATTAATTGCTGGAGTTCTTTTTCTTTGTTTCTTTGAGTATCAAGTTCTCCATTATATTTAGTAATGGTTTCTTGGATTTGTTTGTATTTTTTATCTTTTTCACCCATATACCAAATAAGAAGCATGATAGCTCCAACTACTAATAATAAGACTCCTGCAGTTCCAACTGTACCTAAGCCCAATGCTGATCCTAAAGAACCCATGAGTCCTCCGGATCTTTGATTCTTTGCAGGACCTATTCCAGTCATTCCGGGTAGTACAGTTTGTCCTCTTTGGGCATTTATGTTCCGTGCCCATGCTAAAGTGTTTGCATCTAACGCTCTTGTTTCAAGAGCCTTTTCACCAGTGATCGCCACTATACCGCCTTTAAGTAACTCATAAGCTCCTGTCAATCCTGAAACAATGTATTGTTTAGCCCACATTCCAACAACTATCATTCCAGCTCCCGCTAATAACACCAATGAATTAGCGAGTAAATCTACAGCCCATTGATTTTCGTTGAAAAAGGCTAATACACCTTCTGTTCCACCAACTAACATTTTCAAAGTTGGCAAAAATCCATCTCCTACTCGTATTAAGAGATTAGTGAACGCCACCCATAATTTTTGTGCTTGAACTGCGGCAGAATCCATAGCAGTTTCTACATCTTTTGTGGCGTCATAACCTTCATTCATTTGGTCTGTGTATTTTTTAAGTAATCCACCATCGCCTTCTTCCATTCCTGTGAACAGTCGAACAGCTTTACCACCTACAGCTCCTGGGAAAACTTTGTTTAAAAATTCAGCCCATTCTTGACCGTGTTCTTTAACAGAACCAAATTTCTTAAACATTGCATCATACAAGGTTTGTATAGTTTCTAACGGTTGTTTAATCTTCCCATTGGCGTCTTTAAATGAATCAAAAGTTAATCCGATTTTACCAAGTTGCTCATCTGCTTTAGGAGTTTCCTTGATTAACATACCAAGAACACCCCTCATGGTAGTACCTACCATCTGAGCGTCTAAACCCTGTTCACCAAGTGTAGAGAAAGTTGCAACTAAGTTCTCCATTGACCAACCAAGAGTCTTAGCGTCACCACCTGCGAACTTCATTGCTTCCATTAAATCTGAAATAGACACAGTAGATATTTTAGAACCGTGAACTAAAGCATTTGAGTATCTTTCAACATTATCAAGACTATCACCATACATCTTCACAATATTAACTAGATTTTCTGACGCTTCCTCTACAGGCATGTCTTCTAATTTACTCATTTCTAAAGCAGATTCAAGTACTTTCATTTGAACTGAACTTTCTACACCAGCCCTACCTAATACTTGTAAACCCTTTGCCATTTCAGTAGCTGAAACTCCGTATTTTTGGCCAAGGGTCATCGCCTCTTCACCAACCTTTTTCAACTCTGCACCAGTAACATCGGAAGTAGCAGATACAATTTGCATTTCTTTTTCAAATTGGGCCGCTTGGTACGTAGCGAAAGCTATACCAATAGCAGAAGCACCTGCGAATCCAACTATCGCCATTTGTGCGGTAGACAAACCCGCTTGGAAGTTTTTACCCATTCCAAGTGCATTACTTCCTAAATCATCCATAATGTTACCGATACCTGCTAATGTACTGGATGCATCGTCTTGTGCTGAAACCAGCACTCGGAGTTCTTCAGCTGTTATTGCCATCTACAATGGACACCTCTTATATTTTGCTTCCAATTCATTTTTCCTTAAAATTCCTGCTTTTACGAAAGCAACCTGAGCTTGTGAATGGTCATTATACAAATCTGCAAATTCACAATTAAAATGTTCACAAGCAAGGAAATCCAGATAAAAATCTGGACTTGCTTTCATACATTCGTAAAAAAATCTACCAGCACTGCTTCATTAGTTTCTAAACTGGCAGTAATCAATCTAAATGTTAATTGTTGATATATAGCCTGCTCCACATCATTCCTCCATTCTTCTGGGGACAGTTGTGGTTCTACAACACATCTTGATAAGAATTTAGCAATTAACAGATCTACTTGTTTTGCTTTCTTTGGAGAAAGGTTTGCGATGTCTTCTTGGTTTTTCACTCCAAATCTTTCAAATTCAAGTTTATCTCTATCTGTTGGTTTCCTCACTATAAATTCCGAAACCTGTTTAATGATTTTATAATCTTGTTCATTAGTTAATACTGGTTCACCATCTGCATTAAAAACAGGCAAGTTATTTTCATCCATCTTTTGTTTGTACACGGGTTTACCTTCCTCATCAAATTTTGGTTCTTTTCGATGATTGGTAACCAAATATAATGGATAAGTTTTTTCAGTTCGTTCTTTCAAGAAACCTTTAGTAGCACGAATAACTTCATAATTTTCTTGATCCACTTCTTCCTTCTTATCTAAAAAGTCAGTAGCTTCTTGCCCCAATGTAGCATCATATTTTTCTTTCAAACTCTGGATTTGTTCTGGAGTTAAATCGTCAGGATCTATATCTTCAAAGTAAGGATCTTCCTCTTCTTCATCGTCAGAAATGTTGATATCTTTTTCTTCTAAATCATTCATAAAATAACACCCCTAAAAAAGTTAAATAATACATTAGAGGGGTTAGTTCCAATGTACTTAATCTAATTCTATGACAGTAGATGCGCCGGCGGTAATATCTTCCACAACGTGTTTGTTACCGTTCACTGGACCTAAGGAGTCCTTATTGATGACGATACCTCTTACATCCCTTAGAGATGTAGCCCGTTTTGTTTCGGGATCACGTTTGAAGAGAATAGCACCGAGTTTTGTGCCGTTTTTCATTGCTTTAAAGAATTCCGGACCAGTGTATGCTTTCTTGAAAGAAAGCTGGTATTTCATTCTGGTTGGGATAATCTCATCAACTTCGACTTGATCACACTCAAATACCTCATCTTGTTCCCGAGAAGCTTCGAGGTTAATCTCTTCGACACCAGCAACCTTTTTACCATTTATTGTTATAAAACCAAATGTAAACGCTGCCATTATCTCACCACCACTTTAGTGAATATCTTTCGTGCGGCGTGAGCAACATTTAAAACCAGTTCGATATCTGCTCGACCTAATTTTTGTTTTGCTCTTGGAATCGCATTAATGAACACTTCGTATGCTTTGATATTGTTATCTGCATCGTCGATAATTGCTTCATCTTTCTTCAAAGGATCTAAAGCTTCTTCAACTCCTTTCTTCATGTCATCCACAAAGGTAGGAGTCATCTTAAGTCCTTTAAATGCGTCTCCCGCGTATAATGCTTCACGCTTAGCTTTCTGCACGATTCTTACCACACCACCTTCATCTTCATCTGTTGAAGCTTTGGTAGGTGTTGCAGTTGTCACAGTTTCAAGTATTTTCAAACCATGTCTATCTTTAGTAAAGGTAATGACACCAGACTCATTCATTCTCTCAATATCGTCTTTTTCAAGAATTTCGTCGAAATCATCAAAGAATGCATCTACTCCATTTCCTAATACTTTCTCAGGCTGTCCACCCCATCCACATTCATCATATGGGATTCTAGCCAGTGTTCCAGCTACTGCAGCCGCCATATCATTAGACTTGTATGTTACACCATCTTTTCCAACTAAAGAATGTCCGACATACCATATCTCCTCTTCTGCAAATGCTTTTGCGGCTGTAATCCTTTCGTTGATAGTAGCATCAGATTTTCCACCCACAATCAAGATTTTGAACTTACTATTTATGTCTTTATTCATCTCAACTGTATGTGTAGCATATTTCGCATGTACGGTTATTAAATCTTTTGTACAGAATAATAACCCAGGTTCCGGATCAACTACACCTTCTAAAACCTTTAATGCTTTTTCGTGTGCTGCTGGTGCTTCGTCATCTGGCAATGTTCCATCGGTAGCGCCAGATTTTACAGTACCGTTGCTTCCAGGAGTATCACCTACGTTACTCCCTACAATAGTTTTAACTGCCAAACCAAGCAAACCTGTACCTTCAGCTACAAATTCTGCGGTTATGATTTCAGATGATTTATTTACTTTATCTACAATTTCTTGGATAGTTTCCCCGGTATATCTTTCACTTTGGTAACCATCTTCTTCAATAGTTAAAACGCTGGTTACTCCATTGTTTGTTGTAGTGTAATAAACGTTATAGTCACCTTCTACCTTATTCACAATGTTCATGACATTTGCTGGAGAAGCAGCAGTATCATATAACAAAGTTTTCGCTTTTACGGGTGTACCCACAGTTGCTCGGATAACTTTTAATTCTCCCCCACCACAACCGAAAAACTGTGGTAGAGATGATTTAAATTTCGCTCTTAATTCCGTATCACTATATACAGTTTCTGGCACAAATGGCCTACCCTTAGGGCACTCCAAAATGACAGAAGCTACATATTCAGGTTCCCCAGAAAAGGATGTGTAATCACGATATTCATGAGAAACCCTTGATGTTGGAACGCCTTCTACCATATTCACTCACCTCCAAAGTGTTTTTTATAAATCTTTTCTAAATCTTTTTGAGTAACTTCATCCCCTGGTCTTATCTCACCAAGTTGGACTAATGCATTAAAGTCGAATCTTGTAATTCCAAGTGCATCAGCCAAATCCACTGCAAAAAATTTCTTTTGTTTTGCCATCAATTCACTTCCTGAGAATTTACTCCTATTATATCAATCGGTTGTCCTAAAGCCAGATCTCTTGAAATATTATAGAATATTTCATATTCAATTATGAAGTGAAACGTGTCATCCTCATCTCCTGGCAATTCCCGCAGTGGTATACTCTTATTTCTAAAAGTAAAACCTTTCTCTGCCGCAGTATCACCATCTGGAAATGTAACACCATTAATTCGTTCAAGAAACTCCTTATCAATATCACCATTCACATAAATGCCAGTATCATCTAAAAACCATGAATTGGGAGTTTGCTCAACCTTCTCAATACTCGACACTAAAGTGTAATTACCATATTCTACAATAGTCCTTTGTGTATCATAATTAGGATTCCTCTTGATTGAATTATAATTCTCCCAACCATACACATCTTTCCAAGGAGGCAGAAATTCTATATCATCAAAAAAAGCTTCAAACCTACTTACCACTGCTTTAGTGATATCAATCATTTGAAGCTCATCTTTGGTGAAAATATCAATTTGTATTCGACCTTCATGAATAGTGGTTTTCGTTTTCTTATTCTCAAATTCTTCTTCATCATCTACAAGAGGCAAGAAAGAAATCCATGCATTAAGAACAATTTTTGGATAAACATCTTCCTGGTTGTCTTTAGTAAAATTCGGGACCATCATAAGTACTGACTGCCCTTCTTGATTTAACGTATTGACAGGAGTTAAAAAGTCACCTGAAGGTGATTCATCCCCTATCATCCGTCTCAAGTTTAATACAAAGTTTTCCATCTATATCACTTTTACCGTTTTAACAATTCCAGGAAGCATACTCCTTACTTTAGCCGCAGCAGGGCGCATATAAGGATGAGCTTTCATTTTACTTGTTCCGAATTCTTGATAAATGGCATAATACACATTTGTGCATATTTGATATTTGAGAGGACCTAAAGGTTCAATGTGTATGGAAGCTCGAAGACGTCCGGTATCTATTGGTGAAAAGTGTTTAGCCTCAGCAGAGATTAATGCAGCAATCTTATAAACCATTGACTGGAGTTTAGATCGCATACCTGCCGCTATTACGGCCATACCACCATTTCCTAGTGTCCTATCCACCACTACTCTACCTTCCGTCTCAATACCACCTTTTTGAATTCTTCTCTTCCTCTCACCACTAAATCAGGATAATCATAATAAATTTTAAAGTATTCAGTGGATCTTCCAGGAGTAGTCCTTTTAATCCGATAATCCTTTAAATTACTTTCTAAATGAAAAGGCTTAAAGAAACCAACAGTTTTAATTGAGGATAAAGGACTCGCTGAAGATTCCCGTTCCCCCTCACCGTCAATTACTTTTTCTCGCTTTTCTTTGATTATCCCTTTTAATTCTTGCACATCTTCCCATGTAGTTCTCTTGGTGCCAATAGCATCGTTAAGGATCGCTTTTTTCTTTTGTAGAGTAATTACTTCTCCGGGTCTTTTTAATTTTCTAAAGAGTTGAGAAATCATTACTCGTGCCCGCTCGTGATCCTAACCCTATTGCGAAAGAATCATTTTTAGCGGCCTCCGTTTCTTCATTTTTAATCCTGTTGTATGTTTGGCACCAAGTTTCCGTGTCATCTATATTATAATCCTCGGAAAAGTCATCTAATTTATGGGATTTAACTATTGCACCAATTTCTGGAGCTACCCGTTCTAAATGACACATTGTAGCTAAGAAATGGAGTTTAACAGAATCTTCAACATTGAATTCAAGAGCACTTGTGATTAACTCATCATATGCTTCTTCGTCTTCATCTAAACCGATGAGATTCTTGAATGTCTCCAAATCTAATGCCACATTTACACCTCATGAGGTAGGTTGTTCATAATCAAATATCTTTCTTCTTCACTTAATGTCATTTCCTCTCGAATTTCTTCTTGAGCTTCAAGGCTTCTAGCTTTTAAGAGTTTTTCTTTTAAGGCATCTTGCCTTTCGATTAATTTGGTACGTTCCTCATACTGCTTTTTGGTGTAAATCCGACCTCTCATGAAATCATCATCTACCATTTTAGCGAAGTCCTCATTAGTAACTTCGACAATTTCGCCAGGTTGGAACACATAATCTTTTGAGAAAATCTTTTTAAGTATCTCTTTACCGCTTCTAGGATGAATCTCTTTTCGTTCGCCAAATACCTTGTGTATAGTAAATCCCTCGTTGAGTACCTTTTTAACCATCTAAATCTCTCCTTAACAACCTGTTATTTTGATCATTGCTTCTTGTCTCATGGACACTGGGTTCTGGAAGCAAGTAATCACAGCACCTTTTCCTACACCTGGTGTGGTGTAAGTTTCAGTTGTAGTAGAGCCATGATACACAAACCATACTGGAGCCTGCTTTCTGTCTAAGATAATTGCAGTACCACTCACTATTTGCGGGCTCTCAATTATATTCAGTCCCATAATCACTTTTTGGGTCATACCCTGGAACTTAGCCTGTTCGGAAGTGTAATCTATATTCAATAGAGTAGCTTCTCCCTCAATGTCAGCAACCTGGTCTGGGTTTAACAGAATATCGGTTGCGATAAAGTTTCGTTTCCTAATCTCAGACTTAGCTTTGGAGATATCGGAAGTTTTCAAGATACCAGAAGTACCTGCGGATATAGATGTCTGAGGTGCGGCGGTTACAACATTTGCAATGTCATAATCTTCCTTCCTTGCCATTCTTTCTCCGGCTTCTTCTGCTTCACGGTTGTATAGGTCACCATTGAAATCTTGAATCTCAGATTCTACTGTCATGAAATAATGAGTAGCGTTTTTGTGCAGTGCTACTGGAACTGTGTCCATTTTGGTTCTTACTATTGGAATATCGGAACCTTCAGCCACTTCTACAGCCATTCCGGTTGAATGCTTTCGTGGTAAAGTTGCTGCAAGACTCTTAATTTCGAAATCGAAACAAATCTCACGCAAAACCCTTGCAGGCTCGACAAATTCGATGATTTTGTCGGCAAGGGCGGTATCCACTAAAACTGTGGAAGAGGTTTGGCCTCCTACTCCGCCTTCAAATGATTCTAACATGATTTATCACTCCTATAATACTTTTAGCTCTGCTAAGATAGCTTGGTCTTCGTCAGAAGCGTCAACTGCTTCTTCAGCCACAGCAATAGCTAAGAGTTCTTCTCCTGGCTCCGGGGATGCAGTTAAAGTTAATCCTTTAACCTTTCCACTTCCTGCACAAGCTAATGGCTGTTTAAAGCCGATAGCACCAGATCCACCTTTAACAATCAGGCGTACGATTTTTTTCTTCCTTACACCCACAGTTTCCCCATCTGCAACGTTAACCTGACTTGTTTGGGGTGGTCCTATGGATTCTATAGCACCAACAACAGCATAGCGGGTTGCACCTTCTGTGGCTTCTTTTACCGTTCTAGACTCAGAACCTGCTTCTACAATTTTCACAGCGTCCAAATCTAAATCGATAGCTTTGGTAATAGCACCTTGTGCTGTGTAAGTGCCTACTTCACCTGCTTCAACTAACATATTTTTTCACCCCTTAGAACAGCTCGTTGAAAGCACTTTTAGCAGTGGTTTTTTCTTGTCCTTCAAAATTTTCTTGTCCTCTTCCACCTATGTCTTTAGCCTGAGGATTTTTGGAGGTCTTTGCCACCATGATGCCGAGCATGTTTTTCTTTTCGTTTAATACTTCAGTAGAAAGCTCGAATAATTCTTTCTTGATGTCTGCTTCTTTTTCTTTGGAATATATTTCTGCTTTTATACCTAATTCAAAGATTTCATCAATCTCTTTGTTTTTAATATCTTCCTCGAATTTTTCTACTTTTTCAAGTAGCATAGCTTTATCATCCTTAGTACTTTTATGATCTTTCTGTTCTTGTTCGAATTTTTCTTTGAAATCGTCTCTTTCTTTTTCAACGGTTTCAAATTTTTCTTTCAAGTCAGAAATCTCACTTTCAAAAGCTTCTTTATCATTTTTTCGTGCGGTCCTTTCCTCTTCAAACTTTTCGACTGCTTTATCACGTGCGGTTTCAAGGTCTTTAATTTCTAACCTCAATTCCATGGTTTCTTTATCTCCAGTCATGTTATTATCCTCCACATTCTCTCTCTGAGAAGAATCATTCTTCTTCTCAATTTCACTTTCAAATAGTTCCTTTTCATCCCCAGTCAGAGTCTCAAAAAGAACTTCAGTCGTCTGCGCTCCTTTATCTGCGGGTTTGTCAGTTGCGGCTATTCCGCTAAGAAGTCCAGCACGCTTGTTTCCAACTCTAATGGGGTTACTGAGTTCCACACTATATTTGAAAATGCCTTTAGGATTCTTTGCAGAGCGAACTAACTCTTTAATGTCACTATTTGTGACTTTCCATTTGAAAAGAATTTTATTATCTTTGATTGTGATGTGATCTTTATTAGTAAGACCTAATATCTTTCCGAAATTCTCAGTATGCTTGTCTCTTATTGGGATATCAAAATTTTCTGGAATATCCAAGCCGACAATCTTTCTACCATCTCCGAATTCTTCATTCATATGGCCAGCAATACCTTTGATCCATATTTCACCACTTTCAAAGACTTCAACACAAGAAGAGCATGTATTCTCAAATTCAAAATTGGAATTTTCCACCCAAGATTGTGCTTCTTCCTCTGTCCATTTTTCTTTATCAAATACAAAATAAGCAATTTCAGGAACGCCAGAACCTTTTAGAAGTCCCATTCGGCCAGAGATACCTTTACCGAAATTAGCTTTACCCACAATATTAAGTGCGGATTGGCTATTCTTTCGGAAATTATCTTGGTCCACATTGGGATTCTGAATTCGGATACTACCGGTCTTTCCTGACATAAATATTTATATACCATGAAAGAGTATATAAACACTTGAAGTTATATATACTTATAATAATTATTATAATATTCCGGATAATAGATTTCTAAAAGTATTTTAATAATATTACGCCATTTCTTCTTTTGTTTTGCGTTTAACTCACATCTCATGTGGCAAGTAGCACAAATTGGCACTATCAAACATTCTTTGGGATCTTTTAATTTTTCACCTTCTTCTACATGGTGACAATGGAGTGTCCCAACAACTGCTTCATCCTTCCCACATATTAAACATCTATTGTGAAACCTTTCGCGCAGTTTAAGTTTAAAAACCGAATTGAAATTTTTATGATATTCTCCTAATCCTTGATTTCTCTCTTCATAGAAGCATTCTCTACTACAATATTTATTACCATTTTCTCTTTGGAGTTCAGTTAGTTCTTTATCACAACCTTCTCTTGCACATTGTCGTGGTTTTTTGCGTTCTTTAATTTCTTCTGACCAACACAACCAACACAATGTATGATTCTCCATAGCTGGTTTCCCACATCTACACTTCATATATATATCTTTGGTTTTTTTGGTATTTAACACTTATGAAAAACTTTTAAATACTAGGCGAATAATATATATTATCGAGGTGGAAAAATGCCATTTAAGTTAGTAGAAAAGAATCAAAAAAAGACAAACATTGGTTTATGGGAAACTGAAGTCGTACTCAAACTTCCAAAGCGATATGATGATTTAACGAGAGAAGAATTTGAAGACATCAACATAAATTTCATCCCAACTGAAATGGGTTTGATGATAACTCGTAACTCTAGCGGCACTTTCCTTAAAATGTTTGATTACACAAAGTTAAAAATTGATATAGACAAATTCATACAAAAGAATAAGGATGCTTTCTGGACTGCTATTAAGAACTGGAAAGAAGGTGATAAAGAATGATAGATGTAAATAAATTAAGCAGGGAGATGATGAGATGAAAATAGATACCGAAATGGGATTATTAACAGAAAAGATAGAAAAAGCTCGGGGCTTGATAGCGGTTATTTGGGAAGAGAATGCTGATGCAATGAAGGAACTCTCAGCTCCGGCTGTTAAAGAAGAAACCAAATTTTCAACTGAAGATCATTCGCCATTAGTAATCTCAGTGGCTATGGTTAATCAGAGAATGGATCTTCTTCTTGAAGATATAGACCGACTGAGAGAGGCGATTGATTTATGAGTAAAGAAGCAGAATTTATAAGTGCACTAATTTGTGCAATTATAATTCTCATAATAGCAGGATTCATTCTACTACCCAATTGAAGCTCATGAGAATACTATCAAAGGTGATAAAAAGTGATTAGCGAAACATTTGTAGAAAAGACACA
>ENA-UOYA01002157-UOYA01002157.1-activated-sludge-metagenome-genome-assembly--contig:-NODE-2157-length-19532-cov-7.972994_pt1 | contig 19532 bp, 17 predicted proteins | sample MGYA00238163_ERZ764804 | MGnify/ENA primary metagenome ERZ764804 (study PRJEB28919, sample SAMN05720223) | activated sludge metagenome | isolation source: Anaerobic digester | place: Hong Kong... | reverse complement strand
AGCAGCACCGTGCGGATCGGCACGTTGATGCCCACGCCGAGCGTGTCGGTTCCGCAGATGACGCGCAGCAGACCGCGCTGAGCGAGCTGCTCGACGAGTCGGCGGTACTTGGGCAGCATGCCGGCATGGTGCACACCGATTCCGGCACGGATGAGGCGGGACAGGGTCTGACCGAACACCGTAGTGAAGCGGAAGGAGCCGATCGCCTCAGCGATCTCGTCGCGATGCTCCCGGCTGACGATCTTGATGCTCGTCATCGCCTGCGCCCGCTCCAGAGCCGCGGCCTGCGAGAAGTGCACGATGTAGATCGGCGACTGGCCGGTGTGCAGCAGATCCTCGACAGTCTCGTGCACCGGCGTGAGCGCGTAGGAGTAGTGCAGTGGAACGGGTCGGTCGACACCGGTGATCAGGCTCGTCTCACGCCCGGTGCGGCGAGTGAGGTCGTCGGCGAGCTCCTTCATCGGGCCGAGCGTCGCCGACATGAGAAGGAACTGCACACGCGGCAGCGTCAGCAGGGGCACCTGCCACGCCCAGCCGCGGTCCGGGTCGGCATAGAAGTGGAACTCGTCCATCACGACCTGATCGACCGGTGCGTCGGCTCCGTGGCGAAGGGCGAGGTTGGCGAGGATCTCCGCCGTGCAGCAGATGATCGGGGCATCCGGGTTGACGCTCGAATCGCCCGTGACCATACCGACGTTCTCGGCACCGAAGATGTCGACGAGGGCGAAGAACTTCTCGCTCACGAGGGCCTTGATCGGAGCGGTGTAGAACGTGCGCTTGCCTTGAGCGAGGGCGACGAAGTGCGCCGCGATCGCCACCAGTGACTTGCCCGTGCCGGTCGGAGTGCTGAGGATCACATTCGCGCCCGACACCAGCTCGATCAGCGCCTCGTCCTGCGCGGGGTAGAGCGGGAGCCCGCGCCCGGATGCCCAGCCCTCGAACGCGTCGTACGCGGCATCCGCGTTCCAGGGGCGCGGAGCGCGCTCGAGAAGCGGTTCGGATGCCATGGCTCAACCGTGCCACATCCCCCTTGACACCGTTGGCTATGTCCATTAGCTTTATGGCTATGAACATTAGCTCAGTGGATGTGATCCCCGTCGACGGCGGCACCGTCGCCTACGAGATAACGGGCGCCGGCCCTCTCGTCGTGTGCGTTCCCGGCATGGGCGACCTGCGCTCCACCTGGCGCCACCTCGCCCCCTCCCTCATCGCCGCGGGCTACCGCGTCGCGCTCACCGACCTCCGGGGACACGGCGACAGCAGCACCGACTTCGCCGAGTATGACGACGAGGCCACGGCCCGTGACATCATCGCCCTGGTCGAGCACCTCGGCGAGCCTGCCGTCGTCATCGGCAATTCGATGGGCGCAGGCTCTGCGGTCATCGCCGCAGCGGCACGACCGGAGCTGGTGCGCGGACTCGTGCTCGTGGGGCCGTTCGTGCGCAACCCACCGAGCGTCGGCGTCGCCATGCGTCTGGCGTTCCGCGTGCTGATGGCGCGTCCGTGGGCCGCCGCGGTCTGGAAGGGCTACCTGCCGTCGCTGTACAAGGGCCGCGCGCCCGAAGACCAGGCCGAGTACCTGGCCACGGTTGCCGCCGCCCTGAAGCGCCCGGGGTACGGCGCGGCCTTCTCGCGCACCACCCGCACGACTCACGCCCCAGCCGAGGCCGCGCTACCGGCAGTCTCGGCACCGGCTCTGGTCATCATGGGCGAACTCGACCCCGACTTCCCCGCCCCCACGGCCGAGGCCGCGTGGATCGGCGAGCAGCTGTCCGCCACCGTCGTGATGGTTGCGGAGGCCGGCCACTACCCGCAGTCGCAGCGGCCCGACGTCGTGGTACCGGCAGTGGAATCCTTCCTGGCCGGTTTGGGCACGAATGCCTAGGGCCGGCTTGACCGCAGAGCGGGTGGTGAACGAGGCAGAGCGCCTCGCCGATGAGGTGGGGCTTGCGCAGCTCAGCCTGGCCGCCCTCGCCGCCCGCCTCGGGGTGCAGCCCCCCAGCCTGTACAAGCACATCGCCGGGCAGGATGCCCTGCAGCGCACCATCGAGGCGCGGGCCAAGGCGGAACTGGCCGAGGTCATGAGGGATGCCGCAGTCGGGCGATCCGGGGCAGACGCGGTGCGATCCATCGCCGCCGAGTACCGCCGCTGGGCGAAGGCCCACCCGGGACGGTACGCGGCAACACTTGCTGCCCCGGACCCCGCTGACGCCGACGCGCTCGCGGCGAGCGTCAGGGCTGTCGACGTGCTGAGGGGCGCACTGGCCTCTTGCCGGCTCGTCGGTGACGACGAGATCGACGCGATCCGCACACTTCGATCTGGCTTGCACGGCTTCGTCGCCCTCGAGGCGGCCGGTGGCTTCGGGCTCCCCGTCGACGTCGACCGCAGCTTCGTTCGACTCGTCGATGCCCTGGTCGCGACGCTGCCCTCGGATCGCTAGCTGGTGGGGAGCGCCCCGGGATAGCCTGATGAGATGCCGCACGTGACCGACCTTCGCCCGTTCATCCCCGCGCTCGACTTCGCCGCGTCGATCGACTTCTACCGCGGGCTCGGCTGGTCGGTAGACGAAGTGGGCGACGGTCTTGCCCTGGTGGAGGCATCCGAGCAGCACTTCTACGTGCAGGACTTCGCTGACCGGCGGATCGCCGAGAACACGATGCTCCACTTCACCGTCGAGGATGCCGCGGCCTGGTTCGACCTCGTCAGCGCGCAGATCGCCGCCAACCCCGCCTCCGGCGCGCGAGTGCAGGCCCCGAAGCGCCAGGACTACGGCGCACTCGTCACGTTCGTGCACGACCCCGCCGGCGTGCTGCTGCACTTCTGCCAGTGGGACAGCGCCTGACCTAACTGTGCTCGCGCGCCACCCGCGCGTACACGTTCTCGACGTACGCCCAGAACCCGGGCACGTCGAGATGAGTGGCGACGGTCGCGTTCGGCACCACGGGGTCGAAGTCCACCACGGTCATCCCCGTGGTGAATTCACCCGTGGTCTCGATGTCGACGCGCGCGGGTCGCACCGTGAACAGGTCGGGGCGCGCCACGTACGCCACGGCACAGACGTCGTGCACCGCCTGACCGTCCCAATCCTCGTCGTTCGGGTTGAAGTAGAAGGTCGCAAGGGGAACGATGAGATGGTCGGCGAGCTTGCCGAGCTCCTTGAGGCGCGAGATCACGGCGGCGTTGGCCTGAGCCTGAAGGGTGAGATCGAGACCGATCATCGTGACCCGCCAGTCGGCGTCGAACACGATGCGGGCGGCCTCAGGGTCGGCCCAGATGTTGAATTCCGCCGCGACCGTCGCATTGCCGCGGGTGTACGAACCGCCCATGATCGTGAAGGAGGCGACCCACCGCGCGATCGCGGGCTCGCGCTCGAGCGCGAGAGCGATGTTGGTCAGGGGTCCGGTCGCGACCAGATGGATGCTGCCGGGCGCCGCCCTGAGAGTGTCGATGATGAAGTCGACGGCGTGGTCGTCGTGGGCCTCCAACACCGCCTCCGGCAGCACGACGTCGCCGAGTCCGCCCGCCCCATGCACGTGGGCGGCATCGCGCACCTGCCGCGTCAGGGGCTCGGCCGCACCCGCGGCGACGGGAACCTTGTCAAACCCGAGGTACTCGCGCAGCTGGAGAGCATTGCGCGTGGTCGTCTCCAGACCGACGTTGCCGCCGACCGTAGTGACCCCCACAAGGTTCAGGTTCGGGTCGCCGTGGGCGAGCAGAAGAGCGAGGGCGTCATCCAGCCCGGGGTCGCAGTCGATCAAGATGGAGCGGGCCATGACTCGAGCGTACGCCGCGTGGCAGGCGGCGTAGAATCTCGTGTGCCCTCCATCGACCCCGCCGAACTCGCGACCACCCTGAAGGTGCTCGAGCAGATGGCCGAGCTCGATGAGGAGGAGCCGGACTTCGTGACCGTGCGGCGCGCCACGGCCCGCATGTTCAAGGCGGTCAAGAAGACGCGCCGACTCGAGAAGCGCGCGGAGATCGCCGAGTCCGACCGCAGCGTGATCGCCGCCACGGCCACCGGCGCACCGGACCGGATCGATGACGAGACCCGGGGCATCCCGATCTCGACGAGCACGACGGCACCGACCGCGGGCACCCTGATCAAGGCCCGCGCCTGCTACATCTGCAAGCAGCCGTACACGCTCGTCGACGCGTTCTACCACCAGCTCTGCCCGGACTGCGCCGCCCTCAGTCACGCCAAGAGGGATGCCCGCACCGACCTCACCGGCAAGCGTGCCCTGCTCACCGGCGGCCGCGCCAAGATCGGCATGTACATCGCGCTGCGTCTGCTGCGTGACGGCGCCCACACCACGATCACGACGCGCTTCCCGCGGGATGCCGTGCGCCGCTTCACCAGCCTCCCCGACTCGCCCGAGTGGATCGACCGACTGCGCATCGTGGGAATCGACCTGCGCGACCCCGCCCAGGTCATCGGTCTCGCCGACTCGGTCGCCGCTGCCGGGCCGCTCGACATCCTCATCAACAACGCGACCCAGACGGTGCGCCGCTCGCCCGGCGCCTACCAGCCCCTGGTGGATGCCGAACTCGCCCCCCTGCCCGACGGACCGCTTCCCGAGCTGGTCACCTTCGGCCACACGAACGATCAACACCCGCTCGCCCTCGAGCGCAGCCTGGCCGCGCACCCGATCCTCGCGGCGGCAGCTGATGTGAGCGCGGCCGCCCAGGAGCTCGCCGACCAGGCGATGGGCGCCGGCAACTCCTCACTGGAGCGGCTCGCCGCGGGCACCGCCATCGACGCCGGCGGCCTGCTGCCCGACCTCGACGACGTCAACTCGTGGACGCAGGCCGTGCACGAGGTCGACCCGCTCGAGATGCTCGAGGTGCAGCTGGCCAACACGACGGCTCCCTTCATCCTGATCTCGCGGCTGCGCCCGTCGATGGCCGCGGCCGCCGCGCGGCGCAAGTACGTGGTGAACGTGAGCGCCATGGAGGGGGTGTTCGGGCGCGGGTACAAGGGGCCGGGGCATCCGCACACCAACATGGCCAAGGCCGCCGTGAACATGCTCACGCGCACGAGCGCCCGCGAGATGTTCGAGACCGACGCCATCCTGATGACGAGTGTCGACACCGGCTGGATCACCGACGAACGACCGCACCCCACCAAGGTGCGGCTGGCCGAGGAAGGCTTCCACGCACCGCTCGACCTGGTGGACGGCGCCGCGCGCGTCTACGACCCGATCGTGCGCGGCGAGGCGGGCGAGGATGTCTTCGGCGTATTCCTCAAGGATTACGCTCCGAGTAGTTGGTGAGCGCAGCGCTGGTGAACCTCGAACCCGGCATGCGGGTCGTGATCCGGTACCGACTGGACGACGGCCGGGCAACGGATGCGCTCGGCATCCTTCTCTCCCTGACCAGCAGTCATGCCGTCGTCGACACCAAGCGCGGCGCGGAGTCGATCGAGCTGGTTCGAGTGATCGCATCGAAAGAGGTTCCCCCTCCCCCACGACCCCGCCCATGAGGTAGGAATGGGGGTAGACAGATCGGATCCCCCATGGCGACACTTCCGGAGTCATCCCGGTGGAAGCGCAAGCCCGTCGATCACTGCGACGTGGTGATGAAGGGTGGGATCACGTCGGGGGTGATCTACCCTCGAGCGCTCGTTGAGCTGGCCCGCCATTACCGGTTCCGTGGCATGGGCGGTTCGTCCGCGGGCGCCATCGGTGCGGCGCTGGGCGCCGCCGCTGAATTCGGGCGGTCACGCGGTGGCTTCGCCCGGCTTTACGAGCTGCCCGACCAGCTGGACCTGGGCTCGCTCTTCCGGCCGGAGCGCTCGACCCGTGCCCTGCTGCCCATCCTCATGGCCTTCACAGGATTCCGGCCCGACGGCGGTCAGCGCACCGGGTTCGCCCGAGCGCTGGCGATCGTCGGCGCGATAGCCAGCGGTTTCCCGCTCGCCAGCATCCTGGGTCTGCTGCCCGGCGTGGGGCTGATCATCGCCGGCGCTCTGGCCGACTCGTGGCCCGGGTACCTTCTCATCACCTCCGGGGCAGTGCTCGCCATCATCGGCTGGATCGTCGCCGTGGGCATTCGACTGGGCTGGAAGCTCACGCGGAGCGTTCCCGCGAACCTGTTCGGCATCTGCCGAGGCCTGGATCCGACCGGCGGCGACGACGGGCTCACCAACTGGCTTTCGGCGAAGCTCGACCTGGCCGCAGGCCTCACCGCCGAGGAGGGGCCACTGCGCTTCGGCCACCTGTGGACGGGTCGGCGGAACTTCCGCGCCGGGTCGATCGGCGACATCCCCCCGTTCGAGCGCAGCATCGATCTGCGCATGATCAGCACCTGCCTGAGCCGGTCGCGGCCCTACGAGATGCCCCTCAAGGCGCGCACGTTCCTGTACGACCCTGCGGTCTGGGCGACTCTGTTTCCCCCGGCCGTCATGAGGGCGCTGGATGACGCGAGCCCCGACGATCCCGAGGCCGCGGCCAACACACCTCCCCTGCGCCGCCTCCCGGACGCGGCGGATCTGCCCGTGATCGTCGCCACCCGCATGTCGCTGAGCTTCCCGCTGCTGATCGCCGCCGTTCCGCTGTGGAGCGTGAGCTACCGCAAGCCCGCTCCGGATGACGCGGCGCAGCCACCCGAAGCCCCGCAGTACGAGAAGCTCTGGTTCAGCGACGGTGGGCTGGCCAGCAACTTTCCTGTGCACCTGTTCGACGCACCGCTGCCGGGTCGCCCGACATTCGCCATCAATCTCGGCTCATTCTCGGAGCGCACGGAGCCCTTCGAGGACCAGCGCGACAACATCGTTCTCGCGCGGGACAACCTGTCTCTTCAGCCGAGCTACCAGGCCATCCCCGAGTCCGGAATCGGCGCGATCACGGGCTTCGCCGCAGCGATCTTCTTCACCGCCAGGGACTGGCATGACAACTCGCACCTCGACGCGCCCGGCTACCGCGATCGGATCGTGCGTGTGCTGCAGACCAAGACCGAGGGAGGGCTCAACCTCACCATGTCGCCCGACGTGATCGATCGTCTGGCGGATCGTGGGCAGGTTGCGGCCCGGGAGATCGTCACCCAGTTCCGCGAGAAGACCTACCCCACGAAGTCCGAGAAGAAGACTCACACCGGGTGGGACAACCACCGGTGGGTGCGCTACCGTGCCCTGCTCGCCGGAATGCCAGCGTTCCTCGGCGGCTTCGTTCGTGGCCACGACGCGCTGGACATCGACTTCGACGACGTTCCGAGTTACGAGTTCGACGGCAGAGCCGCAGACCTCGCCCGACTCATCACCGACGGACTCAGAAACACGGCCTTCGCGATCGAACCCGTCAACGAGCAGACGACCGCCAACCTGACAGACGCCCCTGGACCACCGACGGTCATCCGCCGGGTTCCGCAGATCTGAGTCGGCCGAGCCCGCCGACTCGTCAGCGAAACCGCGACCGGGCGAACGAATCGCGCAGCGCCGCGAGGAACTCGGTCGCCAAGCGCTCCTGGCCGGGGATGCCGTGTGCGGCGACTGGCGCCCACGGAACCAACGTGGTAGCGCCCAGCTCTGGGCCGGGCACTCCGATGGAGATCACGTGCGTGACCAGCGGGCCCACTACAGAATGTATGCTCACGAGATCCCCAAATCATCGGTGCGGATGATGCCGCCGGGGTCCAGAGCAACTACTCGAACAGTACACCTGTGCTAGCGCTGTGGACGACCGATCATTCCGACTTGTGGCGCGGAGCGAAGGCGTTGGGCTCGAGAACGTCGAGGGTGCGACTGGCAACGCCCTCAGCAACCACTCGCAGCGGGAGGTTGTTGCGCCGAGCGTACGTGCGCAGCGCCTCGAAGGCCTCGTCCACGCTCATGCGGCCCATCGCCGAGAGAACACCCTTGGCCTGCTCGATCAGGATGCGACTCTCGAGCGCGCGCTGCAACTGCTCCGTGACGATTCCGGTCTCCCTGATGCTGCGCTCCTGCAGTATCCCGATGGTCGCGACGTCGGCGAGCGCCTGCGCCACGGCTGCATCGGGCGCGTTGAGCTCGCCGGGAGTGGACCTGAACAGGTTCATCGCGCCGAGCACCTTCCCCCGCAGGCGCAGCGGAGTCGCGTAGACCGCGTGGAATCCCTGGAACAGAGCGGCCGATTGGAAGGCTGGCCACTGCTCGCCGTCCCGATCGATGTCGGCGACTGAGACCGGCATCCCACCGCTGAAGCAGTCCAGACAGGGACCAACGCCAGCGGCAAGTTGCATGATCTCGACGAAGTCCGCGCGCTCGCTCGTGGACGCAACCAATTGCAGGTCGCCGGACTCGTCGGCAAGAAGCAGACCGCCAGCATCCACATCGAGCACACTGGTGCAGACGTCAACCAGGGTATGCAGCAGGTCGATGACGTCGTAGTCATCGATGAGAGTGTCGGCAACTGTCACGAACGCTTCCGTGATCAGTTGTTCCCGCGATACCTCGGCCATGGAATGTCCTGACGGAATCTGATGAGTTCGCGGCCGCCATCATGCGGGTGGGGATCTGATGCTGAGTGTACCTGAGTACCGACGGGTCGCACAGTCGGGGCGTACACTGTCGACCGACCCCGCGCCGACTCGGCGCGGTCGACGTAATGCGCGACCGATCCCGAAAGCACCCCATGCCGGATGATCGCGCTGAGATCTCCCTGTGCGAGCCCTTTGTGCAGCGGTTGGATGTCACTGGTGCATCGATCACCGTCTTCGACAACGCGGGGCGCCAGTCCACCGTCTGCACAACGGACGCAACCGCAACCCGACTCGACGAGGTGCAGTTCGAGCTTGGCGAGGGGCCGCAACGGACGGCCATTCGCACGCGAACGGCGGTGCTGATCGAAGACACGACCAGCCCGGAGTTCACAGAGTTCCCGGGGTTCGCCTCAGCGATTGCCGGTCTGTCAGTGCGAGCGATCTTCGCACTGCCGATGGCGATCGGCGCCGTGAGCGTCGGAGTGGTAAGCCTCTACCGCACCACGCCCGGCCCCCTGGTCGCCATCGAACTCGAGATCGCTCGAGCACTCACCGACCGAACCGGCACGCGCGCTGTGCGCCGTGCTCTCGCCGGTGCCGCAGACGAAGCGTCGTCATCCGTGAGCACCCCCGCACTTCGGCGTGAGGTGCATCAGGCCACGGGGATGATTCTGGTGCAGTTGGACACCACCGCGACTGATGCTTTCGTCCGGCTGCGCGCCCACGCCTTCGCGACGGGGCGCGCCATCCAGGCTGTCGCTCACGATGTCGTGACGCGAGTGCTGGACTTCCGCGACCTGCCCTAGTCCTGACGACGACGGAGCAGGCGCGGCGCGAGCACGAGGGCCAGGCCCAGGAACCCGATGATGGCAGCTGCGGTCAGCGGAAGGGAGTAGTCGACGGCCACAGCCCCGGTGCGTGCGAGGCTACCCGTGTTGAGCAGGCCGGTCGGACGACCGCTGGAAGAGCCTGTGGTGTCACCACCGCCGGTGCCGCCCGATCCCTCTGAAGAGTCGACCACGGCCACGGCGACCTCACCGTTCTCCCTCGTCGTCGTGGTCGTGACGGTACCCACGGTGGAGGTGCGCACGCACAGCGTTTGGCTGTCGATGGTGTTGTCGTCCAGCGTCACCTCTCCAGTAAGCGCAATGAGACGGCCCTCGATTGTGGCGCCGGTCTGGGCTGCGATGTCGGAGTAGGCCATGAGCGTTCCCGCGAACTCGGCGTTGCTGCCGATGGTTGCCGAGCTACCCACCTGCCAGTAGACGTTGCAGGCCTGAGCCAGTCCGGTGAGAACGACGCGGCTGCCGGCCAGCACGGTCAGGCTCTCGGTCGATGCCTGGAAGATGAACACATCATCAGCAGTCACTCCGTGGATCTCCATGGTTCCGTCGAGCAGCAGGCTCGTCGCAGAGTGGTAGACGCCCGCGAGGTAGACCCCGCCGGCAAGATTGGCAACGATCTCACCGGTGACCGGGGCGAGCGCGACAATGCCGTAAGCCGTTGTGGCATCGGCCATGGCGATTCCCCCCGCGGCATCCGTACCCACGTGGATCTCGCCGTCGACCTGACCGGCCAGGAGTTGTTGGTCGGTACCGGTGTAGAGCGCGACATCTCCCTCGACTGCCGAACCCGAGGTCTCGGTGATGGTCGCGGCGGCGATGATCACGTAGTCTTCCGCGGTGCCGAGGAACTCGGCGTCACCGGGAGCGTCGGCGGCATGTGCCGGGTTGACCCCCGTGAGCATGACGAGCGCGGATACGGCCACGGCCCCCAGCGCGGCTAGCGCTGATCGTGAAGATAGACGGACAGAAAATACTGACATTGGTTCCCCCTGCAATAAACATGAATTCGGTTGCACCGATCATGATCAGCAGGGGTGTGCACCCCACGGGTTGTTTCAGCTGGTCCTAAGGCCAGACTGACCTGTCTAGGGAACCATGTCAATAGCATGAGGCGGACTCACAGGTGCTTCGCCACGCCGGTCATAGACTGGTCAGGTGGAAGAAACGGTGACCGGGGTCGACTCCGGTCGGGCCGTCGACACCGCCACTCTGCGCCGGGGCGACGTGGATGCGCGCATCGCGCGGTCGGCGCTGGACCTGCTGCGCAGCCGGGGACCGGCTGGCGTGAGTGTCGAATCCGTTGCTGCAGCGTCGGGAGTCGCCAAGACGACGATCTACCGCCGATTCGCCAACCGGGACGCGCTGCTGACAGCCGCGGTGACCTCGGCCGCTACCGCAGTTCCGATCCCCTCGGGGCTCACCGCGCAGGACACCGTGCGCTGGGTACTCCGCCACGCGCGGGACACGATCGAGGACGTGGTCGGGAGAGGCACGATCGCCGCCGTGATGGCCGACGCAGACCCGCACTTCACCGAACTGCTGCTCGGCATGATCCGCACGACCACCCGCCCGTTCCGCGAAGACCTGCGTCAGCGGGCGCTCGCGGGCGAGATCCGCGCCGACCTCGACATCGAGCTCGTGATCAGCATGCTCCTCGGAGTGGTCGTGGCCGAGATGATTCGCGGCCGGGCCACTGACGACGCGTGGGTCGAGTCGGTGCTCGGGCTGCTCTGGCCAGCGCTCATGGCGCCGGCCAGGCATCCCTAGCGCTGCTCGTCACCCGCTCAGTCGGCGAAGATCTTGCCCGGGTTGAAGTTCTTCTTCGGGTCGGCCGCACCGACCAGTCCGCGCATGACCTTGACGCCCTCGACCGAGATGTCCTGCTCGAGCCACGGCGCGTGCTCGAGGCCCACTCCGTGGTGGTGCGAGATCGTGCCGTGGTTGTCGACGAACGCCTGCTGGATCGCGCTCTTGACCCGGTCGTACTCGCCGACCGGATCCTTGTCGAAGACGAACGCGAAGGTGAAGTACAGGCAGGCACCCGAGTGGTACGAGTGCGACAGGTGGCTCATGATCCAGCCCTTGATGCCGATCTCGTCGTAGGCCTTGTTGGCTGCAGCGTAGACCGCCTCGTGCAGAGCGACGAGCTTCGACCACGGTGCAGCGGTCTCCGAAACATCCCCAGCCGCGCCCATGTCGAGCAGGAAGTCGCGCAGGTAGGGCGTGTCGAACTTCTTCTGGTCATAGAGGATGCCAGGTCCGGTGCCCACGCCCATGCCGCCGTGCTTCTTGACGATGGCATCGACGAGCTTCTTCTGACGCTTGGCGTGCGAGACGCTGCCCTCGTAGCCGATGAAGCTGAGGCAGATGTCCTCCAGGGTCCAGCCCTTGGACTTCATGAGGCCGGGCAGCACGGTTCCGGCGAGGAACTTGTCGAAGCCCTTGCGGTCCTTGCTCGTAGCCAGCGAGAAGCCGGTCTCGCGCGCATCGGAGATGCGGGTGATCGACGGAGCCGCGTCGGACTCCGAGATCTCCTGCATCGCAGCGATACCCGACTTCCAGTTCGGGAAGAAGTAGGCGTAGACATCGCGCTTGGCGGGCACCCGGTGCACCTGCACCGTGACCTCGGTGATGACGCCCAGGCGACCCTCGGAACCGAGGATCATCTCGCGCACGCTCGGGCCGCTCGACGTGCTCGGCAGCGGACGCAGCACGAGTACACCACCGGGGCGCACGACGCGCAGACCACGGGCGATGTCGGCGATGTCACCGTACTTGTCGGACTGCATGCCCGACGAGCGGGTCGCGACCCAGCCGCCGACGGTCGAGTGGGTGAAGGAGTCGGGGAAGTGCCCGATGGTCCAGCCCTGCTTGTTGAGCTGCTCCTCGAGGTCGGGGCCCTGAGCCCCGGCCTCGATGCGCGCGAGACCCGAGTCGGCATCGATGTCGATCACCTTGCGCAGCCGGCCCAGGTCCAGCGAGATGATCGTGCGCTTCTCCTCGGGAAGCGGCTCAAGACTTGAGGCGATGTTGCTGCCGCCGCCGAACGGGATGATGACGGCGTTGGCTGCGACGGCGGCATCCACCACCTGCTGCACCTCGGCCTCGTCGGCCGGGTAGACGACGACATCGGGCGAGCGCTTGATCATGTTGCCGCGAATACGCACCAGGTCGCGCAGGCTCTTGCCGTAGGTGTGGATGACGCGCAGCATGTCATCGGTCGACACGTTGTCTGCGCCGACGATGCCAGCGAGCGTCTTGGTGAAGGCGGCGGTCGCGTTGGACTTGGGCACCTTCAGGTCGGCGAACGCCGGCTCTCCGGCACGCTCCGCCGTCAGCAGGTCAAGGCCCACGGCCTGGAGCACGAACGGCGCGAAACCGGGCTTGTCCTCGTAGTGGAAGCCCACGCCGTCGACGCCCCAGCCCCACCACTTCATGTGCTTGACGGAGGTCATGTCGTTCCCTTCTCTGCGTGCGCCCAACTCGGGTGGGGCTGCACGGATGCGTGGAGTCGGCGAACCTCGTCGGCAAGCCGGTTGGAGAAATCCTCCGCCGTGTCACCCTCGGCGGGAAGCATCGGCGCGCCGAACACTACCGCAACCGGGAGCCGTCCGCGCTTGGGCCAGTTCACGCCGCGAGGCATTGCGTCGCTCGCCCCGACGAGGGCGATGGGCAGGCAGGGCACCTTGGTGGCGATGGACAACGCCGCGGCGCCGTGCTTGAAGTGCCCCATGACGCCCGTCTTGGAGCGGCCGCCCTCGGGGAAGATCAGCAGGGGCACTCGTCGCTCGAGCAGCGAACGGGACGAACCACTGCGCTTGCCCTCGGAGTTGCGCTCGATGGCGAAGGCGTTGAAGAACAGAGTGGTCAGCCACTTGCGCCACTGCACGTCGAAGAAGTAGTCCGCGGCGGCACCCGCGGCAAGGTAGCGCGCCAGAGGCCGGGGCAGCGCGCCGATCACGAGGGGCGCATCCAGATGGCTGGAGTGATTGGCCACGGCGATGAAGGGACGGTCGAGGTCAGCGATCTGGTCCTTGCCATACACGGTGACGCGCACCAACGACCAGACCAGCGGTTTCAGCAGGCCGCGCTGTGCGACGAATCGCACCGTTGCGACAGCCGGAGAATTGAACCGATCCCTCTTCTCGCCCTTGCTCATGCGGTGTCCGCCTTCATGGCTGAAGATTCGGCGCCGCCGGCCGAATCGCTTGGTGACGCCTCGTCGCGTCCCGATGAGATCCCCGCCGAAATCCGCCGCACGGCCGCATTCGGCAGGTGGCGAGCAAACCAGCCGAGCACTCGGTACCGAACAGTGGGTATGCACACGACCTTGCCGCGCCGCGCGTCCCGCAGCGCGATGCGCACGACGGCTTCGGGCTGGGTCCACAGAAAGCTCGGCAAGGAGCTGCGCCGCACTCCCGCACGCTCGTGCCACTCGGTGCGAACCCAGCCGGGCAGCACCACGGTGACGCCGATCGCCGTGCCCCGCAGCTCCACGGCAAGACTCTGGCTGTATGCGGTCACCCACGCCTTGTTCGCGGCATATGCCCCGGTGGCCAGATACGTCTGCAGGCTGGAGATATTGATGATCGTGCCGCGACGACCGCTCATCGCACGCGCGGCCGCACCCCCCAGGACGAGCACGGCTCGACACATGACGTCGAAGGCATGTTCGTGCGCGGCGACATCAGCCGATGCGAGAGCGGTGCGGAATCCCTCACCCGCGTTGTTCACGAGAAGGTCGATCGGATGCTCGGCATCCTCGATTCGCGCGGCAACTCGCGCGACATCCGCACGATCGCTGAGGTCGGCGCTGATCGTCTCGACGTTGATGCCCGAATCGGCATGCAGTCGCTCCGCAGCGGACGCCAGGCGGTCGGGGTTGCGCGCGACGAGCACGAGGTCGTACCCGGAGGCAGCCAGCTGGCGGGCGAATTCGGCACCGATGCCGGATGTGCCGCCCGTGACGAGAGCCGTTGCCATGCTGGATACATTACGCTACGGGCACCGTAGCGATGGGCGGGTAGACTGGGCCGAACTTGTCCCGTTTCCCGGAGGTAGTACTGATGCCCGAGCACCAGGAGACGTCTGTGGGCCGCGCTGACTTCCCCGCACCCGACTTCGATGTTCGGGACTTCGCGCGCACCGCGGCCGGCAGCCACCGCGAGTCGATGGACCTCACCGCCTATCGTTCCGCGCCGCTCAGTGACGCCACACTGCGGATCGTCCGGTACCTCCAGATCGTGGAGCGCGCGACGATGACGCACCTGCGCAGTGTGCTCGTGACTGCGACGCACAAGGATGCGCGCATCACCGCGTTCCTCACGACCTGGGCGTTCGAGAAGTACTGGATCGCCGACGCGCTCGAGCAGGTGCTGCTCGCTCACCAGCCCGAGGGTGCCGAGCCGGACCGTTCCCCCTTCCGCACGCCGGTCGAACGCACCATCCGCGAGTCCATCGTCGCCAACATCATCGGCGTTCCCATGATCGCCGTGCACATGACTCTCGGAACAGTCGACGAGTGGCTCACGCAGGCGGCCTACCAACGACTCGTGGCTCTCGACCCGAACCCCGAGTTCGATCGCACCGTCACGACCTTCCTCGAGATCAAGCAGCGTCAGCTGAGCTTCTTCGAGGCCCAGTCCCGTTTCCGTCTCACCGAGTCGCCGCAGGCCCGCAAGCTCGCCCGCAAGCGACTGGCGAAGACGCCGTGGCCCATCGGCGCCAAGGCGGAGCCCGCGCACGAGACTCACTTCTTCTTCGACCACCTGTTCGTCACCGCGCCGGCCCTCGTGGCTGAGCTCGATGAGCGAATCGACACCCTGCCCGGCCAGTCCGGACTCGCCCTGATCCGAAAGGCCGCACGGCTGTGACTCCCACACGCACGACGACCACACGCACGAAGTCCTCGCCGGTGCTGACCAACGAGCATGTGTTCCTCACGGGCGCGACCGGGTTCGTGGGACAGGCGGTGCTCGAGCGACTGCTGTCGTCGCATCCCGACACCCGCATCTCGATCCTCGTGCGCGGCAAAGGAAGCCAGACGGGCGAAGGTCGGCTCGCCAACCTCATGCGCAAACCCGTTTTCGCCAACTGGATCGAATCGATCGGTGAGGATGCCGCGGCCAAGGCCATCGCGAAGCGCATCACCGTGATCGAGGGCAGCCTCACCAACGTCGGCACCCTTCCCTCGGATATCGACGTGGTCATCCACGGAGCATCGACGGTGTCGTTCGATCCGCCCATCGATGAGGCCTTCGACACCAACGTCGGCGGCGCACACGGCGTCTACGGCGCCCTGCTGGCCAGCGGCAGCGACCCACACGTGGTTCACGTCTCGACCGCGTACGTGGGGGGCATCCGCAAGGGCATCGCGCCCGAGGCATCCCTCACCCATACCGTGGACTGGCGCGCGGAGTACGAGGCCGCGAAGTCGGCCCGCACCCGCGTCGAGCTCGAGTCGCGCCAACCGGAGGCCCTGCGCCAGCACCTCGCGAAGGCGCGCGCCCGCCACGGCAAGACCGGACCGCAGGCTGTCGCAGGTTTCGCCGAGGCCGCTCGCTCCGAATGGGTGCGAGAACGACTCGTCGACTACGGCCGCACCCGCGCCGAAAGCCTCGGCTGGACCGACGTCTACACGCTCACCAAGGCGTTCGCCGAGCGGGCCGCCGAAGAGCTGTGGTCGCAGGCGGGCCACCGCCTGTCGGTGGTTCGTCCGTCGATCATCGAGAGCGCGCTGCACCACCCCTTCCCCGGTTGGATCGACGGCTTCAAGGTCGCCGACCCGCTGATCATCGCCTACGGGCGCGGCCAGCTGCCGGACTTCCCCGGCCTGCCCGACTCGGTGCTCGACGTCATCCCGGTCGACTTCGTGGTGAACGCGGCCCTCGCGGTCGCCGCGCGGCCGGCCAAGCCGAACGAGCCCGAGTACTTCCAGGTCGTGTCGGGCAAGAGCAACCCCCTGCCCTTCCATCGCATGTACGAGAACGTCAACCAGTACTTCACCGCCAACCCGCTGCCCGACGAGAAGGGCGACATCAAGGTTCCGCTGTGGCGCTTCCCGGGCGGCCAGAAGGTGGAGAAGGCTCTCGCCAAGCGCGAACACCAGGTGGTGCGGGCCGAGAGGATCATCGAGCGCCTGCCGACGACCCCGCGCACCCGCAAGTGGCTCGACCAAGTCTCCCGGGGCAAGCACGGACTGAGCCAGCTGCGGGCGTTCACCGAGCTGTATCGCGCGTACGTGCAGACGGAGATCATCTTCGACGACACCAATACCCGCGCCCTGCTGGCCGGCCTTCCGAAGAAGGTGCAGGAGACCGAGGGCTTCGACGTCACCGAGATCGATTGGGAGCACTACTTCCAGGAGATCCACTTCCCGGCCGTGACCACGCTGACCCGCGCGTTCGCTACCCGGCCCTCCGCCAAGACGCGTGGCGCACGGGTGCTCCCGGTGCGCTCCGATGTGGTCGCCATCTTCGACCTCGAGGGCACGGTGCTCGAGTCGAATCTCGTCAAGCAGTACCTGCTGCTGTGGGCGGGAAGCGTGCCCCGGTCGCGAGTCGCGCACGATCTCGCTAACTTCACCTTCTCGCTGCCCAAGTACCTCCGTGCCGAGCGCCGCGACCGCGGCGAGTTCATCCGTACCTTCATGCGCCGCTACAAGGGGTTCAAGGTCAGCGAGATCGAACGCCTGGTGCGCGGCAGCTTCGGTCGGGCGATGATGCGCCGCGCCCTGCCCGACGCCCTGCGGCGTGTGCAGGAGCACCGGGATGCTGGTCACCGCACCATCCTCGTCACCGGCACCATCGACCTCATGGTCGCCCCGTTCGTCCCTTACTTCGACGAGGTCGTCGCGGGCCGCATGCAGGAGAAGGATGGCGTGCTCACCGGCTTCCTGGCCGACCCGCCGCTCGTCGACGAAGCCCGCGCCGCGTGGCTGCGCCACTACGCCGACCAGAACGGCTTCAACCTCAGTCAGTCGTACGGCTACGGCGACAGCCACGCCGACCTGGTCTGGCTCCAACTGCTCGGCAACCCCAGCGCGGTCAACCCCGACATCCAGCTCTACCGGCACGCGCAGGAGAAGCGCTGGAATGTTCTGGACTGGAAGCGCCACCCGGCGGCAGTTCGACAGGTTCAACGCCTAGAATCCGAGAAACAGACCCCCACGGAAGGAGGCGGGACCTCTCTCGAGGAGAGCCCCGCGGCATCCCATGGCATTTGATATCGACAACTACACCGCCACGTCGACGAGCGTGATGTGGGGTGACCTCGACTTCGGCGACTTCGAGACCAACCCGCTGCCCGAGTCCACGCTGCGCAGCCTCCGCTACATGTGCGACATCGAGTACCACACGGTCTGCTACCTGCGCGACCTTCTGGTGACGCCCTCGCACAAGGAGGCGGATGTCTCGGCCTTCATGACCATGTGGAACCGCGAGGAGTTCTGGCACGGCGAGGCCCTCGCCGCCGTGCTCGGCGCGCACGGCATCACCGTCGATTTCGACGAGCTCAAGGCGACGCGCCTCAAGCTCGGCTGGAAGGATCGGCTCGACCCGATCAAGCAGTCGCTCCTGGGCAACATCGTCGGCAAGGACTTCATCGCCGTACATATGATCTGGGGCGCCGCGAACGAGTGGTCGGCCGTCGCCGCCTACAACCGCCTTGCCGAGCTCGAGCAGCACCCGGTGCTCGCCGTGCTGCTCAAGCGCATCGCCAAGCAGGAGGCGCGCCATGTGGCCTTCTACGCCACCCAGGCGCGTGAGCGCCTCGCCAAGAGCAAGAAGGCTCAGGTGCTCGCCCGGTTCGCCCTGAAGAACGCGTGGGGACCGGTCGGATCCAGCGTCATGGAGCCCGCCGAGGTCACCCACGTGATGGGCCACATCTTCGCTGGCGAAGAGGGGCTGCGCGAGATCCGCAAGCTCGACGAACACATCTCCCGGATGCCCGGGCTCGAGGGTCTCACGATCGTGGAGACCTCCATGAAGAAGTACGGCGTCTCCGCGGGCGCCGCAGCCTGAGTTCTCCTCCTGTATCGTCAAACTCGTGAGCGTACGAGTCGAGCGGGTTGACCTTCCTGGTATCGGCGTGCGCAATGACGTGATCACCGAAGGCGGACGACGCGTCAGCGTGGTGTCGCTGCGGTCGGGCGAGCGCGATCTGGCGCTGTTCGACGCCGACGACCCTGATGCCAGCACTGACTCGATCGCCCTGACCGACGACGAGGCCGCGGCGCTCGCGGAGGTGCTCGGGGCATCCCTCAGTCTCAGTCGGGTCACCGGCCTGGGCACTCGCGAGATGGGGCTGTTCACTGAGGAGATGACGCTGCCCACAGGCTCGGGGTGGGTCGGCAGGCAGATGGGCGACACCAAGGCGCGCACGCTGACCAGTTCATCGATCGTGGCGATCGCTCGCGGCACTCAAGTGATCGCATCCCCCACGCCGACAGAGCTTCTCGAGCAGGGTGACGTGATCGTCGCCGTTGGCACACGCAAGGGTCTCGACGCACTGGCCAAGATCATCGACCGCGGACCGGGGTAACCCCACCGATGCACGAGACGACCGTACTGCTCATCGAGGTGGGAGCCCTCCTACTCGTACTCAGCCTGCTCGGTCGCCTCGCCCTGAGGGTGGGCATCTCCCCCATTCCGCTGTACTTGCTCGCGGGACTCGCCGTAGGTCACGGCGGGTTCCTGCCGTTCGACGCGAGCGAGAGCTTCTTCGAAGTCGGATCGCAGATCGGCGTCATCCTTCTGCTCGCCATGCTGGGTCTGGAGTACTCCGCGGAGGAGCTGCTATCCAGCCTGAAGCGCGCGCGTCGCCGGGCTGATGGACGGGCTTCTCAACGCGGTGCCCGGCGCTGCCTTCGCCCTCATCATGGGCTGGGGATGGCTCGCCGCCGTCGCTCTCGGCGGCGTCACCTGGATCTCGTCATCGGGCGTGATCGCGAAGGTGCTGCGCGACCTCGGTCGGCTCGGCAACCGTGAGACTCCTGTCGTGCCCTCGGTGCTCGTGATCGAGGATCTCGCGATGGCGTTCTACCTGCCGATTCTGTCTGCCCTCGTAATCGGTGCGGGACTTCTTCAGGGCGCGACCGCCGTGGTGATCGCGGTGAGCGTGGTGGTCGTCATCCTCTATATCGCCCTCCGTCACGGGCGCCTGCTGTCGAGGGCGTTCACATCACACCACGCCGAGCCGCTGCTGCTGGGCGTGCTCGGGCTCACCATGCTCGTCGC
>ENA-UOYA01002155-UOYA01002155.1-activated-sludge-metagenome-genome-assembly--contig:-NODE-2155-length-19537-cov-6.925521_pt1 | contig 19537 bp, 16 predicted proteins | sample MGYA00238163_ERZ764804 | MGnify/ENA primary metagenome ERZ764804 (study PRJEB28919, sample SAMN05720223) | activated sludge metagenome | isolation source: Anaerobic digester | place: Hong Kong... | reverse complement strand
CCGGATTCGGTAATCTCGATGGTCAGGCGACTCTTGGGAAAGCCCGATGCCTCAACACGCCGCAGGAAGCGCTTTGCAAAGCGCGGCTGGCGCACATCCTGCCCGGTGACATTGAGCGACAGGCGCAAGCGGCGCAGCGTCGCAGGCCAGGCGGCGGCAATTTCAAGCGCCTGCTTCTGGATATGCGCCGACAGCTCGAGCAGATAATCGGATTGCTGCGCGACCAGAAACAGCGTTTTGGCGCCGATCTGGCCATGGCGCGGGTGACGCCAGCGTGCCAGCGCCTCCACGCCCTCAATGCGCCCGCTGGAAATGGACACTTGCGGCTGGAACAGAATCTCGATCTCGTTGCGCCCAAGTGCTGCCCGCAAATCGGCCTGTAGCGTGACGTTCAACTCAGAGACCTCGGCATCCCCTTGTGTTACGAGCTGAATGGTTGCCATGCTGCTGCGCGCATCCGCCACGGCTTTTGACGCGCGACGCAGCAAGGCTTCCGCGCTCTCCGCTGCGGGGTCTGCCTGCGCTATGCCCACATGACATCCCAAGCGGACGGCCTCGGCATCAATCGAAATCGGCAATCCCAGCCGCTCGACGACGGCTTCCGCCAAAATCAGCGCACGTTCGGGCGTAATCTCGCCTGAAAGGGCAATGCCGAATTCTGCGCCCGGCAATCGCGCAACCAGCGCATTGAAGCCTGCTTCGGCCACCAGCGGTTCGATGCGATTGCCCGCAGCACGCAGCAGCGCATCCGCCGCCTCCAGGCCGAATGCATCATTGACGGCATCGAAGCGCGAGATGTTGACCAGTACCAGCCACACCGGCTGCGCCCGGCTTTCGCGCTCGATCCATCGACGCAATTCCGCACTGTCGGCAAGCCCGGTCAGCCTGTCGCGGCGCTCATGGGCAAAAGGCGCTCCTGTCGTCGTGGCCCGCATCGCGAACCGGCGCCCGGCCATGATCGCAGCCAGAAGCTCGGCATCACTGCTTGGGTCAGGCAGCACATGAGTAGCCCCTGCTTCGACAAGGCGAAGCGCATCATCACGTCCTGCGGCATAGGTCGCGACAATGGCGAGACCTCCATTCACTGGCGTCTTTGCAAGACCGGCAATCACCTGCAACGCCTCGCCCGGCATGTGCGCGGCATCCACAAGCACAACAGTCGCGCCAATCGCTTCGATCCGGCGCGCCAACCCCTTGGCCCGCCGTGCACCCGACACACGCCGGGCCAAGGGCGCCAATCGGGCGCACAGTTCATCCCGCCTCTCGGGCGAGAAGACCATGACGGGCGCATTCACGTCCGCAATGGCGTCGAGAGGAAGGCAGTTTTGCACCATCATTGCTTAGTGCAGAACCTCTTTGGAATTTCCTAATCCATTCGCCACTTGTCGGGGCAACGCTCGCGCCCTAGCTAGCCTTTCATGGGCTGCGGACCAACCAGCGCGCTGACAGACCGTTTCGGACGGAAGATCAGCTATGTACGTCTCTCGCTGACGGACCGGTGCGACATGCGCTGCCGCTACTGCATGGCCGAGAAGATGGAATTTCTGCCGCGCAGCGAAGTGTTGAGCCTGGAAGAAATTGCCGAGCTTGCCCGCCAGTTCGTCGCACGCGGCGTGACCCGCATCCGCCTGACCGGCGGCGAACCGCTGGTGCGCCGAGGCGCTGTCGATGTCGCGCGCGAGATTGGCCAGCTTCTCGGCCAGGGCCTTGAGGAACTGACACTCACCACCAATGCCTCGCAATTGGCCGAACATGCCGATGGACTGTGGGATGCCGGCATCCGGCGCATCAATGTGAGCCTCGACACCCGCGATCCGCAGCGTTTTGCCCATGTCACGCGGCTTGGCGATCTGAACAAGGTTCTGGGCGGCATAGACGCCGCAAAGAAGCGCGGGTTTTCCATAAAGATCAATATGGTCACACTCAAAGCTCTCAACGATCATGAAATTGTGGAGATGCTCGATTGGTGCGTCGGGCAAGGGTTTGACCTATCGCTGATCGAAACCATGCCGCTCGGCGAGATCGATGAAGACCGCACCGACCGCTTCTACCCGCTGACGGACGCGCGTGACGCCATTGAACAGCGCTTCGAGTTGCTGCCCTCCACGCACCGCACGGGCGGCCCTGCCCGCTACTGGATCGTTCAGGGCAGCGAAACGCGGCTCGGGCTGATTTCACCGCTCACGAACAATTTCTGCGCTGCGTGCAATCGCGTCCGCGTGTCCGCTTCGGGCAAGCTCTATATGTGCCTTGGCGATGAGGATCATGTGGACCTGCGCACGGCGGTGCGCGGTGATGATCCAACGGCGCTTGACCGCCTCCTCGACGCTGCAATGGGCCGCAAGCCCGAGCGGCACGGCTTTGACCTGGGTCAGGCTGCAACACACCGACATATGAATGTGACTGGCGGATGAAGCGCGCACTCCTTGTCTCTCCCACGGCCCCTGCACAGGAGGCGGCCGAAAATTTGCGCAAACGTTATGACTGGGTCGATTTGCGTGATGCAGACATGGTCGTGGCGCTCGGCGGCGATGGCTTCATGCTCCAGACGCTCCACGGTATGCTGGGCCGCAAGCGCACCGTGCCGGTCTTTGGCATGAACCTCGGCACGGTCGGCTTCCTGATGAATGACTGGCGCGAGAACTCGCTTGATGAGCGGATCGCCAATGCAAAAGCCTTCCAAGTCTCTCCGCTGCGCATGGAAGCGGAAACCATCGACGGCGAGCATGTGACCAGCCCTGCCATCAACGAAGTCTCCCTGCTGCGCGAAACGCGCCAGACCGCCAAGCTGGAAGTCGAGGTCAATGGCCGCGTCGTTCTGGACGAGTTGGTGTGCGATGGCGTGCTGGTCGCAACGCCTGCCGGATCGACCGCGTATAACCTTTCCGCCAACGGGCCGATTCTGCCGCTTGATTCGCCCCTGCTCGCGCTCACACCTATCAGCCCCTTCCGCCCGCGGCGCTGGCGCGGCGCAATTCTGCCCGAAAGCGCCTCGGTGCAGTTCCGTGTTCTGGATGCCAAGAAGCGCCCGGTAAGCGCGGTCGCGGACCAGCAGGAAGTGCGCGATGTGGCGGTTGTCCGCGTCACCAGCGACAAGTCATCCCGCCTCACAATGCTCTTCGATCCCGAGCATGCGCTCGATGATCGCATTGTGATGGAACAATTTGCTGTTTGAGGCGCTTGCCAAGCGCAAAATGGCTGCCTATAGGCGCCCTCCTCAAGAGCGTTCCCCGGTAGCTCAGCGGTAGAGCATCCGACTGTTAATCGGACGGCCGCCTGTTCGAATCAGGCCCGGGGAGCCACTCTTGAGACTTCCACACATCGTAGAAATCAGCGCGGAACGCATCGCGTTCCCGCGATGTTCCATTTTTCGCTTGACGATGGAACATATAGGGATCATCAAGAGAGGAACAAAAGGAGACTATCCATGCAGGTCCTCACGTTTCTGTTCTTTGCAACGGTTTTTGGTCTGACCTTCAATCTGATTCGTGAAATGCTCGGTGCGTCGAGCGAACGCATCGGCGCCGCGCTTGCGGGTGATCATCACCTCGCTCCTGTCGAGCTTGCGCCGGTCTATCACGTGCGCAGGCGCTCTGCGGCACGCTCGGCAAAGGCTCAGCCCCGCACCTATCGTCTGGCAGCCTGAAAAGGCTCCAGCGGCCTTCAGGCGGCAGCGCGTGCCCTTTTGACACGGGCGTAGCTGCGGATGCTGAACGGGATCATCGCCAGATAACCCGCCGAAATGATGATCAGCGTCAGCCACGGCTCGGAAAAGAGCGCTGCACCAAGCAAGGCGACCAGCAGGATAGCCTCAAGCCGGATGTGGCGGCGCAGGCGAAGCGAGCCCCAGCTATAGGTTGCGACGTTTGAAATCATCAGCGCCGCGACAAAGGCGACCCAGGGCGCCACGAGAAACGGATTCCGGAACAGCTCGTTTTCGGTCACGATCCAGAGATAGAGCGGCATGAACACCAGCCCCGCCCCTGCAGGCGCGGGCACGCCAGTGAAAAAGCCTGCTGATTTGTGCGGCTGTTCCTCGGCATCAATCGCCGCGTTGAAGCGCGCAAGGCGCAGGGCGCAGCACACGGCAAGCGCCAGCGCACAAATCCAACCGAATTGCGGAAAGTGCTGGAGCGACCAGAGATAGGTGATGATTGCAGGCGACACGCCAAAGGCGATCACGTCCGAGAGCGAATCAAGCTCGGCGCCAAAACGGCTCTCGCCCTTCAGGAGCCGTGCGATTCGCCCATCAATGCCATCAAGCATCCCCGCGATAACGATAGCGCCAATCGCGCGCTCCCAATCACCCGGATGCGGATCAGCGCCAGCGGCCGATATCGCGAATCGAATGCCCGTCAGGCCAAAGCACAATGCGAGCGCGGTCACCGCATTGGGGGCAACCGCACGAAGGCTGATGCCGCGACGTCGGGCAGGCTCACTCACTGGCTGACGGCCACGGCAGAATTGCCGTCCCCGATCACGCCCAGAATGGTTTCGCCCGCGATGCAGCGCTGGCCCAGCGCCACCTTGGGCGCGGTGCCCTTGGGCAGATAGACGTCAACGCGGCTGCCAAAGCGGATAAGGCCGACGCGCTCGCCTGCCGATACGACATCGCCCACCTTCGAGAAGGGAACGATTCGCCGGGCAACAAGGCCGGCAATCTGCGTGAAGCCGATCTTCACGCCGTCATTGCGCTCGACGAGGAAGTGCTGGCGCTCATTGTCCTCACTCGCCTTGTCGAGATCGGCATTGAGGAACTTGCCTGCAATATATTCAATCTTGCGGACTGTGCCGGCAATCGGCGAGCGGTTGATGTGGACATCGAACACGCTCATGAACACCGAGACGCGGACCATGGGCTCTTCGGCAAGACCGCCCTCGCCTGCGATCTCCTTGGGCGGCATCACCGTCTGGATCAGCGTCACCATGCCATCGGCGGGCGAGACGACAAGATCGTCGCCTTGCGGGACGCTGCGGACGGGATCACGGAAAAAGGCGAGAATCCAGATCGTCAGCCCGACAAACAGCCACGCGAGGAACGTCCAGCCGATAAAGGCGAGCGCCCCGACGATCGTCGCGGAAACGAGTGCAAACTTGCGGCCTTCCGGGTGAACGGAGGGCCAGGCCCATTTTACGCCTTCGCCTGCTGCGACGGCCTTTTCATGTTCGGTCATTCGCGCACCATAGAGATGCGCTGCAAAGGATACAATGAGAGCGGTTGATTGCGGCGAAATCCGGCCCTAAGGCCAGCGTGAATTTATCCCCGGGGAAAGAAACCGCAACATGGCAAAGATCAAGGTGAACACGCCTGTCGTCGAAATCGACGGCGACGAAATGACCCGCATCATCTGGCAGTGGATCCGCGAAAAGCTGATTCTGCCCTATCTCGATATCGATCTGAAATATTATGATCTCTCCGTCGAGAAGCGTGATGAAACCAACGACCAGATCACGGTCGATGCCGCAAACGCCATCAAGCAGTACGGCGTTGGCGTGAAGTGCGCCACGATCACGCCGGACGAAGCCCGCGTGGAAGAATTCAGCCTCAAGAAGATGTGGAAGTCGCCCAACGGCACGATCCGCAACATTCTGGGCGGCGTCGTGTTCCGCGAACCGATCGTCATCAAGAACGTTCCCCGCCTGATTCCGGGCTGGACCGACCCCATCGTCGTTGGCCGCCACGCATTTGGCGACCAATATAAGGCGACCGACTTCCTCGTTCCCGGCCCCGGCAAGCTGCGCCTGGTATGGGATGGCGAAAACGGCGAAAAGATCGACGAAGAAGTCTTCCAGTTCCCGTCGGCAGGCGTTGCCTTGGCAATGTACAATCTCGACGATTCGATCCGTGACTTCGCCCGCGCCTCGATGAACTACGGCCTTGGCCTTGGCTGGCCGGTCTATCTCTCGACCAAGAACACGATCCTCAAGGCCTATGACGGCCGCTTCAAGGATCTGTTTGCCGAAGTTTACGAGAACGAGTTCAAGACCAAGTTCGAAGAAGCCGGCATCGTTTACGAACACCGCCTGATCGACGACATGGTCGCCTCCGCGCTCAAGTGGAGCGGCAAGTTCGTCTGGGCCTGCAAGAATTACGACGGCGACGTCCAGTCGGATCAGGTCGCGCAGGGCTTCGGCTCGCTCGGCCTGATGACCTCGGTTCTGATGACGCCCGATGGCAAGACGGTGGAAGCAGAAGCCGCGCACGGCACGGTGACGCGCCACTATCGCATGCACGAGCAGGGCAAGGCGACCTCGACCAACCCGATTGCGTCGATCTTCGCCTGGACCCGCGGCCTCATCTATCGCGGCAAGTTCGACAACACGCCCGACGTGACGCGTTTTGCCGAAACGCTTGAAAAGGTCTGCATCAAGACCGTCGAAAGCGGTGCGATGACGAAGGATCTCGCGATCCTCATCGGCCCCGATCAGGCGTGGATGACCACTGAACAGTTCTTTGAGGCCATCCGCGTGAACCTCGAAAAGGAAATGGCCGCCTGGGCCTGATCGCCCGGCACATTGCCTGAACTTTGAGAAAGGGCCGGAAGAGCATTGCTCCTCCGGCCCTTTTCCTTGCTCTCGATCAGCACCTTTTTCCTGACAAACGCAGCGTCATCGGGCTAGGTAGGGCCTATGGCGATACCTACCGGATCCTCCGCCCTTCATGATGCACTGGTGATATTGGGGGCGGCTGGCATCGTTATCCCGGCCTTTGCGCGCTTTCGCATCACCCCGGTCATCGGTTTCATCCTTGTCGGCATCCTCGCCGGGCCACATGGCCTTGCGACCTTTGCGGACAAGGCGCCGTGGATCGAGACATTCACGATCTCGCACCCGCACGGCATTGAGCCTTTTGCGGAGCTCGGCATCGTGCTGCTGCTCTTTTCCATCGGGCTGGAATTGTCCTTTGCGCGACTTCGCTCGATGCGCAGGCTCGTTTTTGGTGTGGGGGCCGCACAGCACTTCGGCGCAGGCCTTCTTATCGGGCTCGCGCTTCTCCTGCTGGGCGAGGACAGCAAGGCGGCCTTCGGGCTCGGCATCGCACTCGCCCTCTCCTCGACGGCGCTTGTCTTGCCAATTTCAGGCACTTCAGGCGCTGTCGGCCGCAATGCCTTCGGGATGCTCTTGTTCGAGGATCTGGCGCTGGTCCCGATTGTCTTCGTCCTCGGATCGCTCGGCAGCGCCTCTGCGGGCTTTGGAGAGCTGGCGCAGACGCTGCTCGTGGGCGGGCTCACCGTCGTCGCCATGCTCGTCGTCGGGCGCTTCCTCCTCCCCCCGCTTTTTGCGCAGGCCGCACGGACGAAGAGCCCCGAATTATTCCTCTCGGCGACGCTGCTCGTCGTCATCCTTGCCAGCCTGCTGACGCTATCGGTAGGCCTCTCCCCTATCCTTGGCGCGCTGCTGGCGGGTCTGGTAATTGCCGAGACGGCCTATCGCAGCGAGGTTGAAACCGTCGTCCTCCCCTTCCAGGGCCTCGCACTCGGAATTTTCCTCATCACCGTGGGCATGAGCCTCGATCTTGACCGGCTGCTGCAGGACTGGCCCCAGGTCTTGCTGGCGCTGGCCGCAGTCCTCGCCATCAAGACAGCCGTGACGGCGGGCCTGCTCCGCTTGAACGGTGTGCGCGCGGGCGTGGCGGCAGAAGTCGGCGTGCTGATGGGCAGCCCTTCGGAAACGACGCTGATCGTGCTGGGGGCAGCGGCTCAAGCGGCACTGATCGATGCCGATACGGCCGCCTTCTGGCAGGTGGTGACCGCGCTTGGGCTAACGGTAACGCCGCTTCTGGCACGCTTGGGGCATGACGCATCGCTCCGCATCGAGATGCGGAACATGGAGCGGCAGCAGAAAGAAGCAGAAACGCCCAAGATCGCGCGCACCATCATCATCGGCTATGGTCGCGTTGGGCAGATGGTGGCCGAGATGCTCGAAACGCATGGCCAGAGCTGGATTGCCATTGAGGGCAATATCGATGCCGTCTCGCGCGCACGGCGCGACGGGAAGCCCGTGCGCTTCGGCGATGCCAAGCGGATGGCCACGCTGGAAGCGCTTGGCATCGAATCAGCGCCCGCGGTTGTCATGACGATGGACGATCATGTGCAGGCGGCCCGGCTGACGCGACAGCTGCGCAAACGCTTCCCTGATCTGCGCATCATCGCGCGCGCGCGCGACGCAGACCACGCAGCGGAACTCTATCTGGCAGGCGCGACCGATGCCGTGCCGGAAACGCTCGAAAGCTCGCTCCAGCTCTCCGAATCGGTGCTGGTCGATCTGGGGGTGGCCATGGGCCCCGTCATCGCGTCGATCCACGAGAAACGCGACGAATTGCGCAACGCGATCCGCCATCGCGCCGAGCTTGACAAGGCGCCGCGATTGGGTGCGCTCAAGCGGTAGAATGAGGGGGACGGCGTGGTGGGCGCGGCAAGGATTGAACTTGCGACCCCACCCGTGTGAAGGGTGTGCTCTACCACTGAGCTACGCGCCCACGCCGTGAGGCGATGCCCCTAGACGAGGCTGGCAACCAAGACAAGACCGCAAAGCAAGACGGGCGGCGCTTTTTCAAGCACCGCCCGTCCGGATTTGTTCCGAAGGAACGAACGCGTCTTAGTTGACGGCGTCCTTCAGGCCCTTGCCGGCCTTGAACTTCGGCTGCGACGAAGCCTTGATTTCCATCGGTGCGCCCGTGCGCGGGTTGCGGCCGGTCGAAGCCTTGCGCTTCGAAACGGCGAACGTGCCAAAGCCGACGAGGCGAACTTCGTCGCCCTTCTTCAGAGCGCCGGTGATCGCGTCAAAAACGCCTTCCACTGCCTTGCTCGCATCAGCCTTGGTGAGGCCCGACGCGTCAGCGACGGCTGCGATCAGATCTTGCTTGTTCATTCTAAGGAACCCCCTCGTCGAGTGTGTGGATTACTGTGTATTTTCGGCGGAAAGCCGTGGCGGGATTAATGCCACGCGCAACGGCGCTGTCAAAGCAATTCAGCCGGAAATCGGCGGTTTGAGTGGGGTAAACGATGATTTTCGCGACCAATTTGGTCGCAAACATCCTCTATGGAGCAAAAGTGCGACGAACCGGCGGCATTTGCGTCATGCAACTGACGCAAATGCCTAGCCGAGTCGCGCGCCTGAAGATCAGTGGCGAACCACGTCCTCGCCCGTGCCTGACGAAACCGGCGGCTGTGCAGCCAAATCGTCAGCTTCCGACCAGTCGATCGGCTCAAGCTTCTCCGCCAATGCGATATCAAGCACCTCGTCGACATGCTTGACCGGAATGATCGTAAGGCCCTGCTTCACGTTTTCCGGAATTTCGGCGAGGTCCTTTTCATTCTCCTGCGGGATGATGACAGTCTTGATGCCGCCGCGCAGCGCGGCAAGCAGCTTTTCCTTCAGGCCGCCAATCGGGAGAACGCGGCCACGCAGCGTCACTTCGCCCGTCATTGCAACTTCGCGGCGCACGGCCACGCCCGTGAGCGTCGAGACCATCGCCGTCACCATGCCGATACCGGCCGACGGACCGTCCTTGGGCACAGCCCCTTCGGGCAAGTGGATGTGAATGTCCCTGCGCTGGAACAGGCTCGGCTTGATGCCATAGGCCGGTGCCCGCGCCTTCACGAAGCTCATTGCCGCCTGAATGGATTCGGTCATCACATCACCGAGTTTGCCGGTGGTGCGCACGCCGCCCTTGCCGGGAACCGTAACGGCTTCAATGGTCAGCAGTTCACCGCCCACCTCGGTCCAGGCGAGGCCAGTAACCGCGCCGATCTGATTTTCCTCTTCACCAATGCCGTGGCGGAACTTCTGCACGCCTGCAAATTCGGAGAGATTTTCCGGCGTGATCTCGACAGACTTCGCCTTGCCTTCAAGAATACGGCGCAGCGCCTTGCGTGCGAGCTTGGCGATTTCCCGCTCAAGCGTGCGAACGCCAGCTTCGCGCGTATAGTGACGGATGAGCGCGCGCAGCCCCTCTTCAGTGAGCGTAAACTCGCCCTTTTTCAGGCCGTGCGCGTCGATCTGCTTTTCGATCAGGTGGCGCTGGGCGATCTCGACCTTCTCGTCTTCGGTATAGCCTTCGAGCCGGATGATCTCCATGCGGTCCAGCAGCGGCTGGGGAAGGTTGAGCGAGTTTGCCGTCGTCACGAACATGACGTCCGAGAGATCGACATCCATTTCGAGATAATGGTCCTGGAACTTGCTGTTCTGTTCCGGGTCCAGCACTTCGAGCAACGCCGAGGCCGGATCACCCCGGAAATCCTGACCGAGCTTGTCGATTTCATCGAGCAGGAACAGCGGGTTCATCGTGCCGGCCTTTTTCAGGTTCGTCACGATCTTGCCCGGCAGCGAGCCGATATAGGTGCGGCGGTGGCCGCGGATTTCAGCTTCATCACGTACGCCGCCCAGCGACTGGCGGATGAACTCGCGTCCGGTCGCCTTGGCAATTGAGCGTCCAAGCGAGGTCTTGCCGACGCCCGGCGGGCCGACGAGGCACAGGATCGGCCCCTTCAGCTTGTTGGTCCGCGCCTGCACCGCGAGATATTCAACGATGCGGTCCTTCACCTTTTCAAGCGCGTAATGGTCCGCATCGAGGATCGACTGTGCGGCCGCGATATCCTTCTTGAGCTTGGACTTCTTGCCCCAGGGCAGGCCGAGCAGAACGTCAAGATAGTTGCGCACGACGGTCGCTTCCGCCGACATCGGCGCCATCGTCTTGAGCTTCTTCAATTCAGCCGTCGCCTTGGCGCGCGCTTCCTTGGTCAGCTTGAGCTTTTCGATCTTGTTCTGAAGTTCCTGGATTTCGTTGCCGTCACCCTCTTCGCCCTCGTTGCCGAGTTCGCGCTGAATGGCCTTCAGTTGCTCATTCAAATAATATTCGCGCTGCGTTTTCTCCATCTGGCGCTTCACGCGGCTGCGGATTTTCTTTTCGACCTGCAGCACACTCAATTCGCCTTCCATGAAGGCAAGCGCCATTTCGAGCCGCTTGGCGGTATCAAATTCGACGAGAAGCGTCTGCTTGTCAGACACCTTGAGCGCGAGATTGGCGGAGACGGAGTCTGCCAAACGATCAGCGTCCTCGATTTCGCCAAGCTGCACGGCGGTTTCCGCCGGAAGCTTCTTGTTGAGCTTGGCGTAATTCTCAAACCGGTCGACGACCGAGCGCATCAGCGCCTCGACCTCGTCGCTGTCTTCCACGGGCGGCAGATCAATCGCCTCGACTTCGGCCATCGCGGTTGCACCCGCGGTTTCGACATCCACGAGCCTTGCGCGCTGCTTGCCTTCCACGAGCACGCGCACCGTGCCGTCGGGGAGCTTCAAAAGCTGAAGTACCGTTGCCGAAACGCCAATGTCGTAAAGATCATCGCGACCCGGATCATCCTGACCCGGATCAAGCTGAGCCACGAGGAAGATTTCCTTGTCACCCGACATCGCAGCCTCAAGCGCGGCCACCGATTTGTCGCGGCCGACGAAGAGCGGCACGATCATGTGCGGGAAGACCACGATATCGCGCAGGGGAAGCAAGGGCAGTTTGATCGTCATTTTCACTCCGTAAGGGCATCTTTCCTGCCCTTTGTAGCGAATATGGTATCCGCATCAGCCCTAATCAATGCCTAAGCCGACAAGCGACCTTCATGAAGGCGGACAATCCGATCCATTTTGCCTGCAAGTCGCTCATTGTGGGTAGCAACAAGCGCTGCGGCCCCCTGCCCGCGCACAAGGCTCAAAAACTCGCCGAGCACGATGTCGGCGGTCGCCTCATCAAGGTTGCCGGTCGGCTCATCTGCCAGCACAAGGCTCGGGCGGTTGGCCAAGGCCCGCGCCACAGCGACGCGCTGCTGCTCACCGCCCGAAAGCTGACTCGGCCGGTGCGACAGCCGATGCGCAAGACCAAGCGCCGACAAGAGGCTTTGCGCCCGCGCCTGAGCGGCCCCTTCCTCTTCGTCGCGCACCAGTTGCGGCAGCATGACATTCTCGATGGCCGTGAAGTCAGGCAACAGATGATGAAACTGATAGACAAAGCCCAGCGCATCGCGACGCACGCGCGTCCGCCCGTCATTGTCGAGCGATGCCACTTCTTCGCCCATGATCCTGATCGAACCCTCAAAACCGCCTTCCAGCAGGCCTACCGCTTGCAGCATTGTCGACTTGCCCGAGCCGGATGGCCCTAGAAGCGCTACGATTTCACCCTGCGCGATGGTGAGATCAACGCCGCGAAGCACCTCGATCGTCTCACCGCCCTGGGTGAAGGCACGGCGCAAATTACGGACCTCAACGATATTACTCATAGCGCAACACCTGCACGGGATCGGTACTCGCCGCCTTGAAGGCCGGGTACAGCGTGGCAAGGAAGCTGAAGAACAGCGCCATCAGCGTGATGCCGAGGATTTCCATCGGGTCCACCTTGGAGGGCAGCTCGGTGAGATAGCGAATCTGCGGGTCCCACAATGTCTGCCCGGTCAGGAACTGGACCGCGTTGACCACATTCTGGCGGAATACGAGGAAGATCAGCCCGAGGATGACACCGGCAACCGTTCCGAGCGCACCTATCGTCGTCCCCACGGTCATGAAGATGCGCAGGATGCCTGCGCGTGAAGCCCCCATCGTGCGCAGAATCGCAATATCCCGCGTCTTGGCCCGCACCAGCATGATGAGCGACGAGAGGATGTTGAAGGCGGCCACAAGAATGATGATCGACAGGACGACGAACGAGACGACGCGGTCAACGGCCAGCGCCTCGAACAGCGAAGCATTCATTGTCCGCCAGTCGGAAACGACGGCGCGGTCGGCAACCTGCTTGCCCAGCGACGCAAGAATTTCGCCCACCTTGTCGGCATCGACCGTATCGATTTCGACCATACCCACCGAATCTCCCAGCAACAGCAGCGTCTGGGCGTCTTCAATCGGCATCAGCACGAACGCCTTGTCGTAATCATAAATGCCGACCTCGAAGATCGCAGCGACGCGATAGGAGACGATTCGCGGCATCGTGCCAAAGGGCGTTGTCTGCCCATCGGGCGAGATCAGGCTGATCGACCCGCCCACATGCGCGCCAAGTGCATCGGCCAAGCGCGCGCCGATGGCGACATTGCCGCTGCCCGGCGTCAGTTCCTTCAGGCTCCCCGCCACAACCTTGGACTTGAGCGTCTTGTTGCTGCGAATGTCAGGCACGAGCATGCCGCGCACAAGTATGCCTTCAACGCGGCCCGTATAGCTTGCCATCAGCGGCTGCTCGATCAGCGGGGTCGCCGCTGTCACGCCCGGCGTTGCCTTGGCCTTGGCCACGACATCCTGCCAGCCGGGGAGCTTTCCGCCATAGCCCTGTACCACGGCATGGCCATTCAGCCCGACGATCTTGTCAAACAATTCTGCCCGGAAACCGTTCATCACGCTCATCACGATGATCAGCGCGGCCACGCCCAGCATGACCGCGACAAGGCTGATGCTCGCGACAAGGAAGATGAAACCTTCTCCCTTGCCCGGCAGCAGATAGCGTTTTGCGATGAAACGTTCGTAGCGGGTCAGCAGCATTGGCGCTGGTCTAGAGTCCGCATCCGGAACTGGCAATGCCGCAGCGACCTGTTGCGGATTCACAACAGCCCGGGGCAAATCGTCGCGGGCATGTCGCCTAGGCGATGACATTCCAAATTCGTTCCTATAGCCATCTCCTCCTGAACAGGGGCCATGGTCAACGGTTCGGGGAGACTTTGCAAAGCTGGACACAAAGTCAGGCGGCAAAGACGACAAATTTACGAATGGGGGCGGACGAGTTTTTATTCGTCACGCAATGCGCCCGGGCCGGAAACGGCTCGGGCGCAACGCTTTTGGGGCCAGTTCGGCACGAAAAAGCCACGCAAAATCGCGCGCCTCCTCGCTTTTTCAAAAAAATATCGCCAAATAAACGATACCTTTACGTCGTTTTGGTAGCTGCTTCCCCTTGAGCGGCTTTTAGGCAGGGCCGGACTTGGTGAAGGGCGATCATGGCATCAAGGCCAATGGACAAGAGCACACCTGACGGATTTGACGACGCCATTCTCGCGATGGCGACCGAAAGCGGTTCGGCGGGGCACCTCTATGCGTCAGGTGAAGCATTCCTGCGTGGCCGCCACGCCATGCGCAACCTTGCGGACGCGATTCATCATTTCGGCTATCTCCATGGCCGCCATCCCGGCATGGTCGCAAACGCGCGCGCGCACACGCCGGCACCGGAAGCGAGCGACTGGTTCGCTGCCGCCATCGACGGCTTTGCAAAGGAGCGGGCCTATCTTGCCCGGCTCGTGGTAGCCGTTGGCCCCTCACCGAGCACGCCCGGCCAGGCTGAAAGCGAAGCCGCACTCTCCGGCCAGTATCACGCCCTTGAAATGCTCTCGCAGTCAGACCGCACCGGCTGTGCCTTTGGCGCGGCAGTGGCGCTTGTTCTCGACTGGACCGCCATTCGCACCACGCTGGATCAGGCCGCCGAGCGTTTCGGCATCATTCCGCCCAACTGCGACTTGCCGATGCGGGACGAAACTCTGGCCACCTTGCGTGCAGTGGCCACGACGCCGTCCATCGAACGCGCCGCCTCATTCGGCGCCCAGCAGCTCTTCGTGCAGCATCGCGGGCTGTGGGATCTTCTGGAAGCACGCCACATCGCACGCGGCGACTACTGACCGCCCTTCGATCAGCTGGCATCAAATAGCGGCTTGCGCACCGCCTCGGCTCTGCTTATCGCCTTTGACAACTTGCCGTTTACGTCAAAGGAAATGCCCATGCGCTTCGAAGGCACTCAATCCTACGTCGCAACCGACGACCTCAAGGTTGCCGTCAACGCGGCCGCAACACTGCGCCGCCCGCTCCTCGTCAAGGGTGAGCCCGGCACCGGCAAGACCGTGCTGGCAGAAGAAATTGCCACGGCGCTGAACGCACCGTTGATCACCTGGAACATCAAATCGACCACCAAGGCGCATCAGGGCCTTTACGAATATGATGCGGTCGCCCGCCTGCGCGACGGCCAGTTGGGCGATGAGCGCGTTCACGACATCCGCAACTACATCAAGAAGGGCAAGCTCTGGGAAGCCTTTGAAAGCCCGCAGCTCCCCGTTCTGCTGATCGACGAAATCGACAAGGCCGACATCGAGTTCCCGAACGACCTTCTGCAAGAACTCGATCGCATGAGCTTCGACGTTTACGAAACGCAGGAAACCGTTGCCGCGCGGGAACGCCCGATCGTCATCATCACCTCGAACAACGAGAAGGAACTGCCCGACGCCTTCCTGCGCCGCTGCTTCTTCCACTATATCAAATTCCCTGACCGCGAGACGATGCAGTCGATCGTCGATGTGCACTTCCCCGGCATCCAGAAGATCCTCGTCTCCAAGGCGATGGACATCTTCTACGAAGTCCGCGACGTGCCGGGCCTCAAGAAGAAGCCGTCCACCTCGGAACTGCTCGACTGGCTCAAGCTGCTTCTCGCCGAAGACATGCCGCTCGACGTGCTTCAGAACAAGGACCCGACCAAGGCCATCCCGCCGCTGCACGGCGCCTTGCTCAAGAATGAGCAGGACGTCATGCTGTTCGAACGCCTGGCGTTCATGTCGCGTCGGCAGGGCTAATCAGCCAAGGGGATAAACACCCGATAAGGACTCTGGCTCGATGTTCTTCAACTTCCTCGACGAACTGCGCACGGCGGGCATTCCTGCCTCGCTCAAGGAGCACCTTATTCTGCTTGAGGCGCTTGACAAGGAAGTCATCGAGCGGACGCCCGAGCAATTCTACTATCTGTCGCGCTCGGTCTTTGTGAAGGACGAAGGCCTGCTCGACCGGTTCGATCAGGTGTTCAACAAGGTCTTCAAGGGCCTGTTGACCGAATATGGCACCAACCCCGTCGACATTCCTGAAGACTGGCTGCGTGCAGTGGCCGAGAAGTTTCTGACGCCCGAGGAAATGGCCAAGATCGAATCGCTCGGCTCCTGGGACGAGATCATGGACACGCTCAAGAAGCGGCTCGAAGAGCAGCAGAAGCGCCATGAGGGCGGCAATAAGTGGATTGGTACCGGCGGCACATCGCCCTTCGGCAACAATGGCTATAACCCTGAAGGCGTTCGCATCGGCGGCGAATCAAAGCACAAGCGCGCACTGAAAGTCTGGGAAAAGCGCGAGTTCCAGAATCTCGACAACACGCGCGAGCTGGGCACCCGCAACATCAAGATCGCGCTGCGCCGCCTGCGCAAATTTGCGCGGCAAGGCTCCGCTGAAGAGCTGGACATCAAGGCGACGATTGACGGCACGGCACGGCAGGGCTGGCTCGACATCCATATGCGTCCCGAACGGCGCAACGCCATCAAGGTGCTCTTGTGCCTGGATGTCGGCGGATCGATGGACCCCTTTATCAAGCTGGTCGAAGAGCTGTTCAGCGCGGCGACCACGGAGTTCAAGAACCTTGAGTTCTTCTACTTCCACAACTGCGTTTATGAAGGCCTGTGGAAGGACAATAAGCGCCGCTTTTCAGAGCGGACGCCGACTTGGGAGCTGCTCCACAAATTCCCGCACGACTATAAGCTCGTCTTTGTCGGCGATGCGGCGATGAGCCCGTATGAAATCAGCCATCCGGGTGGATCGGTGGAGCATTTCAACGAGGAGTCGGGTGCCGTCTGGATGCAGCGGATGGTGAACACCTATCCCGCCGCCGTGTGGCTCAACCCGACGCCCGAGCAGCACTGGACCTATTCGCAGTCGACCAAGATCATCAAGGATCTGATGCACGACCGCATGTATCCGCTGACGCTCGAAGGGCTGGATGAGGCCATGCGCGAGCTGACCCGCAAGAATTAGAGCGACGCGCTAGCCGAACGGACGGTCAATCGAGGATGGCGGCACGCTGAACCATTGCGGGCCGCTGGCCGTCATGTGGAAACAGTCTTCCAGACGGATGCCGAAGCTGCCGGGAATGTAGAGCCCCGGCTCGTTGGAAAAACACATACCCTCGGCCAGTGGCGTTGCTTCATCATGCACCAGATTGACCGGCTCATGCCCGTCCATCCCGATACCATGCCCCGTGCGGTGTGACAGGCCCGGCAGGCGATAACCTGGCCCATAGCCGATCTTTTCATACCAGCCGCGCACCGCATCATCGACGCTGCCGCATGGCTTGCCGATCTGGGCGGCTTCGAAGGCGACCTGCTGGCCCTGACGGACCTGCGCCCACACCTCGCGCTGGCGCTTGCTTGGCTCTCCGAACACAAAACTGCGCGAAATGTCAGATACATAGCCGTGGACCGAGCAGCCGCCATCGAGCAAGATGACTTCGCCCTCGCGCACCTGCTGCGGCTTGCCCGAGCCATGCGGATAGGCACTCGCCTCTCCCAACAGGATGAGCGCATCGCCGCCCTTCCCGCCCAGTTGCGCGGTTGCCCCGGCAATCAGCGCATTGATGTCAGCGGGTGTCATCCCCGCCTTGATGCGCTTGCTCGCATCGCGGAAGGCCGCAATCGTGATGTCGGCGGCGATCTGCATCAGAGCGATTTCGGCAGGCGTCTTGTGCATCCGGCACCCGCGCACCACGCCCGCGCCACTCACGGTGCGCACGCCGGGCAGCGCCTTTTGCAGGCCATCGACAATGAACAGCCGCACCGTTTCCTCAATGGCGACAGGCTTGTCGGCCAGCTTGCGCTCCTGCAGCCAGCCTGCGATGAGCGCGAGCGGATTTTCATGCTCGTCCCACGTCCGCACATCAGCCGGAATGGCGAGTGACTCGCGGATCGACGGCGCCTCGAAATAAGGCGTCACGACCGTTACATCGCCTTCGACCGGAATGAGGGCCGCCGTCAGCCGTTCGCTGCGCCACCATTCAACACCGGTGAAATAAATAAGGCTGGAGCCCGGCTCGACCAGAAGCGCGCCAATCCCCGCCTGCGCCATCAGGCGCTGGACCTTGGCGAGCCGCGCCTTGCGCTCCTCGACCCCAATGGGCACGGCCTTGGCTGCGAGATTGGGCAGAGCATCTGAAGGCGATGCCGCCAATAGGCGGGACTGCGCGGCGACAAGCCCCAACGCGGCCGAGCCCAGAAACGTGCGACGCGCGATCATGGCTTATACCCTTTTCAATAGCGCAGAAATGCGCGGCGTTCCTCAATCCAGGCCTGTTCGTCGGCAATTGTCAGCGCATCGAGATCACCCGGCATCGCGGCGGGATCATCCACCCATTCGCGCAGCAACGGCCCGCCGTTGATCACGTCGATGGCGAGGACGTCATTGGTATATTCATATTTGAAATCCTTGCCGCGCCATATCGCATAGTCCGGATAGAGCCGCCGGATCGCCTTGAAACCAAGCGCCTGCACGCGCCACGGCTTGAACGCGGCATGGTCATATCCCGGCCCTTCGGCGTGGATGTGCACGCCGCTGCACAGCTTGCCGACATGCTTGTGGAAGGTCGGCTCAAACCAGATATCGCGCAGGATGCAGCCCTTGAGCCATTCGGGCGCGAGCGCCTGCATTTCGGCGACAACTTTAGCCGCATCAATATCGGGCGCGCCGAAGAGTTCCAGCGGACGCGTCGTGCCGCGTCCTTCGGAGAGCGTGGCGCCTTCGACCATCACCGTCCCGGCATAAGCACGCGCCATGTTGAGGTTGGGCGCATTGGGGCTGGGGTTGATCCAGATGCGCTCGGCGAGCGGCCAGCCATAGCCGGGCGCGGCATTGGGATCATAGCCGTCCATCCCGACGATGCGGTAATCGACATCAAGCCCGAGGCGATCAATAAACCAGAGGCCCAATTCGCCCATGGTCAGCCCGTGGCGCATCGGCATTTCACCGGCACCGACAAAGCTCTCCCATCCGCTGCGCAGCGTCAGCCCTTCCACCGGGCGCCCGGCAGGGTTGGGACGATCCAATACCCAGACCGATTTTCCCTTTTCCGCTGCCTTTTCAAGAATGTAGCGCAGCGTCGTGATGAAAGTGTAGATGCGGCATCCCAGATCCTGAAGATCGACGAGAATGACGTCGAAGGTCTCCATCATCGTATCGGTCGGGCTGCGGACTTCGCCATAAAGGCTGAAGACCGGGATGCCGAGCGCGGGATCGATGAAGTCAGGCGACTCCATCATATTGTCCTGCTTGTCGCCGCGCAGGCCATGCTGCGGGCCGAAAGCCGCCGAGAGCTTGATTTCAGGACATTGCGCCAGCGCATCAAGGCTGTGCGTCAGGTTCTGCGTGACCGAGGCAGGGTGCGCGAGCAGCGCGACACGGCGGCCCTCAAGCTCCTTGCGGAGCGATGCATCGGCGAGCAGGCGATCAATACCGAATTTCATGCTCTTTGCGCTGCCCCGATCCGGATCGCAAAGCAATCGTCATGATGAAAATCAGGCTTTTCCGGTGGATGATTGACCGCCCAATAGGATTTTGCCCCCGAGGCTTCCGCGACAACGCACGAAAGGCCCAGTCGCCAAACGGCTGCCTTGACGCTTGCCGGAAGCAACGAGAGATCAATGGTCGACCGCAGGCAAAACGCCTGCCCGTTTGCCTCGCAATCGATAACCGGCGCGCGGCCAACGTCGAGCGGTTGCAAGGCGCCGCG
>ENA-UOYA01002151-UOYA01002151.1-activated-sludge-metagenome-genome-assembly--contig:-NODE-2151-length-19574-cov-4.398125_pt1 | contig 19574 bp, 18 predicted proteins | sample MGYA00238163_ERZ764804 | MGnify/ENA primary metagenome ERZ764804 (study PRJEB28919, sample SAMN05720223) | activated sludge metagenome | isolation source: Anaerobic digester | place: Hong Kong... | reverse complement strand
CCTTCGGTGTGGGGCAGACGGTGACCAACGGCATCATCTCGGCCCTGAACCGCTCCGCCGATCCCAGCGGGGATGCGGCTTCGAGCTACATCCAGACCGACGCCGCGATCAATCCGGGCAACTCGGGCGGCGCACTCGTCGACATGGACGGCGACCTCATCGGGGTGAACAGCTTCATCCTCTCGCGGTCAGGCACGTCGAGCGGCGTCGGCTTCGCCGTGCCGGGCGCCATGGTCCGGCGCGTCGTCGAGACCGCCGTGGGCGGAGGCCGCGCGGTCGTCCGTCCCTGGCTGGGCGCGCGCACCCAGACCGTGACCGGCGAGATCGCCCGCAGCCTAGGGCTGGCGACGCCCCAGGGAGTCCTTGTCGCCGACGTCTGGCCAGGCGGGTCCGCCGCACGGGCGGGACTGCGGCAGGGCGATGTCGTGCTGACAGTGGACGGGCAGCCCGTTGTCGATATTGGCGCGCTGAACTACGCCATCGCTACGCATAGGCCCGGCGACACCCTCGTGCTGGGCGTGCGTCGGGACGGTCAGACTCAGACCCTGCGCCTGCGCGCAGAGACCGCGCCGGACACGCCTGCGCGGGACCAGCGCGTACTTTCCGGACGCAATCCCTTCGATGGGGCGACCGTCGTGAACCTATCGCCCGCGGTTGCGGACGAACTCGGGGTCGATCCGTTCGCCGGCCCTGGCGTCATGGTCGTCGGAGTCGGCCGCGGCTTCGCCATGAATGCGGGACTGCGCCCCGGAGACCTGATCCGCGAGGTGAACGGGCGCAAGATCACCAGCGTGGCCGATCTGGCGGCGGCCGTCGCCCAGGGTGGCGGCGCCTGGCGCGTCATGATCGAGCGCGGCGGCGAACAGATCAGCGCCCAGTTCCGGCTGTGATCGGCCGCTGACTGCGGCGTGGGGAAGCTGATAGGCTGGGGTATGGCGGATCTCTTTGAAGCGGCTGGCCTGACCCCGCACGTTCCCGGGCCGCTGGCGGACCGGCTTCGACCCCAGACGCTCGGCGACGTCGTGGGGCAGGAGCACCTGTTGGGCCCGGAGGGCCCTATCGGGCGCATGGCGGCCGCCAAGCGCCTGTCCTCGATGATTCTCTGGGGGCCGCCCGGCACGGGAAAGACGACCATCGCCCGGCTGCTCGCCAAGGCCGCCGGCTACGAGTTCCAGCAACTGTCCGCGGTGTTCTCCGGCGTGGCGGACCTGAAGAAGGCCTTCGAAATCGCAAGGGCTCGCCGCGCCGCGGGGCAGTCGACCTTGCTGTTCGTCGACGAGATCCATCGGTTCAATCGTGCGCAGCAGGACGGCTTTCTCCCGTTCGTCGAGGAGGGCGTTGTCACCCTTGTCGGCGCGACGACCGAGAATCCAAGCTTCGAACTCAATGGGGCTCTGCTCTCCAGATGCCAGGTCTATGTCCTGAAGCGCCTGGACGACGAAGCGCTCGAAAGCCTCCTGGCGCGCGCGGAGGCCTTCGAACAGAGGCCGCTTCCTCTGGAGCCGGAAGCCCGTAGCGCGCTGGTCGCCCTGGCTGACGGCGACGGACGATATCTCCTGACTCTGTCGGAAACCCTGTTCAACATTGGCGCGCCACGACCGCTCGACACCAAGGCGCTGGGGCAGATCCTTCAGAAGCGCAGCGTCGCCTACGACAAGGATCGCGAGGAGCACTACAACCTCATTTCGGCGCTGCATAAGTCGATCCGCGGCTCGGATCCGGACGCGGCGCTCTACTGGCTGGCGCGGATGCTTCAGGGCGGCGAGGAGCCGCTGTTCATCGCCCGGCGGCTTATTCGGGCCGCGGCCGAGGACATTGGCGAGGCCGATCCCATGGCGCTCGTCCTGGCCAATGCGGCGAAGGACACCTACGAGTTCCTGGGCTCTCCTGAGGGAGAGATCGCCCTGGCGCAGGTGGTGGTCCATCTGGCGGCGGCGCCCAAGTCCAACGCGGTCTACGCCGCCTTCAACGCGGCGCGGAAGGCGGCGAAGGAGACGGGTTCGCTGCCGCCGCCGTCGCACATCCTGAACGCTCCGACGAAGCTGATGAAGGACCTGGGATACGGCCAGGGCTACGCCTACGACCATGAGGTCGAGGGCGGGTTCTCTGGCCAGAACTACTTTCCGGAAGGCATGGATCGGCGGAGCTTCTACGCCCCCAAGGGTGAGGGGGTCGAGGCGCGCATTAAGGAGCGGCTCGAGCGTTGGGCGGCTGAGCGCGGGCGTCGCAACCGCACCTAGCGAAGCTCGCGTACCGTCGTTATCATTGGGGCGGCTTGTCTGGGGGAACCTATGGAAGGCGAAACGCAAGGCGCGGCGAAGACTCCGGCTCACGTCCCGATCGTGGGCGTCCTGTCGCTGCTGTGGAACAGCTACGGCGCCTACGACTATGCGATGACGCAACTCAAGGGCGACGCCTACATGCAGGCCGCGGGCATGAACGCTGTCCAGATCGCCTATGTCCACACGCTTCCGGTCTGGAACACCGCCGCGTGGGCGGTAGGAGTCTGGGCAGGCGTCCTGGGGTCGATCTTGCTCCTGGCGCGGTCTCGGTTCGCCGTCTGGGCCTTTGCGGCGTCGCTGGCGGGCTTGGTCGCCAGCCTGATCCATACCTACGTGGTTGATCAGGCGGCCTCGCGCGCCGCCGGCGCCCAAGCCCCCGGTTTCAGCGCAATGCTCTTGGCCGTCTGTATCGGCCTCCTGTTCTACGCCGCCAGGGTGACGCGCGCCGGTCACCTCCGCTAAATGGCGCGGTGAAGCCGCATAACCCGATCAAGCTCAGCCCCGACGAAGTCGCCTTCGTTCGGGGGCTGGTCATCTACGAAGACGCCGAGATCCTGGCGCTGAACAAGCCGTCGGGTTTGTCCAGCCAGGCGGGCCGTACGTCCGGACATACGCTGGACGAACTGCTTTGGGCGTTCGCAAAGCCCGGCAAGGCAAGGCCGCGCCTGATTCACCGGCTGGACCGGGACACCTCCGGCGTCATTCTGACCGCCAAGACCAAGCCCGGGGCCGGCTTCCTGGGGAAGGCCATGATGGGTCGACGTATCCGCAAGACCTACCTCGCCGTCGTGGGGCCAGGCGCGCCGGAGCCGTCGAAGGGCGTAATCGAGGTCCCGTTGCGTCGGGAGGAGATCGGGCGTGAGGCCTATATGCGGGTCTGCGCGTCCGACCACCCCGACGCGGAGACGGCCAAATCGCGCTACAGGACACTCGCCGCCAACTCGGTCGGAGCGCTCGTTGAACTGTCGCCCGAGACGGGGCGGATGCACCAGCTGCGCGTCCACCTGGCCTCGATCGGCCGGCCCATCGCGGGTGACGCTCGATATGGCGGCGCGCTCAGCCTCGGGGGCGCGGCCGCTTCCCGGTTGATGCTACACGCCTGCGCGCTGACTTTCCCGCACCCAGCCGGTGGAACCAGGACGATCGAGGCTGAGATGCCGCAGGACATGGCTCAGCTGATTGCGGCGATCGGTCTTTCCTCTCAGGCCGCGGGCGCCTGAACTTCCGCGCACGCAGCGGCGGCGCGACGGGCCGCATGGGTGAAGCCGCCGACCTGGGCGATGGGGAAGTACTCGGCGCTGGGTAGTCCCTGAACGATCAGGGCGGGGGCGAGCCCCTTGGCCTGAGCCGCCATGGTCAGCATGGCGCGCGCCAGGCGGGGCTCCGCCGGGGGGAGGCCGCCCATGTCGAAGGTGAGACCCTTGAGGCGCACGTCGCGGACGATGTGCGCCACGTCGCGCCGTGTCGGCAGACGCACCATGACGCCGCGCGTGAGGTCCGTGACCAGGGCCGCCACTTCCGCCAGTCGGCCTGGCGGCGTGCCACGGTCGACGTCGACGATTTCAACGAAGACGGCTCTGCGCAGCTGGCCGGGCGCGCCCGCCGTCCGCGATACCAGATCGCGCCGCCCCTTGCGGCCGCCGAGGCTGCGAAAGGACGTCGGGACGATCAGGGGAGGCTGGCTGCGTGCGTCCTGGGGCAGGAACAGCGACGCGAAGTCCTGCGTCGCACCGTCGATGAAGGCCACCTCGTCGTCGGTGAAGTCGGCCATGCTCCGCGCGAGCAGGCGGCCGGTCGAGGCTCGGCGAACGATCGGTTGGATGCGAAGCGCCGCAGTGACGTTGTGGCGGAGGCTGACCACGTGCTCGAGCGCGAAGTGGACGCTGACCTTCTGGCCGCCGGAGGCGACGAAGGAGACTGGATTGCGTCTGCGCTCCTCGCGCGGGTCGAGCCCGCCGCTATAGGGCGAGGGGCCATCGCCGGCGCGCTGGCGCGCGACGGCGACACGCGCTGGATCCAACTCGGTCGCGCTGACGCTAAGCCCGTCGATCCGAGTGACGGAGCGCACGCGCAAATCAGTGAGCTCGGCAGAACCCAAAAAGAATACAATAATTTCTTCGAGTATCTTGAGGCTGATCGCCTGCGCGGCGACGCCCTCTTCGTGCGGCATGGCGATCAGAAAGTCGGTGTCGGTCAACCGCTGCCGCATGTCCTGATGGCCGAGATGCTCGTGCAGCTTTCGGTCGACATAGGCCCAGACGTCGTCGCGGCGTCGCGGCCAGCGATCACCCGCCCGTTCGGCGATGGCTTCGACGCTGATCACCGTGACGCAGCCGCGCTCAACCAGGTCGGAGCCAGCCAGGCGTTCCAGCGCCGCGCTGGCGCTGGCGGTCGCGATGCGATCGATGGAGGGGCCGGGACTGCTGGGCATCGCCTGTAAGTTCGGAAGGTCAGGCCCTTAGCGTGCTCGATCCTGAATTAACGTCGGGTTGCGCGGGCTGCGGAAGTATCGCGATGGGAGAGCTGCCCGAAGCCCGCGCTGGCCGCCGGGCTTTGCGATGGCCGTCGCGCGTCGCATAAGGGGCTATGAGCAGTTCGACCGCCGCCACACGAGAAGTCCGCAATCTGGCAGTCGGCGCCGGCGAAGACGGGGTTCGCCTCGACCGGTGGCTGCGTCGTCGGTGGCCCCATCTAAGCCAGGGGCAGATCCAGAAGCTCGTCCGGTCCGGACAGGTGCGCGTCGATGGCGCGCGCGCCAAGGCGGACACGCGTTTGTCGGCCGGCAGCATGGTGCGCGTGCCGCCTCTGCCGGATGCGGGTGCGCAGGTCGAGCGGGCCAAGAGCCTGGATTCCCGTGATATCGCCTATGCCCATTCCCTGGTGCTCTACGAGGACGAGGAGGTCTTGGCTTTGAACAAGCCGTCGGGACTGGCGGTGCAGGGCGGAACAAAGACCACCCGCCATATCGACCGCCTGCTGAGCGCCTGGGGCGAGGGTTTGGAACGCCCGCGCCTGGTGCATCGCCTGGACCGGGACACGTCGGGCGTGCTCGTCCTCGGCAAGACGCCGGACGCGGCCGCCAGGCTCGCTGGAGCCTTCGCCCGACGCCGGGCTCAGAAGACATACTGGGCGTTGGTGGCGGGCCAGCCGAAACCCGGCGAAGGGGTGCTCGACCTGCCGCTCGTGAAGAAGGGCGTGGGCGATCGCGAAATGGTCGTGCCGGCCGAACCGAAGGAGCCGGGGGCCGAGCCCGCCGAGACCGAGTTTGTGACGCTAAGCCGCGCCGGCCAAAAGATCACCTGGATGGCCCTTCGCCCTCTGACCGGTCGGACGCACCAGTTGAGAGCGCACATGCTGGCCATGGGCCATCCGATCCTCGGCGACCCGAAGTACAAGACCGAGGCCTCCGAAGCGCTTTCGGGGGACCTGAAGCTGCAATTGCACGCCAGGCGACTGACCCTCCCGCACCCCTCGCGGGGCACGCTGGTCCTGGAAGCGCCGTTGAGTCCGGAAATGAAGGCCGGCTTCGCCCGCTTCGGATTCGACGAGCACGAGGCGGATCCCGAGCCCTTCGGGCGCAAGCGCCGCTGAGGCCCGCGATCAACTCGGCGGATTGGCGGCGCGCTTGCGCAATCGCCGCGGAGCCCCCATTCCACCGATCGACGACGAACAGTGCGCGCCGCAGGACAGGTCCCCATGGTATCCAAAGGATTTCACGAGCCGATCGAGAAGCCAAAGCGCTTTTACAAGGCGGTGACCGTGAGCGCGGAGGCGGGCGGCTTCGCGGTGATGCTGGACGGCCGCACCGTCCGCACGCCCAAGGGCGGCAAGCTGATCGCGCCCACCGAAGCGGTGGCCCGGATGATCGCGGAGGAGTGGGCGGCTCAGACGGACGTGATCGAACTGGCGACGATGCATGCGACCCGCCTCGCCAACACCGCCATCGAGGCGGTGCCAGGCACGCGTGCGGCGACGGCGCAGTCGATCGCCGACTACGCGGGGTCGGACCTCGTCTGCTACTACGCTGACCAGCCGCGGGAGTTGAACGCGCGGCAGACCGCCGGGTGGGAGCCGGTGCTGGTGCGGGCCGAGCAGGAACTCGCCTGCAGCTTCGTGCGGGCGCTAGGCGTGGTCCATCAGGCCCAACCGGAGGACACCCTGACCCGAATCCGCGATCTGGCTCTGGAACTCGACGATTTCCGGCTGACGGGTCTTGCTTTCGCGACCTCGCTATTCGGGTCGGCCGTCCTCGCCGTGGCGGTTCTCCGCGGCTGGCTGAACGGCGAGCAGGCCTATGAGCTGTCGCGCCTCGACGAGGCCTACCAGGAAGAGAAATGGGGAGTCGACGAAGAGGCGGCGGAGCGTACCGCGCGTCTGTTCGACGAGGCGCGCATGGTGGAGCGCTGGTTCCGCGCGCTCGACGCGGCCTAGGACGCGCAAGGCCGCCCTTCCGCCCGGGCAACTTGTCAGGGGACGGCGCTGCGACTACCCCTTGCCCGCAGATTTGGACGATCGGAGCCCTGGGGCGTGAAGAACATTCTGGAAGAACTTGAGCGTCGTCGCGCCGAGGCGCGGCTGGGCGGCGGTGAGCGTCGCATCCAGAGCCAGCACGCCAAGGGCAAGCTCACGGCCCGCGAGCGTATCGACCTGCTGCTCGACGAAGGCTCGTTCGAAGAGTTCGACATGTTCGTCGAGCATCGCGCCAACGACTTCGGCATGGCTGATCAGAAGATTCCCGGCGACGGCGTCGTGACCGGCTGGGGCACGATCAACGGCCGCGTCGTTTTCGTTTTCTCCAAAGACTTCACGGTCTTCGGCGGATCTCTTTCAAACGCGCATGCGCAAAAGATCCTGAAGGTGCAACGTCAGGCCCTTAAGGTCGGTGCGCCGATTATCGGTCTGTTTGACGCCGGCGGCGCGCGCATCCAGGAGGGGGTCGACAGCCTCGCCGGCTACGCCGACATCTTCCTCGAGAACACTCTGGCGTCCGGCGTCATCCCGCAGATCAGCGTGATCATGGGGCCCTGCGCCGGCGGCGACGTTTATTCGCCGGCCATCACCGACTTCATCTTCATGGTGAAGGACACGTCCTACATGTACGTGACGGGCCCTGACGTGGTGAAGACCGTGACCCATGAGGACGTCACCCACGAAGATCTTGGCGGCTACCGCGTCCACGCGTTGAAGTCGGGCGTTGCGGACGGCGCCTTTGAAAACGACCTCGAAGCTCTGACCCAGGTTCGTCGCCTGATCGACTTCCTACCGCTGTCCAATCGCGAGGAAGCGCCGATCCGCGACAGCTACGACGACGCGGACCGCGAGGAGTTGTCGCTCGACACCCTCGTTCCGGCCAATCCGAACAAGCCGTACGACATGAAGGAGTTGATCCTGAAGGTCGTCGACGAAGCCGATTTCTTCGAAATTTCGCCGGACTACGCCAAGAACATCATTTGCGGGTTCGGGCGCATGGAGGGAGCCACCGTCGGCTTCGTGGCGAACCAGCCGCAGGTGCTCGCTGGCGTTCTGGATATCGACGCGAGCCGCAAGGCCGCGCGCTTCGTGCGTTTCTGCGACGCCTTCAGCATTCCGATCGTGACGCTCGTGGATGTTCCCGGGTTCATGCCGGGCACTCGCCAGGAGCAGGGCGGCTTGATCCGCCATGGCGCGAAGCTCCTGTTCGCCTACGCCGAGGCCACCGTGCCCAAGGTGACGCTGATCACCCGCAAGGCCTATGGCGGCGCCTATGACGTCATGAGCTCCAAGCACATCCGCGGCGACGTGAACTATGCCTGGCCCACGGCCGAGATCGCCGTGATGGGATCCAAGGGCGCGGTGGAAATCATCTTCCGCTCCGAGATCGGAGACCCTGAGGCCATCGCCGCGCGCGAAGCCGAGTACAAGGCCCGCTTCGCCAACCCCTTCGTGGCTGCGAGCCGGGGCTATATCGACGACGTGATCATGCCGCACGGGACCCGGCGTCGGATCGCCCGCGCGCTCCGGAACCTGCGCGGCAAGGTCCTCGAAAATCCCTGGAAGAAGCACGACAATATTCCGCTCTGACCGAGCCGGCGGCCGGGAACGGGCGCCATCCTGAGCCGTTTCATTGAGCATCACTCCGATCAGGGAGCGCTCCATGAACCAACGTTGGCGAGACGAGGGCGGTCGGCCCATGGACGAGCGGCGCGCGCGCGACACGCAAGGCGCCGATCGCCGCACATTCGACGAGTCGCGTGCTTTCGGACCGCCGCGCGGCGCGTACGACGCCGACCGCGGCTTCGCCGAAGCGCGGTATCCTGGCGGACGCGACCGGGACTTCGGCGACCGCCGGCGCGGCGCAGACCCTTTCAGGCGCGAGGATCGGGAAACCTGGCGGTACTGGGACGGCTATGATTTCGGCCCGTCCCCCGAAGTCGCGGCGTGGGACGCGCCGGAGGCGCGCAACCCATCGTCGGCGCGTCAGCGCTACGGTCGCGACGCCGACTCCTACGCCCGCCCGGGAGCGGACCGCGAACGCCGATCCTTCTGGGACCGGATGTCGGACGAGGCGGCGTCCTGGTTCGGCGACCGCTACGCACGGGAGCGTCGAGACGAGGACCACCGCGGCCGGGGGCCAAGAGGCTATCGTCGCGCCGACGAACGCATCAATGACGACGTGCATGATCGTCTGACGGACGATCCACATCTCGACGCCAGCGACATCGTGGTCGCCGTGGAGAGCGGGGAAGTCACGCTGGGCGGCCTGGTGCGCTCTCGCCATGACAAGCATCGGGCGGAGCACCTCGTCGAACGGGTGCTTGGCGTGACGCACGTTCAGAACAACCTTCGCGTGGGCGCCGCACCCGGTGAGGGCGTCAACTCTGTTCTCGACGATCAGGCCGCCGGTCGCCGATAGGTCGACGTTAATTGTCCTAGGTCAGAGCCCTCTGGCGTCATCGCCTTATGCTTCCTCAACGGCTAACCTCGGCCGCAAGGGGGGCGAGCGATGGAAGTCACGCTTTGGCACCAGCTCGGCGTCGCCACCGGGATGGTGGGGCTGACCGTCGTGATGCACGTGCTGGGCCTGGACCTGCTCCAGGACTTGACGCGCTGGAGCCTGACCCGCTTCCGCGCCCTGAGGTACACGAACCGCATCACGATCCCCGTGGGGATCGTCCTGGGTCTCTTCGTGCTGCATGGCCTCGAGATCTGGGCCTATTCGCTGCTCTACTGGCGGCTGGACCTGCTGCCGACCCTCGAACAGGCCCTCTATTTCTCGACCAGCGCCTATTCCACGGTTGGGGAGACGGGCGCGATCCTGCCGATCCCCTGGCGCATCGTGGGTGTGCTCGAAGCCGTTAACGGCATGCTGCTGATCGGGTGGTCCACCGCCTTCCTCTATCAGATCCTGCACACCCTGACCGAGGACGAGGACCGCCGTCAGGCCCTCAAGGGGGCCATCGCGCGGTCGTCGCCGCGGCGCAACGGATCGCGGAGAGGTGCAGCGTCCGGGACGAACTCCAACGACACCGAGTTTATGCAGTAGCGCAGACGGGTCGGCGGCGGCCCGTCCGGGAACACATGGCCCTGATGGCTGTCGCAGCGGGCGCACCGCGTCTCGATCCGCACCATGCCGTAGCTGGTGTCGCGCACGCCAACGACATGTGTCTCGTCAAACGGGGCCCAGAAGCTAGGCCAGCCGGTGCCGCTCTCGAACTTGGTCTGAGCGCGGAACAGGGGAAGCCCGCAGAGGCGGCAGCAATAGACGCCATTCTCCTTGTTATCTAGCAGGCCGCCGCAGAACGGCGCCTCGGTGCCGTGATGCAGGAGAACGTCGGCCTCGTCGCGGGTGAGGTCCGCCTCCAGCGCAGCGCGCTCGGACGGAGAGGGGGGCGACAGGTCGAAGCCTGACGGCGAGTGAGAAGCGGTTTCGGTCATGCCCCAATCTAGGAGCGCGCGCGTCGGGACGGAAGGCCCGCAGAGATGTTCGGCAGCGACGCTGGACGACGCGGGGCGGGTATGGAAAACGGTGCGGCGAAGGTGCGCGCGAGGGACCATGAACGGACCGATGGACTGGGCCGAACTGTTCTTTTCCGCGGCGGGTCGGATCTCGCGCGGTCCCTTCCTGATCGCCTCCGCCGTGCTGATCGCCGGTTTGGCGCTTTACGAGGCGATCGTGGGACCGACCCTGCACTGGTTGACGGGCTGGTTCGTCTATCCCGGCCTGCTGTTCTGCGCGGCCTGCATCCTCTCGAAGCGACTGCATGACCGTGGCCGGTCCGGCTGGTGGGCGGCGCTCATTCTCTCGGCGTTCGCCGCCGTATGGCCACAGCCTGTGGGCTTCTTCGACTTCCTGTTCGCGGTGGTGTTGATCTGGACGGCGGTCGAATTGGGCGCGATGGCGGGCGAACAGGGCTTCAATCGCTATGGCGCAAACCCATTGCGCGCCGGGCTCGGCGCCTGAGGCGCCGGTCAGATCGGCGGCTGGACCGGGATCGTCTCGCCGAAGATCTCTCGAAAGCTCGCCCTAAGGGCGTCGTCCGCATCGTCCATGGTCACGGGCCGGCCGAGATCCACCAGACTGGTCACGCCATGCTCGGTAACGCCGCACGGGACTATGCCCGCGAAGTGCGAAAGGTCCGGCTCGACGTTCAGCGCAATCCCGTGGAACGACACCCAGCGCCGAAGCTTCACGCCGATCGCCGCGATCTTGTCCTCGCGGGCCGGCGCGCCCGGCGATCTGCGTTCGACCCAGACGCCCACCCGGTCGGGCCGAATCGCGCCCTCGACATTGAACCGGGCGAGAGCGCCAATTATCCACGCTTCGAGCGCCGCGACAAAGGCGCGCACGTCCCGTCTGCGCTGCGTGAGGTCGAGCATGACATAGGCCACGCGCTGGCCCGGACCGTGATAGGTGTACTGACCGCCACGCGCCGTCGGGTGGACGGGGAAGCGCTCGGGTTCGATAAGGTCCTGGATCTTGGCTGAAATCCCCGCGGTGTAGAGCGGCGGGTGCTCCAGGAGCCAGACGAGTTCCCCGCGCTTGCCCTCGGCGATCTCCCCTGCGCGCGCCTCCATCGCCGCCACCGCGGCGGGATAGTCCACAAGGCCGGAGCTTACCGCCCATCCTACGGGCGCTTGGTCGGCGCGTCCGAACAGCGGAAGGGCTTCGGGATTTAACGAGCGGTCAAGCATGTCGCGGCAATGTGGGGCTTCCCTGCCGCCTTCCACAAGGGCGGCGTCAGGCGAGTGCAGGGGTTTTACGCTTTGAGTCAGGTAATGGCGGTCAATGTCGAGATCTCGGTCGTGCTCGGCCGGTCGACCTTGCCGATGCAACAGCTTCTTCGCATGGGCCGCGGTGCGGTGATTCCGCTCGACGCGACGGTCAATGAGGAGGTGTGGATCCTGGCCAACAACCATCCGGTCGCTCGCGGCGAGATACAGATCAACGACGATCGGATCTCGATTGCGGTCACCCGCGCGGCGGATGTCTACGACTTTATGGCGGGCGCGAGCGGATAGGGCGTCAGGCGCCCTTCACAAACGCGCGGCGGTTTGCTACCCCCCGCGCCTCACCACGAGCGGTCGTGGCGGAATTGGTAGACGCGCAGCGTTGAGGTCGCTGTGGGGCAACCCGTGGAAGTTCGAGTCTTCTCGACCGCACCAGTGAACCAGGAAGAACGGAACCGTCAGGAATCCTAACGACTAGCAGAGGGGGTCACCATGAGCCGAGATGCGGCCGACCTGACCGAAGCGAGCGAACTGGAAACCCCGGACGTCGAAGAAGACCTGGAAGACCTCGCCCTTGGCGAGGACTACGCGCTCAATCCCGAATTCGTGGACATGGTGGTCGACGCGGCCGATCGCGGCGACGCCGAGCGTCTGCGTGAACTGCTTGGGGCGCTGCGGCCCGCCGACGTCGCGGACCTGATGGGCTTTCTGTCCGCGGAATATCGCGATGAGGTCCTGGCCCATCTCGATCCTGAAGGCCTCGCCGAAATCCTGTCCGAACTCGACCCGGAGATTCGCGAAGAGGTTCTCGAGGCGGTCGCGCCCGCCACCCTCGCCAAGGCCCTGGAAGAGCTCGATTCGGACGACGCGGTGGACGTCGTCGACGACCTCGAGGCCGACAAGCGCGCCCAGGTGCTGGCGGCCATGCCGGAGACCGAGCGCACCGCGATCGAGACCTCGCTGGCCTACCGCGACGATTCGGCCGGTCGCCTCATGCAGCGCGAGGTCGTCGCCGCGCCCCAGTTCTGGACGGTCGGCCAGGCGATCGACCATTTCCGGCGCGAGGGCGAGGATCTGCCGGAGCTGTTTTTCGACGTCTACGTCGTGGACCCGACCTACAAGCCTGTCGGCGCGGCCCCGGTGAGCCGGCTCCTGCGGACGCGGCGCGACGTCCCCCTGGCCCAGATCATGGAGCCGGTGACCGAGATCCCGGTCGACATGGACCAGGAAGAGGTCGCCTACATCTTCGACAAGTACCACCTGATCTCGGCGCCGGTCGTCGAGCGGGGCGGTCGGCTGGTCGGGCAGATCACGGTCGACGACATCGTCGGCGTCATCCACGAAGAGAGCGAGGAGGACATCCTCGCCCTGGCCGGCGTGTCCGACGCGGGCCGCAACGCCGACGTGGTGGACATGGTCCGCTCGCGTCTGCCCTGGCTGCTCATCAACACGCTCACGGCGGCCACGTCGGCCAGCGTCATCCGCGCCTTCGAAGGCGAGATCACCAAGCTGGTCACGCTCGCCATGCTGATGCCGATCGTCGCCTCGCTCGGCGGCAACGCCGGCACCCAGACCCTGGCGGTCGCGGTCCGCGCCCTGGCGAGCCGCGAGCTGTCCGCCTACAACGCCCTGCGCACGGTCGGTCGCGAGATCCTGGTCGGCGTGCTCAACGGCGCGGCGCTGGCGCTGGTCACGGGCGCGGCCATTTACCTGATGTTCCACGATCCGCGGCTCAGCATCACCTTCGGCCTGGCGCTCGTGATCAACTTCTTCATGGCGGCTCTCGCCGGGGCCCTGGTGCCTCTCGCGCTCGAGCGGTTTGGCCGGGACCCGGCCGTCTCCTCGGCGGTGTTCGTGACGTTCGTCACCGACTTCACGGGCTTCTTCTCATTCCTGGGACTCGCTGCGCTGCTTCTGTTGTGAGCGGCCTCTATCTTGCGGTCTGAGGTCGTGGCGCCCGTGCGCCCGTCTCATTCTGGATCAGGGGCCTATGAAGGCGCGTCACGAGCCATCCATGAACGCGGTCGAGCTGCTGAAGCGGTTCGAGGGTTTCCGTGCGAAGGCTGCGCGCCTTCCGGATGGCGGCTGGACCATCGGCTACGGCCATACCCAGACCGCGCGCGAGGGCGCCGAAATCTCGGAACGGGACGCCGAGGCCCTGCTGCTCTACGACCTGATCGGGGTGTCGCACGCCGTCAACGCCCTGACCTACGCGCCGCTGACCCAGAACCAGTTCGACGCGCTCTGCGCCTTCGCCTTCAATATCGGCGTGGAGAACTTCCGCGCCTCGAGCGTGCTGCGCCGGGTGAACGAGGGATCTCATCTCCAGGCAGCCGCAGCCATGGAGCTGTGGCGCAAGGCGGAATTCTCCGACGAGATCATTGTGGTCGACGCGATGGTTCGTCGGCGAGCGGCGGAAAAGCTGTTGTTCCTGACGCCGCCGGACGGCTGGGTTCCCGCGCCGGGCGCGGTCCTTCCGCCCCGTCTAGATCGGGACCTTGGAGGCGCGATTCCTGTTCAGGCGCCGACGGCGCTGACGCTTTCGCTCGACGGAGACCGCATCGTCGTCTCGCGCGAACCGGCCCCTGCGCGCCCGTCGCCGCCGGATGACGTCGATGCGCAGAGCCCGGTCCTGGCCGCGGCCGCCGCGGTGAAGGCCCGTCTGCAGGCCCTGCTTCCGGACGAGGAGGCTGAAGCACCTGCGCCTGCGGCCTCGCCACCGAACCCGGAGACCTCGGTCACGCCGCCAAGCGTCAGTTCGATCCAAAACGCCGCCGCGGTCGACGCCCTTCGCGACCGGCCGCCCCTGAAGACCGCGCATGTGCTGCTGGCCGCCTTCGGTCTGTCGGCGTTCGCCTGGGCGCTCTACTGGGCGTTCTCGGTGGAGACCACCAAGGCCGACGGGCTCTTCGGGCCCCTGGCGATCAGCTGGGTGGTGGGCCTGATCGGGATCGCCTGCTTCGGCGCGGCGGCCTATTTCATCCTCGAGCGCCTCGGCGGCGAGGACGACGCGCGTCCCTGACGTCCGGCGGTTCGCCTCGCGCCCGCCGCCATGCTACGCCTGCGGCATGATCCCGAACCACGGCCCCGCTCTCGACTTCGCGCTTGGCGAAAACGCCGACGCCATCCGTGAAACCACAGCCCGCTTCGCCGCGGATGTCATCGCTCCCATGGCGGCGGAAATCGACGCCAGCAACGCCTTCCCACGCGAACTCTGGCCCCAGATGGGCGCGCTGGGCCTGCACGGCGTCACCGTCGAAGAGGACTGGGGTGGTCTCGGCCTCGGCTATCTCGAGCACGTCGTGGCCATGGAGGAAGTCAGCCGGGCGTCCGCCTCGATCGGCCTCAGCTACGGCGCGCACTCGAACCTCTGCGTGAATCAGATCCGGCGCTGGGCGACAGACGCTCAGAAGCAGCGATATCTACCGAGGCTGATCAGCGGCGAGCACGTCGGGGCCCTGGCCATGAGCGAAGCCGGGGCGGGTTCGGACGTCGTCTCCATGCGCCTGCGCGCCGAACGGCGCGGCGATCGCTTCGTGCTGAACGGAACGAAGTTCTGGATCACCAACGGACCCCACGCGGACGTGCTGGTCGTCTACGCCAAGACCGACGTGGGAGCGGAGAGCCGCGGCATCACCGCCTTCCTGATCGAGAAGGACTTCAAGGGTTTCTCCTGCGCCCAGAAGCTCGACAAGATGGGCATGCGAGGGTCCGACACGGGCGAGCTTGTGTTCGAGGATTGCGAGGTTCCCGAAGAGAACGTCCTCGGCCAGGTCGGCGGCGGCGTGGGCGTGCTTATGAGCGGTCTGGATTATGAGCGGTCGGTCCTGGCCGGCGGCCCGCTCGGCATCATTCAGGCCTGCCTCGATGTGGTGCTGCCCTATGTCCGCGAGCGTAAGCAGTTCGGGAAGCCGATCGGGTCGTTCCAGCTCATTCAGGCCAAGGTCGCCGACATGTACGTGGCCCTGAATTCCGCGCGGGCCTATGTCTACGCCGTGGCCAAGGCCTGCGACGCCGGGCGGACGACGCGCTTCGACGCGGCCGGCGCGATTCTGATGGCGAGCGAGGCGGCGGTGAAGTGTTCGCTGGAGGCCATCCAGGCCCTGGGCGGCGCGGGCTATACCCGCGACTATCCGGTCGAACGTCTGCTGCGCGACGCCAAGCTTTACGACATCGGCGCGGGCACCAACGAGATCCGCCGCTATCTCATCGGCCGCGAATTGATCGGCGCCTGATCCCTGACATGCGAAAGGCCGCCCCGTTGTCGGGGGCGGCCTTTCCATAGTCGGACCGCATCGCGGTTCCGGACCTGGCCAAGTCTGGCTTAGGCGCGGACCTCGTTCGCGGAGGTCCAGGTCACGGTCACCGAGCTACGGCTTTCACTATGAGACACTGGATCACCTCCTTTCAGCTGTTGAACAGGGACCTCGAATATGGGGGCGGTTCGCGCGTCGTGCAAACAGGACAACGCGACGCAGCTGCTGATGCCGAAAATTGAGGCGCGGCGTCAGCGACGCGCGCCGAGCGTCCTGGGTCCGGCCGGCTGATCCTCGATCGAGGGCCGTCGCCTGAGATCCGGCACGGGCCTGTTGAGCTTGTCGAGGGCGGCGAGCATCGACTCGTAGCCGGCCCGCACCGCCGGCTCGTAGGCTTCCCAGTCGCGGATCTCGACCCCGGTCACATCCGGCGTCACCAGCAGGTCTGTCGCTTCCCTGGCCGCCGTCAGATCGCGCCCCGTCGAGACGGTGGCCGCGCGCATCAGGAGGGACACGATCGGCGGACCCTTGCGCCACTGCCCGGACAGGATCCAGCGCCAGACCGACTCGGGGCGGGCGACGTCCGTGGCGGTGATGCTGCGGCCCCGCGTGACGTCGACGCCGACCACCGGTCCTAGGTGCAGCGTGCGCATGATGTCCGCAGGGAAGTTTTTGAGGACGGCGCCGTCGACCAGCACTTCATTGTCGTCGGTCGCCGGCGGCAGGATACCGGGCAGCGAAATGGTCGCGCGGAGCGCACGGGTCAGGTCGCCGCGTCGATGCAGGTGGTAGGCGCCCGTCGTCAGGTTTGACGAAACGCAGAAGAACGGCAGCCACAGATCGCTGATGGAGGTCGATCCGAAGTGTTCCGCCAAGCGCTCGGTGACCTTCAGGCCGCGGGTCATGGCGAGCAGCGGGAAGGCGATGTCGTCCAGCGGGCTCGAATCCACGAACGCCTTGTGCAGGCGCATGTCCATTTCGGCGTCGTCCCAGCCCATGGCGACCGCCGCCGCGACGATGGCCCCCATCGAGGCCCCGCCGACGAAGTCGATAGGCACGCCGCGCTCTCGCAAAGCTCGAACCGCGCCGACATGGGCGTAGGCGCGCGCCCCGCCGCCGGAGAGCACGAGCCCCACCGACTGGCCGGTGATCACCCGGGCCAGCCGTTCGACATCAGGCCCATGCTCCCGTCGCATGTGGAGCACGCGGGACGGGTTGACCGAGCGCACCCAGTCCTCGGCCCCTTCCGGCCGGCGGCAGTTCTCGGGATGGACGAGGATCAGATCGACCAGCGCCTGCGCTTCCAGCGGTGCGGCCAGGGCAAGGTTCGGCGTCGTCTTCGGCGGCTTCGCCGAGCCTTGCGCGACGCGGAACAGGCGGTCCACCTGGCGGCCGACGACGCTGCGCCAGCCCAGGTCGTTGGCCTCTGCGACATAGAAGACGAAGTCGTGGGTGCGTTCGACCTCGGAGAACCATTCCGTCGGCGCGTGGAGGGCCTCGGACCCGATCACCGTCTGGCTGTAGCCCAGTCGACCGACAGCCGTCGCAATGCGATCCACAAGTGGCCGAAGGGTGATCGGCCGACCGATGGTGACAAAGCCGAAGACGGAGGGCTCGCCCCCCGAGCGCTTGTCCACGGCCTGGCGCGTCCTGAGGATCATCAGCCGGGCAAGCTCGGTCATGATCGTCGGGTCCGCCTCGGCGGCGTCGAAGAAGACGTCGCGGGGCAGGGAGAAGATCTCCGAATCCCGGAGGGCGACCACGTCGGCGCTGTGCGAGGTGCCGGCCATCAACGCCATTTCGCCCACCGGCTCGCCCGGACGCACGACGCCCAGGAACTGCGGCTCTGCGCCCGCTTCCCGCCGGATGGCGGCCAGACGGCCGGCGCGCACCAGAAAGAGCTGATCGGCGGCTTCGCCGGCCTTGTACAGGGTGGCCCCGCCTGGCAGCGAGAACCACATGGCGTCGGGCTCGACGCGCGGATCGGCGAAGAGCCGCGCGAGGGCCGAATCGACGGGTATGTCCGGCAGCCTGGGCACGGGGAAAGCCTAGGGCGCGGCGGCGGAATGTGGAGTCTGTTTCCGCGCCCGCCGCGGCGCGAGCGGCCCCTGGCGCTGGGCTCCCGCCGCGGCTATGCCTGTCGGATGCCGAAGCTCACAACCACGATCGACCCGCGGGGGTCCGGCTTCGCCGCCAATGCGGAGCTCAACCGCGAACTGGTGCGACAGCTCCGCAGCAAGGTCGCCGCCGCCGCGCTCGGCGGCCCGGAGGAGCAGCGCCGCCGCCACGAAGCCAGGGGCAAGCTCCTGCCGCGCGAGCGGGTGGAACGGTTGCTCGATGTCGGCTCGCCGTTTCTGGAGATCGGCGCGCTGGCGGCGGACGGCCTTTATGATGGCGAGGCCCCCGGCGCGGGCCTCATCGTCGGCGTCGGCCGAGTCTCCGGGCGCGAGGTCATGATCCTGGCCAACGATGCGACCGTGAAGGGCGGCGCGTACTTCCCCCTGACCGTGAAGAAGCATCTTCGAGCCCAGGAGATCGCCCGCGAGAACCGCCTGCCGTGCGTGTATCTGGTGGACTCCGGCGGCGCCAACCTGCCGCACCAGGCCGAGGTCTTTCCGGACCGCGAACACTTCGGCCGGATCTTCTACAATCAGGCGCGCATGAGCGCCGAGGGTATCGCCCAGATCGCCTGCGTGATGGGCTCCTGCACGGCCGGCGGGGCCTATGTGCCGGCCATGAGCGACGAGACGGTGATCGTACGCGGCGCCGGCGCGGAAAGTCAGGGCACCATCTTCCTGGGCGGTCCGCCGCTGGTGAAGGCGGCGACCGGGGAAGTCATTTCGGCGACGGATCTGGGCGGCGCCGACACGCATGGACGTCGGTCCGGGGTGGTCGACCATGTCGCCGTGGACGATGCTCATGCCCTGTCGATCGTCCGCTCCATCGTCGCCAACCTCAATGCGGTGAAGCGGGTGGACCTCGACGTCGCCGAGCCGCGCCCCCCGGCCTACGATCCGGCTGAGCTCTATGGCGTCGTTCCCGGCGACGTGCGCGCGCCCTACGAGGTGCGCGAGGTGATCGCCCGGATCGTGGACGGTTCGGAGTTCGACGAGTTCAAGGCGCTTTACGGCACGACCCTGGTCTGCGGTTTCGCACGCATCTGGGGCTATCCCGTCGCCATCCTCGCCAATAACGGCGTGCTCTTCAGCGAGAGCGCTCTGAAGGGCGCGCACTTCATAGAACTTGCCTGCAAGCGACGGATTCCGTTGGTGTTCCTGCAGAATATCTCCGGCTTCATGGTGGGCGGAAAGTATGAAGCCGGGGGCATCGCCAAGGATGGCGCCAAGCTGGTGACCGCCGTGGCCAGCGCGGAGGTCCCGAAGTTTACAGTCTTGATCGGCGGCTCGTTCGGGGCGGGCAACTACGGCATGTGCGGCCGCGCCTATTCCCCGCGCTTCCTCTGGACCTGGCCCAATAGCCGGATCAGCGTGATGGGCGGCGAACAGGCCGCCTCGGTGCTCGCCACCATCCGCCGCGACAGCCTCGAGGCCAAGGGGCAGACCTGGCCGGCCGAAGACGAGGCGGCCTTCAAGGCCCCGATCCGCGCCCGCTACGAGGAGGAAGGCGACCCCTATTTCGCCACGGCGCGGCTGTGGGACGACGGGGTGATTGATCCCGCGCAAACCCGAGACGTTCTTGGCCTGTCCATATCAGCGGCGCTGAACGCGCCCGTTCCCGAAACGCGCTTCGGCGTGTTCCGGATGTGAGCGGCGAGGAGATCGCCCCATGCCTAACCCCATCGCCGATCCGCTGGTCGAGGTGGTCGACA
>ENA-UOYA01002150-UOYA01002150.1-activated-sludge-metagenome-genome-assembly--contig:-NODE-2150-length-19580-cov-4.537618_pt1 | contig 19580 bp, 19 predicted proteins | sample MGYA00238163_ERZ764804 | MGnify/ENA primary metagenome ERZ764804 (study PRJEB28919, sample SAMN05720223) | activated sludge metagenome | isolation source: Anaerobic digester | place: Hong Kong... | reverse complement strand
AAATCACGTATCGCTTAAAAACACCGGCACTACCACACTTGCGCTCAAAATTGCTATGAACGCCACTAGCTACAGCAACCCCCAGCAGGTCAATATCAACAAAGTAACACTTATATTTACCCCTGTTGGCGGCGGCGCAACCTTTACCACAACATTGGCCACCTTATGCAGTGGTTACAATTCTGGCACCCCAATTCCACTAAACATGTTCTTGTCGGCCGGACAGACGCAGGACTTTACGGTGCAGGCTCAGCTGGCGGCAGACGCTGTTACCTCTACTACTACCGGTTTTACGTTATCTGGCGTGGACTTAATCTTTAGCGGCAATGCAGTTGTTAACTAGCGGGCTTAGGGTTTTTTCTTGGCTAACGTTGGGGGCCGCGCTGCTTTTGTTGGCTGCTGTGGGGCTTTGGTACGCCAGCGGCGGCCGACTCCTTATTGTCCAGTCTAGCAGTATGACTCCAAAATTTTCTCCGGCCGATGTTGTCCTCATCCGTCCGGTTCAGGCGGCCAATATTGTGCCGGGCCAGGTCATAAGCTACTACAATCCAAATAAGCTGGGGCAGATAATCTCTCATAGGGTGGTTAGCAAAGGGCCAAAAAATACCTTTGTAACTAAGGGCGATAATCGGCCAGACAAAGACTTGCCCGTGCCAGAATCTAAGCTAATCGGCAGGGTAGTAGCAGTTGCGCCGGGACTGGGAGGTCTACTACGGCTGCTAAAGTCTGGCTACGGTATCATGACAATGTATCTGCTTTTGAGTGTAGTGTTGTCAATAAATGTCGGCCGATTCATAGCTAGAAACAATCCAAGCTATGAGCTCTACGGCCAATAGGGTTACAATGGGAGGGTGAAAAAACCAAATGTGGTGGTAATAGGCGGCGGCACTGGTTCGTTTACGCTGCTGTCTAGCCTTAAAGAGCTGCCAATAAATCTTACCGCCATTGTAAGCATGGCGGACGATGGCGGCTCTACCGGCATCCTACGGGATCAGCTTGGCGTTTTGCCTCCGGGCGACATCCGGCAGTGCCTCGTAGCTCTAAGCGATGCCAGCGAAGAGTTACGCGACCTCTTTACATTCCGTTTTCCGTCTGGCAGCGATTTGGCTGGCCACTCCTTTGGAAATATTTTTTTGAGTGCCGTAGAAGCCATGACCACAGACTTCCAGAGCGCAGTTCGCGTTGCGGGGGATATCTTGCGTATTCGCGGCACAGTGCTACCCGCCACCTTGGATGACTCACGGCTCGTCCTTAAGCAGGGCGGCAAAGAAATTGTTGGCCAGCATCTAATAGTCACTACCAAAATCTTGAATCGGCAGCCGGACTTAAGCCTAACCCCAAATGCCAAACTTAATCCAGACGCCCAAAAAGCAATCCAGCAAGCCGACCTAGTGATAATTGCCCCAGGCCTGCTTTACGGATCGTTGGCGCCCGCACTATTGGTGAGCGGCATGGGGCAAGTGCTTAAAGATACAGAAGCGCCAATTGTATATGTGGCCAATCTAGCAAACAAGCCGCTGCATACCCAGGGCTATGCAGTACATGACTATGCTGCAGAAATTGAGCGCTTTATTGCGCCCGCCACATTAAGCATGGTGGTCTACAATAATGAACTGCCCACGGAGGAGCAGCTCCAAACGTATGTTGCCGCAGAAGAGCTGCCAGTAGAAATACAGCAGGCCGCTCTAGATAAGGCAGACTATGTGGCAGTTCCGCTGGCTTGTTTATCCCATGACATCTTACAGCAAGACCCCAACGACACATTGGTGACACGTACATTCATTAGGCACAACGGGGCAGCCATTGCTGACTGGACTGCCAGCTACCTCCAACTTTAAGCATAAGCTTGACAAAAAACAAAACAATTGTTATGGTAGTACAGTACCATGCAAAACAAAAAACAAATAGAAATGGTCAAAAATCAGATGCGCCGTACCAAAGGATACTTAGGCGCGCTAGCATTTTTTGCCCTGACGCTGACGGGCGTAATAAGCATTAGCAGCCAAGCCCGCGACCTAGTAAAAGTTTTGGCGGTACGTCCTGCTTTTACCTTGGTGCAGCACTCATCAGAGGAGAACCGGACCCCTCGCATGCAGGTACGATTTGCAAATGTGTCCCGTTCTCCCCAAATTGGCGGTGAATAACCAAAAGCATTATTGACAAAAACACAAGGAAATGATAGAATAACAAGATGAAAAAGATCACCCAACGAATAACAGGCGCAGCAACAGCTGTTGTTATGGCTGGTACGCTCAGCGCATGTGAAAAAGCTTCTGACCCGAATGCACAGGCTTTTGCCGACAAAGCATCTCATGCAGGCGCTCTTGTGCTGAACGCTGAAGCTATTGTTCGTGACGGTTGTACAGTAGAGGGCGAGGGAAGCACTGGCGCAGCCGGCGAAAAGAGCGGAAATGCAATCCTAAAGCTAGGGCCAACGGACAAAATTGTAATTACTGCGCCTAAGGGTGGCTTTGAAGTCATGTCACAGGATGTTACGGGCAACAACGGCGAGCATATCATGTATAGACACTGGGTAAAATTACCTAAAGAAGTAGGCCAAACGATTGCTACCCAGATGGACTGGAACGGAAGTATCCACAAAGACCCTGTAGGCTCAAGTGAGCTTTTGACAACATTGATAGACGAAGATAATTTTGAAGAAGCCTGCGTGGGTGATAACTACGAATTTTTGCCTCCAAAGCAATAGGGCCGGTAGCTAGTGGAAAAGTGGTGTGAAAAACACCACTTTTTTTATGCCAAGTGGGTTGCAGTGGGTAGTTGTGGGTAGTATAGTCAGGGTAGTGGCAAAACCGGGACACCCGGCCAAAACAGTCGGGCCACCAAAGAAAATAAAAACCACTAACGGATAAACAGGGATGGCAACAATAGATTACTTTCAGCGCAAGCTAGACGAGAAACGTCGGCTGACCATACCGGCAGAACTACGAAGCGAGCTGAAAAGTGGCGTTGTTGTTACCCGCGGCTTTAAAAATTACTTGCACCTCTACCCCAAATCGGTATGGGACAAGCAGGTCGAGCCCAAGCTCAAGGGAGATATCTTGAGCGAAGAAGTGGCCGATTTGAACGTCCAATTCCGAATGGGGAAGCTAGAGAGTCCGCTGGATGTAAAGCAGGGGCGAATCGTCCTAGAGCAGCATTTATTGGACTACGCGGGTATTAAGAAAGAAGTCGCGTGCGTGCGTGCCGGCTCTTATTGGCGAATCGTCGCCGTATAAGACAACCGGGTGAATCGTGATCGTTAACAAAAAATAGCATCTCAAGATTAGCTATTCAGCAGTCAACCCGTGGATTAGGATAGGGCACCACGTTAAATACCCTAGTACCTTGTTTAAAACACCTCCCAAAACTCCACCTCACACATAAGTCTCTCAAACTTGATGAATAATCTGTAAAGAACTCTATTACTGAGTCTTCTTTTACGAAAAAGGTTATTGATCGCACAAAAACAAAAACAACCCAAAAACAAAAAGTTGGCTGCTGATTAGGTAATCTTGAAAAAACCAAAAACAAAATTACCAAAACAAAAAATAAAAAGTGATGAAGCCTCACACCCTCACGCTACATGAGCCAGTTTTGCTGGCCGATGTGCTCCAAGTTCTGGCTCCAAAACCAGGTGACTCATACCTGGATTTGACGGCTGGTTACGGTGGGCACGCTGCTGCTATTGCAGACATGACGCACGGGGAAGTAACGCTGGTAGACCGCGATCAGAACGCAGTAGGCCAGCTTACAAAAAAGTTTACACAGGCGGCCATCCTGCATCAGGATTTTTTGGCTGCTTGCCAAAAACTGACAAAAGAGAACAGGCAATTTGACCTGATTTTGGCAGACTTAGGCGTTTCATCACCGCACCTTAATAATGCTGAGCGGGGTTTTAGCATACTAGCGGATGGTCCGCTGGATATGCGCATGGACCCAGGTCAGGAACTGACCGCACATCAGGTTGTAAATACCTGGTCAGAAGCACAGCTAGCGGAGATTTTGCGCACCTACGGCGAAGAGCCAAAGGCAGCGCAGATTGCCCGGTTAGTAGTGCAGGCGCGACCTTTAGAAACAACGACGCAATTAGCGGCAGTAGCTGCTAAAGCGTGGCCCGGCCATAGTCGGGTGCATCCGGCTACCCGGACGTTTCAGGCCATTAGAATTGCGGTTAATGACGAGCTAGGGCAATTGGCCCAAGCTTTGCCGCTGATGATGGGCTTGCTAGCCCCGGGTGGGCGGCTAGCAATCATCAGCTTCCATAGTTTGGAAGATCGGCTGGTCAAACAGTTCCTGAAAGAGCAGGCAGGGGATGCATACGATGCGCCGCTGCAGCTGCTGACAAAGCGGCCGTTGGTCGCCTCAGCCACTGAAGTTATTTCTAATCCGCGTGCTCGTAGCGCTAAGTTGCGTGCCGCCGTGAAAAAATAAAAAACAAAGAAAGGAGCAGGCATGCCAATTCCGGTAAAATCCAGCTCCAGAGCCTACAAAATTGCCGTTAAGGTAGTCTAGGCTCAAAATGGGAAGTCGCCTTATAAACGGCGACTTCCCACCAAAAAGAAAGACAAAAACAAAATGACATATTCAAGCTCATTGGCCGCTGGTCGGTCACAATTTAGCAGCCGCAGCGGCCGCAATACAGTCAGCTTTCAGGCTCAGGAACGAGTCATGGGGCCGATTAGCAACACCATTATTCTGATTGTTCTAGCCTGTCTCTTAGGCCTTTTATATCTGACGCAAGTCACAAAAACCAATGCCTACGGCTTTACTGTTAACAATCTGCAGCAGCAAGCTGCGGTTTTGAAGACAGATAACGATAATTTGCAGGTTGAAGCGGCTCGCTTGCAGTCCTTGCAGCGCGTAGCTTCCAGCGATGTGGCCAAGAACATGGTCGCGGTTGCACCCAGCGGTTCAGTCAACTAGGGTATAATACCTCTTATGCCAATCCGGCCCGATACATTTAGGTCTGGTTCTTCAGCGCCGCGCCCTGCGGCTGTTTCTGATTCAGCAGATTCTCCTAAGCAGATGCGCTCTAGAATCTGGTTTTGGCAGGCGAGCCTCATGGCGGTGCTAGCGATTTTTGGCATTCGTTTATTTTATGTGCAGGTTATTCAGTACGACCACTTTAAAAAAGCCGCGCTGGGCGATCAACTTAAGCAGTATGAAATATCGGCAGAGCGGGGCGTTATTAAGGCCTACGATGGCTCCAAAGTGGTGCCAATTGTCTTAAATCAGAAGCTGTACACTTTGTTTGTGGACCCTAGTTTAGTCAAGCATCCAGACAAGTATGCATCGGCAGTATCTAGTGTGGTGGGCGGGCAGCCGGGCGATTATTTGCGGCTATTGCAGGCTAAAAATACGCGCTACGTTATCCTAAAAAAACAGTTGACACAGGCGCAGAGCGACAAAATCCGCAAACTAGAATATGCCGGACTGGGAACAGAGGTAGTGCCGTCTAGGACGTATCCGCAGGGGTCGCTGGCGGCGCAGGTGCTTGGCTTTGTAAACGACGAGGGCGTGGGCCAATACGGCCTTGAACAGGCCTTAAATAAGCAATTGGCCGGAAAGGCCGGTATGCTTAAGGCCATTACTGATGTGCGCGGTGTGCCGCTGGCTGCCAGTCAAGAAAATGTGCAAGAAGCTCCCGTGCCGGGGCAAGACGTAATTTTAAGCTTGGATTTGGGTATGCAGGTGCAAATGGAGCAAATCCTGAGCAGCCAGGCCGCTAAGACACATTCGCAGCTGCTGAGCGCAGTTATTATGGACGCAAACACCGGCAAGATTAAAGCCATGGCCAATTATCCTACGTACGACCCGTCTAAGCGGGCGGACATTAAGGACCCGGCAGTGCTGCAAAATGCGGCGGTAACCAATGCTATTGAACCAGGGTCAATTATCAAGCCGCTGACTACGGCGGCCGCGCTAGACCAGGGGGTTATATCGCCCAACCAGAGCTTTTATGACCCAGCCAAGCGGCAGATTAATGGCTTTACCATTACCAACATTGAAGAAGATGGCGGCGCACGCACGCAGACGGTGGCGTCTACGTTGTACCTGTCGTTAAACACGGGCGTGGTGTGGGAGCTGATGCAAATGTCGCAAATGGGAGGCTCTACCATTACCATGAAGGGCATTAATGCCTGGCACACGTATATGACGGATCACTATCAGTTTGGGAAGGAGACAGGGGTAGAGCAGGGGTATGAATCGGCAGGGCTGATTCCGCCGGCGGATGCGAATGCCTCTGCTTTAGCACTGACTTACGCCAACACCAGCTTTGGGCAGGCCATGCAGGTTACGGCGCTGCAGGCCGCAGCAGCGTTAGCGGCAACAGTAAACGGCGGCACATACTACCAGCCAAGCTTGGTGTCGGAATATGTGACCCAGGATGGTAAGAGCACAAAGGTAGCGCCAAAAGTCGTTAAAAACGGTGTTGTATCCCCCAAGACGAGCGGCCAGATGATTCCGCTTATGGAAGGGGTAGTGGCGCACTACCGCGATGCTGGGTATAGTTTTATGAATTTTCCGGCCAATTACAGCGTGGGCGGCAAGACTGGCACCGCGCAAATTGCTAAACCCGGCGGTGGGTACGACGAGCATAACTTTAACGGCACCTACATGGGTTTTGTGGGCGGTGATAAGCCACAGTACGTCATTTGTGTCTTTAACCACAAGCCGCAGGTGGCTGGCTACGCCGGCTCTAACGCCGGGCAGCCGGTATTTGCGGATTTGGCGCACGCGTTGATTAATGGAGGGTATGTCACCCCTAAGAAATAACGGCGGAAGTGCTATACTAAAAGCTAGTAAATCAGGAAAAAATAATGCAAACAATTGACTTAACAATTAACGCGGCAACGCTGCTCAGGCTGCTTTGGCTATCTGTTGCTGGCTTTGCGCTGGCCATGCTGGTAACGCCCCTCTACACCAAGGCCGCCTATCACTGGCAGTGGTGGAAAAAGCAGCGTACAGACACTTTGGGCGGGGAAGTCGCAGCGGTGTACAACAAGCTGCATGCGGCCAAACATCGGCGGCACGTGCCCAACATGGCAGGCATTATTTTTGTGGTAGCGATAGCTGTGGTTACCATAGCGTTTAACTTGCAGCGCAGTCAGACCTGGTTACCGCTGGCTGGCTTGCTGGGTGCTGGTTTTATTGGTCTGATAGACGATATTATGAATATTCGCGGCTCATCGCGCATTGCGGGCATGGGCGCTAAGATTAAGTTTTTGTCGTATAGTTTGGTCACGCTTGCGCTGGGCTGGTGGTTCTACGACAAACTGGACGTGACCAGCATTTATCTGCCGTGGCTGCATCAGCTGCCGCTGGGCGTTGGCGTGGTCGCGCTGTTTTGGTTTGTGGTGGTGGCTACTGCAAACTCGGTCAATATTTCTGACGGACTAGACGGGCTGGCTGGCGGGTTATTGATGACATCGTTTTTGGCCTATGCCATTATTGCAGTGGTGCAAGGGCAGTACGGCATTGCAGGTTTTTGTCTGACAATAGTGGGTGCTTTGGCTAGCTATACCTGGTTTAATATTTTTCCGGCGCGCTTTTTTATGGGTGATGTTGGCTCCTTTGCGCTGGGCACGGCGCTGGGCATTGTGGCCATGCAGACGGACACCATCTACGTGTTGCCTATTATTGGTGCGGTGTACGTTATGGAGACTGGATCGGTTATTATTAACCGCTTGTCGCGTAAGCTGCGAGGCGGTAAAAAGGTGTTTTTGTCATCGCCCATACATCATCATTTTGAAGCGATTGGCTGGCCGGAAACCAAAGTTACCATGCGTTTTTGGCTGCTTGGCCAAGTGGCTGCTATTGTGGGCCTGATGGTGTTTATTGCGGGGAGATTTAGCTAGGTCATGGAGCGGCGGCGACATCCGGCCGCGCGGCCTGCGCCAGTGGCAACAGATGCGCTGCGGCGGCATCGGCCTGATTACTGGCTGCTGATTTTGTGCGCACTGCTGCTGTCTATTGGTCTGGTTGTGGTCTACGCCATTAGTCCTGCGCTGCGCGGTGGTGGGCACATAGTGACGCGTCAGTTGATTGCTATTGGATTAAGTTTGGTGGCATTTGTGGCTACCGCTAAGATACCGCTGGGTCAGTGGCAAAAATGGCGCAAGCCGCTGTTGATTGCCGCTGGAGTTGCTACGGCGCTGGCGCTGATTATGCCGGTTAACCCTAACTATCCGGCACATCGATGGGTGCGGCTAGGCGGCTTGTCGTTTCAGTCTGTGGAGCTTTTAAAATTTGCTGTGGTGGTGTGGCTTGCTGGCGTTTTGGCAGCTGCAGTCAACCAGGGGTGGATTAAGGACTTAAAGCGGGTGGCGCGGAGGATTGCCGTACTGCTGGGCGTGATCGGCGGCGTGGTAGTTTTTATTCAGAGTGACTTTGGCTCCGGCGTGGTTATGCTGGCCATGATGGCCGTGATGATGACGGTGGCGGGCGTGCCTATGCGGCGTTTGTTTTTGATTGGATTAGTGATTGGCGCGGCACTACTGTTAGCCATCGCCGTGACGCCGTATAGACGCGATCGTTTGCAGGCTTATCTGCACCCGGCAACATCGAACTGCAGTCAGGCTGCCACGGGCTACCAGGCTTGCCAGGCAATTGTGGCAGTGGGCTCTGGCGGTCTTATTGGTCTTGGCTTGGGCAGCAGCGTGCAGGCCTATGGCTACCTGCCAGAAGCGCCTAACGACTCTATCTTTGCAATTTATGCAGAGAAATTTGGCTTTATTGGCAGCATTGTTTTGCTGGCGATTTTTGGCACGCTATTTACTCGGCTGTTCAATATTGCCGGCCGTGCGCCGGATAATTTTAGTCGATTTTTAGTCTTGGGCATTGCGGCGTGGCTGGGCACGCAAACGCTGATTAACATTGGCGCCATGATTGGGCTGTTCCCACTAAAGGGGATTACGTTGCCGTTCATTAGCTATGGCGGTACCAGTATGGTGTTTGTCGCGGCGGCTATGGGCCTGGTGTATCAAGTGTCTAGCTATACTGTTTTGCGTGTAAGTAATGAAAGGAGCGGCGGGCATGACAATCGTCTTGACGGGCGGCGGGTCCGGGGGGCATATCACCCCGATTTTAGCGGTCGCGGCTGAGCTTAAGAAGCAGCTGCCTGACGCGCGTCTGGTGTACATTGGTCAGCGCGGCGATCGGTTAAGCGACATTCCAGCGGCCGACCCTTCTATTGATGCGGTCTATAGCGTATCCGCGGGTAAGTTCAGACGTTATAAGTCCGACGGCATAAAGCAAATTTTTGACCTTAAGACGCAAGCCTTAAACTTACGTGATTTGTTTAGGATGCTAGCCGGCATTTGGCAGAGTTTTTGGCTGCTGCGGCGGCTCCGACCAGAGTTAATTTTTACGCGCGGCGGTTTTGTGAGCGTGCCGGTGGCAGTGGCCGGACGGCTCTCTGGCATACCGTACATTACGCATGACTCCGATGCCTTGCCCAGCCTAGCTAATCGATTAATTGCTTCCGGCGCACGCCTACATGCCGTGGCGTTGCCGGCGCACACCTACCCGTATCCACAGGATAAAATTGTCGTGACAGGCGTTCCGGTAAGCCAGAAGTATCAACCCGTTACAGCCGCCAATCAGGCAGCAGCGCGGGGAAAATTAAAGATTGCGCGTGATGCGCGGGTACTGCTGGTGACGGGCGGCGGCAATGGTGCCGCGGCGTTAAATCACCATATTGTTACCGCCAGTAAGGAATTGTTTACGGCTGTTCCGGAGCTGTTTATTTTACATGTGGCTGGTAGGAATTTGGCAGATACAACGGCCGCCGATTATGACAACCTGCTCACCGCAGAACAGCGTCAAAAAGTCCGCGTAGTTGGATTTACAACGGATTTACATCTGTTTAGTGAAGCTGCGGATGTGGTGGTGGCGCGGGGCGGGGCGACTAATTTGGCGGAGTTTGCGATCCAGGGCAAGGCCTGCCTGATTATTCCATCGCCGCAACTGCATTGGAACGTTGTAAACGCGCGCGTCTTGGCAGAGCAGGGCGCTGTAGAAATGCTGTCAGAAAAGAAGGTGGCAGAGCAGGGGGGCGCGCTGCTAGACGCCTTGTCTGCCCTGTTAAACAATGCTGATGCGCGCCAAAAACTAGCAGCAAATATTACGCAATTTGGTCAACCAACGGCTGCCAAAAACCTGGCCGATGTGCTTATATCTTTAGTGCGGGAGTCGGCTAAGCAATGAGGTTACGGCGCAAAAAACCAGCGGCCGTTCGGTCGCCGCAGTATGGACCGGCGCAGCGCCCATCTAACTATGCCTACCGGGCGCAGCGTAATGTCCGCAGCGATGATGAAGTTGATATGGCGCGCCGCCCAAGTGCGCCATCGACCTCTAAGAACCGCTCTGGTTGGCCGCTTGGCATTGCGGTCTTGGTTGGGCTGGGGCTGCTCCTTTTTGTTAGTACGCTGAGCAGTTCGCCGCGGGTGGTGTATGTTGGGCAGACCAATCAGCATGCGCTGCACAGCACGCAGGAGTATCAGGCTGCGGCCGAGCAAGACCTAAGCAGCTCTGTGCTGTCAAAGAGCAAAATAACTGTTAACACTAAAGAAATGGCCCAGCGTTTGCAGGCCCGCTACCCGGAGCTGGCAAGCGTTAGTATTAGCCTGCCGTTGCTGGGGCACCGGCCGGTGTATCATCTGGAGCTACGACAGCCAGCGTTTGTGGTGGAGTCGGTTAACGGCAGCTATGTTATGGCTGACAGCGGCCTGATTATTGGCACCAAGGACGCCGCCCCGGCCGCGCTAGTGGCAAGCCTGCCGGTAATTACTGACCAGACGGGTCAGCCGGCTAAGCCAGGCGGCTACGTCATTAGCCCCGCCAGCGCTACCTTTACGGCAACGCTACTTAAACTACTGGCCGCAAAGCAGTTAACGGTTAGCCGATTAACGTTGCCCGCTGGTGCGGCTCAAGAAATCGATGTAAACTTTGCCGGCAAAGCATATTTTGTAAAGTTTAACACGCACGACCCGGATACGGTGCGCACTCAAGTAGGGACGTACCTGGCGGTAGCCGGGCAGGGGGTGGCCCCGGCCCAGTATATCGATGTGCGTGTGCCGGGACGCGCCTACTACCAATAGTCATGCCGGCCGAGTGGCTTAACTGGATGAGGAACCCCTGTCTCCTCCGCTGCCCTACATGTTCGGTAAATGTTCACGTATATCAATTGTAATAATTTTAGAAAAACATATAACAATGAAAAAGTAGGGGAATGTCAAAAAAATATATAAAACTAGGGAAGGAGGGGAAAGTCAAATAAATGACAGGAAACGCATGAAAAAGCAAATATTTCACAGGCAGCTGTGGATAAGTCGGCTAGTGTTGTGTTTTTTGCGTGAACGCTAGGCCCCCCCGGAGGCCATAGGAAAGCGTATATAGCCGCGGTTAACGGAGTAAACTTAGTCTGTAGTTTAGTGAAAAACGTCAGGAATGCGCAGTTAGTAGAAAAAGTCCCCTGGCGCAGGGGTATCTGTAATCAGCTTATTTCAAGAAATGCACGTCGCAAAATATACATTGTGCGACGTGATGTCTGTGTGCAAAAATGCGCACTGCTCCGCGTCCAGTTCCGCGTTTTTTCTATTTTGTTTGATGACCTTGAATATTTTTTGTCGCTGCCCTGTAGCCGTACGGCTCTTCTACGATTTTTATATTCTAATCAGCCCCGGCTCTTTATTCTTAGGATTAATACAGTGTTCGCAAAACGTTCAATTCGCACACTTTACATGTTGGCTGGCTTGACCAGGTGGTCTGGGTCAACCATAATCAGTTCTTGTGCCCTACTGGCAGGGTTATAGCCAAAAACAAATTGCTCACGATGGTTGTCTTCCCAGTGACCTGCGGACGGGTTAGATCGCTTCCAGCGTTCGTAACCAAGCCACGATTGGTGTAATGAAGCATGATCGGTTAGCTGTGTGGGCTGAATATTATCAACTTGAGCCACCAGTGCGTATCCTGGAGGTATCTCTCTGTGCTGCAAACTTAAGCGGCGCACATTATCACGCAAAACATCCGGGGGTAGTAGTGCCATAGCACAGTGATAGTTAACATGCTAACAAGTGAGCAGGGTGCCGCAAAAGGTTGGCCACTGTTTCTCTCCTACTCAGCCAGCTGGTAGGTAGCCTTGGCGACGCGCTGGAATTGCTGCTTGCCCTGGAGGTTCAAAAGGATGGTGGTTTCTTTGACAAAGCGGCTCTTTAGGACGCGCTTGACGATTTCATCGCGGTGGAGGGGTTCCCCTGCCTCGCGCAGGACTTCAGAGATGATGTCTGCCACGGTGCCTTTAACGTAGCCCCACTCTTTGAGGGCGTAGATGCCGCGGCCGATTAGGACAAAGCGCTTGTCTTTAATAAGCTCGTTGTGGATGGCTTGGGTGGTGACGTCTTTGCGCTTGAAATCGCTGTCCTTAATTGCTTTGGCGATGTCGTTAAAGTGCATGTGCTTGCCGTTTTCTTTAAGGATAACGTAGATTTTGTCGCGGATGTTCTTGGGGTTGACCATGGGCCACTTTACCAGGCCCCAGCGGCCGTTGAGGGTGGCTAGGTTCTTAGAGGTGGTAGCTAGGGCTTCTGCGCCAGCCACGTCCTCTATGCCGGCTGCTGCGGCGATTGCTTTAATATCCTTGGGTTCACCCAGTTTTTTGACGGTGTCTACTAGGCTGTTGACGGCGCTTTTAAGTTTCTTTTCATCGCGGCCGGCGGCCAGGGCGACGCTGCCGTAGAAATGATCATCCTCTGGCAGGACCAGCAGGTCTGGGCAGAGCTGGCTCAAGAAAGACAGGCGCGATTGCTCTTCCCGGCCTGGCTTGGCGGTGAGTTCATTAGATAAAACAGTTACGCGGGCGGCGCCACCGTGCTTTTCTAGGTAGTTAGTAACAGTGGTCTGGAAATCTGCTAACTGAGGTAGACCGCCCTGCCCGGCTGAAGTCTTAAGGCGGGTAACCACGGATTTTTCTAGCTGACGGACGCGCTCGCGGGTGATGCCTAATAGCTCCCCGATTTGCTCTAGGGTTTCTTTGCGGTCAAACAGGCCAAAACGGCGAGCAACAATTTCTCTTTCCCGCTCACGGTCTATGGTCTCTAAAACGGCCTTGACTAGGGCCTCTGTCTGTAATTTGGCGTCTTTTGGCTTGGCGGCTGGTACTTGGTCAGTCATTAAATATTCCTACTTATCCGCCCCACGCCGGCGGTTGATTTATTAGTATTATAGAACTTTAATTTTTAATTGTCAAACGTATTGTCTGCTACGCTTATTGTAGCACATGTGTGACGATTCTGCTGGTTTATTGTTGTAGAATCTAAAACTGCTTATGCTGGTGCTGTTCTGGCGGTCGCCTGGCATGTAGTAGGTGTGCGTTTTATGTGTGTTTTTTGCACACGATTGTCACCCTATTTTAGATACATCAGCATAAAATATGTACCAAAGGCGTGCAGATTTTGCACATAAAACGCACACGCGGCTCATATATTATGGTTAGCTACTTAGACTTTTTGGTTGGAGCGCGGCGCTTAAACCGGCCCTTTTTAGCCGGTGCGGCGGCGAGTAATTTCTTGGCTTCCGCCTCTGTTATAGTGGCGGCATCGACGTCTTTGGCTATACGAGCGTTCTTTTTGCCATCGGTGACATAGGGGCCATATGGACCGTTTAGGACTTTGATACCGGAGGCAAATTCGTTAATGTGTTTGGCGGCGTCTTTGGCCAGCTTTTCTGCGTAGGCCGCCAAGGCTTCCTCTAGAGTAATAGTGTGCGGGTCCAGCGGCTTGATAGATACAAAGGTTTTGCCCACCTGCACGTAGGGACCAAAACGACCGATGTTGGCTTTAATATCCTGGCCGTCGTCTGTTTGGCCGACTAATCGGGGTAGCTGGAAGGCGGTTAAGGCCTGCTCTAGGGTAACGGTGTCTATTGTGGTGCCCTTGGGGAGCGGCGCAAAGTCTGGCTTGTCTTCTGAATCTGTTTCTCCGCGCTGGAGCATGGGGCCGTAGCGGCCAAAACGGGCGTAAATTGGTAGGTCTTTGCCGGGGTCTTGACCAATTAGGCGGGCCTGGCTAACTTCTTGACGGCTAATATCTTCCGACTTTTCTATAAGCGGGTGGAAGTCTTTGTAGAAGCCCGCAATCATGTTCTGCCACTTCAGGTTGCCATCGGCGATTTGGTCAAATTCCTGCTCTACTTCTGCGGTAAAGTCAAAATCTACAATGGTTGGGAAGTATTTAACCAAGAAATCAGTGGTGACATCGGCAATGCCGGTGGGCAGTAGTTTGCCGCGGTCCGCCCCTGTTATTTGTTCTTCATCGGCTTGCGTAATTTGGCCGTTTGTAAGGACCAGTTTGCGCACGGTGCGCGGCGTACCCTCTAAGTCCGACTTTTCTACGTAGCCGCGGGTCTGAATAGTGCTAATGGTTGGCGCGTAGGTAGACGGCCGACCGATCCCTAGCTCTTCTAGCTTGCGCACCAGGCTGGCCTCTGAATACCGAGCTGGCGGCCTAGTAAACGATTCTGTGGCCGTAACAGAGGCGGCTTGCAGAGCTTGGCCAGGCTGAACGGCCGGCAGCAGTGTGTCGTCTTTGCCACCGCCGTAGACTTTCATGAATCCGTCAAATTTTAAGACCTCGTCTTTGGCTAGGAATGTCTCTGAGTGGTTAGAAATAGTAATGGTGACCTCTGTTCGCTCCAACGCGGCGGGCGCCATTTGCGATGCTAGGGCGCGCTGCCAAATGAGTTGATACAGCTTCTTTTGTTGGTCGTCTGCGCCCGCGGCGGTCACGTTAAAGTCAGTGGGCCGGATAGCCTCGTGCGCCTCTTGAGCGCTGGAGTTTTTGGTCTTGTACTGACGCACTTGGTGGTACTGGGCGCCAAAACTTTTGGTAATGTACTGCTCCGCGGCCTTAATGGCTTGACCAGACAGCGTGGTGCTATCGGTACGCATGTAGGTGATTTGGCCGGATTCATACAGGCGCTGGGCTAGGGTCATGGTTTGCCGCACGCTGTAACCAAGCCGACGGCTGGCCTCTTGCTGCAGCGTACTGGTGGTAAACGGCGCGCCTGGATTCCGACTGGCGGGCTTGGTTTGAATATCTTTAACGGTGTAGTTGACATCATGGAGGGACTCTAGCCACTTTTTGACGTCTTCCAGAGAGTCAAAGGCTACGGTTAGCTCTGCTGGCAGATCGTTATCAAATAGGGCGGTGACCTTAAAAGAGCTGGCGGCCGTAAAGGCAGTGATTTCCCGCTCGCGCTCCACGATTAAGCGTACGGCTACCGATTGAACACGGCCAGCGCTGAGGCCAGTGCGAACCTTCTTCCACAGGACAGGGCTCAGCTCGTACCCCACCAGGCGGTCTAGGACGCGGCGTGCCTGCTGAGCGTCAACCAGCTTGCCGTCCACGGTGCGGGGGTTTTTAATGGCAGCCTCTATGGCTGGCTTGGTGATTTCATGAAATACGATGCGCTTGGTTTTAGCCGGGTCCAGCTTAAGGGCCTGCGTTAAGTGCCAGGCAATGGCCTCTCCTTCGCGGTCTTCATCGCTTGCTAACCAGACTTCTTTGCCTTTGGCGGCAGTTTTGAGCTCTGAAACGGTCTTGCGCTTGTCTGCGCTGACCTCATAATGAGGTTCAAAATCTTTGGCGATGTCTATGTTTAAGCCCTTTTTTGGCAGGTCCCTAATGTGTCCAAAACTAGATTTAACCTGGTAATCCTTGCCCAGGAATTTCTCTATGGTTTTGGCCTTTGCGGGGCTCTCTACAATTACAAGATTTGCTGCCATGTCCCGTATATACTAATCGCCCTTGCCCTTTATTACAAGTAATTTTGTCCGATTTTGTACCCCGCCCAGATACCGATGAGTGATCCGAGCGCGCCCAATAGAATGCCCCAGACGCCAAACATATTACCGCCGTCTAGTAGTCCGCCCAGCCAGCCGCCCAGTAGCCCGCCGACAATCACGCCGATGCCAATCATAAGCTTCATGCGTTTAGTGTATCATTCTTGACGTCGACATAAAAAAAGAAGCCCCTTCATCTTGCAGAGACTATTATTTAAGTAGCAGTCCGCGCGCTTCTCTCTGCTGCTTATACTTTCTGGCAGAAACTCAACAGCATGGCCATACTTTATGAGCGCTCATGATGATTTTGCCGGGCTGGCCATTTTAATCATTACGGGATGCCCCACCTATTGCAGCCCAGCGCCTGCACCTTACCGCTAAGCTCCAGCATGCTGAGCACCTGGTTAAATCGGCTCACGTCTAGGCCGCTGCGGACAAGTAGCTCCGGACCGTCAGATAGGCCGCTAGAGAGGAGATTGAGCATCATTTGCTCTGTGGGGTCGCGGGAGTGGAGACGCTGAGCATGAGCCGCTGTAAACGTGAGGCCCAGCGCATTAAGGACATCTTCTGCGCCCGTGCAGACAGACGCCTTATTTTCCTTTATATAATGATTAGTCATATATGACATTGGGCTGGTAATGGGACCCGGTACGGCCAGCGCGGGTATGCTGTGTTGATCTGCAAAATCCATGGTGTGCCGGGTGCCGCTCTTGGTTGCTGCCTCTGTTACAACCACCGCTTCTGCCAGCGCTGCCACCAATGAGTTGCGCTCTACAAAATTGCCCTTGTGCACCTCTTGGCTCCACGGATAGGTGCTAATAAGTGCCCCGCCCTGAGTTAAGATTTGCTCTGCTAGCCTGGCGTGCGCCTCTGGCATGGGCATCTCTACCGGCGATGGCAGTACGGCCACAGTTATGCCGCCGGCGTCCAGACAGGCGCGGTGGGCCGCGGCATCCGCTCCAAATGCTAGACCGCTGATAATAACAATCCCCTGCTCCGCCAGTTCTTTGGCAATTTTGGTGGTGACCTGCCGCCCATACGGCGTAATGCGCCGGGTGCCTACAATGGCCACCCGTCTTTTGGCCAGCAGCTCCGGTAGCGGTAGTCCGCGCAGGTAGAGCGTGGGTGGGTTCTCTTTGTTGATGCGCCGAGCCGCGTCCGGGTAGTCCTTATGCCCAGGCGTGATGATCTGTGTGTCCATATCGTTAACACCTCCTATCTCTAGGCTACAAAATAAATCTTAAATAGTTATTAACTTTTTGGCGTGACCCCTGTAAAGATTTATTCTGACCCCTGTTGGTTTGCGGCAGGTGTTACAAAGAGCATATAGACTATAATCTATATTATCGACTATGATCTATATGCTCCAGAGGCGATACCGGCCTACTCAACTCGCTTATGCTATAGACAAAACATTAAAAACATGGAAAAGTATTGACAAAACACCATGCTTTTGCTAAAATGGCAACTTGTAGGTCCTTGTTAACACGGGGACCCAGCACCTTTTACCCCATTCTAACAATTTGTTAGATTGCTTTAGAGCGCCAAAGACCATAAGTTGTTACCCTCCACTTACTCTTTTTGCCCCTTACGTGTTACAGCTAAGAGGCAACGTTCTAAAGCATACTAACCCCTTGAAGAAAACCCCCGATCATGTGCGAGCCTGAATGGTTCCGGCGTGAGCTGGAGATACGTCGCCTTATATATCGCGATAGATATTTCGCCCGGGTGGGCTTGAAGGGTTAACTGGTTGGCGGCTGACTCGCTTAGCTGGCAACTGGGACAGTCCCGTGAGGGGCTGGCGGTGGGAACCCAACGGTTGCCACCTGAAAAAGGTCGATGAGCGGTGCCCACCCCCTCTCATCGGCCTTTTTTAGTAAAATAGGAGGAGGGCTCAGAACTTGCCGATTATCTCCAGGCGGCTGTAAATGTCGGACGTACACTTTTTAATTATGCTTCGGGACCTGATGAACTAATAACACTATGTATACCTTTTGGAAATGGCTCTTTTGACATCATTGAGCTTGAGTTTGCAGAGCGAGAAGATGCCCTTGATGATGAGATGCGGCAGCTACACCTTGAGCAATCTTGCGTGGCTCAGAAATTACCTCTCTACGAAGATGATCTTGAGGATGTGTACGCCACGGCTGAAAGAGTTGGTTGTTCAGCAATGCAGTTTGTGGACCTATCAGTAGACTACTTTGAACTTATTGCGTCAACACAAGAACCGGCTTGGCTGACAAACGGGCATGATAATCTAATTCTTTCCGACGATATTTTCTAAATTAGAAAGCTGTGCGTATCCGTAGGCAGCTGACCACCGTAGACATATTCACTCAGAATCGCGTTGGTTTCGCGCAGGAGCGCGGGCATGTCTGCGGCCTGGGCCGCTTTGAACTTTTGTAGGACAAAATCAGCCGAGTCGATCTGCGGCGGATCTTTGGGGCCGATGCCAATCCGGATGCGGCCGTAGTCTTCTGTGCCCAGCATTTGGGTTATTGATTTTACGCCGTTGTGGCCGGCGCTGGCGCCGCCGACGCGCAGACGGATTTGGCCAAAATCGATATCGAGTTCATCGTGCAGTACGCAAATCTGCGATGCCGGAACTTTATAAAAGGCGGCGACTTTTTGGACAGCGTTGCCGCTGAGGTTCATGAACGTCTGCGGCTTGATTGCTATAACCCGCGTGTCGCCCAGGCGGCCGCTGGCCTCTTGACACTCTAGGTCTTTTTTGGCGACCCAGTCGCCCATTTCATCGGTTTTGCTCACCCAATCCTCTAGGGCGTGGAAGCCGATGTTATGCCGCGTATCGTCATATTCTTTGCCGGGATTGCCCAGACCCACCAGCAGGATGGTTTTGCCCAAGGACGTGCTGTAGAGAGCGGCGCGGGATGTGGAATCGGTGCGTTTTTGGAGCCAGGCCATGAAAGTAGTGTGACAGATGTTTATTAACTAGTCTATAAAAATGATGCAAAACATGTTGCGTTCAAAATACTTATGATTTTTGTTTAAAATACTTCGTGAGCAATCTCTTTGCTATACGGTGATTATTATCATGATTGTTACTGTGGTCATTTTCTTTCTCCCCAATGTGGAGGGATATTGAACTTTCTAGATCTTCAATTTTTACTTCTACCTGGGATCCATCCTGCGGTGCCACATCACTGAAGAGTGTGTAGATGCCTTTCCCGCTTATGCCAGAAGCAGAGCGGTCCGTGCTTATCCTTCCGTTCATCTTGTAGCCTTCGTAGTAGTTCCTGCCTGAAACATAAATTCGTGCGTTGTTAAGATTGATAGTCCAGTCAATTTTTTTGTTACCCAGGTTTTTTCTTTTTAGTAATGATTCGGGTAGAATTTCCTGTAGATCACCAATAGAAAACTTGCGGGTTTCGGGAATGGGTCTACTTACTTTTGCACGGGCATTTGTAAGAACGCCAACAGTTTCATTTATATCGTCTGTAGTGTTGATACCACCAGTCACTAAATATGTTCCCAGAGCAAAACTAAACCCCGATTCTTCAAGATACCCGAGTGGTTCAGAACGATCACCAGCGGACTCCACTTCTGATCTGATGCCCATACGCCGTGCCATCTCATCAATAGCAAAAGCTTTCGTTGCGTCATCGCTATCCGATATGTGATTGCCATTATTCCAGTCAATGCTGTAATACATACTTGGGTGACAGAAGGCTGAATTAAAAGAGTGTACTTCATCTGCTACGATTTTGAGTGTACCTTT
>ENA-UOYA01002149-UOYA01002149.1-activated-sludge-metagenome-genome-assembly--contig:-NODE-2149-length-19584-cov-8.589892_pt1 | contig 19584 bp, 8 predicted proteins | sample MGYA00238163_ERZ764804 | MGnify/ENA primary metagenome ERZ764804 (study PRJEB28919, sample SAMN05720223) | activated sludge metagenome | isolation source: Anaerobic digester | place: Hong Kong... | reverse complement strand
TATACCATTCACTATCAATTCCTTACATCCATTGGCATCAGTAATAGATATCGAATAATTTGTTCCACTTGTTATGCTATTACTTAAAAATGTATTGTTTGTCCAATTTCCAGTAATTCCTGTAGCACTCAATGTATTTATTTTTTCACTTGAAACAACTAATTGAACTTGATAAGTCAATTTGTTGGATGCACAAATTATTTTTGATGAAACCAATTGTGGGGCTTCCTTAATCTTGAAAATCAAATTTGAAGAATCTATATTTGGTTTACAAACTATTGAGCTATATTGTGGGTTCAAATCAATTAATTTTATGATCGAATTTCCAATTGGAACAATCTTCTGAATCGAACCATTTTTGAAGTTCTTAAATTTATATAACTGATTATCAACACTTAATATCATTTCATAAATATTGAAATCATTCTGGTTATTCAATTGAATTGATAAAGAATCGCCAAGACAAATTGGATTGATAGCACTAATACTAGCTGTTGGCAAATCATAAAATCGAATATACGCTGGTTTGGATTGCTCCACACAATTACTTTTTGGGTCAATCGAACCATTTTTTATTGGAAATGCAACCATTGTTATTTTATAATACTGGTTGGCATTCATATTCGATAGCAAATAGAACTTTGGTTCTTTTACATAGGCAATAAAAGTATTAGTTATGGTCTCAATTTTATAATATATAGAATCATCTTTATATTTTGATTGTCCAATTATCCCAAAATTTATGGTGTCCTTCACACAGGTCTCTATTGTATCCAAACTAAAGGTTCCGAGAACAGATTTTGGTCTAAGTTGTGTCTGAAATACATTCAAAAATTCTGTACTACATCCAAAATTATCCTTTACTTTCACAGAATAATTCTTTGCAGATGACGACACAAAAGGTATTGAAAAATTGGAAGTGTTGATTGTAAATATTTGATTATCAATATTAAACTGAGCTGGCAAACTACCTAATATTGTACCATTTACAAAAAAAGTATCATTTGGGCAAATTGTTTCAATAGTATTTGCAATTGAAAGTGTCGGTTTATCTAAAAATATTATTTTTTGTGGTAGCGTTTTTGCATGGCAAAAGGATAAATCGACAAATGGATAATTTAAAAGCTTATTGCCCGTAATTAATGTTATATAATAAGGTGTATTAAAGTTCAAACCATTAAAAGTGTTTTTTGTAAATAGGGGTGAATTTGATACACCAACTAAATTCGTCAAATTTACATCAGAAAATAAAGCTAAAAGTGTAGTATCATTTTTATCTGATTCATTAGTTTTCAATATTTTAACACTTAACGAATCACTAAAACATATATTTTTACTGGTGGTATCAATACTACCGATTAGTTTATTACAGTCACAAGATTTTGAGCCTTTCAATAATAAGGTATCACATAAAAACTGATCTTTTATGACAAAGTTATAGTTACTTCCACTTTTTATCAATTCAGAAGTAAAGACATTTCCTAGCCAATATCCAGTTAAACCAACTATCTGAACATTTGATTTTGGGTCTGCATCAGCCACAAATTGTACTGAATAATTCTCATTTATAGAATCACATGTCAGCGTTAAGTTATTAGTAGAAAGTTTTTTTATTATCCCAATATCTTGAGTTGATTTGCCAATTTCTAAGGGGCACAAATTCTGATCATTTGCAGTTAATAATTGAATTTGCTTTGGACTATTTATATTAATTGGATAACTATTTGATATATTATAATTTGATATATTGGTATTCACTCCATTTATATCAAAAGAAATATCCAAATTTTGTATTTTATTTGAATAAAATTTCAAATTCAACAATGATCCTAAACAAAAACTAGTATCCAGTCCAAGAGAAATTGTGTCTGGAGTTAAGAACATAATTGGTCTTCCAGGAGCTACAGACAAACATATATCTTGCTGATTTACAGTTCCATCTGACAAGCTATCGCCAACAATTGTCGATAAGTAATATACCTTATTAGTGATTATATTCGGATTATAACTAAAGATTGGATCTTCTCCCTTTGCGACAATATTTCCTATCTTGTTTCCAGATCCATCATGAAGAATAAATTCTAATTTATCCTCCAGATCAAGTTTGAAATTATAGGCAGTGGCAAATGCAATATCTGTTTTACAAAGTACCAACGTGTCCATTTCATCAATATAACCCGCAGAATTTGTGCATTCGCAAGTAGCTACTCCCTTTACTGTATCTGGAATACATTTATAGCTATCTTGAATTAAGAAATTATAAATCGAATCGTTTAAAATTGGATTACTTAGAAAAGAGGTTCCTACAATATTTGATCCATTTACGAGATAATTCCCATTGCCTCCTTCAATTTCGACTTGAATTTTATATGACTTTCTAGTCGAATCACAAATGATATTAGTGCTTTTTATATTGGGTTGACTTAGTTCCTTTACATTGAATGAACCGGAGATTTTTGCATTCTGACAAAAGCTATAATTTCCATCTTTTAAATTAGTTAGTGTGAAATTTGTTGCTTTATTTACTGTAACTTTATGAATATAATTTATTTGGTTAGTTGTAATAGAGTCATTCGAGCTTCCATTGCTAAATATTGCTGTAAAAGGTGCAGATCCACTAAAATTAAAATTCAATTGAACTTCTTTATCCACATTTTTACAAATGGAATCAGAACCAACTAGTGAACATGTCGATGGATTTATTTTAGTAATGTTCAGTTCAGTAATTGTATAACATCCATTTGCATTGATTACTTTAACACCATAAGATTCACTTTTACAAGACATTACATTATTAATTTGTCCAAAATCTAATGATGCAAGAGCAATAGATGGGTAAATTTTAGTAGTATAAGGCATTACTAGCGATGGGAAAGAAAACGTATCTACCAATAGGCAACTATCACATAAGTAATAATTTGTAATACTTGGTAATGAAGGGTAGGGTAAAAAATCAACAACTAATGGAGAAATAGAATAACACCCTTCCTTCGAATCACCTCTAATCCAGTAAGTTCCAGAGTTCTTAACTAATGGGTTAGTTAGAATATTCTTATTTTGTGATGCAGAAATACTATCTGGATAAAATGTATAAATCAAATTTTTGTTGCCGTTGATTTCGGATATTGGCAATGTGTCTAGCCTTGTCTCATCACTACATATTCTAAAAGTATCTTTTTGAAATTTAATATTTTGAATTATAATATCGACAGAAGAAGTATCAAAACAATTTGAATTCACTGTTTTCCGAATAAAATACTTTCCAGATTTGTTGATAATATTTGAAATAGAATCAATATTGATAAATGCTTTTTGACCATTATCAAAGTAATTCAGATTACCTAAAGAATTATTCAAATCTAATACATTCAAATTTTTCAAATCAAAAGTATTATTATGACAAGATATTGTATCTAAAGCAGTTATATCAGGAGTGCTAGATATTGCGATATATTTACAAATACTTTTTGGTGCATAACATCGATCTGAAGCTTTCAAGCAAATATCGCCCCCAGATAGCGAAAAATCAGAAAGTATATTCTTCAAACTATCGTCATTGAAAGTTATTCCATTACTTGCTTTCCAATAATAACTTATTGGATACCCTAATGTAGAAGTCGCATTCCCGTTATAATTTACATTTTTTTGATTAAGACAAACAATATCAGGTCCTGTAAAATTCAAATTTTGAATCCCAAATTGGTTGTCATCTACTAAGCCAATATTTGCTGTTCCACCAAAAATTAAAGAAAATCCAACATCATTTGTAGGGTCCAGCGATGCTGTAATGTTATTCAAGAGCATGAAATAAGATTTTCCTGCTATAAGATTTATAGTATTTGTAAATTCCAAAGCGTCAATGGGTGGAATGCCAAAACTTGACATTGGATCTGTTGCAATACCAGTGGGCTTGAAATTATTAATTATTGAACCAAGCCATTTACATGCAATAACATTTCTGTTGGTATCACAAGGGCAAGCATCATAAAGTATAAAATCATAATCTGCCATCAATCCATTTGGTGTCAATGCAAATTCGAATGTACCAGATGTAAGTGCTTTAAATTTAATCCAATATGATTTGTCTTCATTTCCTTGAAAGCACTGAGTAAAGTCTTCTATAACTGGGTCCTTCACGTTTCCATAATTATAAACATTAGGAACACTTAATGTTGTTTTGTCGGGTACATTATATGCTGAATTACAATCTTCATATTGCCCAAATGTAAAAATGTGAATAGAAATAAAAATGAATAGTGTTATAATTAACCTTTGATATTGCATAATTTTAAATAATCTGCAAAATTATTCACATTTTACCAATAATAATAATATAATTTAAAGTTATTGAATGATAATGAATGGCGAAAAATAAAAAAAGAGGCTGCTTTATTAAGTAAAGCAACCTCTTATTATATTTTAAAATCTATAAAATTAAATTTTTCTTTTATCGAATTAATGTCACATCTCCTTTAAACACTTCAACTGTACCATCTTTAAATTTGATTTTTGCCCAGTAAACATAAACTCCAGGGTCTAATGGTTTACCTAAGAATGTTCCATCCCATCCATAAGCAGGATCATTCGGTTGGAAATTCTGTAATTTATACATTACATCGCCCCAACGATTGTAAATTTCAAAATCTTGAATTTCTTCAACATAATTGATATTTGCAAAAATACTGAGTCGTTTATTTAATGCGGTATTTAAACCATCTCCATCTGGCCTAAATACATTCGGTATATAAACTGGTCGTTTATTATCTATACTAATTTTAACACAATCTGTTGCTTTACAGCCACTTGTAGTTATTACAGTTGCACAATAAACAGTACCTTCCTTAGGTGAAATTGTCAAAGTATCTCTTACTTTTACATTGAAAGTATCCAAAGGTGCTGGATCCCAAATAATTGTATCAATATATTCTATAGGATAATTCTTTTCAACATAAAGTTGTTTGCTACTTCCAAGATCAATTGTTACGTCATCTCCTGCAAATATCTCCAATAAAGGTGGATCAGCTATTGTAATTTTCTTATTCACCACACAACCATTCGAATCTTCTACTACCATAGGATATGAACCTGCTGCTAAGAATTTGAATTGTAAACTATCAGTTTTCTTAGTATAAACACCTTCTATACCTACAAAATTGAAAATATATGGTGCTTTACCGCCAGTAATTTTCAATATAACACCACCATTTTTCTCTCCAGTACATTTCGGATCGAATTGAGTAGTTGCAATCACTGGTTCAGTAATAGTTTTACTAATAACAACTGTATCTCGATCATAACAAACAGAGCCTTTATATTTTACTGTTAATATGAAAGTACCTGAATCTGAGACGGTTGTAACTCTAGCAGTATCTACTAAAATAGCAGATAATCGTCCACTCCATTTATAATCCAAATCAGGATCTATTGTAGTAGCACTACCACCAATTGTAGCTACTTTAATCTTACAACCCAAACCTTGATCTAATCCTGCATCAGCATAAGGTGTTGGGTTAATATTAATTTGTAATTTCGATGTATCCCCATCACAAGGTGGTGCTGAAAACTTAGGACTTATTGTATATGTAAATACATATTCGTTAGGTAAAACAGATTTAGTTGTAAAAGTACCTTTAGATGCATCAAAACCTGATGATATTGGCAACACACTCCAAACTCCTCCTGGCTCTTCACCTACGAGTAATGAATTCAATTGTATCGTAGTATCTGTTCCTTCACATATATTAACTAATGGTAAAGGATTTCCTGCATTTGCTTTACAATCACAAAGATGATCTCCATCAATTACTGTTGAATCACAAGATTTTGCATCTTTAAAGATAAACTTATATGGCAAGCTACTCTTTATTGGATTCGAAGTAAATTGGCTTCCATTAATTACTCCTGGAGTAGATCCAGCTAATAATTGGAATGGAGGGTTTCCTGACAATGTAAATGTTACAATATAAGAAGTATCGGCTCCAAATTTATTACAATCATATACAACAGGAGTATATGCTGGTGAAGCATATTTATTGAAGCTCACATTTACATTACATTCATCCGTACATCCTTTATTATCTGCGGAGAACTTAAATACATAGAATCCTGTATCATTTACCATTACTTTTGTAGTACCATTGTTGACATTATCAAATGTAGGGAATGTACCTGGAGGTGAACTCACTTTTGACCATTTCACAGATCCAACATTTGAGCTTGCAACTAATGTATAACTCAAATTACAGTTTACAACTCCATTAGCTGGGCAATTTACTACTGGTTTTTGATGGAAAACTACAGGAACTGATTTTGATAATAGACATTTATTAGCAGCACTCAAATCAACATTACCGTTTGCCAAACTATCTCCAATAGCCCCAACTATATAATAAGTTTTGTCGTATTGTAATCCATTGATGAAGGAGAATACCCCTGTTTTATTTGTAGATAATATTGCTCCAATACCTGGAGATTTATCTGTTAAAATATACATATAGGTATCATTAGCATCTAAGGTATTATTTGACATAACAGCAGAAACAGTTCCTTGACCCTGTGCATCGACACAAACTTTGGTTATTCCTGGGTCAATTGTACCGTAAATTGTTCCTTTACAATTACAATCTAATGTTCCAGAAATAACTTGAGAACATCCATATACATCTTTTACAGTAAAGCTATAATCTATTGTTGAAGCATTGATCGGATTAGAAGTAAATAAGTTACCTACTAAGTTACCTCCATTCATTCCAGTCACGGTATATGGAGCTCCACAACCTACAACTTCGAATTTCACAGTATAATTTGTATAAATATTATTACATACAGATTCTTTAAATGTCAAGGTTGGAGGTTGACTGAATATAATCTGAACTGTATCTGAGCTAGTACAACCATTATTATCTTCCGTCCAAACAAATTGATAAGTTCCGCATAAGCTTACTGTTACTTCAGATTTAGCATTTGAACCATCTGAGAAATCCGCTACACCACTACCACTTAATTGTTTCCAACTACCCTGGCTCTTTCCTAAAGGAAGACTTAGGTTACCGTTTAAGCTATATTGTAATCCACATATTTGGTCGTCAGAACCTGCATTAGCTTTAGGCAATTCAACAAATCTAATAACTGAACATTCTGTAGAATCCAAACAGATGTCAGTAAAGTTAATTTGTCCATTAGCCAAACTATCTCCAGCTATTAGAGTAATATAATAATTATGATCATATAACATTCCAGGTAAGAATCCAAATGATCCATTTTTATTTCTATCAATAATCTTAGTAGCAGTTTTTGGACCACACTCCTCAGCTAATATAAATTCATAATTATCTTTTTTCACCAAATACATATCTTTTGGTAATGCAATTACAGGCGATTTCTGATTACTACATAAATTCAATTCAGTTGGGTTTAATGTTCCAGCATCTGTAACACATTCGCACTTCTCAGATCCAGTAACTAAAGTCTCACAACCAAAAGCATCCACTACTGTATAACTATATGGTGTCGGAACATTCAAACTACATTTAATTGAATCTCCAACAAAAATATTACCAACAACTGATTTGCCACTTACAGTATAAGGTTGCATTCCATTAGAAATATTCAATGTAATAGTAAATGCTGTAGTATAATCATTTTCAGCTGCCGTAGCTACAACAGTTGGTTGCTGACCATAACTAATATCAATAGTAGCAGAATCCTTACAACCTTTATTATCCACTGACATTAAATATTTGTACAACCCTGGTTGTGAAACTGTTGTAGAAGTTTCTTGATATTTTGGACTGCCAAATATTGTTGTTCCAGGTCCACTTAATTGAGTCCATGTTACATTACCAACATTTGTGGATCCTAAAATATTATAAGTCAAATCACAAATCGTATCAGACAATCCTGGCAATGCTTTTGGTTGACAATTATATACAATTGGTTCTGTAATAATATCTGAACATAGATCATTAAAATCTACTGTTCCAGCAACAGTCTTACTCTGATTTCCAACAACTATACTTGCATAATATGTTTTACCACATTCCATTATAGCATGATCTAATGTAAACTTACCTGTTGAATTTCTTTGTAATATTGATCCGGGGTTCGTCTTTACATTTTGAGCACTTGAAATAATATACTCTGAAATATCATTTGCATCTTTAACAACTTGAGATGTTAAACTCAAAGTATCAAATTCACATAATACTGTATTCTGTATTGTCAATCCTACAGCATCTGATATACAATCACATACATGGAATAAAGGAACTTTTAGTAAAATACAATCACTTGCATCCTTCACAAATAATGTATCTTTAGATTGAGTTGGAATCCAATAAGAAGTATAGCTATTGCCAACAATAGGTGTTGTAGCTACTCCAGGCAATGAATCTACTCTATATGGCGTTGTTCCTCCACTAAATGTTAATGTAATTTTATAAAATTCAGCAGTTGGATCACAAACATAATCAGTTTTAACAAATGGCTGAGCAGGTGATGCAATAGCTAAATCATCTGGTCTGAATGTAATGGTTACATCATCGTTTCCAATACATCCAAAATTATTTTCTTCCCATGTAAATACGTAAGTACCAAAAGTGGTAACAGTAACAACAGCAGTTGGTGATCCCTGAGGGCTATAACTTGCAGTTGCACCTGCTGGTCCAGATTTCAATTTCCATGTTCCTGTTCCAACATCAACTAATGCTTTCATAATATAGCTTTTACCACAAGTGTCACCAACTGGACCTGCATCAGGTGTAGGATTTTTATGCCAAACAACTGGTGTGCCAGGAGATACTTGCAAACATTGTTCATTCAAATCAACAGAATCAGTTGGAGCAGATCCTAGTTGATTTCCAGCAATAGGTGAAATATAATAAACCACTTCATATTGCATTGTATTGATATTAAATCCGAAAGTACCAGTCTTGTTTCTTCCCAAAAATGGAGGTTCAATGGTAGAACCACTACCACCATGTAAAACAAATTCTTTAGTATCATTTCCATCATTTACAAATCCACCTTTACTTACAGCAGTTAAAGTTTTATCTTCACATGCATTTAGTTTTGCAATTGAAACTGTATCTGCTTTTGTAGTACAATCACATTTACGTTTCCCTACTAATGTATCTCCAAAACATCCGAATGCATCTTGGGCTACAAATTTGTAAGGAACTTCATTTGCTATCACTGACGATGTGAAGGAATAAGGAGCAGTATTTGCAGTTCCTACTTGAACTCCTGTTATTGCATCATATATTTTATATGGTGGCTTACAACCAGAAACCTCAAATGTAACTGTGTATGTAAAATCTATTAAATTACATTTTTCTTTTGAATTGATTATTGTAGGTGGTTCGCTAAAGTCTAAAACAACTGTTGTGCTATCAATACACCCAAAGTTATTTTCAGTCCAAGAGAATGTATATGCACCACAAACCGTAACATTTACATTAGAAGTTGGATTTGTTGAATTGGCAATATTAGCAATACCACCAACAGGTCCTGAAACCAATTTCCATTGTCCATTACCAACACTAGGTACAGCAGCAAATTTTCCGTTAAATCCACATATTTGTTGTGCAACACCAGCATTTGCTTTTGGCACTTGATTTATTGTTACTGGATAATCAACTTGTGGAGTACCACATTCATTTATTGCGATTACAGAAACAGTCTGTAATCCATAATTACTCCAATCGACTGTAATTGATTTGGTTCCTTGACCCCCAGTAATAGTACCGCCAGCAGAAACTAGCCAAGTATATGTAATTCCAGGTCTTAAAGTATCAATAGTATATATTGCTCCTTTTGTTCCATCACATAATGTTTTTGGACCGCTAATTACTGGAGGGATTGGAGGAAGTTTTACTTTCACATTTAGATTAAAGAATGGACCTTCACCACATGGATTCACTAATTTCACAGTTACATCACCTGCTTTTATCCAGTTTATTTGAACTGTATCTGCCACATCAGATCCAATGATGTTTCCAATTCCAGAAGGAACTAACACCCATTTGAATGTAGCATTTGTAGTATCATTAGTTGTTGCATAATAAGCAGAGGTATCACCAAGACAAACATTTGTTGGTCCATCAATTTTTGTTATATCTCCTGGCAATCCTAAGATTCTAATAGGTATATCTCGTATTCTTTCAGCACAAATATTTGTTGCTTTTATACTCAAGTTTCCTGGCAAAGCATTCGATGGCCAATCTACTGTTATACAATTCGCTCCAGGACCTGAAACAAAAGTTGCTGGAGGAGGAACTGTCCATGCATAAGTAGTATTTTTTTCAGGGTTCGTAATACAATATACAGTTTGCGAACCAGCACATACACCCAAAGGTCCACTAACTTGCGGCACAGCAGGTAATCCAGTAATAGTAATGGTATCACATACCATTGCACTCTTCTGCCCACATGCATTTATTGCTTGAGTACATAAGATTTGTCGTGGTGCATTCACGATTAATGTAGCTGTTGTTGTTTTACTTATGGTATCATTCTGTGGTTTTCGCAACCAGCGATATTGCAAGTTAGGATCGGGATTATTGATGTTGAATGTATAGGATTGACCAGAACAATATGTTCCAGAATGGTCATAAGACGGATCTGGTGGAGGCTGCGAATCAGATGGATCCACAATTGCTTCTTTTGAAATTCCAGTACAAGTCTTTGTTTTAGTTACACCCTTCCCATCTTTATAATTTATGACTAAGGTGATTTTAAGCCGATATCGCCCAGCTTGGGTGACAGTGAAGGTATCTTTTGTTGCCCCAACAATATCTGCCCAACCAGGTCCGGGGGCTGGTGTATAATTCTGCCAATTGAAAGTAATTGATTTCACCGAAAGAGGATCATCTGGATTCCAATACGAACCTTTACCATCTAGCTTGACTTTGGAGTTAGGACAAGGCAGTTTGTAATAAGCTGGAGATACTACAGGACTTATCGAAATTGGAATTATGAAAAATACTTTTGTAGTATCACATTGTGGAGGTGAAGCTGCAGCATCTTGCTTTGGCTTAGCCTTACAAATTACTTCATGAGGACCTGCTGCAGTGCTATCAAACTCCAAATCACAAAGCTTGAATTTCTCACCAGGGCATAATGGTATTTCTCCTAAATCAAATATCGAATCACACAATTGAGTAACAGATAACTTCACAGTATATTCGCAACCATCTTTATCTGTTTTTATTATATCATATTTCTCAGCTGTTTTACAAGGAAATCCTGGAGGAAATGGTCCGCCTGGCAAAGTGTCATTCTCGTAAGCACTTATATTAGGACAAATTTTAACAGCTATATTTTTATCTGGTGGTCTTTTTACAGTAATAGTCTTACAAACTTTATTTGTTGTGCTACATCCATTACCACCTTGTACACAAAGTTTTACAGGAGGTGGACTTGTACTATTAAATTTCAACTTGACACAATTCCTATTAGCTCCAGTAATTGATATATTTGTTCCAGGATTTCCAGGATCATTGTCAATAACTTCAACTCCTGAATTAGTAATTACAGCATCTCCTGATTCAATAGTCCAATTATATACTGTAGCACAGGTATTTAAATTAGTACAATAATTATATTCCTTATCTGAAGGGCATGGAATCACATCAAGACCATTTGTAAATGCTATATCAGGTTTTAAAGCTGTATTTGGTACACTAATCGCTGATGGAGGATCAACAGTTATTTGAATAGGGCATTGAGCACCACCACATCCATCTACTCTTAAATAGTATGTTTGTCCTGGCACAAATGTAAGTCCAGCTCCAACCGATGGATTCCCTTGGCAATCTACATCACAATCAATAGGATCAGTATTACAGTTATTATGAATTATTGCCTGAACCCCACTTCCTGAAGAGCAATTTCCAATAACATCAACATTGATAGTAAGAGTAGACTGTGTAGGCATAAAAGCTATCCATAAATCATTGTGAACCCCCCATGGATCACCATTTGGGCACATCCAAGGTTCGCTTCCAGCAGTATAACCTGCAGTAGTAGAAATATATCCATTCATACATAGCTTTGGTGCTGATGAACATTGATCACTTGGCGTACAATTCTGACCAATTATTAACGAAGAAAACGAATAAAAACAAAGCAAAAAGAATAAAAGTCGTTTCATATATAAAATATTGAAAAAGCTAATTTATCGTATTAATACAGTGCAAAATGAGGACACTTTCGAAAAATCTCGCCAAAATAATGAAAATCCAAATAATATTTTCAATTAAATAAAATTTTCTTTAATTTTATAAAGATACTTATAGGATACAAGCTTTTTTATTTATGCTGCTTTGAATGTTAATTTTTTTATTAAAAAATTTTAACATTTTAAGTTTTAACCAAAGAAATCAGTTTTTTCTTAAATATTTAAAAAAAATAAAAAATTATCGAATCATTTTTTTTAGATTTGCATCAATATCCGTAAAGTAGTAACATATCCAAGTTTTTTAATGAATACCCGTGCCTTTTGGAAACTATACTGAACTTATTAATTTATTTTTGATATGTTAATTATTGGAATTGTTGCTGCCGCATTTATTGTATGTGGCATCATTATTGGACTTAATAAAGTCAGTGTCGTAAAATATAAAAGATAGGAAAACTACAAAATTATATTTTATATGCTCATATTTTGATGTGAAGAATCAATATAAATTATTGATTTTCTTCATTGTCTTTATTTTTTCGCAATTTATCAATGATTTCATTTGTCATAATATCTGATGGCAGGAATCCATTTGTTACAAAAAAGTTTTTCAAAAACACATGAATGAGTTCATTACACTTTTCAGTAATTATATCAATGATATTGGCTAAGTTTTTTTCTAAAGGCACCAATGCTGTAACGGCTAAATGACTAGTAAAATAATCAATTTTTTCAACTTCACAATCATTTTCTTTCAAGGTTTCTTCCACCTCTGCATTGATAAGTCGATGAATTGCATTGCTTAAGTTTTGATCAGACTCTAGGACAATCATAAAAAAATATCTCAGTCTTTTACCTTTCCCTCCAAGACCAGTTATGATCAATCCAGAATTATTATCAGTTAATTGGTTCTCAATCAAATGGCGACTTTGGCTATAGGCTAAAGATGCAAAAGATTTTTCTTCTGCAGCACAATTCAGATAATATTGTTCGACTAACCTGAATGCAGCAACACTTCTAATAGTAGCAAGTCTTGCTAGAATTTTTTCTTTTACTTTAGTGGGAGTTTCGGGGTTTTGTAATTTTTCTTTCAGCGGCTCTATATCTTCGTTCGCCTCATCATATTTATTCAGCTTATTAGAGATTTTAATAAATCTTTGCATCACATCAGGATGAACACCATGCTCAGCAACAGTGAAATTTCCTGAAATTTGACTTAAAAATTGCTCTAAATTCTGATTATTATCCATTTATGAAATAAATTTTTGCAAACCTACTTGAAATATTTTAATATATCAACAATTTATTTTCATAATAGTTATTTCTAAAGAGCCTATATCTTTATCACTTTCTTTACTAATTGTTTTTCTCCTACTACAACTTTTACGAAGTAAATCCCACTAGAAACGTTTGAGAAATCAATTTTATTTTGAGCATAATCGATATACAAATCCATCACTTTGCCCGATTGATCCACAACTGCTATTTTTGAACTGGAAATATCAAAATTCGAATCAAATCTAATAATATCTGTTGTAGGATTTGGAAATACTTCAATTGTACCATCCTGCAAATCTGCAGTAGCAGTTGTTCCAATTGTAAGTTTTTTCACAATTGTATCATTACAGCCATTATCAGAAGTGGCAATTAAAGTGATATTATAATCACCATTACTATTATATATATGAGATGGATTGGTATATTTTGAGCTTCCACCATCGCCAAATGCCCAAGAAAAGCTGTTTGCTCCAGTTGTTGTGTTTGTCAGATTGACTCCTTTAGCACCTACCAAACTTAGCTCAAAATCTGCAATTGGTGCATTTAATTTTTTCACATAAATAAAATCCGAATATTTTGAGCATTCGTTTTTGGATATTTCCAATCGGTAATTACCTGTCTTAGAAACGTTTAAGTTGTTTGAAATCTCACCTTGCAAGGGCACATCAGCATTATACCATTGATAATTCCAATCAGATTGGCTATTCATATTTGAAGTTATAGTTAACAATTCGCTAGGACAAAATGATGTTTTTACTGCACTAATTTGAACAACAGGATAATCTATCATCGATACCGAAAATTCATTTGACCATACAGTACAGTTCAGATCGTCATTACTTGTTGCTAGAATTTTATATGTTCCTTTTGCTGTAATATTATAATAACCTTCATCCATGTTTGCATAGAATTCATTATCTTTAAATAATGCTAAGCTAGCAGGTATATTTACTGTTGGCTTTAAGATATAATTACCTTTATTACAAATTGTAATTTGTGGATTGACATTGGTCGTTATTTTCAAATTACATTGACCATTAATGATGTTACTCCCAATAAACATTAAAAATGCTAAAATTAAGTTTTTCATACTATTTTGATTTGAATGTGTAATGAATTATATTATTATACAAAATTTAATATTGAATAAATTTGACAATTTATTTTGATTTTAATTATCAACTATATACTTGATAAAATAAAGCCTAAAGTCAAAATTTTATTTTGAAATTTTAATTTATAAATTAAAAATCAGAATAAATACTAAATCTAAACGAAAATGACGGGGATGTTTATTCAAATGAAATGTTAAAGATTTAATAAATTAATGTTATCAACACAAAAAATACATTTACCCTTATCAAATTTTAAGCAATCTTCTAACAAAGTTGAATAATAGTTGTTAATTTTGTTAGAAATAAATTATGATGGCAAAAACGATTCAAGAAGCTATAGTACAACAAAAGTTCATAAGTATTTATCAGAGAAGCTATTTAACACTAATGTTTGTATCCAATCAAGTATGTAATGCTCAACAGAATTATTTAAAACAATATGATATTACCCTAACACAGTTCAATGCATTAAGGATACTTAGGGGTCAGTTCCCTGCTCATTGTTCAATTAATTTATTAAAAGAAAGAATGCTTGACAAGATGAGTGACGTATCGAGGCTCGTACAAAGATTGAAAAAAGCAGGTTATGTGTTACATAAGAAAAGCAAGGAAGATAAAAGAAATGTACAAGTGAAAATTTCTAAAAAAGGGCTTGATTTATTGGAAACAATTGACAAAGATATCCATATCTTTGACGCTCCTTTCAATGAATTGGAAGAAGCAGAATTGAATCAACTCGTTGCATTATTAGAAAAATTAATTGTTTGACGACACAAGATAAAATACTCATAACAGGTGGATCTGGCTTTCTAGGTTCATACATTTTGAAATATTTAGTAGAAAACCATTATGAAAATATTTTTGCAATTCGTTCAAATAATACTAATTCTTTAATTTATACCCACTCAAGTATTCATTGGTTAGTCGGTGATATTTTGGATTTAGATTTTATAGATTCGGCAATAGAAGGCATGGATTACGTAATCCACTGTGCTGCCAAAATTTCTTATATTCCTTCTGATTCAGAATCATTAAATTTAGTAAATTGTGTTGGAACAGAATATATTGTAAATGCTTGTCTTTTTTATCGCATTAAAAAACTCATACATATCAGCTCAATTGCTGCTTTTGGATACAATGAAAACATAGAAATAATTGATGAGAAAAGTGAATGGGTTGAAAATAAAACCAACACTGCCTATGCCATCAGTAAGCAAAGGGCAGAAAGGGAAGTATGGCGAGCAATTGCAGAAGGTTTATCTGCTACAATTCTTTGCCCAAGTATAATGATTGGTTCTGGTAATTGGGAAAACGGATCTTGTAAAATATTCAAAACTATTGCAGATGGGTTAAAATATTTCCCAATAGGATCTACAGGATTTGTCGATGTTCGAGATGTTGTACGATTTATTATACTTTCACTTGAAAATAATTGGAATAGTGAAAAATTCATTTTGAACAATAGCAATCAAAGTTGGCAGAATTTCATTCAAACATTTTCCAATAAATTAGGTCTCAAACCACCAACAAAACCTCTAAATGCAACTTTAGGTAATATAGCTTGGAGGTTGGAATCCTTAAAAAGTTATTTCAATAACGAAAAACCAATAATAACAAAAGAAACCATTTATAATTCTTATATACTTTTGAAGTTTGACAATTCTAAAAGCAAATCTGCTCCATTTACATATACACCATTAGAAAAGTCAATTGATGAAATTGCTAAAAATTATCTTAAAGGGGAAATTGCACTTTTAGAATTTTAGAAAATGTTTTTCCACATCATGCTTTCCACTGGTCTTAGACTTCGTTCAGTATATTTTGCATTTTTTTTGGTATTATATCTATTATTTACATCACCGTCAATTTTGAAATAAATCAATTGCCCAATAGGCATTCCCGCATATACTCTCACAGGATGGACACAGGATATTTCAAGGGTCCAAGTGTTACAAAATCCAATATCGCCTTTTCCTGCAGTAGCATGAATGTCAATACCTAATCTTCCTACACTAGATTTACCTTCGAGAAACGGAACAGAATTATGTGTTTCTGTATATTCTTCTGTAACGCCAAGATATAAAGTGCCTGGCATTAGAACGAAACCCTCTTCACCAATGATTATTTCTTTGGTTTTATTATGTTTTTTAGCATCTAACACTGAATCCTCATATACGGCTAAGTATTTTCCTAAATGCACATCATAAGAATTTGAGCCCAAACAACTCAAATCAAATGGTTCGATAATGATCTGTTTTTTTTCAATGGCATCTAATATTGATTTATCTGTAAGTATCATCTAAGTTGATTTTGATTGCAATTTTAAGGATTAATCTCAAACTTAAATAAGATTTATAAAAATTTCACTTTTTTAAAAAAATTTAAATTTATTATTTTATGATTAATAACTTTTGAAATATCTATACTATTCAATTACAGTAATATGTGAAATATAAAAAATATAATGTTATAACAAACTTATAATACAAAAATTATTTTCAACATTAATTTATTTATTTGTGACATAATACTTGACAATTAAATTTATTCGCTTAACTTTGCATTACTTTTTAAGGATTATACAAAGCAAACATTATTTAACAAACGCAACGCAATTACCAAAATCACCCATAATCGATAATAGGCATTTAAGTAAAAGTAACTTAAATGCCTATTTTTTTATTTATTTTTTCTATATTGCAACTTAATTTTTCGATTATATGGAACAAATATTTTTCCAAACTCCTATTGGAATTGTTCAAATATCAGGTACAAAAAATAAAGGAATTTCATCGATTAAAAAGGTTGAAAACATAGGAATAAGTGATGAAAATTGTCAATATTTGGAAGATGCTAAGATTCAACTTTTAGAATACTTTGATGGAAAAAGAAAGTCTTTTGATCTTCAGTTAGATTATGGCGATGCATCGGCTTTTCAGAAATCAGTTTGGAATATTTTGTTATCAATTCCGTATGGAAAAACCACAAGTTATTCTGAAATTGCAAATAAAATAAATAATCCAAAATCTGTTAGAGCAGTTGGACTTGCAAATCGTCAGAATAGATTTGCAATAGTAGTCCCATGCCATAGGGTAATTGGCAAAGGAGGCGATCTTACTGGCTATTTTTATGGACTAGAAACAAAAAAACAATTATTAAGGCTTGAAAATCCTGAAAAATATGCAATACAAAGCAATTTAAGTTTTGAATAAATAATTGATTTGAATTCGATAAAAAAAATAAAAAAGTTAACTTTGCTTTCAAATTTTTGATATGATTTCGTACGAAAATAATCTCCAATTTGCAAAATATATGGATCAAATTGATCCATTAGGTTATCTTCAATCAGAATTTCATTTCCCCAAACATAATCAAGAAAATTGCATTTATCTATGTGGAAATTCACTTGGTCTTCAGCCAAAAGGTGTAAAAAATGCACTGCTCAATGAATTGCACCAATGGGAAATCTATGGTGTAGAAGGACACTTCGAAGGGAATTTGCCTTGGAAATCATATCATCACTTTCTAAAGCCACAGTCTGCTAAATTAGTTGGCGCATTGCCTAGTGAAGTAACTGTGATGAATGTGTTGTCAGTAAATCTTCACTTGATGATGGTCAGTTTTTATCAACCAACTTCATCAAGATATAAGATTATTATGGAGGCTGGTGCATTTCCTTCCGATCAATATGCTATGGAATCTCAAGTTCGATATCATGGATTCGATCCTAATGATGCAATAATTGAATTAAAACCGAGAGAAAATGAACATTGTTTGCGAAATGAAGATATCATTCAAGCAATTCAAGATCATGGGTCTTCAGTAGCATTGATTATGATGGGTGGAGTCAATTACTACACTGGGCAACTATTCGATATAGAGCAGATTACAAAAATCGGTCACGAAGTTGGTGCAAAGGTAGGGTTCGATTTGGCACATACTGCTGGCAATCTACCCTTAAAACTACATGATTGGAATGTGGATTTTGCAGTTTGGTGTAGTTACAAATATCTGAACTCAGGACCTGGCGGACCTGGAGGTGTATTTGTTCATGAAAGACATGGGAAAAATACCGATTTGAAAAGATTTGCTGGATGGTGGGGTTATCGCGAATTAGATCGATTTGAGATGAAAAAAGGCTTTGTTCCGATGGAAGGAGCAGATGGATGGCAACTTAGCAATGCACAAATATTTGGTTTTGCTGCTCATAAAGTAAGCTTAGATATGTTTGATTCGGTTGGTATGGATGCTTTGAGAGCTAAAAGTTTAAAACTAAGTGGTTATTTATATTTTTTATTGAAAAATATTGAAAACGAAAAAAAGATTTTCAGAATAATATCTCCTGAAGATGAAGCAAGTAGAGGTGCACAAATTTCACTACTTACAGATGAAAAAGGCAAAGAATTGTATAAATATCTTAATAAAAATGGCGTAATTTGTGATTGGAGAGAGCCAAATGTTATAAGAGTGGCACCTGTGCCGATGTATAATACTTATCAAGATGTTTGGAATTTTGCTAATTTAATTGACAAATATTAATATACTAAAATTATGGTAAATATAAAATTTGGTACGGATGGTTGGAGGGCAATTATCGCCGATGATTATACGGTGGATAATGTAAAAAGAGTGGCAGAAGCTACTGCTTTATGGCTAAAAAAAGGCAATAAATCAAAAGTAGTTATTGGTCATGATTGTCGCTTTGGCGGAAAATTATTTGCAGAAACTACAGCACAAGTTTTGGGAGCTCATGGAATTACCACCTACCTTGCAGAAGGTTTTGTTTCTACCCCAATGGTATCTTTGGGAGTTGTGCAGAATAATGCTGATCTTGGAGTGGTAATTACTGCAAGCCATAACCCACCATCATATAATGGTTATAAGTTGAAATCAAATTTGGGTGGACCATCTTTGCCAAGTCATGTTGCAGAGGTTGAAGCATTGATACCTGATGTTTGTACAACAAATCTTCCAAGTATTGAAGAATTAAGAAATAGTGGATTGGTTCAAAAA
>ENA-UOYA01002148-UOYA01002148.1-activated-sludge-metagenome-genome-assembly--contig:-NODE-2148-length-19596-cov-5.020009_pt1 | contig 19596 bp, 18 predicted proteins | sample MGYA00238163_ERZ764804 | MGnify/ENA primary metagenome ERZ764804 (study PRJEB28919, sample SAMN05720223) | activated sludge metagenome | isolation source: Anaerobic digester | place: Hong Kong... | reverse complement strand
CGTGTGCTCTTCCGATCTCACCCACTCGCCGCGCGCGACCCGGTCGGCGAGCAGGCTCGCCATCGCCGCGTCGAGCTGCGTGACCTGCAGCAGGTCGAGCGTCGCCTTCGGGTCGAGCCGCTCGAGCACGCGCATGAAGCGCACCGAGTTGGCCGAGTGGACCAGCACGTTCAGCCGGAGCGCGGGCAGGCGCCGGCCGAACGCGCGCAGCACCTCGAGGTTGCCGTGGTGCGCGACCAGCATCACGCCGCCGCGCCCGGCGGCCACGTCGGCGCCGAAGCGCGGGTCGACGATCGCCGGCGCGTCGCGGACGTCCAGGCGGCCGCCCCAGACCAGCGCCTTGTCGAGCACGGTCTCGGCGAAGCTCTGGAAGTGGCGGATCGCCGCGCGCCAGCGCGCCAGCGTGCCGGACGCGGGCGACAGCACGCCGACGCGGGTCAGGTACTCGATCGACGCATGCCGGGCGACCGGGCGCAGCGCGACGAACCAGACGACGGCCGGCGCCATCAGCACCCGGAAGCCCCAGCGTCCCAGCGTCCGGTGCACGAACCACAGCAGCCACAGGCCCGCGGACATGCCCGCCTCGCCGATCGTCGCCCAGTGGTCGGGCGCCGTCCCGGGGGACGGCCGGTCCCGCGTCGCGCTCACGCGGCCGAGGTCCGCCGGGCGGTGCGTCGCACGATCAGCCACGGCGCGCGCACCAGCATCCCGGCGAGCAGCCCCAGGTGCAGCCGGATCATCCGCAGGTTGTCGTCGAGCATCGCGAAGTGCGACACGCCGTCGACCGGATAGGTGACCGGCGTCGGCTCGTTCAGCACCGGCACGCCCGACCAGTGCAGCCGGACCACCGCGTCGGTGTCGAACTGCATCCGGCGGCCGAACGGCGCGCGGTCGTCGAGCGCCACGGCGGGGGCCAGCGGATAGAGCCGGAAGCCGCACATCGAGTCGCGGATGTCCAGCGACAGGGTCTCGACCCAGACGAGCACGTGGGTCAGCCAGCGGCCCCAGTAGCGGGCCGCCGGGATCGACGCGTCGAACTGCGGCGCGCCGCAGACGATCGCGTCGGGCGCGCGTCGCGAGACGTCGACGAACCGGGGGATGTCCGCCGGCCGGTGCTGCAGGTCGGCGTCGATCTGCACCGCGTGGGTGAACCCGTCGGCCAGCGCGCGGCGGAACCCGGCGAGCACGGCCGCGCCCTTGCCCTGGTTGCGCTCCAGGCGCAGGGCCCGGACCCACCCGGGATTCGCCGCGGCGAGCGCGGCGACCACGGCCGCGCAGGCCGGGCCGCTGCCGTCGTCGACGAGGTAGCAGGGCAGGCCGACCGGCCGCAGCGCGTCGATCAGCGCGGGCAGCGCCTGCTCGTGGTCGAAGACCGGCACGACGACGCACGCGCGATAGCCGCGCGGCGGGGCGGTGCGATCGTCATCGGACACGCTGCGACTCGACCAGCGCGGCGAGCGAGCGCAGCGTGGCGAAGTGCCTGCGGGCATCGGCGTCCTCGGGCTTCACCCCCACCCCGTAGCGCTTGTGCAGCGCGACCCCGATCTCGAGTGCATCGATCGAGTCGAGGCCCATCTCGCCGTTGAACAGCAGCTGCTCGGGGTCCAGGACGTCCAGCTCCAGAGGCTCGATCCCGGTGCACTCCACGATGATGTCGGCGATCTCTCTCTCAAGGGAGGTCAGCACGCGCGATTTCCTCACAAAACAACGCTTCCCACTGCCGACTCGCCTCTCGCGCCGCGGCGCCGCTCGACGCCGGCGACCCCGCGCGGGCCCCGGGCCGGGGTGCGTGGAACCGCACGACGAACGACGGACGACGGTCCGGCACCCGCCACCAAGGCGCTCCCTTGCTCAGCGTGGGCTCCGAGACCCGGATTGTAGCCGGATGGACCGGGCACCCCGAACGGACGGCGATGTGGGCCGCGCCCCGCTGCAGGGGGCCGAGCGGGCGGCCGGCCGGCGTGCGCGTGCCCTCGGGGAACACGACCAGCGTGTGTCCGGCGCGCAGCAGCCCGACGCACTGCGCGACCATCGCGCGCGGGTTCGCGTTGACCGGGTAGCCCAGCGCGCGGACCGCGCGGCCGATGAAGGGGTTGTCAGCGAGCGCTTGCTTCGCGATGCACAGCGCGTCGGGCACGACCGCGAGCAGGATGACCGCGTCGATCAGCGACGGGTGGTTGGCGACGATCATCGCGCCGGGCACGTCGGGGACCGTGCCCTCGGTGCGCCAGTCCAGCACCCGCAGCGCGCGCATCAGGCCGAGGTTGATCCGCATCGCGGTCCGCAGCGCCCGCCGCAGCGCCCGCCCGCGCGCGGCCGGATCGCGGTGCCTCAGCCGCATCGCGGGCGTGACGACGAAGCCGAAGACCAGGCCGGAGACGCCGAACGCGGCGAAGCACAGCAGGGTCGCGACCTGGCGCCACCGGTAGGCGTCCCCCCGGCCGGAGGCGACGCGCGGGTCGCCCGAGCCGGGCCGCGTCGCAGCGGCGCGCTCCGAGGGCGGCGGCATCCGGTCCACCGGTCGCGGGCCCGTCAGCGCGGCGCGTCGGCGGCCGGCCCGCCCTCGCGCGGCGCGCCGGCCGCCGCGCCGTCCTCGCGCAGCGCGACGCTCGCCCGGCCGCTGGCGAGCTCGCGGCCGTCCGCGGCGGTGGCCGTGAACGCGTAGCTGACCTGGCCGCCCATCGACAGGACCTCGCGGGCCTCGATCCGCAGCACGCCCGCCGGCGCGTCGGGGCCCGGCCCGCCGAGCCGCATGTCGTGCACCGCGATCAGGTAGCCGACGCCGGCCGGGCCGGCCTCGCCCGATCGCAGCCGCCCGTGGATCGCCATCGCCTGCGCCGCGTACTCGACCAGCGCGGCGCGCTCGATCCGGCCGTCGACCCGCAGCGGGTGGTCCGGCGCGTCGAGCGGCGAGCCCTCGCAGACGATCCCGCCGGCGTCGACCGAGACCACCCGGGTGATCAGGCGGCTGCGTCCGGCGTGCGGCAGCAGGCCGTCGAGCGTGGCGGGCACCCCGCCGGCGTCCGGCGCGCTCACCGCGGCTCCAGCGCGACGCGCAGCCAGCCGGGTCCACCCAGCGGCAGCGGGACGGTCGCGGCCCGGCGGCGGGCCAGCGCCTGCAGCAGCGGCAGCAGCGCCGCGGTCGGGTTGTCGCGCAGCGAAGCGTGCAGCGCGGCCGGCAGCGGGTCGGGCGCGGGCCCCGGCGCGGTCGCGGTCGACACCCGGAGCCGGGCCCGGACCGGCGAGGCCGCCGGCGCTTCGGGGGTCAGCACCAGCGCGACGGCGAGCGCGCCCCGCACCGCGCGCACCTCCGACAGCGGGAACGGGTAGGCGAGGTCGTAGCTCGCGAACAGGACCGGGCCGGCGTCGGTCGCGAGCTGCACCATCGCCTCCAGCAGGCCCGAGCCGGCGCTCGCGTCGCCGCCGGCGACGCTGGTCGACGCACGGGCGTTGCGCGCGGCGATGCCGAAGTACCCGGCGGCCGCGTTGTGGACCGAGTTGTGGAACTGCGTCGGCGACAGCGCGTGGTCGCCCGCGGCCATCGACGCGCACATCGTGTCGATGATCTCCGGGCTGCCCGCGCTGCTCGCGAAGACGGCGGGCAGCGCGTCGACGGCCAGGCCGCTCGCGGCGGCCGCCTCGGCGGCGACGGCGAGCGCGAGCCGCGTGCCGGGCGTCGCGCGGCGCCGGTCCGCCGCCGCCATCAGCAGCGCCTGCGGCAGTCCGGCGTCGTCGAACGCGCGGGTCCCGGGCTCGGCCAGCGCGGGCGCGCCCGCGGCCCAGCCGGGCAGCCCGGGCCCCCACAGCCCGACGCCGGCGATCCAGGCGGTCGGCGTCGCGCTCACCGGGCGGCCGCCGCGAACGCGAGGCTGCAGTTGCTGCCCCCGAAGCCGAAGGAGTTCGACATCGCGACCGGCACGGGCCGCTCGACGGCGTCCGCCAGGACCGCGCCCGCGCACGCGGGATCCGGGTCGCGCAGGTTCAGCGTGCCCGGCGCGAAGCCGTGCTCGATCGCGAGCATGCCGATCACCGCCTCGACCGCGCCCGCCGCGCCGAGCAGGTGGCCGGTCCAGCCCTTGGTCGAGCTCGCGAACGCGCGATCGCCGAAGACGGCGCGCACCGCCCGGCCTTCGGCCGCGTCGTTGCTCGGCGTCGCGGTGCCGTGCAGGTTCAGGTAGGCGACGTCGCCGGCGACGAGCCCGGCGCGCGCGAGCGCGTCGCGCATCGCGCGCTCGGCGCCCGCGCCGTCCGGATGCGGGGCCGACATGTGGTGCGCGTCGCTCGACTCGCCGTAGCCGACGAGACGCACGAGCGTCCGGGCGGCGGTGTCCGGCCCGCCGCGCTCGAGCAGCGCGAGGCCGGCGCCCTCGCCGATCGAGATCCCGCTGCGCGACGCGTCGAACGGCCGGCACGGCGAGTCGGACAGCAGCTGCAGCGCGTCGAAGCCGTGCAGGGTCGTGCCGCACAGGCTGTCGCAGCCGCCGACGACGACCGCGTCGACCAGGCCGACGCGCAGCATGCGCTCGCCGGCGGCGAAGGCCTTCGCGCCGGACGAGCAGGCGGTCGACACGCACCAGGCCGGTCCCTCCAGGCCGAGTCGCGCCGAGACGTAGCGCGCGGTGCTCGCCGCGTTGAGCGTCTCCATGTAGCGGAAGTCGGCCGGCAGTCGTGCCTCGCCGTCGCGCCGCGCGTACGCGTGCTCGCCCTGCAGCAGGCCCGCGGTGCTGGTCCCCATCACGACCGCGACGCGCGCCGCGCCGTGGCGGGCACGGGCCCGCGCGACGGCGTCGGCGAACCCGTCCTGGGCCAGCGCGAGCTCGAGGATCCGGTTGTTGCGGCACTCGAACGCGGCCAGCGCGTCCGGCACCGGCCACGCGTCCAGCCCGTCGATCTCCCCGATCCAGGTGGGCAGCACGTGCCGGGTGCCCGGATACGCGTCGAACGCGCAGGGCCGCAGGCCGCCGCGTCCGGTACGCAGCGCGGCGAGCAGCGGCCCGGTGCCGGGACCGACCGCGGTCGTCGCGGTGCGGGCCGTGACGGCGATCGGTTCGATCCGGGACGGGGGCTGGGTCATGCGGAACGGGTGCGGGAGCCGGGCGATCCTGTCGGAGCCTGTCGCGCCGCGGCGAGGCCGGGGTCCGGACGACCCGTGGCGGTGGCGGCGAACACGCCGCTCGCCAGCACGCCGACCGCCACCCCGACGGCCACCGTCGAGCCGATCATCGCGAGCACCGGCGCGCTCGAACGCGCCAGCACGACGAAGGCCAGGAAGGTCGAGGCCCCGCACAGCAGCACCGACAGCAGGATCGCGGCGCGGTCGGCCGCCGCCTGCGGGAGGGGCGTGCAGAACATCGCGTAGTTCGACACGACCCCGACGACGAGCAGCAGCGCGAGCAGGTGGAACAGGGTCAGGTGATTGTACAGGAGCGTCATCGCGGCGGCGGTCAGCGCGACGGTGCACGCGAGCACCGTCGCGATCGTCGCCACCGCGCGGCGCTCGCGCACCCGCAGCGCGAGCAGCGCGACGATCGCCGCCCAGCCGGCGAGCGCGACGTGCAGCGCGCGCGTGCGGTACTCGGCGACCAGGTGCTCGACGTCGGCCTTCAGGTCGAGGACCGCGACCTGCGCGGCGCGCTCGCCCGCGAGGCCGGCCAGCCGCGCGGCGGCGACGGCCGCGAACCGGTCGGGGTCGGCGACGCCCGCGACGGTGATCGCGACGATCGCGCCCGAGTCGGGGGCGTCGACCAGCTGCGCGGCGATCCGGCGACCGATCCCGGTCCCGTCGTAGTGGGCGGCGGTGATGGGCGGCGCGGTCCGGGCCCGGTCGACCGCCTCGACGAACGGTTCGAAGGCCTCGGCGCGCAGGTTGCCGCCCGCGAGCGCGCGGGCGAGCGTCTCGCGCAGCACCGGCGCGGCCGGCAGCGCGGCCTGGCGGCGTCGCTGCGTCGCCACGCTCGGCAGCACGGTCGCGGGCGACCGGTAGCCGGCGATCGCGTGCGCGTCGACGAGCGCGCGCAGCCCGGGCTCGATGCGTTCGGCGAGGGCCAGCGCCTCCTCCCGGGACGCGCCGCGCGTCGCGATCACGAAGCGCACCTCCGGCAGGCCGAGCGCGGCGCGCAGGCGCCCGTCGCGCTCGGTGACGGCGGCGGGCAAGGGGGTGATCGCGGCCAGGTCGTCGTTCCAGGTCGACGCGGGCCGCAGCGCGAGGTAGGCGGCGGCGGCCGCCGCCGCGATCACGATCGCCGCGCGCGACGCCCGCCCCCCGCCCGACCAGGCGGACAGGCGTCGGCCGAGCGCCTCGGGCAGCGGTGCCGCGCGCGCGGGCATCAGGTCGGGCAGCAGCCAGCGCGCGCACAGCCCGGCCGCGACGATGCCCGCGATCGAGAACACACCCAGCTGCGCGAGCCCCGCGAAACCCGACAGGAGCATCGCCGCGTAGCCGGCGCAGGACGTCGCGATCGCCAGCGCGATGCCGCGCCACACGCCCGGCGACGCCGACCCGTCGTCGCGCCGCTGGACCCACGCGTAGATCGCGTAGTCGACCGCCTCGCCGATCAGCGTCGCCCCGAACCCGAGCGTCACGCCGTGCAGGGTGCCCCAGACCGCGCCCACGCAGGCGAAGCCGACCAGCGCGCCGGTGGCGACCGGCAGCGCGGCGAGGCCGAGCACCCGCACGCTGCGCAGCGCCAGCGCCAGCAGCACCGCGATCAGCGCCAGCGCGAGCGCCGACAGGCGCGTCGCGTCGCGCTCGATCGCATCGCGGGCGATCGCGCCGAACACGCCGGGCCCGGTCAGGTGCAGTCGAGGCCGGGCGTGCGCGTCGGGCCAGGCCGCGAGCGCCCGCTCGGCGTGGGCACGGAGCCGGTCGATCGCGCGCTGCTGGGCGTCGACGTCGAAGCCCGGGGCGACCGTCTCGGCGACCAGCAGCGCGGCGCGCCCGTCGGGGGTGAACCACGCGCCGTGGCGCGACGCGGGCGTCGCGTCGCCGCCGAGCGCGGCGAGCACGCCGAGCGTGGCCAGCGTGGGATCCTCGGCGGCGATCGAGCGCACCAGCGGACCGGCCGCGCCCCGCAGCTCGACGCGCAGCCGCTCGAACGCGGCCGACAGGCCCTCGGGGGTGAACGCGGCGGCGTCCGCGCCGGGGTCGAGCAGGTATCGCGCCGCCGACAGCGCGGCGAGGTCGCGCTCGAACGACCGAGGCGAGCCGTCGCCGACCCAGGCGAAGTCCGGATCGTCGCGCAGCGCGGCGGCGAGCCGCGTCGCGGCGGCCGCGAGCGCCCGCTCGAGCGAGGCGTCCGCGGCGGCGGCTTCGGCGGCCCCGGCCTCGGCGGTGCGCGTCGCCGGGTCGGTCGCCGCGCCCGAGGCCGCGGGCAGCTCGAGCGCGACCAGCACGACCCGGGACGCCACGCCGTCGCGCAGCTGCTCGGCGAGCACCCGCTGGGTCGGCGTCGACGGTCCCGGCAGGAACGCGGTGATGTCGGTGAGGACCGGCGTGCGGCTCACCTGGAACAGCGCCGCGGCCACGCACGCGAGCCACAGGATCCACCGCGGCGCCGTCCGGCGCAGGGCGCCGGTCGTCATCGGCGGGGCGCCTCGTCGATCAGCCACAGTTCGCTGCGGTCGCCGCTGCGCTCGTGCACGGTGATGCGCTCGAGCCGGTCACCGGTGCCGCCGAGCTCGAGCCGCGCCAGGAACCGGGCCGCGCCGGGGTCGCGCGGCACGGCGAGCACGCGCCAGCGCCCGCCGCCGTCGTCCTCGAGCCGGACCTCGAAGGCCGCCTCCAGGGTGCCCAGGTCGCCCGAGGCCGCGGCGCGCAGCCCCCTCGCGAGCGCCGCGAGCGAGGGGTGCGCGTCCAGCGCGAGCGAGGTCGGCGCCGATCCGCCGCGCCGGACCGTCGCGGTGCGCTCGTCCAGCCGCAGCACCTCCGCGGTGGGCGTCTCGGTGCGCTTCTCGAAAGTCGCGGGCGGCTCGAACCGCAGCACGCCGCGCGACTCCTCGGGCGCGACGAAGAGCGCCGAGTGCCGACGCTCGACGAACCGGCGAGGCCGCGTCGACGCCCGTCCGAGTCGGGTGAACAGCTCGGCGAGCCGCGGCTCGGCACCGGCGGCGGCCCCCGTCGCGGGCGCGGTCTGCGCGCGTGCGCCGCGCGCGGGATGTCCCGCGAGCAGCGCGGCCGCGACCGGCAGCAGGGGCGCCGCGAGGGCCGCGCGTCGCCCGGCGCGCATCGTCAGGCGCGGGCCAGCGCGAGCACGCCGGTGGCGGCCGTCAGGCCGTCGACGCGCACCGTGAACGACACGGTGCCGGGGTCGACGCGTCGCAGCTCGAGCGTCATCGCCTCGCCCGGCCGGACCGGCCGCCGGAACTTCGCGCGCACGACCCGGTCGACCGTGCCGACGAGCCCGAGCGACGGCAGCGCGTGGCGCGCACGGCGCTGCGCGAGCGACAGGATCCATGCGCCCGGGACGATCGGGTCCCCGGGGAAGTGGCCGGCGAGCATCGCGTCGTCGGGCGCCACGACGTGGGTCGAGCGGACCGCGTCGCGGGTCGCGCGCGCGGCGAGCGTCGTCGCGGCCCACTCGCCGAACTCGCGCGCGGGCAGCTTGCCGACCGCGTTGCGCGGCAGCGCGTCGACCAGGACCAGCGGCCGGGGCATGAAGACCGGGTCGATCCGGCCGCGCAGCGACGCGAGCAGCGCGTCGCGGTCGAGGCCGGGCGCCACGGCGAACGCGACCAGGCGGCGCTCGGGCCCGCGGTCCGACGGATCGCGGCCCGGCGGCTGCCAGAACGCCGCGTCGCGCACGCCGGCGATCTCGAGCAGCGACGCGGTCAGCCCGGCGATCGACGCGCGCTTGCCGCCGACGTCCACCTGGTCGCCGCTGCGTCCGAGCAGCCGGAAGCCGCCGTCGGGGCGCAGCTCGAGCGCGTCGGCCAGCGGCGCCGGCCGCGCGACCGGCTCGCCCTGCGCCCAGCAGGCCCCGTCGTCGCGCGCGCCGATCGTCACGCCCGCCAGCGGCGTCCAGACGTCGGTCGCGGCGCTGCGGCGCGACGCGACCTGGCCGGTCTCGGTGCAGCCGTAGATCTCGACCAGCGGCGCGCCCCAGCGCGCCTCGACCTCGCGCGCGAGCGAGGCCGCGAGCGGGGCGGTCGCGCTCACCACGCGCAGCAGCGGCGGCAGGTGCACGTCGGTCCCGAGCATCGCCCTCAGGTGGACCGGCGTGGTGACCAGCACGCGTTCGGCGTCGACCCGCCGCAGCGCGGCCGCGATGTCCTCGGGCTGCAGCGGGCGCGACGCGTCGAACGCGAAGCCGCCGCGCAGCGCGAGCACGACCGAGGTCTCCAGCCCGTACATGTGGTGCGGCGGCACGGTGGCGACCAGCGCGACCCCGCCCGGGCGGCCGCGCAGGCCGAGGGCGTCGGCCTCCGCGGCCGCGCTGGCCGACATCGAGCGCCAGGTCTTCGGGTACGGCTGCGGCGTGCCGGTCGTGCCCGACGTGAACGCGACCGCGACGACCGCGTCCGGATCGACGTCCGGCGCGGGCCATCGGGACGCCGCCCCCGGCCGTCCGGGGACGACGACGCACGGGCCGCGGACACCGGTCGCGCCGCCGGTCGCATCGACGTTCGCCTCCCCGTTCGCCTCCGCGTTCGCGTCGCCGGACGCGCCGTCGTCGGTCACGGTCACGACCCCGTCGTGCGCCGGCCACGCCGCGCGGGTGCGCCGCAGGACCTCCGGCGCGCCCGACGGCGGCAGCAGGCAGGGACGGCCGAGCACGGCCGCCGCGCACACGGTCACGGCGAACGCGTAGCGCTGCGCGCACAGGTTCAGCAGCGCGCCGCGCCCCGGCGGCAGCCGGTCCGCGAGCGCGACGACGTCGGCCACGAAGCGTCCGGCCGACACCGGCCGTCCCTCGACCCAGGCGACGGTCGCGTCCGGTCCCGCGTGACCGAGCAGCGCGACGCTCATCGCGGCGCGTCCCCGCCGGCGCGGTCCGTTCGAGCCGGCCGTGCGAGCGCACCGAAGCGCAGTGCCGCGTGCATCGTCTGCGCGGGCGTGCTGCGGGGCAGCTCCGGGAAGAACGCCCGCCGGAACACCCACTCCCCGACGAACAGCCCGAGGATCAGCGGCCAGCTGAGCAGGTTCACGACCAGCGACCACGTGGCGAAGCTCGCGAGCGCGGCGAGCAGCGCCGACCCGAGCGCCAGCGCGGCGAACCACGCCGCCCACGCGAGCGTGAGGCCGCGCGTGTACCGCTCGAGGGCCGGCGTCGTCCGCGGTCCGTGCACGCCGCGCGCGATCGCGGTCACCAGCGGCTCGGCGCCGGGCCGCAGCGTCGCGCCGAACCCGAGCGCGAGCGCGCCGAAGCCGAGGACGGACGGCAGCGCGAACGCGCCCGTGCCCCGACCGATCGCGGCGAGCGCCACCAGCGCGCCGAGCGCGACGCAGGCCCACAGCGACAGCGCGGTGCGCGCGAGCAGCGCCACGCACGCCGCGTCGAGCGCCATCAGCGCGAGCAGCGACACGCGGGGGTCGACGCGGTCCGCGAGCAGCAGCGGGACCGCGTACAGCGCGACGCACATCAGGGCGACGACGGTCGCCGCGAGCGGCCACCGCGCCGCGCGCTCAGCCGCTGCCATCGGTGGCCCGGATCGGCGCGGCGGCGATGTTGACGCGACGGCGCCGGACCGCGCGCCACGCGCGCAGCGGGCTGGCCGCGACGCTCGCGTAGTAGATCGCGCGGAACAGCATCACCCGGGCCGCGACGCCGCCGCGGCCGTACACGTCGCCGGCCAGCAGCGACACGACGCCGCGCTTGACGCCGAGCACGTCGCGCGGCGCCATGATCAGGTCGCGCATGACCGGGTTCGTCATCCGGAAGATCATCCAGGAGAACCGGCGCAGGCCCCGCCGGACCGTGCGCTCGAAGTCCGCCCGCAGCCGGGGTGCCCGCGACGGATCGCGCAGGATCGCGTCGATCATGTCCGCGGCGAAGCTCGCGCTGCGCATCCCCAGGTAGACCCCGCTCGAGAAGACCGGGTCGATGAAGGCGTACGCGTCGCCGACGAGGGTCACGCGCGGCGCGGTCATCGTCGCACCGAGGTACGAGTAGTTCCCGGTCGCCGTCACCGGACCCTGCAGGGTCGCGTCGCGCATCCGGTGCGCGAGCGGCGGGCACAGCGCGATCGTGTCGAGCAGGAACCGGGAGGGGTCGGTCCGCCGGGACTTCAGGTAGTGCGGCCAGCACACGGCGCCGACGCTCGTCGTCCCGTCCTTCAGCGGGATCAGCCAGAACCAGCCGTGCGCGAACCAGTAGATGCTGATCACCCCCTCGCGCGGGCCCGCGTAGCGTTCGACGCCGTCGAAGTGTCCGTACAGCGCGGCGCTCGCGTGCTTCGGGTGCTTGCGCTTCGTCCCCATGCGACCGGCCATCACGGTGTCGCGCCCCGACGCGTCGACCAGCTCGCGCGCGACCAGCTCGAGCGCGGGCCGCCCGTCGTCGGGCACCGCACGCAGCCGCACCGCGTCGTCCGAGACCGCGACCTCGGTGACGCGGCAGCCCTCGTGCACCGTGGCGCCCGCCTCGCGGGCGTTGTCGAGCAGCACCTTGTCGAATTCGCTGCGGCGCACCTCGTACGCGTACGGATACCGCGGGTCGCAGGCCTCGGAGAACGAGAAGGTCTGTCCGTGGGGATGGTCGGGCGAGTGGAACTCGACCTCGGGCTTGACCAGGCCGATCGCGGCGACCTCGGCGGACACGCCGAGCTCGTCGAACAGGCCGAGGTTCAGCGGCAGCAGCGACTCGCCGATGTGGAAACGCGGGTGGCGGTCCTTCTCGAGCAGGACGACGCTGCGGCCCCGCTTCGCGAGCAGCGCGGCCGCGGTCGAGCCCGCCGGGCCGCCGCCGATCACCGCCACGTCGTACTGCCCGACCATCCGTGCGCCCGCCGCCCCTGCGTCGTGCCCGAGGCTCAGGAGGTCCCCGGGACGCGCCGATTCTAGCCGCTCCGGCGGGCGGACCCGGGCGCGCTCAGCGCATCAGGCCCTGCTTCTCCAGCCAGGCCTGCACCGCGGCCGCGACCTGGTCGGAATTGCGGTCCATCATCAGCATGTGCGAGTTGCCGCGCATGCCGGCCTCGGGCAGCCGCAGCACGTCGCCGGTGCCGCCGGCGGCGACCAGGCCCTTGCGGAAGCGTTCCTGACGATCGACGATGCCGCCCCAGAACGGGTACCTCGCGAGGTGGTCGCCCCAGACCCACAGCATCGGGATGCCCTTGATGCGCGCGAAGTCGGCGGTGGCCGGATCGGGCGAGCCCGAGGTCTCGACCGCGACGATCGCCTTGACCTTGTCCGGTGCCTTCAGCGCGGCCGCGAACGCGAAGTTGCCGCCCTGGCTGTGGACGACGATCACGCAGGGGCAGGCCTTCTGCACGTAGGCGTCGTAGGCGGCCTGGATCGCCGGATCGGTCGTGCCCCAGCGCGGCACCGCCTGCTTGATGAACTGGTCGAAGGCCTGGATCGGGAACTGCGTGCCGGGCAGCGCCTTGCGGGCCGACGGGTCGGTGACGTACGAGCCGGTCTCGCCGATGCGGAACAGCTCCCAGCCCTCCTTCTTCGTGCGGAAGAACGGCTCGCCCTTGAAGATCTCGGGGTAGCGCGCCCACGACGCCCGGCCGCGCTCGACCGCGTCGCTGACGTAGACGTCGTGGCCGCGGCCCAGGAAGAACGACTCCCAGCCGGGACGGCCGTCCGGCGTGGTCTCCCAGGTGACGCCCGTCAGGCCGCCCCCGTGCCACATCAGCATCGGGTACCTCGCGCGCGGCGAGGCGAGGCGCGTGTAGCGCACGTACATCTGCTCGACCTCGAAGTCGCCGTTCGGGTCGATCTTCAGCGGTGGCGCGCCCGGGGTGAACGACAGTTCGCGGATCGGCAGGCCGGACAGCGTCACCGCGCGTCCTCCGACGTGGTAGCTGCCGACCTCGCGGACGGCGAGGTCGGTGCCGATCGTCGCGCATCCGGCCAGCGCGCCGGCCAACGTGAGCGCGGCGAGCGCGCGCGGGAGGCGTGGGGTCATCGGGTGTCTCCGTCCCTGGGGAGCATGGGGCCGACCAGTCTACGGTCAAGCTCGACGCAGGACCGGTCGGGCGTGCCGGAAACCCCGCCGTCGGCTCGCGCCGCACGCGCCGCGCTCAGCGCGCGAGGTAGCCCGAATCCACCGCCAGCACGTGACCGGTGATCGACGCGGCCGCGTCGCTCGCGAGGAACAGCACCGCCTGCGCGACGTCGTCGGGCGTCGGCAGCCGGCCCATCGGCGTGTGGGCGATCACCTGCGCGAGCTTCGCGGGATCCGAGAAGATCGCCTCGGTGAGCGGCGTGTCGACGTAGTTCGGTGCGACCGCGTTGACCCTCAGCCCCCGCCCGGCCCACTCGATCGCGAGCGCGCGCGTCAGGTTCACGACCGCGCCCTTGCTCGCCTGGTAGGCCGCGTTCGGGAAGATGCCGCCCGACAGCCCCATCACCGACGCGAGGTGGACGATCGCGCCGCCCGGCCGCATCCGGCGCGCGGCGAGCCGGTCGCAGAAGAACAGCCCGTTCAGGTTCACGTCGACGACCTTCGAGAAGTCCGCGGCCGGCACGTCGAGCGCGGGGCCGCGGATGCCGATGCCGGCGTTCGCGACCAGCACGTCGGGCACGCCGAGCGCGGCGACCACCCGGTCGAGCGTGCGATCGACCGCGTCGTGGTCGGTGACGTCGACGGCGATCGACAGCGCGGGGGCGTCCCCCCCTGCCTCGGCCTCGGCGCGCGCGAGCGCGTCGGCGTCGCGGTCGAGCGCCGCGACGCGCGCGCCGGCCCGCGCGAACGCGCGGACGATCCCGGCGCCGAGGCCGCGCGCGGCGCCGGTGACGACGACGACGCGGCCGTCGAAGTGCCAGGTGGGTCGGGTGTCCATGCGGGGCGGGGTCTCCTTCGGGGTCCGGCGCGCGCGGCCGGGGTCGTTCGGCGGTGGCTCAGTCGGCGCGTCTCGACAGCCGGATCGGCAGCCGGTCCGGACCCATCGTCAGCGCGAAGACCTCGCGGATCGACGCCGGGTCGTCGTCGAACGCGAGGTCGAAGTTGCGCAGCACCATCGAGGCCGCCATCCGGATCTCGGCGATCGCGAGGTAGCGGCCGGGACACAGCCGCGGGCCGGCGCCGAACGGGAAGACCTTGCGCGACGGCGCGTCGAGCGCGTCCTGCGCCGCGTGCCCGGTGGCGGGGCCGCGCAGCCAGCGGTCCGGGTCGAAGCGGGCGGCGTCGGGGAAGTGCGCGTCGTCGAGCGCGGCGCAGCGCAGCACGCCGAACACGCGGGTGCCCTTCGGCACCGCGACGTCGCCGATCCTGCGGTCGCGCAGCACCTCGAAGCCGGCGAGCGGCGCGACCGGCTTGAGCCGCATCGACTCCAGCGCCGCCGCCTCGACGTACTCGAGCCGCTCGAGCCGGTCGAAGGCGTCGGGCAGCGGGTGCGGTCCGACGACCGCGTCGACCTCGCGGCGCGCGCGGGCGGCGGCGTCGGGGTTCGTCGCGAGCAGGTGCAGCAGCCACGCGAGCGTGTTCGCCGCGGTGTCCTCGCCGGCGAACACCAGCGTGATCGCGTTGCCGATCACGTCCGCGTCGGTGAACCCGGAATCCGGCTCGTCGCGGGCCGCGACCAGCGCCTCCATCAGGTTGGAGGGCCGCTGGCGCAGCGACGGATCGGCGTCGAGCCGCAGCCGGGTCTGCGCGACGAAGCCGGCGACCCGCTCGCCGATCCGCGCCATCGTCCGCTCGGCCTCGCGGTCGGCGGGCAGCCGGAACCACTTCCAGTAGCGGACCGGCATCGCGAGGCGGCGGCCGATCGTGCGGAACATCGCCTCGACGTCGCGCTGCAGCGGGTCGTCGTCGTGATCGAGCGCGTCGATGTCCTGGCCCATCGACAGCGCGAGGGTCAGGTCCATCGCCCAGGCCTTCAGGTCGCGCGCGACGGGCACCGGCCGGCCCGCGTCGACCGCGCGTTGCCAGCGCCGCATCAGGCGCTCGGTCATCCGGGCCATCGTCGGGAAGAAGTGCCGCACCGCCTCGGGCGTCATCGCGCGCATCACCAGCCGGCGCTGGCGACGCCAGCGGTCGCCCTCCGCGCTGAACAGGCCGCCGACGCCGGCCTCGTCGATCGCGGTGCGGACCGCCCGGCTGCGCGCCAGGCCGTCGGGTCGGTCGCGCATCAGCTCGGCGATCAGCCGCGGGTCGGCCACGACCAGCACCGGCTCGCGGCCGAGCCGGAAGCGGTACAGCGGGCCGTGCTCGCGCGCCCAGCCCTCGAGCGTGCGATGCAGCGTGGTCGGCCGGATCCGGCCGGCGTTGCCGATCAGCGGCAGCGCGGACGGGCCGGGCAGGTCGTCGAGCCGGCGGGTCGCCCGGGCGGCGGACGCTTCGGCGGTGGCGGGCAGGTCGTTCACGCGGCGCTCCCGGGAGGACGATCGCCATCATCGCCCCGCGAAGGCGCGCGCGCCATGCCCGGCGAGGGCGGACCCGGGACGGCGCGCGTCGCGGCGCGCCGTCGGCACGGGTCGCCGCGTCGCGGACGGGCCCGGCGCCGCGCGGCGTCGGCCGCACTCACCGGTGCGTGTCCAGCCACTGCCTCAGCCGCTCGAGCCCGGGCAGCATCGCCTCGAACGAGGCGGTGCCGAGCGCGCCGCGCAGCCGCGCGAGTTCGGGCTCGAGCGCCGCGATCGCGGCCCCGTGCGTCGCGACGCCCGCGGCGGTGATCGACACCCGCTTGCCGCGCGCGTCGTCGGGGTCGGCGCGCACGTCGACGAGGCCGTGCTCGGCGAGCTTCCTCACCAGCTTGCCCATCGCCGGCTTGCTGACCTGGAACGCGCGGGCCAGCGCGACCAGGCTCGGGGTGCCGCCGAGCCGCACGAAGTGGTTCAGCACGCTGAACTGCGCGACGCTGAGCCCGGGCGGCAGCACGCGTTCGAAGCGGTTGCGGGCGAGCTGCTCGACGATGCCGATCTCGTTGAGGACGCGGAACTCGACCGGCACGGGGGCGGGGCGGGGGGCACGGGGCACCGCGCGATTGTAGGTCGCGGCGCGCCCGTCGCCGAGTCCGCGCGTCACGCGCGAACGAACGCCTCGAGCGGCCGGCGCGGGCTCCGGGTGGCGGCGCCGGTCGGATGCCCGACGCGCACCAGCATCTGCACCTTCTCGCCGTCGCGCTGCCCGACCCGCGCCTCGAACTCGCGCTGCAGCGCCCGCATCTCGGGGTACTCCTGCAGCACCTGGCTCGGCGGCTGCGTGACGAGCCCGAGCGACGCGGCCGCGAGCTGCAGCCGCACGAACGCGCGGCCCGCCTCGAGCTGCGGCACGCGGCCGCGCGCGCCGGTCGTCAGCCAGATCCACGTGCCGGTGGTCGGCACCCAGTCGCGCACCCGCTTCAGGCCGCTCGCGAAGTACGCCGAGGTCGGGTCCATCGCCTTGCCCGGCGTCGCCTGCCCGGCGAGGCGCAGCACCTCCATCAGCGTGCCGCCGAGCGAGATGCCGTCGCGGTGACGGGCGATCTCGGTCGCGCCGACGCGGGTCAGGTCGACGCTCTCCTTCCAGGTGCGCGGGGTGCGCTGCTCGATGTCCCACGCGCGGACCATCACGTCGGCGAGCGCCGCGACCTGCGCCGGATCCTGCGTACCGGTCGCGACGACGCCGGGGCGGGTCGCCGCGGCGACCAGCGCGGCGAGCGCGTCGGCGGTCACCGGCGTCGGCGCGAACGGCGCCTTCCAGGTCGTGCGCGCGCCGACCCGCGCGAACAGCGGGTCGGGCGCGACGCCGCCCGGCGCGAGCCGGACGCGCGCCACCGGCCGCGCGTCGAGCGCGTCCGCGCCGGGCTCGCCGGCGGGGAACGGCTCGACCGTCGCGCGCAGGCCTTCGGCCGCGGCGGCCAGGGTGAGCAGCTCGAGGAACGCGCCGTGGCCGATCGTCAGCTGGCGCTGCGGCGGGTCGGTCATCGGCAGCGTGCGGGTCGGGTCCTGGCGCAGCACGATGCTGCCGTCGGGCGGCAGCTCGACCAGCCAGGGCTGCAGGTTGTGCGGATTCGGCGCGAGGATCGCCCACGACACCAGGCGACGGCGCGGATCGGGGTCGCGACCGGCGATGCGCCACGGTTCCGTGGCGGCGTCGGGCACCGCCGCGCAGCCCGCCAGCCCGGGCACGGCGGCGGCGATCACGGCGGTCGAGCCGAGCATGCGGACGAATCCGCGGCGGGCGGGGGCGGACAGGACGGCATCGGTGCGGGGAACGTCCACGGCGGGCTCCTGGCGGTCGATTGGTGAACCGGTTAACGATAGCCCACTATCGGTTAACCGGTTAACCTTAGTCAAGCGCCGACGTGATGGAACGTTCCGTCCTGATCGGATGATCCGATCGGCTCGACCGATCATTCCCGTTGGCGCGCCGGCGTCGTCGCTGCGAGGATCCGTGCATCGACAGTCCGACGACGGGAGCTCCCGATGAAGATCGCCACCTACGGCACGATGCACCTCGGCGTCGCGTTCGGCGTCGCCTACGCGCTGACCGGCAGCGTGAAGGTCGCCGGCGCGATCGCGCTGGTCGAGCCGGCCGTGCAGACGGTCGCCTACGCGCTGCACGAGCGGGCGTGGCGCGATCCGGCGGCGCTCCGGCGCGCGGCGTCGCGTGCGCTGGAGCGCGCGAAGGCCGCGATCGCGTCGCCGTCCGCGGCGACGGCCGGGTCGCGCTGAAGGATCGGGTCGCCGACGGATCGGGTCGCCGACGGATCGGGTCGCTGACGGATCGGGTCGCCGACGGATCGGGTCGCGCGCGACCGGCCGGCCGCGGCCCCGATCGGTCGCCGCGCCCGCGGTGCGGTCGCGGCCCGCGCGGGTCGTCAGTCGAGCGTCGCGCGACCCGCGGGCGTGTCGAGCGTGGCGGACAGGCCGGCGTCGTCGCGCGACTCGACCCACTCCAGCGGCACCGGCGCCGTCACCGTCGGACGACGCTCGACGATCGCGCGCGGCCCGCGCACCGCGAGGCCGGCGAGCCGCACGCCGGCGTCCGGGAGCCGCGCGGTCGGATGCTCGGCCATCGGCACGTCCCACCGGATCACGCTCGGCAGCAGGCCGTCGCCTGCCGGCCGGCCGCCGGTCGGCACGGTGATCCGCCAGCGCAGCGCGCCGCGGGTCATCGGCGTCACCGCGCCCGGGAGGTAGCCGAGCCCGCGCAGCTCGCGCTCGAGGTCGTCGGCGCGGACCAGCCAGTGGACGAGGTGCGGGCGACGCTTCAGGCGCGCGCGCATCGCGCCGTCGTCGAGCATGAACGGGCGGGGTGTCGCCGGGTCGGGCTGCGACGGGTCGGGCGCGATCAGCTCGAGGTAGACGCCGCCGCCCAGCTGCATCAGCCGGTTGTGCGTGCCCCAGCCCGGGTGCGTGCCGCCGGGCGTCAGCGGCGCGCCGAGCCGCTCGCGCAGCCAGGCCTCGCCGTCGTCGAGGTCGAGGCAGGCGACGACGAGGTGATCGAGCTCGAGCATCGGGGCGTCTCCGGCACGGTGCGCCGGGCCGCGCCGACGGGCGGCCGGACGCGGCCAAGTAGAATGCCGGCCCATGTTAACCGAACAGAAACGCCACCTCGCCGAGGCGTTCGAGGCCGCGGCCTCGGCCCTCGCGGCCGCCTCGGGCGATGCCGCCGCGATCGAGGCGGTCGGCCGCGCCCGTGCGGTGCTCGAGCGACCCAAGCAGGCCGGCCACGGCGACCTCGCGTGCAACCTCGCGCTGCAGGTCGCGAAGCCGCTGAAGCGCAACCCGCGCGAGGTCGCGCAGGCGCTCGTCGACGCGGTGCGCGCGTCCGGCGCGGGCGCGCTGGTCGAGTCGGCCGAGATCGCCGGACCGGGCTTCGTGAACCTGCGGATCGCCCCCGCCGCCAAGCGCGAGGTGGTGCGCCGCGTGTTCGACGCGCGCGAGCGCTTCGGGCGCCACGACGACGGCGCGGGCCGCAAGGTCGTCGTCGAGTTCGTGTCGGCGAATCCCACCGGCCCGCTGCACGTCGGCCACGGCCGCCAGGGCGCGCTCGGCGACGCGATCGCGTCGCTGCTCGAGGCCTGCGGCTGGCAGGTGCAGCGCGAGTTCTACTACAACGACGCCGGCGCGCAGATCCAGAACCTCGCGCTGTCCGTGCAGGCGCGCGCGCGCGGCATCGCGCCCGACGACGAGCGCTTCCCGAAGGACGGCTACCGCGGCGACTACATCGCCGACATCGCGCGTGCCTACATGGCCGGCGAGACGGTGTCGGCGCAGCGGGTCGAGCCGGTCACCGGCGCGCGCGACCCCGAGGACCTCGAGGCGATCCGCGCGTTCGCGGTCGCCGCGCTGCGGCGCGAGCAGGACCTCGACCTGCAGGCGTTCGGCGTGCGCTTCGACGTCTACTACCTCGAGTCGTCGCTGTACGTCGAGGGCAAGGTGAAGGACGCGGTCGAGGGCCTGGTCGCCGCGGGGCGCACCTACGAGCTCGACGGCGCGCTGTGGCTGCGCTCGACCGACTACGGCGACGACAAGGACCGCGTGATGCGCAAGTCCGACGGCGG
>ENA-UOYA01002146-UOYA01002146.1-activated-sludge-metagenome-genome-assembly--contig:-NODE-2146-length-19609-cov-16.856193_pt1 | contig 19609 bp, 14 predicted proteins | sample MGYA00238163_ERZ764804 | MGnify/ENA primary metagenome ERZ764804 (study PRJEB28919, sample SAMN05720223) | activated sludge metagenome | isolation source: Anaerobic digester | place: Hong Kong... | reverse complement strand
CTACCATTCTAGGCATAGAAATATTAGCAGCTTATAGAAAAGGGCACTACCAATCTACTTGGTAGTGCATCTTTACTTAAAGATGATAATGGCGATGGCATGCCTGATCTATTCACAAATGTATAGCTTACTAACCAGACTGATATCTTTAAAAGCTATTACTGGACTACAAGCGGGACAAAGCCAGGTCTTAATGCGCTCATAGAAAATAAAACATCAAGTGTCAATACAACCGCTATGTAGTTCACCACGAGCAACATTACTGTCAGTCAAAATACATATACACTATCGTACTTCATAGAGTTATCTCAGTATACTACATTCACTGTAGAATACCAATAGCTCAATGCCGCGCAATCAGTCATACAAACATGGGCATAGCTTGCACCTAATCAATAGTTCCAACTCGATAATGGGCAAGTATACTATGCTACATTTACTACCCCGTAGAATACTAACTATATACAACTAAGATTTAAATTCACAGTATAGGCTGCCAAAACTGGGCAGGCATATCTTACTATGCCACAACTGGAAGTAGGTAATCAATGGACTGGCTTCACATCATCTACTCGGCCTGCTGGATTCATAATCGCACCAATCGGATATCACGAATCGCTAACTACATATGGATATTTCTATTAGCCAGCATCAAAACGCACTGCAGATGGCGTTATACTATCGATTGGACAATACGACTAGGCAAACTCAATTACATTACAAACATCAAATACGCGTTAGACGCTCAAACTATTCATAAAAGATTCGGGTAATAACCAAGTATTCGTGTAGGACAATTTAGCATATGATCCAAATGGCTGGACGTTCTTTTAGTTGGCATATCAGAAGCTAAGTGCTTCACAAATTAAAGTCCGACTTTTCATCAACAACACTAAAGTCATAGACCAGACTGTAAATGTCACAATTAATTATTCCGACACAGCATGGCAGACGTAGTATGTAGGCTACTAGATCGTCAGCGGGGCGCCAAGCCTATGGTTCAATGGATTCTTATCTTCTATGCAATATAACTAGTCTGTTCTTGGCGACGATACAATTCTAAATATATATAATACTAAACCAATCTACACATCATCTAGAATGTTCTCACTCGAATTGAGTAAAGACTCGCTATCACTAAACGGGCTGCCTGCATAGTAGTATTCTCTCGTTGGACATAACCATACAGACTTATACTTCCCACGAATAGATTAGGATCAGAGATTTGTGCTAAAATCAGGTGATACAGTAACTGGCCCGCTAACTGTCTCAGGTAATATAACTGCCTCTAATTAGCTTACGGTTTAGGGCACTACTACATTCAATGGACCATTATATATGAACAACGAATAGTATTGGGCACCATTTATGAACTGGTATTTAATTCAAAGCGCAAATAATCAAGAATGGAGCTTTGATCTCACAAACCAGAACACATATACTGGCGGATATTGGCATGTATGGTCTGATAAAACTGGCATAGGTTCCATTCTAGTCGCACGTGGTGACACTGGCTTCGTCGGAATTAGAAATACTTAGCCATAGTACACGCTTGATGTGACTGGCAATATACGCGCAACTGGCACAATATATGGAACGCTATCAGGCAACTAGGCAACATAGACCACATAGACTAAATTGTAGACCTAGCGGACTATATAGCTCTCTGATGGCGCTACTGGCACATAGACATCTTTTGATGGGTCATAGAATATAACTATCCCAGTTACTGCACTAGACTAGTCTAAGCTTAGTGGAACTATTAGCACAAATCAGCTATTTATAGGCAGCAACAACGTACAGATTGATGGGCTAGCATCACAAATACGAATTAAAGATATATATGGCGATGATGTTGCATAGTTCGGCCGTATTAATACTTTAGGTACGCCTATTGCAACATTCACACGTGATACAATCGCATACAAAGAAGGCGGCGAGCAAGTAGCGGCAAATGTTCCACGATACAAAGCGGGAGCGATATTGATTGAAGAAGGTACAACAAACTTGATAGAGCAATACGAACCTGGAGCAAGCCAAGATTGGAGTAAGTGGAATCATTGGACTAATTCAGTGTACTGGTATTCTACCACACAATACGACGACCCTATATGGGGAAAAGTCTTTTATGGTAAAGCCAAGCGTGACATCGATGGTGACACGTACATTTTCAACTATTCGCTATCGATATCCGTCACTGCAGGAACAACGTATACGTTTAGTTTTTATATTAGAACAAATAGTGACCTCACACAAGTATTTGTGCCTTACTTTTTTTCAAGCGGCACATATTTGGCCTCGACTACGAAAACATATACTCTTAAGGCAAATGAATGGACAAGAGTTGAATTTCGACTCACTCCGTCAACTTCGCGCTCAGATATGGAATACGGCGTTAGATTTGTAAATATACCTGACGGTCAAGAATTCTGGATAGCCTACCCACAAATCGAAGCCAAGCCGTATGCGACAAGCTTTGTTAATGGGGCGAGGAATTACGATAAATTAGCCTTGCCGATAACGAATGATATAGTGCATCCAGAACATGGTAGTGCGGCGGTAAGATTTTATGTGCCAGAAGGCGGGCTGGTTGGTATGCATGTGTCAAAATTTTTATTGAATATTGGCAAAAGCGATACTGGATACAATAGAATCTCTATTTACTACGATGAAGGTAACTATTTGGTATTATCAGTTGTGGGGCAATCTAGCGGCGCAAAGATTGCTACCGCCGCATCACTATCTACAGGCTGGCACACTGTAGTTGGAAAGTGGGATAAAACGACAGGAAAAGGAGCAATTTTCTTCGATGGAGTAAAATTGCTGGAGCAAACAATAGATGAAGCAAATTTTATTCCATCGTGGGTGCATCCATATGCATACGTTGGCAATTCTGGAAACGATCGGACACCAGACAACACCTACCACGATTTTGTTGCCTTCTGGAATCGTGCACTTTCAGATACAGAAGTGAAACAAATATTAACAAAATACGATGTCATAAATTATACAACACCAACAAGTTTACATACATTTACAAACAAATCATATACCAAAAATATTTCTGAGAGTACAAGTAACTTTACTGTAGATGGCGTTTCATTAACACCATCGGAAGTTCTGAACGAAGTTTATGACACAAACGGTAATTTTGAGTTACTTGGAATGGTGGTAGACAACACGGGAAATTTACAAAAAGATTTGTATGTTGATTTACGTGTTACCAAAAACCTTGTTGACTTGTATTCGGGTGATAATTTCTCGTATTACGAAAATACAGCAAAGAATAAACGACTACTACCAACTGGTGTTTCTAATTTTAATACAATAAAACTGTTCAAAGGTAAAAAATATAGATATGAATTGTTGACTGATAATACGGACAATACCAAACTAACGGTTTTACCAACAATTAATGGTAGTGAAGTAACATCTACAATAAAACAACTGTTGTCTGTAAATAACACAACAAACAACAATCTTATAATCAACAAGTTTGTGGTAACTGAAACCAACAACAAAGAAGTTGACGAACGTAATGGTGTCAGAATTATTTTCAAACCACCTACAAACGGCGGCTATTCATTCCTCATGGGTGTTGGTAGTGTTTCAGACAAAATAGTTTTACAAAACGATGAACTAATTATTCATAAAATTTGGAAAGCGATAGATACCACAACAGACGGTAGTGGTGTTATATCAACACCTTCTGATTATGTGAATACAGGTGTTCCAAGTTTTGTAATAGATAAGTCTGATAACAGAGTTTACACACTACCAAGCGGTTCATTTACAAACTCTAATTTGGCTAATAAGAGTGTAATTCTATTCTACACAACATCAATAAAAATGATGAAACCACAAATTGTATATCAGACAAACAGAAAGTTTGATTTGAATGGTAGTGTGTATGTGTTAACATCTAACCTTGTTTATTCTGATGTAACATCGGAAGAATACAGTACAGGTACACTCAAAAGACCGATTGACGAACAACTATACATTAATGGTGTACTACAAGTACCATACGACAAAGTTTACGAAAACAACGTTTGGAAATACGTTTGGACAGTTCCAACGATGTACAACATAGGAAGTATCTTTACGTTAAAACCTGTTTATTCTAAACTTTTCAGTTATTCCACACAACCTTCACATATGGTCGTTTATGGTGATGATACAACATATGAGATTGTTGGTTATGTTGAATCTTTGTCTGTAACAGAACAAGATTTTTCAAAAGAAATTAAACAGAGATACCAACAGTTCGGTATTCTTGAAGAACCTGAAAAGGTTTACAAGGTTTCCATGTCGCTTGGCTTACTCGAAGGTCAGAATAGTGCGAAAACAGTAGACCTTAAAGGTAAGATGATAAATGTTAAACTGACAGATGGTGCAGGTAAATCCTATTATCTCGGTGGTTGTATACCTGAAAACGGTGTCGATTTCGATTTAATGAGTGGTATTGAAAATCTGAGTTTGATTTGTTTGAAATTCTATGAAGAATTTTAAAAAACCACTTGACAAATTGGTTGTTTTATGGTATAATATAGTGTAAACCGAAACAAAAGGGAGGGCTTTTATGGCTAACAAAAAGGTATCACCAAGACTTAGTTTAAAACAACTTGCGAAAGATAAGGAACTTGCAAAAGGTTTCTTTAAATCACATGGTATAGCAAGGATTAAGAGAACCGTTCTTGATGAAAACGGTGAACCGAAAGAAGAAATATTAGAAATAGAAGTTTATCCGTTGGGGACTACACACCCAATCATCAAAGAATTTGTTGAAAAGTATCCTGAACCAACACCACCAAAAACAAGAGAATTGATTAACATCGAAACAGGTAAAACGGCAGCAGAAGAAGGAGTTCCTTTGTCTGTTGTTAAGTCTAATCCTAACTACAAGTGGGTTTTTGTTGAGGACAGGACTGACGAAGAGTACAAAAAAGCATATGATGAATGGCAGAAGAAACAGATTGCTGTTCAACTTATGATTATATTCGATGTTGTTGATGAGTTCGGAATTGACAAGATTGACGAGTTTGAACAATTCCTCGAAGATTTAGGAATGACAGCGAATCAAATCACACAGTTGATTGAACAGGTTAAACAACTGGATTTTTTAGAGAGCGTGAAATAAATCAGAGTGTAGCTAAGTTATTTGAATACGACAAGGTTGTAGAAAATCCTGAATACACGCCACCAATGTTTGTAAGTTTCAAGATAATGGAAGACTTCAAGATAAGTTATAACGAATGGGTATCGTTACCCGAGGAAGTTAAGTTGATGTATGTGTATTACGAACAAATAAAAGCGTTGAAACAGAAACACGAGATAGAACAATCAAAACAAAACAGTAGTAAACCTACTCACATGTTATGAAAGTAGGTGGTACACAATGGCTTTATTAAATGATGTAGTAATAAACATAAAATTAAACAAAGGTAGTTTTGATTCAGATATAAGACGTGTGGAAAGTGAATTAAACTCACTTGGTAGAACTGCGGGAACGTCTGTGGCAACTGCCACACGTTCCCTTTCTTCATTTGGTTCATTGTTAAAAAGTGTAGCAAACAATTTAAGAAACACGAACAACACAATAAACGTAAGTTTCCAAAGTACAATCAGAAGTATTGGTTCTGGATTGTCTTCGTTGGCTAGAATGGCTACAAATGCATTTGGTAGTATGAGACGTGGTTTGAAAAGTTTTATTGATGACTTTTCTATACGTTTTGGTAGTGCTTTTGCTACGGTAAATTTTGGTTTGACAAGACTTGCTGACCAATTCAACGCTGTTTTTGGTTTGATGAAAAGAGTCGTATATGCAACCTTCGCTTCTATGGCTATCTTTGCTGTTTATAATTTCTTCAACAAGATAAAAGAACAGTTCGATGAGTTGGCACAGAATATAAAAGAAATAACAGTTATGTTAAATCCAGTAAAGAGTGAAGTAAACAGTCTTGCAGACGACATAGTTCAAAGACTTAGAGAAATATCTGTTACAACAGGTATATCTTTGAAGGAACTTAGTGGTGCTATCCAACAGATAGTTAGTGTTGGTTATAGTGTAGATGAAGCAATTACAATAGCATACAATGCGGCTAAGATGGCAATGACGTCTGCCGATAAGGATATAGAAAGCGCGGTAGATTCTATCCTTCGTACCATGAACTTTTATGGTGATGAAACAGCTTCTTTGACGAGACTACTCGACAAACAGTTTGCCGCAATCAAATATGGTGCTTTTAGTGTTACAGAGTTTTCTCGGGCTATAGGTAATGTTTTGCCATTAGCAAAGACAGCTGGTGCTACACTCGAAGAGGCATTAGCGATATTTGCTATAGTTTCACGTGGTCAAAAAGCAGATGAGGCTGCGACGTCGGTCAAAAACTTCTTTAGTGACTTTATACAAGCATATCAAGATACAATAGAGAGAGCTAAGAAGAAAACAGGCGAGTTTTCTGTTGGTGGTATATTAATAAAGAATGAAGAAGGTCATCTGAAAACATTTACAGAATTTGTTGAAGAAATTGTGAAGAAATACAGAGAACTCGATGAAGAAGGTAGATTGGCGCTTGAAGAATCATTGAATCTAAAAATACGTTCATTACCAGCTTTTCAAGCTTTAATGAATAACGTGGAAGAGTACAAACAACTATTAGACGAACTTACTGTTAGTGAAAATCAATTCGCCGAAGCGTATGAAACAGCCGCTCTTTCAAGAGCTGCGTTGATTGACAGAATAAAAGCAGGTTTTGAAGCACTTGCAAGTTCGTTGAGCGATGTAATTTTTGTTAAAGCACAACCAATACTACAAAACTTAGAAATATATCTTAGAGGTGTATCAGTTCTTCTTGGTAACATTAGTACAATGAAAACGGCTGACACAAGCGATATATTCAAAGTTCTGACACTTTCTTTGATTAATTTTGTAAAAACAACAATAAACTCATTACCACTCGCTTCACGTGCGTTAATAAACTTCGTTAGTGGTTTTGTAGTATTTGGTGTTGTTTTCAAAATTTTCTCTACGTTTGTTTCTGTTATAGGAAACGTTGCAAACATATTTATGAATTTCGCTAAATTTATGTTTACGCCAATCGGTTTGTTGGTTGGTGGTATTTCGTTATTGTATATGGCTTGGAAATGGAATTGGTTTGGTATAAGAGATTTACTCGAAAACGTTGACTTGACAGAAGGTATATTAAAGGTAAAAGAAGCGATTGAAAAGCTTATAGGAACTTTCGACAAATTACAAAAAGAATCGATTGATGAATTCAAGAAGAAAATCGAAGAGATTAATAAAAGTGATATGTCTGATTTAGAAAAGAAAGCCGAGAAAACCGCTGCTGCGGTAAGATTGTTGTTGGACACGTTTACAAATTTTGTTAACGCTGTTAGCACTGCTATAATTCCAGGCTTCAACACAGAAGAATTTGATGCCTCTATGGATAGAATAAATCAATCTCTTGCAGATTCTGTTGCTGAAGTAATAAAAGCACAAAACGCTTGGGATAGATTTAAGGCAACAATACACCTAACATCAGAAGTTCTTAGATACCCATTCAGGTTGTTTATAGAATGGGCTGACGCTGTTGGTTTTGGTGAATTTGATAAAATGACAGATGAACAAAAGAAAGACTTGGCTACCAAACTAAGCACTTGGGCAGCAGGATTAATAACATTTGTGGCAACAGGTAACGTTATGACAGCCACACTTGCCACTCTACTTGTTTTTGGAATACATCTTGCTGATGAATTATTTCAAACCGAAGGTGACACAAAAGAAAAATTAAAAATGGCAATGGAAGAATTTACATCTACATTCGAATTCCCTATTAAGTTGTTGATAGCAGGTTTCAAACCTGTTGAAGATATGACAGAATGGGAAAAAACTCTTGTCAGTGCACTTTCAGGTGCTTTTGCCACTGTTAGTGTTATAACAAAAAATCCGTTAATGATAGCAATAAGTGCTATTTATCTTGGTATAAAAGGTTTTCAGGAACTAAATGAATTAGATGTGTCTACAATTAAAAGTACGTTTGAAGGAGTTTTCAACGGTATAGGTAATCTGTTGATAGCTGCCGGACTATTATCAGAAGTTGGTTTAGGTAAAAACGGTAAACTGTTATTCTATATTGGTGCTGGATTAAAATTCTTCTTTGATGAAATAATACCAAACATGTCTGATGGTGTTGGAAAAGCTATAGCAAATACATTGAACAAACTACTTTCAGTAGCGTTGTTCTCTTATTCTGTACTTACAGGTAACGTTGGAATGATATTAGTAACATCGGGTTTATTCCTGAAAGATATAGTAAGTGACGCAAGTGTTTTTGGCAGTCCAGAAACGATAGTTGGTACTATAGCAACAACAGCGGCTGTCGGTATGATTACACTCGCCGCAACAGGTAATGCGAAATACGCTGGAATAGCTGCTGCATTGGCGTTACAAGCAATCTCATTGGGTGAAGGTTTAAAAAAAGGTTTCGCTGACCAAGTATATACAGTTTTAACTGGTGCACAACTTGGTATAATGGTGTTTAAAGCATCACAATTGTCTGGACTTACAGGTGGTGCAAGTGTAGCTGTTGGTATAGCTGCGGCGTTAGCGTTCACAGCAGCTGGTATTTCTGTACAAAAAGGTACTTTGTTGAGTTCGATACTTAGTGCTGTTAGAGATGCTATAGGTGGTTTGTTCTTTGGTTTGTTAACAGCATCACAACTCGGACTTACAACTGGTGCCGGTTTGGTAATAGGTATAGCGGCGGCTCTCGTTATTCTTGGTGCTAAATGGATTAGTGAAAACGAAAGAGTAAAAGCACAAGAACAACTTGAGGCACAATTCAAAGTTAAAGGTATAACTTCTGGAACTGCAACATCACTACTCAGCATAATATCCGATAGTGGAAAAGTCGCACAATTGTACGTAAATTCATTTACTAAAGACACATTTTTAAAAACATTAGAAAGTCTTGGTATAATAAATATAAAAGATTTAACAGAAGAGGAAAAGAAAGGACTTGAAGGATTACGAGAAATTGTCTTGAAAAAATTCAACGAAAAATTGAGTGATGTAAAATCAAAAATTGGAAGTTATTTGTCAGGTTCATCTTTTGATGATGTAGTAGAATTTATACTTGAAGGTACAACATCAGATGTATATGGTGAAGCTGTATTAAACAAGAAAGTTGCACACAGAACCGCAGTTACCTTTAGTGATTTTGATAAATTCAAAAAATCAGCAGCGATAACGTCATTTGTGAATGATATAAAAACAGGTGTTGTGAAGAGTGAAAACGTTGTTTCAAATATAATGTCAAACAAATTGTATGAACAATTAGGTATAAATTACGGTAAAAGTTTAGGACAAGAAGTAAACATGAAAGCTTTAACAAGTATATTGAGTGAATTGTTTGACCAGTATAAGAAAATACTTGAAACGTACGCTAAACAAACTCTATCAACACTTAGTAGTACGGCTGTTAACGATTTTGTCAAAAACATGTTGGCGGATTTCATATATAACAACAAATACGGAACAAACTTTTTCGATGCCGTACTTATGTTACTTCAAGAAAAAGACACGACATCCGAAAACGTTGGGATTAAATTAGCTGAATTGTTTAGAAAGAGAATAGAAACACAACTTTCTACATTGAAAACATTTGAGAACGATATAAATTTGGCTATACTAAATGCTGTTGGTGAGGCGTTTGATTCAACAAATTTAAAACGAGTTGGGTTTGCAGAAGGTGGTTACACGGCAAATGTTGGTACAAATGTGGCGGCGGGTATTGTACACGGTGGTGAATGGGTTGCACCAGCGTGGATGGTGAAAGACCCTGTAATGGGAACTATTATAACACTACTTGAAAAATACAGAAGTTCAAAGTCAACAAAGAGTGGCAATATATTTGATGGTTTTGCAAACGGTGAAGTTGTACCAACCGTGCCTGGAAGTGTAACAAATGCACTAAACAATCAAGCTGATAGTACAAAACAACTTGCAAATAGTATAGATGACATCAAAAAGAGAATAGAAGAACTTGACAAACAAATAGAAGAATCAACAGAAAAAATAACAAAAGGCTTACTTATTGAATTTCCAGAAAAACCTGAAGATATTAACACGGCAGAATTTATTATGAAGACAATTAACGATTATTCTCAAAGTTTCATGACAGACATTATAAAAAGTTATGAAAAAGCAGCAGGACTAAAACCAGATACAGGCGATTTTATGAAAAATGTAAAGAGTACAAGTCCAACAGGTGAGTTTGAGTTGGGTACAGCCGCAAAAGAAATTGGAAGGGAAGTACTTATAACATTACAAGACGCGTTCGGTACGTTATCACCTATTATAGAATCAATAGTAGGTATTGTTACACAAACGTTGGTTGAAACCTTTAGTGCGAAATTAGAAGTAAATTTTGATGAACAGGAATTTGAAAATTTACTTAACTTAATAAAAGAAAGAATGGAACTTTATACAGACGAATTAAACACACAACTTGAAGAACTTCAAAAACAAACAGAAGAGTCAACACAACAATTAGAACAGATTTCTGCTAACATTGATAAAATAACATACGCAGAAATACAACTTTTGAACAAGTTTACACAATTTTTCACACAGTCAAATCCCGGGATTGCACTTTTAAGAGATTTGTCGAAAACACAAGAAATTCCAGATTATGCGTTGATGAACATATCGACAATGTTTACTAAACTCGGTGAAGGTGTTGCAAAAACACTTAACGAATTTGGTGAATTGGGAAATACTGTAGCTGTGTTAACAAGTGATATTATAAATGCATTAGTACCATTCGACGAATTAACAAAATTGTTATCACAGTTAGTTGGTGTTGTGCGTAGTGTAATCATTGCAATGTCATTGTATCAATTAGCAACAGATTTTGGCAACACAGTGGAAAAAGTCAAAAACGTAATCAACAACTTTGGTAGTCTTCTCGAGAAAAGTGTTAGTGTAACAAAAGGATACATAGCGGCATATCAAGGACTTCCTGATGAACAAAAAGCAACAACAAGTATAGAAGAGTACATCAAGAACTCATTTGGTAAAGATTTGATGGATAGTAGTACACAACTTGGTTCTGCATTCGGTGCACTTGTAACGGAAGCAGGTAGTTTACTGACAACACTAGGACTTATAAACTTAGCGTTTATGGCAATACAACCAATAATTGAAGGTTTCTTAGAAGTGGTTCAACCTATATTAGACGTGATATTTAAACCATTCGCAAACATCTTGAAAGAAGTTGGAAGAGTGTTGGGTTCACTCGGAGTAATAGTTGGTGCTGTGTTAATGGTGTTAAATCCAATACTTTTACTTCTTAGACCATTGGCATATGTGTTATCAGTAATAGTTGCTACAATAGGTTGGGCTGCAGACCAAATAGTGTTGTTCTTAGATGCATTTGTTAGAGCCATACACAATATACCTATAATCGGACCTATGATAGCTTCTAATGGTTTCTTGTCAGAAGAACAAAAACGTATGATGTCAAGAAGTATACAACAAAGGATAGATGAAACGATGGGTGAAACAGGTGAGGAAGAGGAAGAATCTGGAAGTGGTTTAAGTGTGTCAGCACACGAAGTTCATAATCATGTCAACATATACCTTGAAAAGAATTACTTGTTGACAAGTGATGACCAAGCGATAAAAGTTCTTGGAGATGCAATTTGGCAATATCTCAAACCTAAATTACAAGGTTAATGAGAGGTGAAACTAATGATTATTGAAAACCTAAAATTTCAAGGTGAAGCCAAGATTTTTCCTGTTGTTCACAACAAAATATCAGGTGCTCTTGGTGGACAAAACTACTACGTGAATTACGGTAGTTCAAGAAAAGGTAGTGTAACAGTTGAGTTGATAACAAAAGAACAAGTCGAACAACTCAGATACATATTAACAAACGGTGCTTTTACACTTATAACCGATGATGGTGAATCAATCAAATGTGTTATAGAGGGTGATGTTGAGTTTTCTTATTACAAACACTTGGACTTGTATGACATAACATTCAACGTCGTTGAGGTGGTATAATGAAATATAGATTTGACATCACGGTTATAAACAACTCTACTGGATTACAACAGGTTGTTAGTTTTTATAACGACACAATCTCTTCTTTTGACATAAACTATAATGAAAATTGGTTTGACAAAATTGAACCAGACGAACTGTCTGTTAGTCTTGCAAATGGTGTAGACAACAACGGTAGTCTATATATGTACTACGTTGTAGATGAATCTGGTGAGGTAAAAGTTGTACACAGTGAGTTAAATGTAACATTCAAACCATTGTTACCTGTAAAATTTTATAGTTCAAAAGATGGTGTCAGTTGGACACAAATGTTTGTTGGCGTACTTGTTGGTACGCCAACATTTTCAACAGATGACATGAAAGTAACATTTAAGTGTGAGGACTTAATAACGAAACTAAAAAAAGAGAAAACGAACGCAATAACATATGTTAACAGAACACTTTACTACATAGTCGATGATATATTAAGATACATACAGACAAAAACGGGTTATGGTTACACAATACTAATAGACGGTGGTGTTACAACACCAACTATTCCAGTTGTCAATTTTACAGACGAAGACAATTTGGTAGACGTGTTAGAAGAACTAACAAAATCGTGTGGTGGTAAGTTTTATTTCGACCACCTGAACGAAAGATTTGTTTTTGATATGGGAATGTATTATACAACTTATGCTAATCCTGATTTAACGTTTGATGAAACAAATGTTATTGATTATAGGATAACACCTGAAAAAAACTATGAAAAGGTATCAATAAAGTTTAGTGAAGTGACAATAGAAAACAACATGAAAAATGTGGTTGAAATGAATAAAGGTAGTAGTTCGGCGATAAAAGTACCACCATCAGGTTATCCAACACCTACAGATGAAAACGATGAGCCACACCTATATTTTGAGTTCAACGACTACGGTGTGTTAAAAATTGAAAGTTATGAATCTACCTTAAGTCATTGTAATTTTTCTTGGGAAGTTGAACTTGACAGAACAACGTATGATAACAATATTGGTTCTAATGGTTACTTAAAAAATACCAAGAAAATAGAAATTAAATTCAACAACAAAACAAAAGATTGGTGGACACCACTTGATGGTTACATATATTGGTTTGTAATCAAGGGACAAATATATTACGAAAATGACGCCGAACTACATTATCCAGAAGTAGTCTCGTCGACACAAGAAAAAATACTTGAAGTAAATAACAAGATTGTACGTACAAAAGAACATGCAAAACAACTCGCAACATATTTGTACAACTTCAAGAACACAAAAATGAGTTTAACATTACCATTAAAGTTGTTTTATGATAAACAAATAAAGATTGGTAGCATAGTTGCAACACAGTTTATTAACATAGCGACACACATGATAGTAGAAAAAATACAAATAAACGAAAGTGATGTTGTGTTGGATTTGAGAATGTCAAACAAGTATTTTGGTGTATTGAATATAAAACAACGAAAAATGGTGTTGCCAGACAAAGTCTATACAACAGAAAAGTCTTTCACATATTTTGACGAAATAAGTGGTAGAAAAAATATAAACGTTATAAAAAAAGACTCAATAATGTTAGAAAACAAGTTGGGGTTACGTGGTGGTGCTTTAACATCGGGAGGTACGACATACGGTAGAATGTTTGACCCTTATAAAGAACACGTTGCGTTACAATTTGACGGTGTTGACGATTATGTTAGTATACCACATAATTCTGTTTACAATGTAACACAAAGTTTTACATTAGAAGCTAAAGTTTATACTACTGTATCAAATCAATCTAAGGTAATAGTTGGTAAACAAGGTAGTTTTGGTATGGTGTTAGTTGATGGAAAAATAAAGTTTGTTATATGGGATAACGAGTGGATTTCAAACGTTACTCTTCCCACAAACAAATGGGTACACATAACATTAGTATATGATTATGTAACACAAAAAAGAAGAATTTATTTTGATGGTACTTTAATGCAAGAAACAACGACAAACGGTACTGTACCGACATCAACAAATCCGATTACTGTTGGTAAATGGTATGACCTTGGTACAGAAAATTACTTTAATGGTAGAGTTGCAGAAGTTAGACTTTGGAATAAAGCATTAACAGAACAAGAAGTACGAAGTAGTGTTAATTACGGTGTTTGGGGTACAGAAAATGGTCTGATTGGTTATTGGAAATTCCATGAAGGTAAAGGTTCAACAGGTTATGATTACTCTGTTAACAACAATGAAGCTACAATATTTGGTGCTACTTGGTTTAATGATTATTCAAGTGTTTCAACAGGTGTATCAATTCCAAAGTACAATTATGTTAATTCGTCTTTACAAATACCAGCATATTCAACAAAACTTGTTGCTTGGTACATGAGTGGTATAAATTTAACACAAGGTAAATATTTAATGATTTTGGATTACGAGGCGTTCACACCATTAACAAGTTGTCTTGGTATATATGTTTTTCTTGATGGTTCTGTAATCGTACCAAACATGATAAATAGTTTTAGTTACACAAATGCGTATAGTTATGGACCACGTGGTACTGCTTACACAATATACAATTCACAAAAACACAAAGCTTTTATTTTCTTACAGATACCAAAACACACGACAACTAACATTGGTGTTGTGCTCGAATTTACAAATAGTTCTTCGTCGTCAAGAAATGCGCATTATGATATACACAACATTTCTTTATATAACTTAACAGAACTTGGATATTTACCAGAAATTATAAAAAACAATTTATTAGGTTCGGGTATTGTAAAATTTGAAGACTTATATTCAGACGACAATATTTTCAATGTTTTAACATCTCAAGGTTATTATGTGAACAACTACAAACTACTAAAACAAATACTTCCTGTAGTAGAAGGAAAACAACAAATATTTTATAACGGAGATGATGTTAATGAAATTTTCTTATATAGCATTTAAACCCGTATTACATACAATAGTTCCAAATCCATTTGCTACTGATAACGATATAACTTATAACAAACCATTAATGTTAGCGATAGGTATGGATTATTTTATTGTAGGTTATGTTAAAAGTTCTGATTTGAGTAACTTTTCAGCTGAACAAAAAAACGTTTTGTTCAGTTATAAACCAAATTCAGAACAAATTAACACTTTGCCGTTCGATGGTTTTGAAAGCGAAGAAACAAGACCAGTTAAATATGTTAGAACTTTTGAAACAGATGAATTGTACAGAGCTTCACACGTAATGACAATAGGTAATACTTTCTACTTTGTCAACTATAAACAAGATGGTAGTATAGAAATTGTGGAATACAATGCAGAAACAAATGTTTTTAGTAGGAAATCATTGAATATTGATGGTAACACATATCTATACTATAGACTTTTCAAACTACATGACAAACGTGTTATTCTTGCGTTTTCAAAAGACCCATTTTCTAACGTGGAATATTTTGTAGAACTTTTTACTTCACCACTCGATGTTTCTATTGTAGACTTTTCAATTCCACGGGACGTGAGAAGTAAATTACCTATAATGACATACTTCACAACCTCTACACAAACTGTATTTTTTTATTTGGACTATGTATTAGGTTCACCAGCACAATTGAAAATTTACTATTCTGTTTACGATGGTAACAAATTTACAGACTTGAGTTTGAGTACACACACATCACTAAACGATGTATCGAGTACACAGGTTTATCATTATGACAAATTTATAAATACAGGTGTTGAAGTTGTTGGTACAAGTAATGGTTATATAGTAAGATGTAAAAGTTTTTTAACAACAGACAGATATGCACATATATTAACAGATGTATATTTACAATTTGATTCAACTGGACTACATGTAAACGATGATTCATCAAACTTCGATTTGGTTTATCCTGACACAATAATAACTGCACAAACAGAGGGTTATCAGTATTTGTTTGAAAATTATTATACCAACACCAACAAAAAAATAAGATACAACTTACAAGTATACAACAATAAACCAAGATTAATTATAAACAAAACACAAGCAATGTTATTTCACGCATTAAACAACACAATTCTTTTTTCGTTTGGTACAAAATTCTATGAATATGTTAGGAATTTGAGTAAAGTCAGAACATTTGTTAGAGACTATGAAGTCATCATGGGTTGGGATAATTATAAAATTTGGATATATAACGAAAGTTTCAATCCTGCAGACAATTATTACAGTTACCCTAACGGTGTTTTCTTTAAAGACGGTTTTGGTATAAACACTTTCACAGACCTACCATACACAGGTGTAAGAAAATGGAAAAACATCTTTAGGTTTTATAATCCACGTAAATATTTTGACCCGTATGAATATTCTGAATCAGCTTTTAGTGGAGAACAACAAGCACCTACAGGTTGGGATACAACGAAGTTGGTTTACGGTTATTCAAACGATACTGATATTCTGATACCTATAGTTACTTCATATAACAGACATGTACCGAGTGTTTTCTCTGATTCAGAAAGTGGACTTGTGGGTGTACTTGATAGTGGTGGAACATCTAAAGATGCGGCTGCAGATTATAATGTTATATTCATTTTTAAAAAAACAACTTGACAAAATTGGCAATTTGTGGTATAATATAATGTGTGCGGTGTTGTAGTTCAAATGGTAGAACGCCGAACTCCAAATTCGGAATGTGTAGGTTCTAATCCTACCAACACCGCCAATAAATCTTTGGGGGTGATTTTTATTAAAGTTTCGTCAAAAGACAAAACACATGTTTTTGAATTTGAAACAGATGTATCTATACTTTTACTCGGTGATGTTCATAATGGTGCTCAAAAAAGTAGATTTGATTTAGTAGAAAAAGTTCTCAAAGAATATCCACACGACTATTTCGTCCAAATTGGTGATTTTAATGATGTTATAACAAAAAATAGTGTAGGTAATGTACACGAAGCAAAGAAACAAATACAAGAACAAATAGATGATACAACAAGATTTTTTAAACTTTTCAAAGACAGGTTTCTTGGCATAGTTGGTGGTAATCATGATAAAAGAATATACAAAGATGTTGGTTTTGATTATTTAAAATCAATTTCTGAAATGTTTGAAATACCTTATTCACCTACGTTTCTTGTACTTGACATAAACATAACAGGTAGTGGTAGGGGAAGTAAAAACAGAAACAACTATGTAATTGCACTACATCACGGTTATTCAGGTGGAAGAACATTTGGAACTACAGCGAAACAACTTGATGATTTTGAAACATTTTTAGATGGTGTTGATATTTATGTAACAGGACACACACACAGACCAGCTATAATACCGTTTAGAAAGATGGAATATGATAGGAAAAACAAGAAAATACTATACAGAGATGGTTACAAAATCAACACATCTTCCTTTATCGATTTAGAAAGGTACGCAGAAGAGAAACTTTTAAGACCCCAGAGTTTCGCAATCCCACGAATTACATTGTTGAAAAACGAGAGAAAAATACTTACCGAGTTTGTGACACCAGACAGTTTTGAAAGGAAGTGAACTATATGCCAGAGCAAAACTTCAACGACATAGTAGTAGCGATGAGATACTTTGGTGATACGCTTCACGATTTGCAAAAACAAATAGGTAAACTTGAAGAAAAAGTTAATCAATTAAACGATGCTATAATTGAGAGAAAGTTAGCTAACGGTGATGTTCAAAACAAATATTACTTGTTAGAACAAGCACAGTTAAACATAAAAGACGATGTAAACAAAATAGAAGAGAGACTTGGGGATATAGAGAAAAAAATTGAAGAACAGAACAAATTTAGATGGACAATAGTTGGAGCTGTTACAACATTTCAATTTTTAATAACTCTGTTATCAATCTTCTATGGGAGATGATGGTTATGGATATTGTAGACATATTGATTGGTATTGGTATTAGTGCGTTTGGTTATTTTATTATTGGCTACTACAACCCAAACATAGTTGTCAAACTATTGTTAAAAGTATTAACTTTTGTGAAAGATGAGAAGATTAGAGACAAGATAACTGACGGACTTGGTTACGCGATGTTGGTAACAGGATTGAAAACAATGGAATACTATGAATTTGACGAAGAAGTCAAGCAGACTTTGGTTGGAATTAGTGAAAGAGTTGCATATCTGAAAGAACAAATCAAGAGTAAGTACGGGGGTGAATTCGATGATTGATTTTGCAGATTGGAAAACGTGGTTAGTTATTCTAATGTCTGTTGTGACTATTATAGGTTGGCAAATTTACAACCAAGATAAACAAAGTTCCGAAGTACTCGAACAAGCATTTAGAGATGATTATGTGGTATTTACTGTTTTTACAACAGACTTTGAAGAGGCTGTACAAAAAATTGATAAAGTTGTTGAATACGAGTTTGTTATAGATGATAAAATACTTGTTGGGAAGTACATTTTGGATTTAAAGAACAAAAACATAGTAGAATTAATATTAGGTTCAGCAAAAAGAGAACTTGTTTTAACGGGTATGTCTCTTAAGGAAATTGAAGAACAATTAGAAAAATCAGTTTTCTTGAAAGACTATGATATAGTTGACAGTCAATTTTATTGGATTATAAGAATCAAGAAGGTAAATACGGGGAGTGAAGAATAATGAGAATGGAAGAATTGAAGGCAGGAGACGTACTGTTGTTACCAAAGGAACACGTTGAAGGTGTTTATAGATTTATAGAAGATAATTTTGGAAACAGAGTGGCTGACATATTAACAAGAATAGAAAATCACGATTACATACACGCAGAGTTGTACATAGGTAATGGTTATGCTATAGGTGCTTGGTTTAACGGTGTACACATATACAAGATTCCTGTACAACATCTTGCGTTATTCCATGTATACAGACCTGTTCGTGATATAAAAATGGAAGACTTGAAAAAGTCTGTTGTTAAACACTTTAACCTTCCTTATGCGTTCGACCAACTACTCTTAACAGGTGTTATTAAAGCAATATCTCTTGGTACTGAAGCGTTGTATAATACCTTCACAAGTTATTTTGATTTACCGAGTACAGACAGAGTAATTTGTTCAGAACTTGTTGCTCAGATACTCAGAGACTGTGGTGTTTATATAAGTACGTTGGAACCAGAATTTGTTACACCAGACAATATTGCACAAAGCAAAGAATTTGTTAGAATTATATAAAAAACTATTGACAAAATCAATGACTTGTGGTATAATATATATGTAGCCAAACACCCCTTTCGTCTTTAATTGATACAGCTTATCTTTATGGTCGGTTTATGCCGACCGTTTTTAATAGGAGGCGTTTGCAATGAATTTTGAGTTAACCAAGATAGAAAAGTTGAAAAGGGAAGTTGAGAAACATGGCTTTACAGTAGAAAAGAAAGAACTTGGCGGTTATGTATATGTAACAATCAAGTACGGTGATATAACTGTTTTACACGAAAGTTGTACACTTGAGAGTTACGAAAAAACATTAAATCTACTTTATCGTCTAATCAAAAACAATATGATAAAAACGGGGGATTAACCCCCGTATTTTTTTGTTGATGTTCTTGCTTCAGTTATATAACAACCAT
>ENA-UOYA01002143-UOYA01002143.1-activated-sludge-metagenome-genome-assembly--contig:-NODE-2143-length-19613-cov-5.026690_pt1 | contig 19613 bp, 17 predicted proteins | sample MGYA00238163_ERZ764804 | MGnify/ENA primary metagenome ERZ764804 (study PRJEB28919, sample SAMN05720223) | activated sludge metagenome | isolation source: Anaerobic digester | place: Hong Kong... | reverse complement strand
GGCGCTTGACAAAGGATGGCTTGCTGTGTTTGATGATGCGGGATGCGTGATATCGACACCTACATGCGGTCCGTGTCTCGGAGGACATATGGGGGTTCTTGCCGCCAATGAGAGATGTGTATCGACGACAAACCGTAATTTTGTCGGGCGAATGGGCGATAAAAGCTCCGAAGTTATTCTCAGCGGTGTGCCGGTCGCCTGCGCTTCCGCAATCGCGGGACGTGTCGCAACGCCCTCGGAGCTTGGAATTGAGGGAGGCATTGTATGAACGTCAGAGGAAAGGTGCTTAAATTCAATGACAACGTTGACACTGATGTAATTATTCCGGCAAGATATCTTAACAGTTCCGATCCGGAACATCTTCGCCGGCATTGTATGGAAGATATAGACGAGACCTTTGCATCGAGGGTATGTAAAGGCGATATTATTGTGGCAGGCAGAAATTTCGGATGCGGATCTTCGAGAGAACACGCGCCGGTTGCAATTAAGGCCAGCGGAGTGTCACTCGTAATAGCTTCTGATTTTGCGAGAATATTCTACCGCAACGCAATCAATGTCGGACTTGCCATACTCGAATGTGAGAAGGCCTCTGAGGAGGTTGAGGAAGGTGACATGCTTGAGGTTGATTTTGATACGGGAATTATTAATGACCTGACCAGCAACAGGACTTATAAGGCAAATGCTTTTCCGGATTTTGTAAAGCGGATAATCGACTGTGGCGGACTGGTCGGATACACAAAAGAAGAAATCAGAAAAGGATAGTGTTTTCTATGGCTGAACATTACAGAATTGCGGTGATAAAGGGTGACGGAATAGGTCCGGAGATTATTGATTCGGCTGTCAGGGTATTACACAAGACAGCCGGTATCTATGGATTTGAGGTCGCAACTGATGAATACCCGGCAGGCGGAATGGCTATAGATGAGTATTCAACTCCGTTGCCAGGATTTACGCTTGAAGGAGCAAAGGGATCAGATGCTGTGCTGCTCGGCGCGGTCGGCGGACCTAAATGGGACGGATGTGACCCGTCACTTAGGCCTGAGGCAGCACTGCTGAGTCTTCGCAAGGAACTGGGACTTTACGCGAATCTGAGACCTGCCGTTATGTTTGACGAACTCTCGTGCGCGTCGCCGGTTAAGAATGCTGCTTCAATGGATATCATGATTGTAAGGGAGCTTACGGGCGGTATTTATTTCGGCGAGAATGATTCATATATGTGCCCCGGAATTCTTTCTGACGGTACTCCTATGGAAGAAGTGGCCTATGATACCGAGAGCTATTCAAGAGGAGAGATAAAACGCATTCTGAAGATTGCGTTTGAGCTTGCAGCGCAGCGCAGAAAACATCTGACGCTCGTGGATAAAGCAAACGTCTTAAGAACCAGCAGGATGTGGAGAGAGATTGCGTCGGAAATGAGTCATGGATACAGGGATGTTCAGCTGGATTATCTTTACGTCGACAATTGTTCGATGCAGCTCATATCCAGACCCTCAAGCTTTGATACTATAGTTACAAGCAACATGTTCGGAGATATCCTTTCGGATGAGGCCGGACAGATTACAGGAAGCGTCGGAATGCTCCCGTCAGCTTCTTTGGGCAGGCCGGGAACACCGGGAATGTATGAACCTATACATGGGAGCGCGCCTGACATAGCAGGTACGGGGAAAGCAAATCCTCTTGCGTCAATTCTGTCTGTGGCAATGATGCTGAGATTGCAGTTTGGCGAGAATATGGCGGCCGATGCCATAGAGAACTCCGTCAGAAAGACGCTCGGTCAGGGTTACAGAACGCCGGACATCTGCTATGGTTCCGATAACATAAAGACGGTAAATAACATCGGGATGACAGATGCGGTTATCTCGAATCTGTATAAGACAGAAAGGCTTAATTAATATGGCAAAGAAACTAATTGCGGTAATAGACATCGGGTCAATAACAGCCAGAATCAAAATATTCGAGGTTAATGCAAAGGGCAAACCCAAAGAGATAGAAGCTGTAAGGAAATTCACAGGTCTGGGTTCAAGAAGTTACAGTTCGGGAACAATTGCTCCTGATCAGGTCGACGAGTTATGCAAGTGCCTCAAGATGTTTGATGAGAAATGCCGTGAATACGGCGTGGCGAGGGTTTTCTGCGTAGCAACGTCAGCTTTCCGCGATGCTTCAAATTCAGAAGTCGTACTCGAGAAAGTCAGAACCCGGACAGGTTTTAAAATCAAGGTGCTTGACAACTCTATGGAGCGCTATTATCAGACCCTCGCAGTTCAGGCCATTTATCCCGATTTCGCGAAGATGATTGAGGGAGGAACAATGATGCTCGACATAGGCTCCGGCTCAATCCAGGCTTCAGTCTATGACAAGTCGGAATTTGTGTTCAGTCAGAATATGGTTCTGGGTTCCCTGAGAATTTCCGGTCTGCTTGCGGATCTCGAGAACCGCACCACTCATTATGACGATGTGCTCGAAGAATTTATCGCACAGGATCTTGACGATTATCACGCAGTTGAACCGAAGGGAATAACTTATAAGAATCTGATTGCGTTTTCGGGCGAGATGGGTTTTGTCAAAGTGCTTCTCGGCAGGGACGCCATGGATTCCTGTGTTCTGACAAAGGACGAGTTCCTCAAAGTTTATGATTACCTTCTTAAGACGAGACCTTCAGATCTGACGCTTCATGACAGTATTCCGTCTATGATAGCGCCGCTTCTGCTCCCGACAGCTCTCATAATCAAGAATATGCTTGAGTATACGGGGGTTGACAGCATATATATGCCGCACGCCTCTTTATCTGACGGAATTGTCTATTATTACTGCTATAACAATCTTGATCTGAAGCCGAGCGTTGACCCTGACAGTTATATGATATCGGCGGCAAGGCAAATGGCGAAGAGATACCGCTGCGACAGAAAACACATAGAATTAGTTGAGAAGACCGCGCTCAGGATTTTCGATGAGACCAGGAAAACAAGCGGCCTCGGAAACCGTGACAGGCTGCTTCTGCAGATTGCGGTCAATCTTCATGAGATAGGCAAATTTGTTCATTCAAGAAATCACAGCGATGCTGCGTATTCAATTATCAGCTACACAAATATGATGGGACTTAACAGTGAAGAACAGCATATGGTGGCAATGGTCGTAAGACTTTATCCGCGGGAGAATCCGTACGGCAGCCATTTCTATTCGATACTGCCTTCTGATCAGAAGGTCATTGTTTCGAAGCTGACGTCGATACTGAGAATTGCAGATGCCATCGATGCGTCACACAAGGAAAAAGCGAAGAAGATTACCGTTACGTCAAAGCCAGACAGGCTTTCAATCAACTGCGAATCCCCGCAGGACATGACTTTCGAGGAGTGGGCATTCGAGAACCGGTGCGGTCTGTTCGAAGATGTTATGGGAATAAAAGCCGTACTTAAGACCAGGAGGGAAATCTTATGAGTGCAAGAAAAAAGACAGAAGAAGTTGCTGATGACAGACCGGCTACAGACTCTTCCATATCAAGTTCAACAGGCAGAACAAAGGATTACAAGACAGAAAGGTATGCTTCTTTTTTGAGCGGCAACTCAAAGTTCTTTAACAGGGAGCTGTCATGGCTTGAATTTGACGACCGTGTGCTGCATGAAGCCAGAGATACCAAGAATCCTCTTCTCGAGAGGCTCAATTTTCTCGCGATTACAGCGTCTAATCTTGACGAGTTCTATATAGTAAGAGTCGCTTCCCTGAGAGACATGCAGAGCGTCGGACTCGAGGCAAAAGACATCGCCGGATTTACTACAAGTGAGCAGCTTGCCAGGATAGACGAGAAAACAAGACGAACGATGGCGCTGATGTACACTACTTTCGGCAGATCGCTGGTAACGTCGCTTGAACAGGAGAGAATATACTACCGCAACTATGAAGAGCTGACTGACAGGGAGAAAGCTGAGGCCGACATATATTTCAAAACATTCCTTTATCCTATTCTTACTCCGATGGCTGTCGATGCCTCCAGACCGTTTCCGCTGATCTATAACAGAATGCTCAACATGTGCGTTATGCTTGAGAACGATGCGGACAGTGTCAGGCTTCATGACAAAGCCAACGACGGAATTAAAAACGCAAAGAAAAGCGGCGACGAGGATAAATATGTATATGCTACAATTCAGATTCCTAACGTCGTCAGAAGACTGTATCAGATATCGACAGAGGACAGTGATGTTTTTGTTCCGATAGAGCAGATAATCAGAGCCAATATAGGTGATTTGTTTGACGGACAGAAAGTTGTCGCATCCGGATGCTACCGTGTCATGCGCAATGCGGATCTTGATATTGACGAAGATGAGGCTGAAGACCTTCTGAAAGAGATAGAGCAGCAGGTCAGGAAGCGTCGTTTCGGTGAGATAATAAGACTTGAAGTTCAGGATGATATTGATCCGGATCTTCTTGAATACATTATGAACGAACTCAAGATCGCAAAAGAAGATATTTTCAGTGTCAACGGTCCGATTGACCTGACATTCCTGTCGAAGCTGAGTTCGGCTTGCAAGGACAGACATCCGGGACTGTGCTATAAACCGCATGAGCCTGCGGAGGCCGCATCATTTGACGGCCCCGTAAGTGAGCTGGATATTTTCGCTCAGATAAGGGAGCGTGACAGAATAGTTCATCATCCTTATGAGACTTTCGAACCGGTGCTTGAATTTGTTAGACAGGCTGCCCGCGACCCGAATGTACTTGCCATCAAGCAGACACTGTACAGAGTATCGTCGCGTTCGCCAATCATCGCGTCTCTTCTTGAAGCCGCGAGGAACGGCAAGCAGGTCATGGTTCTTGTAGAACTGAAGGCGAGATTCGACGAGGAGAACAATATCAACTGGGCAAAGATGCTCGAGAATGCCGGATGCCACGTTATCTACGGACTTGTCGGTCTTAAGACACACAGCAAGATAACTCTTGTTGTACGTAAAGAAGAGGACGGTATCCGCCGTTATCTTCATCTCGCGACCGGAAATTATAATGACGTTACTGCGAAAATATATACCGATATCGGACTGTTTACGGCATCGGAGAGCTTTGGCGAGGATGCTTCCGAGTTCTTCAACATGCTCTCAGGTTTTTCGATACCTCAGTCGTGGAGAAGACTTATTCCGGCTCCGCTTTGGATGAAGGATTATTTTCTGCGGAAGATTGCCCGTGAAGCTGCCAACGCCAAGGCAGGGAAGCCCGCGCGCATCATCGCGAAGATTAATTCGCTTGTAGATGAGAATGTTATCAGGGAGCTTTACAACGCTTCCTGTGCCGGAGTGAAGATTGATCTTATCGTAAGGGGAATATGCTGTCTCAGAGCCGGAATACCGGGTATGTCGGAGAATATTACGGTTCGCTCCATAACAGGAAGATTTCTCGAACATTCCAGAATTTTCTACTTCTGCAATGAAGGCCATGAGGACATATATCTTGCGTCGGCTGACTGGATGCCCCGCAATCTTAACCGAAGAGTCGAGCTTCTGTTCCCTGTCGAAGATGATGCCTGCCGCAAACGTGTTCTTGAGGTTCTGGAGACTGAACTCAATGATACTGTAAGAGCGCATTTTCTGAGTCAGGACGGGACCTATCATAAGCTTGACTTAAGGGGCAAAATCAAACTTGATTCACAGCAGAGACTTATTGATCTCGCGAACGAGGCTGTTGCTTCTAGACACGTAACTGAGAACAACCTTGAGTTCGTCCCGAAAGAGAATCCTAACAACTGACGGAAACAAATGACAATTGACTTTATCTTTGCGGATAAAGATAATGAATGAGAATAAATAAAATGAGGTGATTCAAATGAGTGTAAGTATATCAGATTATAATTCTGTCAAAGAACCGTCGAAGTATAAGGCAAAACAGTTTACCATCACGTCCGGAAGCGGCATGAGTGCATCCGTAATAACTTACGGTGCGCTGATCACGTCTCTCATTGTTCCTGACAGGGACGGAAAAATGGCTGATGTAATGCTAGGACTCAAAGGCCTTGACGAGTATATGGCAAACGGAGCCAACCACGGTTCCGTAGTCGGCCGTTCAGCAAACAGAATTGCAGGCGCTAGCTTCATGATAAAAGGCGAGGAGTATCACATCCCCGCAAATGAAGGCCCGAACAATCTGCACAGCGGCAATCCCGCATACCAGAATGTCTTCTGGGAAGGCAAGACGGTTTCTGAAGAAGAGACCAACATGATAATCATTGAATCAGGTATTGCCGGAATCGCAGAGAGCGATGGAGAGGCAGTTGTTCTCAGTTACAACTCGCCTGACGGAGCCTGCGGTTTCCCGGGCAATCTTTATACGCGTGTGCTGTATGCGTGGCTTGAGGACGATACATTCCTCATAATGTACATAGGCAAGAGTGACAAGGACACGATTTTCGCTCCTACGAATCACTCTTACTTCAACCTTGGCGGACACGACAGCGGATATGTCGGAGAACAGCTTCTTATGATAAATTCCGACAGAATTACAATCAAAGACGACTTGAACTGCCCTGACGGAAGGACTGCAGATGTTGAAGGAACAGTTTTCGATTGCAGGGAATACAGGTTCATGTCAGAGCTGATTGAGAGCAAGGATCCTCAGATAACCATGTCTTCGGGTATAGACCAGAACTGGTGTCTCAAGACCGTACCGGGAACGTTCTCGTTTGCCGCGTCGCTCACTGATCCAAAGAGCGGCAGGACGATGGAATGTCTCACGGATTTACCAGGTATTCAGATTTATGCCGGCAATCATCTGGGCGGATCTTCCGATCAGAAGGGCGACAGGCCGTATAAGCCGTATGATGCTGTTTGTCTTGAGGCTCAGATGGTTCCTAACAGTGTAAATCTTCCTCAGTTTGCATCGCCTGTTATAAGCGCGGGACAGACTGTTTTCCATGTGTGCGGCTACAGATTTGTTTAAAAAGTCACCTCGAAAACCTTTCATGACGGCCTTTGCAGGGTTATAATGCTTAACAATCATTCAGAAAGAAGGAAATACTTATGGAAAAGAAGAATCTGGACTGGTCCAATCTGACATTCTCTTATGTCAAGACAGACAAGCGTTTTGTTGCGAACTACACTAACGGTGCATGGGACGAGGGCAAGCTTGTTGACGATGATATGATCGTTATGAGCGAGGATGCAGGCGTACTTCAGTACGCACAGACAGTATTCGAAGGCCTTAAGGCATATGAGACAAAAGACGGAAGAATAGTTACATTCCGTCCGGACTTAAACGCGGATCGTCTTCATGATTCAGCTGTTCGCCTCGAGATTCCGCCGATTTCCAAAGAGCTGTTCCTGAAGTCAGTAAGGCAGACAGTTGCGGGCAATGCAGCATGGGTTCCTCCGTACGGAACAGGAGCCACATTATATCTGAGACCTTATATTTTCGGTATCAATCCCGTAATCGGTGTAAAGCCTGCGGATGATTATCAGTACCGCATTTTCGCTACTCCGGTAGGTCCGTACTTCAAGGGCGGTGCTAAGCCGATTGTTGTAAAGGTATCTGATTTTGACCGTGCCGCACCTCACGGAACCGGCAACATCAAGGCCGGACTCAACTACGCCATGTCGCTTCATGCCATTGTTACGGCGCATAAGGAAGGTTTTTCCGAGAATATCTATCTCGACCCGGCTACAAGAACCAAGATTGAGGAGACCGGCGGCGCGAATATCATTTTCACTGACGGAAAGGGCAAGCTTGTCGTTCCGAAGTCGAATTCAATACTTCCTTCAATCACCAGGAGATCTCTCGTTTATGTTGCAGAGCACTATTGCGGCATGACTATCGAAGAGCGCGAAGTTACACTCGCAGAAGTTATGGGCGGAGAGTTCACCGAGTGCGGTCTTTGCGGCACTGCTGCTGTTATCTCGCCGATCGGCAAGATAAATGACCACGGCAGGGAATTTGCTTTTGCTTCCGGCATGACCGATATGGGTCCTGTAATGACAAAGCTCAGAGAGACACTCACTGGTATTCAGATGGGCACTGTTGAGGCACCTGAAGGCTGGATTGTTGAGATCGACGTCTGATCCGTTACAGCTGCTGACAGAATAATAACACCCCGGGTATTTCTTCATATCCGGGGCGTTTTTTTTGTAAAATTAATTAAAGGAGATGAGCTCTCATCTCGCTTGCTGATAAAGGGCTCAGCATCGCCGGCGCAACATCGAAAACGGTCTTGCATCCGTAGTCGTGTTTCTTTGCGAAACGATCAACAGCTCTGGCGTATGCGACGAGTACACTGCCCGTGAATTCCGGGTTTGAGTCAAGTTTGAGCGAGTACTCAATCACGTGTTTATGTTCGCCGTTAAGGCCTGTTGTACCGGTTCTGAACACAAAACCGCCATGATTCATTCTGCTGTGATCTCTTGCGAACTCTTCTTCAGATATGAAATGAACGGTAGTATCATAGTCGGAAAAGTAATTCGGCATCTCCTTGATAGTCTTCTCAATAAGCTTCCTGTCAGCACCTTCTTCAGCGACGACGAAACACTCGCGTGTGTGCTTTTCGCGAACCGAAAGCTCCGGATTTGATCCGCTTCTGACCTTATCGAGCGCGGCTTCAACAGGAATGGTGTATTGTTTGCCGTTTCTGACACCCGGAATTCTCCTTATAGCGTCGGAATGCCCCTGTGAAACGCCCTTGCCCCAGAATGTATAATCCTTACCGTCGGGCAGAATACAATTCGCATAGAGCCTGTTGAGCGAGAACATTCCGGGGTCCCATCCGCAGGAAATGAGTGATACCGTTGAAGCCTTGAGCGAAGCTTCGTTTACTGACGCAAAATGTTCCGGAATGTTGGCGTGTGTGTCAAAGCTGTCAATGCAGTTAAACATCGAAGCGTATAAAGGTGTCTGTTTCGGAAGATCCGTAGCTGAACCACCGCAGATAATAAGTACGTCAATTCTGTCTTTGTATTTTGCAATATTTCCGACGGAATCGCAGACGGCTCCGTCTGTCGCTATTGAAACGGAGGCCGGATCTCTTCTAGTAAACACTGCGACAAGTTCCATGTCAGGATTTTGTCTGATGGCTGATTCGACGCCTCGCGCCAGGTTGCCATATCCCAGAATGCCGATTTTTGTCATAATGAACTCCTTTGTTTATATATTTGTCCCCATTATATCAATCTGAGCATACATAAGTAAATAAATGCAGATTTACAAGCAAACAGGATATCGAAATGTTAATATAAATATGTAGTGCATTTACAATAGAAATGTGTATAATTGTAAACATTAAAAACGAAAGAGGTTTACAATGTCTAAAACTTACAATCTTGTACTTATCGCAATCTCCGCAGCACTCATAACTGTCTGCTCGTGGATATCAATCCCGCTGGGTCCGGTTCCTTTTACGCTGCAGACTATGGCGATTCTTGCGATTCTGATGTCTATCGGCGGCGCACGCGGAACGGTCGCGATCGCAGTCTACCTTCTCATGGGTCTTGTCGGTCTGCCGGTATTCGCCGGATTCAAAGGCGGCCCGTCGGCATTTATAGGACCTACCGGCGGCTTTCTCATCGGATTTATCATCGCAGGGCTGGTCTACTTTATGCTCGAAAAGTTAATTTTCAGCAGACTTAAATCCGATTATAAACACAGAATCCTCTGGGGTATTCTGAATTCTCTTGCCTTTGAGATTGTTCTGTACACGGTAGGCGTCATCTGGTTTATCGTAGTCTACGGACGCCAGACAGGTCCTATAGGACTTGCGGCTGTAATAGGAATGTGCGTGGTTCCGTTCATTATTCCGGATATTGTAAAACTTGTAATCGCCGTAATGATAGGCGAGCGTGCAGGCAAACTTGTCAGAAAATGACGGACTTTATATCGTGGAATTAAAAATAGCTATGTGCTATCATACATCCGTATAATTTTATAGTTGTGGAGGATATATGGAAGACTCATCTATACTTTTCAAAGCTACGGATGTATCGAAATCATATGGTGGTCATCATGTGCTTAAGAATGTCAGCTTTGAAGTCAAAAAGGGTTCGATCTACGGACTTGTAGGAAAGAACGGCGCCGGTAAGACGACCATAATGCGTATTATGACCGGTCTTCAGTACCCGACTTCCGGAACGGTTGAATATGGTTTCGACAGAAAAGAAATCGGCTCAATCGGCGCTCTCGTCGAGACTCCTTCAATTTATATGAACAAGACAGCCAGAGAGAATCTCAAGTTCCAGTTCATCAATCTCGGGATCAGTGACGATTCATCAATTGATGATACGCTGAAATTTGTAGGTCTTGAAGGCACGGGCCGTAAGAAAGCCGCAAAGTTCTCGCTCGGTATGAGACAGCGTCTCGGAATTGCCATGGCTATAGTAGGAGACCCCAAGATGCTTATTCTGGATGAGCCGATAAACGGACTTGATCCGCAGGGAATTATTCAGATAAGGGATCTTCTTATCAGACTTTCGCGCGAGAAGAATATCACTATTGTTATCTCAAGCCACATTCTTTCGGAGCTTTCAAAGCTCGCTACCGATTTTGCTTTCGTCGAGGGCGGAAGGATTGTCAAGGAAGCTACGGCTGAAGATATTGAGAATGCCGGTGAGAAGCTTCTTGTTGTTACTACTGATAAAACAAGTGACCTTCTGGTGGCACTTGTGTCCAACGGCTATAATGCCGAGCAGAATACAAATCCGGGCAAAATCACCATTCACGGCTCAGTTGACATAGCGGCAATTGCTTCTTTGGCTTCCGGCGCGGGTTGCGCGGTAACTGACATGCATAATGTTGAGACAGACCTTGAATCCTACTTTGTCGGACTTGTCGGAGGTGAGACACATGCTTGATTTACTTAAGTTTGAATATAAGAGAATTCTCAGCTGCAAAGCCATATATTTCATGCTTGCATTCTCAATAATATGTCCATTGACGGTTGTTATTGCAATGGAATTAATTTCCACTTACGGAGACTCGTTCGGTCTGATTGATGGTTCGCTTTCTGCGACCAAACTTTTGAACTGGTTTGTAGTCAGTTACTTCTACAGCAATCTGCCCATGGTTATCGCATTGTTCTCATCCCTGTTCGTCGGAAGGGATTATAAGGACGGATTTATCCGCAACAAAATAACCGCCGGACACAGCAGGGCTGACGTGTTCTTCTCAACGATCATTTCTCAGGTTTCCGTCATAGCGGCGATGTCTGTAGTTTACGTATCTACAGGTTTTCTGGCTCTTGCTGTCTCGTCTTTTGATGTAAATGTAAATCATGGAGAGATGCTGCTTCGACTTCTTACGCTTTTGCTGTCACTTATAGGCATGACTATTCTGTTTACTGCATTGGCGCTTGTTATCAAGAGCCGCGCCGCTGTTGTGATTCTGTGTGTCGTCTTTGTAATGTCGTTCAGCCTGGCAGGTCTGCTTGCCACGTCATATTCATATTCCAGAAAAACCGGCGAAGCGTACATTGATCTCTGCGAGGATTATGCTGATAAGATGAAGGATCAGGGCCAAGACGATTATGATGACTATGTGCCGGAGAGAAAGGATGTTTTCTCTTTCGGCTGGTATGTCGGTCGTCCTTTTTATCTGCTTACGAATGCAGGTCTTGGCAGAGAGTTTGTGACAGCGAATATAAGTTCTATGGATTACAGCAGAACTACGTTGCATGACGGCTTTGTGAACAACTTCAGTACATTTTTTACGGAATCGCCTTTCTGGTTTGATGACGATGATCTGGCTGATATTGACGGCTGCGAAGTGAGCTATAAGAGCCTTATGTTTCAGTACAATATTAAATCAATCGTATGGTCCGCAATTTTTGCCTGCGGCGGTTATGCAATCTTCAGAAAGAAAGACCTGAACTGATGTTTTACGATAATAACAGGCTCACAATAATAATAGGTGCTTACGGAAGCGGCAAATCAGAGATTTCTGTCAATATGTCGCTTGCCCAGAGAAGAAGCCACCCTGACAGCAAGATACTCATTGCGGACATGGATATTGTGAATCCGTTTTACCGTTCTTCCGACTGCGCTCCGTTGCTCGAAAAGAACGGCATACGGGTTATAAGTCCTATGTACGCGGGTTCCAACGTCGATGCTCCGGTTCTGCCGGCGGAGATGTACGTAGTTTTCGACGATGAGGAATACATGGGCATATTCGACATAGGCGGAGAGGATATGGGTGCGACGGTATTAGGTTCTCTTAAGAAAAGAATCGAGAACTGCGATACTAGGATACTTATGGCGGTTAATGCCCTGCGACCTTTTACGTCAACTCCCGGACAGATAGCGCAGATGACTTCTGAACTTGCAACTGCTGCGGGATTCGGTATCGATGGTTATATCAATAACACGAATCTTCTTGAAGAGACAACACTTGATATGATAGAGGAAGGTGAGCAGATGGTATTGGATGCAGGTGTTATTACGGGAGTGCCTCTTGTTGCTACCTGCATTATGGATAATATTGATAACGCCGCATCTTTTAAATGCCGTGCTCCTGAGCTTTTCAGGATGAGCAGGTGTATAAGTTATACATATTGATCCGGTATACTGTATTTTGCTAAGATTGCCAATTAAACACAGCAATTTTGCTGTGTTTATTTATTGTTAAAATATCATATAAATGATAATATTTACCAAACGGTCGTATGGCCGGAAATATCTAGGAGGATATATATATGGGATTGATTAGCATGGTAGGGAATATTGCCTCTGTCGTCGGGAGTTCTGTCTCCAGTACTGTAGCAGACCAGTATTTAGAGTTCTTTACGTGTGATTCGTTGGGTTCTGACATTCTTGTAAGGAAGGGTGCCAACAAGATGGAGAAGGGCAAGAACAAGGGAAGTTCAGAGGTAATTTCGAACGGTTCCGTTATAGCTGTACCTGAGGGTGCGGCGCTGCTTCTTGTTGATGGCGGCGAGGTTGTTGATTGTGTAACCAAGAGCGGTTATTACAAATGGGATACTTCATCTTCGCCTTCTATCCTTGCCAATAAGGATTTCGGCGAGAATGTAAAGAAGTCTGTCGGAGAGATCTGGGATCGTATGAAGATGGGCGGCGAGATTGCAAAACAGCAGAGAGTTTATTTCATAAATATGCTTGAGTTGAGAGACCAGAACTTTGGTACTGCTACTCCTCTCGCTTATCCCGATCCTGAATATCGCAATATTTATATCAGACTTAACGGTACATTCTCATATAAGGTAACCGATCCTGTAACGTTCTTCAGAAATGTTGCGGGAAACGTGAGGGATCAGTACTTAAGTGTTGATTTTATGGGAACACCTCCTCAGCCTCAGCAGCCCCGTCTTGAGTTCCTGGATCACATTTCGGAAGCCCTCAACAAGCTTGCTACTTCAGATAAGGTTGTTTATTCAACTCTTGATTCCCACAGGACAGAACTCCGTAACTATATGAGAGACTGTCTGGACGAAGATTGGCTTCAGGCAAGAGGAATTGTAGTTGAGGCGGTCGCAATAGGCGGCGTAACACCTGACGATAAGTCTCGTGAGAGAATTGAGCAGATTGATACATCGAAGCTATACGGTTCCGACGCGTCCGCTCTCGCAGCGCAGGTTGCTTTGGGCCAGACGGAAGCTATGAAGCTCGCAGGCGGCAATGCCAACGGAGCAGTTAACGGTTTCATGGGTATGGGAATGATGAGCGGACTTGGCGGCAACAACGCGACAGCTTCAGCTCTTGGCGTAGTTTCACAGCAGCAGGCAGCTCAGGCAGCTAAGGTTGCACCGGCAGGCTGGACATGCAGCTGCGGTCAGACAGGCAACACAGGCAAATTCTGCAGCAACTGCGGACAGCCTCAGGCAGTGCCTGCATCGGCAGGCTGGACATGCGGCTGCGGACAGACGGGAAACACCGGTAAGTTCTGCAGCAATTGCGGACAGCCGGCACCTGCGGCAGCTCCTTCCGCCTGCCCTAAGTGCGGATGGAAGCCGGCAGACGGCAGCGCTATGCCAAAGTTCTGCCCGGAGTGCGGTACAAAGATCTAAGATTCAATAAATCTTTCAGTCGGCGGCGGTGTCATTTGGCACCGCCGCTTTATTTTCGCGCTGTTGTCAAAAATCCATAAGGTTTGCACTTGTAGTTTCAGAAGTATATAATCGATTAAATATTTTTTGGGGCCGGATGTATTGTGCCGGCTTTAGAGGGAGGTTTTTTGTGGCTAAAGGTAAAGTGACTTTCAATGAGAATCTGTGTAAGGGCTGCGGACTATGTGTAGCTGCTTGCCCGAAGAAAATCCTTGAGCTTGACAAGACCAGGCTAAATGCTAAGGGTTATCACCCCGTTACCTGTGTAAATCCTGACGGTTGCATTGGTTGCACATTCTGCGCGACACAGTGTCCTGATGTGGTTATTACGGTTGAGCGTTTCTGAGTTAGGTTCTTAGGAGGATTTTAAATGGCACAGAAAAGAGTATTGATGAAGGGCAATGAAGTCATTGCCGAAGCAGCAATCAGAGCCGGCTGCCGTAACTATTTCGGTTACCCGATTACGCCTCAGACTGAGGTTATGCACTATATGGCCAAGAAGATGGTGCAGATCGGCGGTAACTTCGTTCAGGCAGAGAGTGAAGTCTCGGCTATCAACATGGTTTATGGCGCGGCATCAGCGGGATTCAGGGTTCTTACATCCTCATCTTCGCCGGGAATATCCCTTAAGCAGGAAGGCATCTCGTATATAGCGGGTGCAGAGCTTCCTGCAGTTGTTGTAAATATTGTCAGAGCAGGCCCGGGTCTCGGCGGAATTCAGCCGGCACAGGGTGACTATTTCCAGGCAACAAAGGGCGGCGGACATGGTGACTATCGCAATATCGTTATTGCACCGGCATCTGTTCAGGAGCTGTATGAGCTTGTAGTAGAGGCATTTAACCTCGCAGATAAGTACAGAATGTGCGTAATGATTCTCGGGGACGGTACACTCGGTCAGATGATGGAGCCTGTTGCGTTCCGTGATGAAGAGACTATCGAGACGGTTGCAAAGCCATGGGCAGCAGCCGGCAGAAACGGCGAGTCTGATCACCACACAATCACATCCATCTATATTGATCCGGATGTCCTTGAGGGCAAGAATCTTGAACTTCAGGCAAAGTATGATGTTGTAAAAGCTAACGAAGTCCGTTACGAGGCTATTGGTCTTGAGGATGCTGAGATTGTTATCACAGCTTTCTCCACATGCTCAAGAATATCCCGCAACGTCATCAGACAGGCGGCTGAACTTGGTATTAAGGTCGGAATGATTCGTCCTATTACGCTTTGGCCGTTCCCGTACGAGATAATCAGCAAGACTGCAGATATGCCCAACGTCAAGGCTTTCCTTGATGTCGAGCTCAATGCCGGTCAGATGATCGAGGATGTAAGACTTGGATGCGCCGGAAAGAAACCATGCTATTTCCATGGCAGACTCGGCGGAAATCTTCCTACACAGAAAGAAATCCTCGACAAGATTGTCGCAATTCACGAGGGAAAAATGACGCAAGGAGGTAATTTCTGATGGCTATAGTTTTCGAGCCTACAAAGGGACTCACAACAAAACCCTTCCATTACTGCCCCGGCTGCTGTCACGGTATTATACACCGCTTAATCGCAGAGACCATGGTAGAGATGGATTTGCTTGAGTCGGCTGTCGGTGTCGCATCGGTTGGATGCACTTATAACTCATATGAGTATTTCAGCAACGATATGGTTCAGGCTTCACACGGACGTGCACCTGCGGTTGCAACGGGTATCAAGAGAAATCTCAAGGATCACGTTGTTTTCACATATCAGGGAGACGGAGATCTGGCTTCAATCGGAACGGCCGAGATTATTCATGCTGCTGCAAGAGGCGAGAAAATCACTGTGTTTTTCGTGAACAACGCCGTTTACGGTATGACTTCTGGCCAGATGGCGCCTACTACGCTTCTCGGACAGGTTACAACGACTTCTCCGTTTGGCCGTGACCAGTCTTATCAGGGATATCCGATCAATGTTTCGGAGCTTCTGTCTAATCTGACGGGTTCTGCCTATATTGAGCGTGTATGCGTTACTGACTTCAAGAATATTCAGAACGCAAAGCAGGCTATTAAGAAGGCTTTCCAGGTTCAGCAGAATAACATCGGTTTCTCCATGGTTGAGTTTCTTTCTACATGCCCTACAAACTGGGGTAAAGAGCCGCTTCCGGCAATGGATTGGCTCAAGGAGAATATGATCAAGCAATATCCGCTCGGATGCTACAAGGGAAATGACCTTGTTTTCGACGCTGACGGCAAGTATGTCAGCGGTACAAGACCGGTTGATAACGCGGGTGTCAATGTTGCGGAGGTGAAGAAATGATTGATTTTTCTATTATTTTCGCAGGCTTCGGCGGGCAGGGTATTCTGTCTGCGGGAAAGATGGCTGCAGAGGCTGCTCTCTACGAAGGCAAAGAAGTATCATGGTTTCCGTCATACGGACCTGAGATGCGCGGCGGCACGGCTAACTGCTCTGTAGTTATTTCCGATTCCGCTATCGGTTCACCGGTCGTAAATGACGCGGATGTCGTTATCTGCCTGAACCAGCCTTCTATGGAGAAGTTTGAACAGCAGCTCAAACCGGGCGGACTGCTCATAATTGATTCGTCACTGATCAGCATCAAGCCGACAAGGACCGACATCAAGTTCATTCCGATGAAGGCTTCCGATATCGCTTCAGAGCTTGGCAAGATGATGTTCGCACCTATATCGATGGTAGGCTGTCTTTCAACGGCAACGGGGTGTTTCTCCCGCGATTCGTTTGAGAAGTCACTTTACCAGATTCTGCCTGAACGTAAGCATGGAATGATTCCTGCAAATATGACGGCATTTGATAAGGGTGCCGAGTACGCGAAATAAGAGCTGCCGTTTTTATTCCGGCAATCGTGAAACAGCTGCGGACCTGTCGGGTTCGCGGCTGTTTTTATTTTATCGGGCGGTAATCCTTTGAAAAATTCTGAATGATCTTCTTTTTGTATATGGGAAGTTTTATTGACTAATTGCTGCGATAATTGAGCCTAATTTGACATATTTTGCTATTTTGAATGCTATACTGTAAAAACTGCACAAAAACATAATTTGATTTACCGCTTTTTTTGTATTTTTAGTTGGTAAATTCACTGATTTAGTTTATAATGCTTACGTGCGGTTTTACTGCGTTTTGCTTTGCCTTTGCAAATTGCCTGCGGCACAGCTTAAAGATTAACCTCAAGGGAGGCACACAATTTAATGGATCTGGCTTATTTATTTAACGAGGGCGAGAACTACATGAGTTATAAATTCCTGGGTTCACATCCTTATGAGGATGGCGACGAGAAGGGATTTGTATTCAGAGTTTGGGCACCAAATGCCAGAAATGTCAGTGTTATGGGAGATTTCAACGAATGGGATGCCAACAGCAACCAGATGCAGCTCTTGGGTAACACGGGTATCTGGGAACTCAAGGTTGCCGGAGCACAGCAATGGGATCGGTATAAATACAGAGTCGTCGGCGCAGACAGCCGTATTTACGAGAAAGGCGACCCTTTTGCCAGACATTTTGAGACTAGACCTAATAATGCATCGATTCTTTACGATCCTGATGACTATCTCTGGAATGATGATGAATTCTGCGATAACAGAACTGATGCGTTGACACCAAAACCGATTAATATCTACGAGCTCCATTTGGGCTCATGGAGAAGACATCCGGATGGCAATTTTTTCTCATACAGGGAACTGGCTATCGATCTGTCTGACTATTGCAAGAAGATGAATTACACGCATATCGAGCTGATGCCTGTTCTGGAGCACCCGCTTGATGATTCATGGGGATATCAGGTTACCGGCTATTATGCGGTGACGAGCCGTTTCGGAACACCGGCCGATTTTAAGTTTATGGTGGATGTTCTTCATCAGAACGGTATCTCAGTTATTCTGGACTGGGTTCCGGCTCATTTCCCTAAGAATCTCGAAGGCCTTATCAGATTTGACGGTACACCATGTTTCGAATATGCCGACCCGAGAATCGGAGAACACCGTGAATGGGGAACATATGTCTTTGATTACTCAAAGAATGAAGTCGTATCGTTCCTGGTGTCAAATGCAGTGTTCTGGATAGATGAATTTCACCTTGACGGATTAAGGGTTGATGCAGTTTCAAGCATGCTTTACAGAGATTACGGACGTCAGCAGTACATACCGAATAAGTATGGCGGTCACGAGAACCTTGAAGCGATAGATTTTTTCAAGAAACTCAATTCAACCATTCGTAAGAACTATCCATATGCAATGCTTATCGCTGAAGAGTCTACGGCATGGCCAAAGGTATCTTATCCCGTCGAAGAAGGCGGACTCGGATTTACTCATAAATGGAACATGGGATGGATGCATGATACTCTGGATTACTTTTCGACTGATTCATACGCGAGATCATGGCATCATGACGAGTTCTGTTTCTCAATGGTTTATGCTTTTGCCGAGAATTATATCTTGAGCCTGTCTCACGACGAAGTCGTTCATGGCAAGCACTCTCTGATTGACAAGATGCCAGGCGATGTCTGGAGGAAGTTTGCTTCCGTAAGGACACTGATGCTGTATCAGATGTCTCATCCCGGAGCGAAGCTTAACTTTATGGGCGCGGAGTTCGGACAGTTCATTGAGTGGCGTTTCTATGAACAACTCGAGTGGTTTCTGCTTGATTATGAGTCACACAGGCTTCTGCAGAACTTTAACAGCGAACTGAACAAATTTTATATAGAGCATTCTCAGCTCTGGGGTGAAGATCATTCGTGGGATGGTTTTGAATGGATTGACGCTTCGGATGTTAAGAACAATGTCTTTATCTACAAGAGGTCTGATCCAAAGTCTGAGGAGAATGATATCTATGTTGCGCTCAATATGGTTCCGCAACCGCTGGAATGCTATAAAATTCCCGTTTACGAGGAAGGCAAGTACAAAATTGTATTCAATACTGATGATATGAGCCACGGCGGTTCAGGTTATCCTACTGGAGCCGGCGATGACGGGCTTTTCGACAGTGTTGCTGAAGAATTTAACGGCAAACCGTATCATTTGGTGATGAATCTGCCTCCGCTTGCCGGAATTTACTTCATGCTTGTCAAAGTTCCTGAGGAACAGAAAAATATAAGTGCTTTGAATGATTCCGAGGCTTCGAAAATTGTTCCGGAAGTTCAGAAGAAAGATATGGTAAAGACGGTAAGTTCGGCAGAGCATACCAAAGCTTCACATAAGAAGAAGGGACACTCCGGTGTGACAAAGCCGTCAGTCAATTCTTCCGTCAGTGGTGAAAAGACAGATAATAACAACAAAAATAAGTAAGACAGGTGTTAGGGAGGTAACTTATATGGCTAAGACTGAAGTCGTTGCGATGATACTCGCAGGCGGACAGGGAAGCAGACTGGGCGTTCTTACAAAGAAGATCGCCAAGCCGGCGGTGCCTTTTGGCAGTCGTTACAGAATTATTGATTTTCCGCTCAGTAATTGTGTCAATTCTGGAATTGAGATAGTCGGTGTACTGACACAGTATCAGCCGCTGGCGCTTAATACCTATGTAGGCAACGGGCATCCTTGGGATCTGGATCGTAATAACGCCGGAGCATACATTCTTCCGCCTTTTCAAAAGTCGGGCAGATCTGACTGGTATA
>ENA-UOYA01002139-UOYA01002139.1-activated-sludge-metagenome-genome-assembly--contig:-NODE-2139-length-19663-cov-5.639025_pt1 | contig 19663 bp, 13 predicted proteins | sample MGYA00238163_ERZ764804 | MGnify/ENA primary metagenome ERZ764804 (study PRJEB28919, sample SAMN05720223) | activated sludge metagenome | isolation source: Anaerobic digester | place: Hong Kong... | reverse complement strand
CGGCGGCGGACCGGGGCGGGAGCATCTCGAAAGACTCATAAGATCCCGCAATCTTGACAGACTGCCACCTGTAAACCCTGGCAAAGCTCTTGAGTTTTTTGAAAGGCTTGAAAAGAATGCAGATAAATACGCCCGCTGGAGTGGCGAACTTTACTTCGAAAACCATCAAGGCACCTATACCACCCAGAGCAGGATCAAAAAATTTAACCGCAAGGCCGAGATAGCTATGCGCAACTGCGAAATTGTATGCAGTATAGCCGCCAGAGAGAAAGGCTTTGAATATCCTGCAGCGGAGCTTGAGAGGATATGGAAGCGCATACTGTTTCTGCAGTTCCACGATATCCTGCCCGGTTCATCGATAAAGTGCGTCTACGATGAGGCTGAAGCTGAATACGCCGTGCTGATAAAAGAAATAGAGGAAATCACACATAGAGCCGGTAAAATGATTGCAGGGGGAAACTTTAATCCAACATCCGTTGAGAGGAAGGAGTATGTGCGCTCAGGCGGCAAGTGGTATATGTCGACCGCCAAGCCCTTCTCGACCGCCAAGCTCTCGCCTGCCACCGACACTATACAGGGACTTGAAAACGAGTATATCCGCCTGACTATCGACACCGACGGCGCTATATCCTCCATTTACGACAAGCAGTACGGCAGAGAGCTTTTAAAGAGCGGGACCAGGGCCAACCGCTTTACCATTTATCCTGACGACGCCGACGCGTGGGAGCTCCCCACAGCCTACAACGACCGCCCGAAGGACTATTTTAGGCTCACCTCTTCGCAACTCGTCACCAACGGGCCGAAGGCTATCCACCGCAGCGAATACGTCTACGGCGGCTCCAAAATAAACCAGGACGTCATAATGACGAGCGGAGAGCGCGAGATTGTGTTCAAGACTACCGTCGACTGGCGCGAGACGTCAAAGCTTCTACGCACCAGCTTCGATATCGACATAGTCTGCAGCGAGGCCATATGCGGCATACAGTTCGGGCAGTTGAAGCGCCCGACCCATTCCAACACCTCGTGGGAAAGTGCGAAATTCGAGGTCTGCGCCAACAGGTATGTAGATCTGTGCGAAAACGGTTACGGCGTAGCGATGCTCTCCGACAGTAAATACGGCTTCAATATCAAGGGCAATGTGCTCGACCTGTGCATCCTACGCTCTCCGATGTGGCCGGGTGTCGACGCCGACAAGGGTATCCATGAGTTCGTCTACACAATATATCCCCATCCGGGCGACACAGCTAAAGGCGGCGTGGCGCAGCGGGCGGAGCTTCTAAACATCCCCATGCTTGAGCTCGGTGGAAACGGAGAGATTTCAGAATATATAAAGGTCAGCGCGGAAAACATCGTCGTGGAGGCCATGAAACGCGCGGAGGACGGCAACGGCTACGTCATGCGCCTGTACGAAGCGTACGGCAGCGATACGTCCGCGCTTGTGTCGGTCAAGGGGATGAAGACCTGCGTTCTCACCGATATGCTTGAGAATCCGTTAAAGACGCTCGATGTGTCCAAAGACACGGTGAAACTACACTTTAAGCCGTTTGAGATCCAGACAGTGAGATTTAACTGATAAGGATAAAGGTTAATATGAAAGACTGGGTTAAGGAAAAACTTGAACAAATAGAAGCCCTTTATCCGCCGGAAAAGGTCGAAAAGCGTCGGGAGCGTTGGCGCGCGCTTTGGGAGGGCAAACCCAAAACCGACCGACGCCCGTTTGTATGTACGTATTATCACGAACCGTATTGCCCTGCGCCGGACTTTGAAACCCGCCTTCGGGAGGGGCTCGACGAGATAATCGTGCGTGCGTCTATCGACGACGATTATATCCCTTCTCTATTCACGGGCTGTCGGCAATCGACTATACCAAGCATGTTTGGTGCGGAAGAGATCTTTCTGGAGAATAACGATGTAACCTGCCGCAAGCTAATTAAAAGTCCAGCTGACGTCGCAGCCCTTCCGAGGCATTCCATGGCCGGCGGTACGGTCGCTCGCATGTGGCTCGATATGGAGGAGTATTTCCTCACCGAAACGGAGGGCAAGCTCCCTATCCATGTAACTGATATGCAAGGGCCGTTCGACGTCGCCGGGCAACTCTGGGGATATGAAGAGCTGTTCGTCTGCGCTTACGAGAAGCCGGAAATATATCACGAGCTCATCCAGAAGCTCACCGACGCGTTTATCGATTTTTGGAATGCGCAGAAAGCTCTGCTTGGAGAACGCTTTGTCCCGACACATCTTTTCGCGTGGGACTGGGTGCCCGAAGACTTCGGGGGCTCAATGTCGGTGGACAGTCTCGCCATGATATCAAAACCGTTTTATGATGAATTTTACAGACCCTATATCGAACAGATCGCAAAAAGGCTCGGCAAGCTGGCCGTTCACTCTTGCGGCGATTTTTCCGCCGTCGTCAAGTCTTTATGCAAGACGAAGGGCATCGTCGCCGTCAACGCCGGCCAAATGAGCCTTCGCAGTCTATTTGACGCAGGCATGACGCCCGATACCCTCGCCATAACCTTTACACATTACGAACAGATCGATGACCTTTTTGAGGTGTGCAAACAATTCGGGGCGAGGGTCGTTATCGGCCTGGGCTGGGTCTGGAATTTTCAAAAGCCGTTTGCCGAATGGGACAGCGAGGACTTCGGCCGCCTCAAGGCGATTGAGCGTCACATGCACCAAAAGCTTTCGGAAATATGAGGGCCACAAAGATCGAAGCGTACCCTAAAATACGGGTACGCTTCGGTCTATTGAAAGAGCCGTATCATATAAATGCCGTGGCTGCCAACAAGGCAATATAAGTATCTCTCGTGGAAATCCGGATGATCACTTCCTCCAGACAACGGTTAACATCGCAGCCTATCGATAATATATTGCCGAAATCGTTGTTGGGCTCTAAATCATCGCCAAACAGCGGAAATTTATCCGTTTCCGAAGCGAAATTGTGGAATAATGCTCCAATGTTACGACCGGACTGCAAAGAAATGATTTGCGGATTACCGCTATCATATCGCAATTCGATAACACCCACACAACTGCCGGTTAGCCGCGCTTCTGTTTCAGCGACATAGGCCAACTCTAATGTCCGCACCGTTTGACCCACCGGCAGAGTAACCTCGGTGCGATAATCGCCCGGAACCAAATCCCGGGTTGCCGGATCCGACCGGCCGCCGGACAGCAGCAGGAAGCGCAACGTGTCTTTTTCATCACTGGAAGGCGTCAGCATAAACCAGTGGCCGTCCCGGTCATACACACGACGATTGGAACCATATCCGACAATGCCAATGGTTTTCATGCCGCTACGCCATCCGGAGTCCACATAAATCTCTTCGTCTAATGCTAATTGTTCGCGCCACAAAGAAGTCAACTGCATCCTTCGGGCATCGAAGGGACTACGCAGACGTACCGATCGGCTTTCAGTGTAGATTACATCACCTGTATCCACGCGGGAGAACGTAACTTCCAACCATGCCGTGAAACCGCAGGGCCACACCGAATCCACTTCCCGATAGGCAGCAAATATACCATTCGTTGATTCCAGCACTTGATTCAGAAGGAATGGCGCCCCTTCCAATGAGAAGCATTTCACTTGACATTGCACACGTCGTTCGGCAGGAAGTTCCGCCATCAATTGTACTGCATATCCGTGGTCACCGCGAGCAGGCAATTCCAAAACTCTTATGGCTGCTCGCGGCAACACGGTGACAGCCTGCTCCAGATAGCAGGTCGCCGCTTCGGAACAGACTGGAACCCGGTACTGTCCCGGCTGGGCGTTCCCCTCCAGCGCCGGATGAGAAAAGACGGGTTTCAGGCCGGAAATGACTGGTTCTCCTTCAATCGCAGTCAGTGGCTCTAACTGCATATTGCGAACAATTTTCGGACGGATTGTAACTGCAATCTGATTTCGGCCGTTTGTTACAATTCTCGCACACAATCGGCTATGGCCCAATAACGGCTCCAATGTCAACGGTGATTCTACTCCATCAATGAGCAAAATGACATTAGCGCACGGGGGTAAAACAACACCGAGCGCCACAGTTTCACAATCCGGACAGGAAATATTCAATTGTATTGTTCCGACGGTGTCTCGGGTAAACACAAAACCCCCGTATGGCAGATGAAGAGAAGCGGAATCCCAGTCATCGGGGAAGGCAGGCTCAACATGTAAACAACGGCCGCACTCGTCCCGGTACAAACCAAATAAACCAATAATATAACATTGGATAAACGAAGCAATGCCGTTTCCGAGTTTGTAATTGGGCTCCCCTCTACCCTCGTCGCTCATCCGCTCCGGCATACTGCCGGGTGAATCGGTGTACACCGTTGCAGCCAACGAAACAGATTCCAACAATCCTAATGCCAATTCAATATCGCCGGTTTGCAGTAAAGCAATACATACCTCGGCAATCTGGGTCGGCATTACGTTGTCATTGGAAAAGATGGTGGGCTTAAAATCGCCTACTTGCATCAACGGCAACCCCGTCGTCTTAGACGGGAATACCAGCCGCTGCTTTAATGAATCCAACGATTGATACCGATACGCCAAAGGCAAATCGGAATACAACTGTGGAAACACAAGATCTGTATAGTAATTTGCCTTGTGTGCCTGCCCTTGAAGGTCTATATGACTATAAAAGCAACCGCGCTTTTCATCCCATAGTCGCCTCGATATTGCCTGGTTTAAAGATTCTGCCTTGCTTTGATAGCGCTGTGCCTGCGCCGTTCGATTTTGCATATGACATAGCCGGGCAAATAAATTATAACAATGTGCCATCATTAAGCTGGCCGAAGCGGAAGCTCCCGGCATGCCGATATGGTCCGCCTGATACATGAACATATTGCATCCAAGGCGATAACTAAACAAACCGTCTGAATCCTGAATACGGAATTCTTCCATTTTATCTATCATCATTGTGACATTACCATACACTTGCTCAAAAACGGAAAAATCGCCTGTCTGCATCGTATAACGATACAACTGGGGAATATAATACAATAAACCGTCGAACGCGTTCCGATATGGCGGCACACTTTTCCCATCCGCCAGTAAAAGGACATACCCTCCTTCCTGAAGTCCAAAAAAAAGCAACGCTTTTTTGGCACACTCATAATCTCCCAAGGCGACGGCGGCGCCGATTTGGTAATTGTTCGTGATATAACTGAGCCACCACTGCCGCATTTCCAGCCAGCCGTCGGTGCACCTTACATCTTCAAAATTCATCACAGATGCCATTATGCCCGCTTTCAACATTGAGGAAGGGACCTCCGTAGCGCACCGGTCCAACAGATTTTCATATCGTTTTCGACTGATCCGTAAATATACCTCTGCTTCGTCTATAGTATTAATCCCCGTAACATCCGGCTGATGGTCTGGACGGCTATATACCGCAGCCATGGCCATGATTTGATTTTTTCCCAACGGCTGCTCCACTACAGCTTGATCATCCGCCACCGAACTATGTAAATCCATAGATCCGCAAAAGCTGATAGAACACACCTCGGCAATAGGAGGCTCACCCTGCCAATCAAAAGTATCGTCCGCCACCATAGAGGAGAATTTGGCGCAACCGGGGCGTGTATATATCAATTCCATTCGACTACGTACATCACCCATACCTTGCTTATACCAGCAGCCGTCATCTACCTGCGCGCGGCTGATATGCTGAAAGCCGCCAAATTTCCATTTTACCTGCACCGAACCGGACGGAACCTGTTTTGCGCACAGAGTGGCAATCATACCATCTTTTTCTATAAGCCCTATACGCAATTCGAACTGTGTACCGTCGTCAAAAGTAAGCAGGTGTAACGTTTCCCCGGGAGCGAAATCCGAACGGTTTTCCTCCGCTTTATCAAACGGTATCCATTGTCCCTTCACCAGTATCTCGCCGGTCAACGCACCAAGTTTATGCTGGAACGGGGTGCTGTTATGCTCCGGGTTGAATACCAGCAGCGCGGCGGTGGGGTTATCTCCCGCGACCACGGTGACATATTCCGAACATATAGCGCGGTTAGCAAAAGTGTCCCACCGATGATATTCATAATTTGAATTATGCCTCATCCGACGCAAAGGGCGCGGTGGTTCGTCCTTGCGCATAACGCCGGTTATCGCGCGCCCATCCTCTGAAAGAACATAAGGACAAAAACTGTTTATATCTTTTTGTAAACTCCGTTTCACTGGTATCACCTCATAGTATTCGGCCATCTTCTAATCTCCTTTTCAGGTTAGCTAATAAAGGAGGATATGCAGATAATCTAATTTTTTAAGGTAACGATTGAATCACCAACGCTTTGGCAACACTGATTAGTCTTGGTAAATAGAGAGGTGAAGCGTACCCCGTTATTACCATAGGTTGCAGTTGTAACATTTTGAGCGTTTATACCGATATGTAAAAACAATCCGAGCAATGTCAAGGGATATGATATTTGTTAACCCAGACCGCGGTCGGTAAAGCCTTTACGTCAAGCCGACTCCTCGGCTTTTCTCCTGAAATTAGAGGGCGTGTTACCTGTCACCTTCTTGAAAATTGATATGAAGTGTGCGGAATTGTCGTAGCCCACCAGAGATGCGATCTCTTGCACGGATTTAGAGGTGGTCAGCAAAAGCTGCTTAGATTTGTCTATACGCCTGCGTATGAGATAGCTTATAGGCGAGTATCCGGTCTCCTTCTTAAAAAGGTGGGAGAGATAATAAGGGCTGACATAGTTAGCTTCAGCGATATCTTTTAGTGTGACCTTGTATGCGAAATTCTCGTCTATATACTCCTTTATCTTCCCGCAAAGCTCAGACATGCCCCTCTCATTGGCAATGGAGTACTGGTTCTCGTAAAGACGGTATATCCATACCAAAAGCATCTGAGTAAGATTTTGGGAAATAATCCTGTATTTCGACCCGCGCTCTGCGCTTTCCCTCGCTATCTGGCTGAATATGAAGCGCAGAGTCTCAAATTCGCTTTCCGTGCTTATGATAGGCGAGCAGCTTACGGGTAGGATGCCGCCGCTGTGGTCGGCTGCCGTTTCGCCGCGCAGTCTTCCCACGGCACAGTAAAAGGCTGTCGTGGCGCTTGCGGAGCAATATCTTTCCTCGTGGTCGGTGCCGCAGTTAAATACTATGATATCTCCTGCCTGCGCGCAGATCTTTCTGCTTCCGACGACGAACTCCGCCCTGCCCCGAGTAATGAGCAGCAGCTCGTTTATCTCTGGATGCCTGTGGCGAGGGTAGTGGATCTCCTGCATATCGCACCGGATCTCCCCCGAATACAGCAAAACTGGAGATTTCAGCACATCCGAAACCATAGCCTGAAGGCTAGACGCTTTACTGTTCATCAACCATCACCCTTTTATGTTTGAAAATCAGCTCCCGCAACCGCTTTGTATAATAGCAGTAGTTCTCATAGCTCACCTTGGGCGGTATCGCATGATCTAAACATGGCATATAGCCGGTTTGCGAAAGCAGAGGCTCAATTCTCAAAAGTTCCTCATCGATCGCCTCCTTCCCTTCGGCAAGCGCCATCTTATTGATTCCACCCTGGAAGGCTATATTCGGATATTTTGAATGCAACGAGACAACATCGCAACCTGCAGCGACTTCAAACGGGAACATCAGGTTAACCCCCGCCGATTCGAAAAGCGGAATGAGCTTTTCGCAGTTCCCATCGGTATCTACCGAGAGAACGGGAATACCATGCTCATCCGCGAATCGCTTGATGCGACGGTAGCGGGGGAGCATGAATTCCTCCACCATATCCGGGGAAAGTAAAGACCCCGTCTTGCCCGACATGTCCTCCCATATATGTATGGCGTCTACCCTTATGTCGCGGCATATCCTCTCATTGAGAGAAAGCCAGAAATCCGTCAGGTCGTCCATGATGGTGTGGACGAGCGCGGGATTGTCGTAAAAGGCGATCAATGCGTTCTCCGCGCCCATAAGGTCGCGCAAAGAGCCGAAAAGCCCCCACGGGAACGCCCCGATTTGAACAGGAAAGTCGCCCTCATTGTACTTCTTAACAATGTCACCCCAGTTTTTCGAATATCTGTCAGGATCGTCCGGATTAAGGCGGCTGTGCTTTAACTGAAGCCAGTCCTCGAGGTTTGAAACGGGATTTTTGATGATTCTCGGGATGCCGCTTTTGCCCGGGACGATCTCGCATATGATGCCGAGATAATCCCTTACAATCTGCTTGCCGTCCTTTTCCTCCAGCACCTCCGGAACATATGGAGGATTGTAAAAGGCGTTTATCGGGCCGTCATTAGCATTCAATGCATACACGCTGTGCACCATGCTGTCATAGCCGTGACCGTCGTACCAGCTGCCCTCTCCAACGCTGCTCTCCTCCTTCCATCGCTGCATAGTCTCGTGCCACGGACCGAAGAGGGGGAAAAACGGCACCCTGTCTATAGGCAGCCGGAGCACGCATCTGATATAACGTTCGCGTTGCGTCATATGTGCCACCCCTTAAAGATTATTCAACGCCTCGAGTAAAGCGGAAAGGTTTTGTGTGGGAACGTCGTGCTGTATCGTGTGGGAAACAGCTGCGATATACCCTCCACCGCGCGACAGCTCTCTCGCTTTTTTCTGCATCTCCGAATACACCTCTTCTGGGGTCGCCTGCAAGAGGAAGGTCTGTGTATCCAGCCCGCACATGAGTGTGAGTCTGTCGCCGTATTCGTCCTTAATCCTGCGTTGATTCATGCCAGCCGCACTCTCCTGAATAGGGTTGAGTACCTGTATGCCTATTTCGATTAAATCTCCGATTATCGGGTATATGCTGCCACAGGAATGATAAGCGATCACCACGTCCTCGCTCTCCGCCCTTATGGCGCCTATGATCTTCCTCATCCTCGGCTTAAAATACCGCCGCCACATGTCGGCTGATATCAGCATGGATGCTTGCGTTCCCATATCGTCCCCAAGCCATATCCAATCGGCTCCGCACCTTACCGCAAAGGCGGCTGTCTTTGCGGAAAAATCACACAACGTGTCCAGCAAAACATCCGCTTCCTCGGCTTCCAGAGCCATATCCATCATGAATTCTTGCATACCTCGCAGGTGATAAGCGGGCTCGAATAATGTGCCGGAAACGTCAGCGCCAATAAAATGCGTTTTACCATGCCGCTCGATAAACGCATTAAAATCATGGTACCTCTCGGGGGCATAAGGGTCGGGAAAGGGATAGGTTGCGATCTCCGCCGCCGACAGTTCCTTAAGCGGATGAACGACCGGTGCGTTGTAATATCCGCTTCTCTCCCACGTGATACCCCATTCATCGGTAAAGCGCTCTCCCGGAACACACGGCTTTGTCATCTGCTTATTTATGGAAAGCCAGCTCTGCAGAATATCGTTGCCGAAATAGCTGTCAAGCGCTTCTACCTCTATGCCCTTATCGCGTTTAAGATTAGCCGCGGCACCCTCGCCCAGCCAGAAAAAACGCGGTATCCTGTCGTATTCTTTCCTACGTATGGCCGCAAACACCCGTTCTTTACTGTTCATCAAATATACCTTCCTAAGAAAAATCTTTACCCTATCATTCCCGTTTTAAGCAATCTATTCCTTGACGCCAGAGCTCGTCATCGTTTCGATGATATTGCTCTGGGTGAATATAAAAACGATTATAGGTACGGTCATCATTACGACCGTCATCGCCGAGCCGACCCCGGCGCGGGCGATACCGCCAGCAACAATCTGGGAAACGGCGTAGGGGAATGTTTTAAGTTGCTCGCTGTAGATAATGGTGCCTGGGCTGGCATTCCACAGCCCCTGAACTGAAAATACAATAAGTGTCAGCCATGCGGGCTTGACCTGCGCCATAACAATCCACCAGAAGGTTTTCCATTCACCTGCACCGTCTATTTTGGCCGCTTCGAGCATGGAGTCATTAATCTGTTCCATGAACTGCTTCATAAGGTAAAGGCCGAAGGTGCTGCCCATAGCCGGTATGATAACCGCCCAGTAGGTATCTATCCAGCGGAGCTTTACCATGATGAGATAGCTCGGTATGCCCGTCACCGCCCCGCCGAACATCAGTGAGAGAAAAATTAGCCTGAATATGAACTTGGAACCCGGAAACGGGTGCTTTGCCAAAGGATACGCACACATGGAAGCGAATATGACCTGACCCGCAGTACCGACCACAGTTATCAAAATAGTGTTGAAAAGATATCTCGAAATCGGTACCCAGGAATTTTGTAAAAGACCGAATAGATCGAGGAAATTGGTCAGCACTGGCTTGCGGGGAAACAGGAGAGGCGGGAAAAGCCATAGCTCGCTTAAAGGCTTAAACGCATTGCCTACGGCATATACGAAAGGCAGTGCGACGAATACTCCTAAGCCAATCACAAGCAGCAGGACGAGGAAATTCCCCGCGTGCGAACGGTTCACCTTCGCCTTTTTTATCCTTATATGATAGCGTTTTAGCACTGTACTCTGATTCATGTTCTATCCCTCCTCCTACTGGCCAACTTTTGACAAGAGGTTCTGGAAAAACTTGTTCACGCTGACCATAACAATAAACAGGAAGGCCGCTATCGTACAGGCGTAGCCCATTTCCATCCTGACGCCGCCGTAATCGTTCAAATGGTTCATGATTGTCCATGCGACATAGTTGGTGCTCGGATTTCCGCAGAGTATGTCAATGGTGGGGCCGATGCCGAAGGAACCGGTTATGCTCATCACCGCGGCGAACCTGAGCTGGGGGCGCATATACGGCAGAGTGATGAACCAAAGCTCCTGCCAGCGGTTTTTAACGCCGTCCACCGCCGCGGCCTCGTAAAGCGTCCTGTCGACATTCTGGAAGCCCGCGATGAGGACCAGAAAACTGGTTCCGAGGCTTGCCCATAACAGTATGAAAATGAGCACCGGTATAATGTATCTGACATCGGTCAGCCACTGTACCGGCTGCGCGATTACCCCGAGCTTTAAAAGGTACGAGTTTAAAAGGCCGTAAGCGTCGCTGTTGAAAATGAGCTGCCATACGAAGAAAACGTTCGCAAGGGTCGGCGCGTAGAAAAGGAGCGTCAAAATCGAGCGGAATTTCGAGGAGAAATCGTTCAAAAACCAAGCAAGAACAAGGCATAAAAAATAGCTCGCGGGTCCCGTTATGACCGCGAAAAGGAAGGTGTTCTTTATGGCGGTCAAAAACAAAGGGTCAAACAGAAACAACTGCCGGTAATTTTCGAACCAGATAAACGTGGGCGGCTGCAGCATATTAAATTTGGTAAGGCTGTAAGATATGGCTATGATTACGGGCACCAGCGTAAAAGTGATGAATATGAGCAAGAACGGTAGGATGAACAGGTAGGAAAACCTGTATTTTTTCATCCTGAAAATAGTGTTCTTTATCCCCGCGACAAAGGGGGAACCCGCTTTTGCGGCCCTGCACCGAGTCACTGTTGTTTCCCCCTTCCTTAATTTTCAAGATTGAATTCCAGACGCTTCTGGTAAATCTCGTTGTTGATGCTCTTAGCCGAGTTTAAGAGCGTATCCCCCGGCAGTTTTCCCTGGAGGACCACGTCCCGAAACGCAAAATCAATGTATCTCGGCGTAAAATAGCCTCCTGGGACCTCGGGTATACCCTCGACGGTTTCCCACTGTTCGAGAAGGCTTTGGAAACTCTCCGTCGACCAGGGTATCTGGTAGATGGCCTCGAGGTTGGCCGTGGGATACCTCGCCGCGGTGCCCATAATGCTTTCCAGCTGGCGACCGAAGGCCACCTGAGCGGGAGCGTCCGTCCACCATTTCACGAATTCCCAAGCCTCGTCCGGGTGCAGCGCCTTTTGAAGAATAATGCAGGCGCTCACGCCGCCGGGAACGGAACGGTTTACTGTTCCGTCCTCGTTTCGCACGCTGGGAACCTTTGTGAAGTCCCAAAGCCCGTTGAGCTCGGGCGCGAAAACGGAAAGCGAATTGTAAAACGTGTAATCCGCTATGCCGATAGGCGCAGTGCCGCGTCGAAAGCGGTTGAGGAAATCCAGCGCTGGGGAGAGCTGATACTGCGTGTAAAGATTAGTGTGGAAGGTAAAAGCGTCCACTGAAGCGTCGGAATCGATGAGAGTCTTTTTTCCGTCCCCGGAGTAAAGATTTCCGCCGTGCTGCATGAGGAATAAATTGTACATCGCGAATGCGGAAGCCCCTGTTCCTGTCGCGCTGGGCAAGCCGAATTCGAGCTGTTTTTTCTGAAGGATGGGAAGAATGGCAATGACCTCGTCCCATGTGTCCGGCAACTTGTTTATCCCGAGCTGGAGCAAAATGTCCTTGCGATAAAACAGCATCATAAAAGACTGTGTCTCCGGCAGACCGTAAACCATTCCTTCAAAAGTAAGCGGAACAAGAGCGCTTGGAGAAAACCGTTTAGCCACCTCGTCAAAGCCCTCAAACGCGCTCATGTCGACCGCCGCACCCCTGAAGGCGTAATTCGCCGCCTCTCCGGAGCTTAAGGAAAGCGCTACATCCGGGCCCTTTCCAGCGAGTGTTGCCGGCAGCAACGCGCCCATAGAAACGAGCTTTAAGGAAACGGATATCCCGGTTTGCGGTGTAAAGAAATCCTCCGACATGGTCTTGATGATTTGAGCTTGGTCACGGCCGCCTGTCATGCCGCTTCCCACCCATACGTTGACTTCCTTCTCCGAGCTGCCGTATGTTATGCTGTTATAATCGACAAAAAAGGACGCGATGAAGCTGCCCACCTGATATTTCAGGTGGCTGAAGAAGTCCATGTCTGCCTCCGGAACCTCGCTACCCGAAGGCGAAATCAAGATGTAATCAAGGGAGAGTGGCTGCAATTTAGCGGAGTTTATCCACGACCCGAAGGAGTCGATATAACCTTGAAACGCGGTTAGCTTTTCCGCTATCCTGTTGGGATTTTCCGCCATCGCCTCAAGTTGTGTGTAAAGCTGGACGGCAATCTGCATATTCGCTCCGCTGGCCAAAGCCTCCTTCACCATCTTGGCGTGAAGCTTCTTCAGCCGGTCGGCCGCGGCAGCGATTTCCTTCAAGGTATCTGGGATGACCGTCTTGAACTGATAATCGCGATTCACGTCGGGTGTGGGACCAGTTAGCATGAGGATATCGGCGTATATGCTGTTGAGGTCGCCCAGTATTTCTGTGCTTTCAAGCATGACAGCTGCCATATCACCAAGCGTGTTGCGAAGGGTGATGGTATGCGTGCCCTCGTCGAGGTACACAGGGAAAGCGCCATTGTCGTCGCCCAAAATATTCATCTGCCATTTTCTTGAATAGTGGAAACACACCGAGCTAAGCTGCGCATAAGGAATCTCGCCGTCTATTAGGACCGACCTATAGGAGTTTGCTCCGCTGACAAAATTCTGCTTTCCCTTAAGACATATCTGATAAAGCCCGGCTTTTTCGATTACAAAGTCATAACTTATACTGCTCCAGGGCTGGGTCCATCCCGTGCTGCCTATGGTGTTTAATTTGTATTTGGCCGGGTCGCTCGGCTCTATCGCCGGCGACGAACGGTCGGAGACCGGCATGATCATCGAATCGGTTTTCAGATCGGGTGTTTCCGCTTGAAGTTTGATGGGCTCCGCATCTGGAGCGGTGTAGTTCTTTTGCTTATACTCGTCCCGGACGTCGTTAACGCTGGCCGGTGGCTTATATTTGTAAAGTGTTATGGAATGTATAGCCATAGGCTCCTGGACCGCGGTTAAGCTTAAAATATGCTCGCCCTCCGAAAAGTAAAATTCCAGCGGTGTGAGCAGAAAGCCAGACGGCTCCATCAGCGGTGTCGTAATCCAACGCGGGGCCTCTACCTGGGTGGGCCTGATATCGTTACCCTTCACATCTGTCTGTATCGCTCTACCGTCTTCGCTCTTTTTATCCGACCATAAGCGTGAAAACGATAGATTACGAGCCTCGTTGAAAGGTAGGGAGCCATCTATCTTGAGGGCTCTTATAATAGCGCTGCCTTTGCCCTCCGTAGGATAATACTCGATTTTTATGCAGTACATGCCGCCATTCGCAATCTCGAAGCGCCATTTCACATCTCCGCTGTCGGGCGTCAGAACGGTTTTACCTTTGCGCCCTTTAAAATTTTCCTCGACCTCATAACCGTCGCCGACGAGGTTGGAAGTATCTATGTTCACGATGCTGTCCGGCCTCGCCTTATCCCTGTGTGAGATGATATAGTCATTGTAGCTTTGAGCGGGCTCCAGCACAACTTCTTTACCGCTACACTCGGTGACGACCTTTTTGGCTGACGCCAAAAAGAGGGACGGTAGCAACGAAACAATCAGTGTAAACGCGGCTGCCACAGCCGCCAGTCTTAAAATCCACCTGTTCATAACCGATCTCCTTTTCGCGTTTATCCGACTGTTCCTGAACGCTCGATACTCTCGGTAAAGAATCTCTGCGCAAAGATATACAGTAAAAACAGCGGGAATGTCAGAAGAAAGAACTTAGGCGTGTTTAACATAGCAGTGAAGATGCTTGAATCAGCACCCAAAACGGAGAAATCCAAGCCGAAAAGCTTATTGCTCAGTATGGGCAGGTTGGGCGCCAGCATCGCGACATAATAGCTGTCCGTCCACTGCCAGACAAAAGAGAATAGATACACCGAGACAATAATGGGCAAAGCTCCTGGCAGCATTATCCTAATGAAGGTCTTGAATACGCCACAGCCGTCAATGTATGCCGCCTCCTCCAGTGCAACAGGAGTATTTCGGTAATACTGCATCAGCATGAATATATACAACCCGTTTTTGAAAGCAAGCGCTGTCAGGGAAAGCATCAAAAACGGTATGATTGTGTTGGTTAAATCAATGCCCCAAAGCTCTCCTGTAAATTTGAAAAATTGCATGGGATTAAAATGCTTGAATCGCAAAAACAGGGGTAGAAGTAGTGTCTGTGGAGGGATTACAAGGGTTATGAGGACCATCCCGAACACCAGCTTATTACCCTTGAAGCGAAAACGTGCGAGACCATACGCAACCAATATGCAGGACATAATCTGGATTATGCTGTTAAATAAAGTGAAGCCAACAGAATAGAACAGCGTGCTCAAATAATCCACAGAGTTGTAAACCACCTTGTAATACTGAAAGCTCGGGGTTTTAGGGATGAACATGACCGAAGGATCGCCCATGTCGTTTTCGCCTTTGATGGAAGCAGAAAATTTTACTATGAGGGGGTATAGTATCATGAAAACAAGCCCTAATAAGAGGACTGTTCTCACCACCACCCATGCCATATTGATAAGAGCTCGCTTGTTCGCCTTCCTGTGGAGATATAGTCTCAGCGCATTTTTAAGCTCCGACGCGCCCTTTGTCGCGTTGCCTTTTGCAAGCTTCATGCCCTTATACCCCACTTCCGTTCTTTCTCGACCTTGTTTTCATAATAAACAAAGCGCGACATTATCACCATCGCCACAGCGAGGGTCGTCAGCACTATAGAGAAATACAGAATGCCCATGGCAGCGCTTTTAGTGTAATCGAGATCCTTGGCCGCCGTCTGATAGATGAGCGAAACGGTGATGTTGTTTATGCTGGAAAGCGAATCCACTATCGTGTATATGGCGTTGACGAGAATCATGGGGCTTATCATGGGCAGCGTAATTTTCCAAAAATTTTCCCAACCTGTAGCGCCGTCGATCTTGGATGCCTCGTAAAGTGACGGAGAGATGGTTTGAAGACCCGCAAGGAATATCAATATCTGTACGCCGGATGCCTGAGTTATATCGTAGATCCCCGACACAATACTCGTTACGAATGATACGAAGCCATGCGTAATGTTTGTCGTACCGAACAGTGCTATAATGGTTTCGGCGATATTAGCTGACATTTTTACGCTGGTGTTGTCCGCCATACCACTTAGGAGCATATAAGCGTTATTGACAAGAATATCTTTGTCTGAACTGATAGCCGCCACGCCAGACGCGACAATAACCGGCAAAAAGAAGATGGCGCGCACCAGAAAACGCCCCTTGAATTTTTGATTCAGTAGAATAGCTACGAAAAGGCTGTATAAAACCGTGGTGAAAAGCTGCACGCCTATGACCGTGACGCTGTTCCACACATTGACCATGTACTCCGGTTTAGTCGTAAAAATATTTTTGTAGTTCTCGAAGCCGATATTGATAAACGCCAGGCCCTCGTTTGTCAGGGTCATCTTAGAAAACGACATTGAAATATAAAAGAGGAAGGGCGCTATGAAAAACAGCAGAAATCCGATCAAAAAGGGCGATACGAATGCATAGCCGTAGAGCTGTTTCCTCTCATCAAGTGAAATGCCGCGTATCTTTTTTGAAGCCATTATTCCGCTCCTCCCCTTACTCTCGTATAGCTCATCGGAGGGATCTTGACCCCTTCGGCAAGCTGCTCGCTGTCATCGTAGTTGACATAGATAGTAACGCCGTTTTTATACACTGTTTTAAACACTTTTTCAGAGAGCTGCTCGTGAGTGGTTATTATTTCTCCCATACAGCCTGAAAGGGCCTCGTTTACGGTCTTGTAAATCTCTGCTGCCTTTTCCACCCACGCCTTGTAGCAAACGCTGTAATAATATGAATAGTCGGTATTCTTGAGAACAGCGTTATCCTGATACATCCACTGAAACGCGGGGATAGCACCGGTTTCTATCATTTTGAGGGCCTGATACTCGAAATCGGAGCACCTGTTGAGCGGTTCGCCCGAATACGGGATGACGCCGTGAATGACCATCTGATAAAACGGCACGCTCCTGTCGCAGATATTGATCCCTCCGCCGCTTGTCGTGAGATTGCTTAAGAAGCTCACGCCGGACAGAGCATATACGTTCGCGCCCCTGACGTTAACATTGTAACCCTTTGCCGCCAAGTTTTCGAGCTGTCCAACCACTATCTCCTTCGCGGCCTGACGGTCAATCATCCTGCCTGAACGGTAATCCCCGTTAAGGTCGCACCCCATCCATTGCAGTGCGATACCGTCGACCGGATACTTTTTGTAGCTCTTCAAAAACGAATCGATTATAGTCTTGTAATAAGCGGGGCTTATCACAGCCCAATCTTTTCGGCCGAGCAGGGTCATGTCTTTGGAGTAAGTCACGTTGTAAGAAGCGACGTTCTCAAGCGTCCTGGCCGCATTTCTGCTCTGGTTAAAGCCGCTCAGTGCGGTGTGCTTCGCAACATACTGGAAATCGCAGTTCAGGTACACTTGAATGTTGTTTTCGCCTGCATAACCGAGCAACGGTAAAAGCCCTTTCTCACCCCCGAGATGGCTCATGAGACTAATTTTGTTCATCACTGTGTTTCGAACACCGTTGTTAGCCCAGCCGTAAAGCTCCAAAACGATGTCACCAACACCCTTGTCCTTCATGGTTTCGAGAATGTCGACCGTCTGATCGCAGGTCGTCAGCGCCAGCGGCATGGTGACCGGTATGCCTAAGACCGATTTTTTATGATCTACCGCTTGAATGATTTGTATATATAACGGGAACGAACTAGATAATTCCTGTTTTTTTAATACGCCCCTGTCCAGCAGGTAATTGCGGTAGATGTCTGCCATGCCTGCGTAGTTGGCTTTCTCGCCGTATAGGAAGAAATAGCGTACCGAGCAGTCGCACTGCGCAATTTTCTCTTGATAAAACAGGCTGTATTTAGCGTTCAGCGAGACTGTATTCGGTCTTTGAGACGAATTCACCAAGAAAGTGGCACCCACCGTGTTATAATTCGAGCTTTTACCACTAATGTCGGCGTCTATCCTCGAGATACCGTCGCCGTCCTCTATCACGGCGAAAAACGCCGTGTCGTCAGCTTTCATCCCAAACACCGGCATAAAAAGCTGCTCTGAATTATAGTTGGATTCCGAAGATATGCTTGTGGAGAACGGTATCGTGTAATCATAACCGTAAACGTTCTGCGAATAAGCTATCTCATTGGTCTTGCCGTTATTCAGATTAATTAGCGAGCCGCTGCCGTCGGGTACCAAGATATAGCCAGATTTGCTGCTGTCCGCGGCACCAAAATAGGGAATCAGAGATATCTGCGTAAGCTGCAGCAGCGAATCATCGAAAACGATACAGTCATTAGGCACTCTCACTACGAATTCTTCTCCATCGAGGATGTACTCTATAGATAACGAAATAGAGAAATCGAGGAGCATAGGCCTTGTAATATCGTTTTCCTCGTTGTCCCTTTTAAGGTCTTCCTCCGTGTAGCCTGCCGAGGCGAACAGCTTTTCAAGTTTTTCCATAAGGTATTTATTAGCGAAAGGCTTGTTGCCGTCGGTTTCGGTGATGGATGTCCGAAGCTGGGTCACATAAGCATCCTTCCTTCCTAAAATGGGGAACTTATCAAGTATAAGGGATTTGCTCTCCTTGTCGAGAGCCGGATCATTGATAGATACCAGCTTATAATAATTTAGAAGGGATGTCTTGTCGTTTTCAGAGAGCTTCGACGTGATATATTCAAACCGTTCAATGCTTAAAACCTGCGGTACTATATAATTCTTGGGTTTGTCACCCATCACAAAGTCCACCCTGACGCCGTTGTCAATCTTGGCGAAGCCGTATCGTCCCTCGGACAACGCATCGCTGTATGAATTGAAGATGGAAGGTTTGTCGTGGATATTGTACTGCACGACCACCTGCGAGCTGATGCGCCCCATATTGCCTTCGACCTTGTCAAAACGGCCTGGGGGGTTTGAATACCACTCGACGCCGCTTTGTTTATCCAAAAGCTTTATTTCGGCTGTCTGGCCGTCGATATAAAGGATGAACCTCTCATTCTGTGCCACCTCTACAAAGCCGAAATTGCTCTTGATCTGCACATCGTATGGCGTGTCGATGCTCTGGTACTTCGGGTCTATCTGCGGATTTTCTCGAATGGCGGGATTGCAGGCCGACAGCACAAGGCACACCACTGTCAAAATAAGTGCACAGCAGTATACGCTGCTCTTTGATAACATCATGGTCTTCACTCCCCCCTCCTTCTTATTTGCGCTGGAACAGCTCAAAATACACGAGCCGCCCGAAGTAGAGCATCTGCTGGATTAGCGAAAAAAATAGCAATACAATAGTCAGTATGACTACCATCCCCGCAAGGGTGATAAGTATCGCCCCTATCGTTTTGCTCATAGTAAACTGGTGTATGGTCATAATGCCTACGAGGACGAGAAAGACCGCCCAGAAAATCGATACCCCTTCAATGAGTGAGTACAATGTCATCTCCTCAAGTACAAAGATGTTGCTTATGATAAGCATAGGGATGTTGAGCAGCACTATGGGGACAAGTGCGTAAGCTGTAGCGATATAAATGTCTTTCAGCGAGCCTTCGCCGTCCATCAAAGTGGTTATTGACCAGTTGGATACGCACCAAAGCAAGAAGGGAAGCAGTATAAAAGAAAACTGGATGACGATGTTCATGGTGTTGATATCGTGGGGATTGATAATGAAGCCGGTAAACTGACGCCGCAGTATGAATACGAACACCATTGCCAACAGGATGAGTGTAGCAGATGAGATATTGCCCCTTTTTTCCCGTTTCAGCTCCCAAAAGCCTTTAAATGGGTGAAAAATCACAAACCATGAAAACCGTACTGCTAACAGCGTTTCTCTTATTCTGTCCATCTTTTCTTCCCCCTTTTAACGGCGCGCCATATCTTAAAGCCAAAGAAGGCGACTATCAGGATTATGATTATGGCCATGAGCAAAGGGAAATATTCGGTGACAATCTCATTC
>ENA-UOYA01002135-UOYA01002135.1-activated-sludge-metagenome-genome-assembly--contig:-NODE-2135-length-19677-cov-5.455662_pt1 | contig 19677 bp, 13 predicted proteins | sample MGYA00238163_ERZ764804 | MGnify/ENA primary metagenome ERZ764804 (study PRJEB28919, sample SAMN05720223) | activated sludge metagenome | isolation source: Anaerobic digester | place: Hong Kong... | reverse complement strand
TGAAAAACTTAAGAGCCAATATTTCCAAAGAGCAGATGAGTACGTAGAAAAAGGCGACTATCCCCATGCGCTAGAAGAGATACGTCGTATTTACATTATTGATGCGGGAAATGTCGTGGCTAAAGAGTACGAACAAAAAATAGAACAGCTTGCTTCACTGAAAGCAAAAGGCGAGGAACCACAAGAAAAAGAAACCACTTCTCAACCATCGTCATCACAGCCGAAACAGGCGGAAGAACAACCACTTGCAGAAACAAAAGGAAAATCAAAACTTCCAATTATTCTGGCAGCAGCAGTAGTCATTCTTGGCGTTGGTATTTGGCTTTTTACGTCAAGTGGCTCAAAAAAGACTCAACAACCAACTCAAGAACAGAGTGTTACTTCTATAGAACAACCAGGTTCAATTTCAGAAAATGTAAAGGAAGAAACTCAACAACCAGAATCTACAACTCCAACTGCAAAAGATCAAAAAAATAAACAACCTGAACAAAAGCCTGTAGAAACAAAATCTTCGCAACAACAATCTGTATCAACAACAAAAGAGGAACAAAGACAGGTTCCAGAACCAAAAGTTGAACAACCCAAACAAGCAACTCCACCACCACAGCCCGCAGAACAACCAGCTCCAACTCCTCAACAGGCTCAGGCTCCACAACAACAATCTGCATCTCAAACTCCTGAAGAAGCTGCTCCAAAACCGTTTGTTGCTATTGAAGCGCCACCGCAAATTGTGAAGCGTGCAGCTCCAAAGTATCCAGAAATTGCATATCGTATGAGAATCGAAGGAAAAGTAGTGGTAGAAGTTACTGTCGATCCGCAAGGCAAACCAATACAAGCAAAAATTGCTAAAAGCAGCAGCGATGTTTTCAATGAAGCGGCAATCGAGGCTGCAATGAAATCCACTTATAAACCAGCGATGATGTCAACTGGACCAGTAACGGCAAAAGTATATGTGCCATTTGATTTTAAGCTGCGATAATTAATAGCGCAACATTTTTTTAAAAAGCCTCGTCTTTTGAACGAGGCTTTTTTGTATCTATCCTTAAACCCAAACTATCAAATAGCAAAGAAAAGAATATCTAAGCGCAACTTAATGAAAAAGAATGAACTGAACCTATATTATGCTATTACTGGTAGCAGTAAAAAGGTAAGATGAAGTAAAAAAATAGCCGAAAGAAGAGAAACCAAAATGGCGGCTTCGATATGAGCTATTGCTCACCTCAGCCACCGTCAGTAAATCGTTTTCCGAGGTGCTCGAAGAGCGTATCGAGCCAACTTTACAAGTTTCTAATGCGTAATTTGCAAGAAAGAAATAGCGCAAATATTTAAAAATAAAATGCCTCGCTCTTGGCGAACGAGGCTTATTTGTTGTAGTAATAATTCAAGAATAATACTATACCATTTTATCAATAGTCCAAACAAAAGCGTGGATACCTTGTTCTTCCGCTTCCGCATTGATTTCTTTGATTTTTTCCAGTAAAGGCTCTACCATTTTATCTTGTACTATCGTTATTACTACTGTATTTACACTAGGCCAGATATGGTCTCCCATATGAGGTTCTCCTTTATCACTGCCTTGTCCATGGACATTAAGGAATCTGGTAAATCCACGAATATGTAAGGATTCTAGTGCTTCATCTACTTCTTCTGAGATTCCGTGGTTATATACAATCATTACTGCTTTCATATATTCAATCTCCTACTTAGTCAACTTTCTTTTTGTTTTTAATTCTTGTCTCAAACAACGAATAGAGCACCGGTACCAACACAAGCGTAATCAGAGAAGAGAAGAACAAACCGCCAATTGTGGAAATACCAAGAGGTCTCCATATTTCTGCACCCTCACCTGAACTTAAGGCAAGAGGCAAAAGTCCGAGCAAAGTAGTAATTGTAGTCATTAAGACTGGACGCAACCTACTTCGTCCTGAAATTACAATACTTTCATGAAGTCCGATGCCTCTTGCTCGAGTAATATTTGTATAGTCAACCATCACAATAGCATTCTTTACTACAATTCCTACAAGCATAATACTTCCAAGGAATGCAATAACGCTAAAAGGAGTACCTGTAATAAAGAGTGCAAGGAAGACTCCTGTAAATGCAAATGGTACTGAGAACATAACAATGAAAGGATCCAACAGCGATTCAAATTGCGCTGCCATCACCATATACACAAGGACAATACTTAAAAGAAGCAGGAAATACAAATCTTTAAATGTATCTGCCTGATTTTCAATTTGTCCAGCATAAGTAATTGTCGTATTAGGTGGTAACTGTAATGTTGAAGCAAATTTCTGAATATCTGTTGTAACATCACCTAATGCTCTTCCTTCAACATCTGATGTCACAGAAATGGCCCTTTCTTGCTCTTTCCGTTTTACAATTTGAGGAGCTAACGCTTCAACAACTGTCCCTACATCTTTTAGTTTCACAGTTGTACCAAGCATTGTCTTTATCGGAAGATTTTCAAGATCACTAACTTTATTTTTCATACCAGGTGGCAATCCGATAAAGAAATCATATTCATCACCAAGTTCTCGATACTTCGTTGGCGTGTTTCCATAATAATGGTCACGGAGAGTCGAAGCGACCATTGCAGTATTGAGTCCACATAATGCCATTTTATCTCTCTGCAATGAGACCTGGAGTTCAACTCTTGGATCTCCAACATCAATTTGTACATCTCTGGTTCCTTTAAGGTTCTTCATGTATTCCTGCAATTGTGTCGCAACAGCATAAGATTTATCCAGATCAGGACCGATAATGTTAACTTCAATAGCAGACCCCATCAAAAAGCTTGCACCACCACCAGTGTTCACCGTCAACGATTTTATTCCAGCAATTGGCTTAACTTCTTCTCGCAATGCATCAGCCATTTCAAATATCGAACGTTTCCGTTCATGCACTTTTGATGTACGTAATCGAAATGAAGCAACATTTGAACCTTCTTTTTGACCAAAAATAACACTCGAAAATCCCTGATCATTTACTCCAGACGTTACCGACACAAATCGAACTTCCGGGAAATCCTTCTTGATAATATCCTCTACTTTTTTTACATATTCTGTTGTCTCTTCTAATCGCTTACCAGGCTCAAGTTCCAATACAACTGACAAACTAGAGGAATCCGTACGCGGAATAAATTCCGTTCCCATAAAAGGTATTAACAAGAGAGAAGCTAAGAAGATGCCACCGCTTATATATAGGACACTTTTCTTGTGAGATAGCGCCCACTCGAGTACCTTTGTATAAAATTCGTCGAGCGCTACTAGCATCTTCCCTAATGAATCATGGATGTTCCGTAAGATTGGATTCTTTATAGGTTTCACATCCTTCTTGGCTTTTAACATCCTTGCTGACATCATCGGGATGATTGTCAAAGCAGCAAGAAGTGAAACAAGGATCATAACGGTAACAATGTATCCCAACTGGTTAAAGAGGATACCAGCTAAACCTGAAATAAAAACAAGTGGAAAGAATACTGCAACAATTGTCAATGTAGATGCAATAACCGCCAGGCTAACTTCTGATGAGCCAAAAATTGCAGCTTCCCGTGGACGCGAGCCCCTTTCAATATGGTGCGTAATATTTTCAAGTATAACAATAGCATCATCAACAACCATACCAACAGCGATAGAGAGCGAAGCAAGAGATATGATATTTATTGTATTCCCCGAGAAATAGAGATAAATAAATGCTCCTATCAATGAAACTGGCAAAGTCATAATAATAATAATCGTACCTCGCCATTCCCTCAGAAATACCAAGATCACAAGTACGACAAGAAACGCTCCAATCAGAACTGAATCCCGTAAATTATTTATTGAATTAACTATGAATTCAGAGGCATCATTGACTACACCTATTTTTACATCGGAAGGAAGATTCTTCTCGAGTTCCTTAAGCTTTGCCATAACGCCTCGAGCTACTTCTACAGTATTTGCATCCGATTGTTTCTGAATCATTAATTGTAATCCTCTACCGCCATTCAACCGTACATCAATAGACCGGTCCTTCAAACTATCTTTTACTGAAGCCACATCTTTAAGATAGACAACCCTTCCACTTTGAGCGCTTACAACTACATTTTTAACTTCATCGACATTATTAAATTCTGCTGGAACCCGAATGTTATACTCAACATCTCCCATTTTTAGAGAACCTGACGGTATATTGACATTCTCTGCTTTGAGAATTTGTGCTATTTGCGAGATCGAAATATTGTAGGCTTCTAGTTTTTGAGGATCGACATGTACAAGAATTTGCCGTACTGGTCCACCAGCGACAATAATTGTCCCAACTCCATTTACACGTTTCAATGGATCAACAATATTATCTTCGATAAGTTTATTTAATCCCAGATAACTTTCGTCAGCTTGAACGGATAGAAATAGTACTGGCATCATATTTGAGCTAAATTTGTAGACCGATGGCTCTTCCGCATCATCTGGCAAATTACGTTTGGTAAATTCAAGAGCCGATCGAATATCGTTTGAAGCTTCATCGAGATTCGAACCATATTCAAACTCCAACGTTACAATAGAAAGGTTATCGATTGATGTAGAGTATATCTTTTTAAGATTAGAAATCGAACTCAATCCACTTTCAATTTGTTTCGATACATTCATCTCAACGTCCTGAGCGCTTGCACCAGGGTATTGAGTTATAACACTAATCATCGGTGGATCAACTTTTGGAAATATATCTATTGGTAATCGTTGTAATGATACCAATCCGATGATAATTACAGCCAGATAACACATTATTGTTGTTACTGGCCTTCGAACTGACATTTCTGATAAATTCATCGTAGTCTCCTTACTCAACTTTTCCTTTAATTTCTACACGATTTCCATCTTTAAGGATTGCCTGCCCCTTCGTTACAAGCAGATCTCCTGCCGATAAACCTTTTACAACTTCTACCTCAGAATCAAAATCATTTCCAAGTATAACGTCTACTCGCTGTGCATTATTATCTTTAACAACAAAAGCATAGTATGCTGTAATACCTAATAGTTTTTGTATTGCAGCACGCGGTACAAGAATGCTTTCCGACGTACCTACAAGAATCTTTGCACGCACAAACATTCCGGGACGTAATTTCTCGTAAGGATTTGGAATCTTCACTTCCACTTCAAAAGTTCTGGTCGTTGTATTGATTGCTGGATTTATTCTACTAACCTTTCCACGAAAAGTTTCTGCCGGGTACACATCTGATTGTACTTCAACGATTTGATTAACGGCTACATCTTTTAGATTCTGTTCACTTACATTGAGAATGAGCTTCAATGGGTTTATTTGCATCAGCGTAACAATTGCTGGCGCTCCAGCGCCACCAGGCGAAAGCAAGAAAACTTCTCCAGCATTCAATCGCTTTGCAGTAATTACACCGCTGAATGGCGCACGGAATTGAGTATTTTTCAATAAAAGTTGATAATTCTTTTCCGCTGTTTCGTACGCTGCTTTTACTTGATCATATTGCGATTGTGAAATAGAACCTGTCTCATACAGCGGCTTCAACCGTTCATAATTATCTTTCGTTACTTGATACTGGATTCGCGCCTGAGCAAGTTGTGTATCATCCATCTCAAAGAGTAAATCGCCTTCTTTGACGCGCGATCCCTCATCAACATAAATTTCCTCAATACGAGCTGTTGTCTGAGCCGCGAGATTCGCTTCTTTCCAAGCAGCAAGCGTTCCAATTAGATTGATGTCGCGCACTACCTGCGATTTCTTTACAGTCGTAACTTCTACAGGAATTACATCCCCTTGCTGCGTGTTAGCATCTTTCTTTGAACATCCAGTAACCAATGTTGCAGCTATAATTAAGATTGCTATTCCAAGTCGATTCTTCATTGTTTATCTCCTCATTATTTTTATTCAATTATTTTTTCCTAAAACCGTTTCTAACTCAGCTTCTGCTACTTTCAAATCGTAGATTGCCTGAACCTTATTAAGTCTTGCCTGTCGTAAGGCAAGTTCAGCATCGTTGACTTCTAATTGTGTTGCCAATCCGTTGGTAAATCTTCGTTTCGCTATCTCATATCCTTGTTCAGCCTGCTGAACTGTTTTTTCCTGTCCTTCGATTCTCTTCACCGCTTGCTCAATCTTATAGACAATACTCAGAGCCTGTGTTTTTATTGCCTCGGTTGCATTCCGTTCTTGTTCCAGAGCCTGATCATATCCAATCTGCGCTTGACTTACCCTTGCGTTTGTTTTACCGCCTTTAAAGATTGGAATTTGTAATTGTAATCCAACGAGCGAGGTACTGACCCATTTGTAGTCGGAAAATTTGAAGTCGTTTGCCTGGGCTTGATATTGATAACTACCAATGCCAACCAGCGTTGGCAAATAAGCTGAACGTTCTAATGCGATATTTTTGTTCGTAAGCTGAACTTGCGTGTGAAGTATTGCAAGCTGAGGATTATTTTTCATCAACTCATTGATAACCGCTTCCTCTGAAGGAACTTGATAAGGTCCCTCAAAATCAATTTCACCAGCCACTTCAATCTCTTCACTTGCATTGAGTCCTATTGTAACTTTTAGCGCTTCAAGTGAAAGTTTATAGTTGTTTTCCATTTGAAGAACAACAGGCCTTAAATTTTCCACCTGCACTTCAGCCCTAAGAACATCGTAATCGGAAAGTGTGCCTCCTTCTTTAAGCCTTTTTACATTTTCCAGATTATCTTCAGCATTTTTTAAGCTCTGCACCATCACATCTTTTGTTTCTCGTGTAAGAATTGCAGCAAGGAAAGCTTTCTTTACATCTGTAATAACTTTGTTTTTCGTGCTGCTGTAGCTTTGCTTTGAAATTGTTACTGCATCAGATGCTACTCCAATACCTTTGTAGAGCGTCCAGGAAAATAATGGCATGGATAAAGATGCCGAAGCAACATAAGAATTATCATAACCAATTTTCAACACTGTACCAAAGGGGGAACCTGGTGGTAAAAAGAGAACAGGCAACTCAATGTATCGTTGATATTGGCCTGTTGCTGTAATCTGCGGAAAGAGTCCACTGTAGGCTTCCCATAATTTCTTTTCGGACTTCTTTACTTCCATTGATGCTATTTTCAGATCGGTATTCTTATCTAATGCAAGATTGATAGCCTGCTCCATTGTAATCACCGTTGGCATTTTTTGTTGAGCAGAAACTACCGTAGTTGCTATGAATAATAGAGCTAGTATTTTTTTCATTTTATCTTATCTCCATTTATGTTTTCGATACTATTCACCTGTCATCAAACTCATTTCATTATTATATACTGGCGATTCTTCATATTCGCGAAATTCCGTTTTGCCTTTCTCTGTCAATATTGACTCCAACAAAAGACAGTTGGAAAGTCGTAAAGTTTGCTTCAAATCGATTTGCATCTTCTTCCAAAATTCATATTCATTATCAATTCGTACCAAAAGGGCTGTAGCGTTCGACCATAGCACAACTGTCAATTCAACGATGTTGATGTCGCTTCTGATAAGTCCTTCGTGAACTGCCTGTTGAAAAACACCTGCAATCATATTCCACATTTTACGATTTTCTTGGCTGCAATGTTCTTTCATCTCTGGTGTAACCTGTTTGTGAAAATGCTGTAGTTGAGCAAATGAAAACATTCGTAAAAAGTGAGGATAACTTTCAAAAAAATTTACATACGCTCTTCCCATCATTACAATTTTTTGTAGCACTGGAAGCACAGAATTAATAATTCGGATAAACTCATCCTCCAAAATTTTCACTCCGCGCATCATGACAGCAAGATAAATGTCTTCTTTACTTTTAAAATATAGATACAATGTCCCTTTACTGAGTTCAGCTTCTTCCGCAATATCGTCCATTGTCGCTATTAACAATTCTTTCTCAAAAAAAATTTTTTGAGCTGCATCTAAAATTGCTTCGCGACGCTGATGCTTTTCTCTTTCTTTACGATCCTGTATTCCCATTAGATTTTAACTCAAACAATGACTGACAGTCATTATATTTTCATAATTAAACGAATCTGAACTACCTAAAGTTCCTCAATTTTACAAGTCATTGTGAGATAAATTTACTTGAATAAGCAAGAACAAGTTGCGGTATTTCGGTAAATTCACGTGTTTTTTCGGTAGTCAGAGAAATGCATAATTACTACATTCATTTTTCTGAAAAAATCACGAATGTAAATTTTGCAGATAATTATGAATTGCCGAAGCGGCAGTTTTCCCGTCGCGCATAGCCAGAATAACCGTTGCGCCTCCACGCGTTAAATCGCCGCCGGCAAAAACGCCTTTTCTTTTGGTAAGTTGCGTTTCATCTGCTATAACAGTTCCCTTCTTTGTTGTTTCCAATCCGGGAGTTGTTGCTTGAATAATTGGATTTGGCGATTGTCCGACTGCCTCGATAACAGTTTGGACATTCAATACAAATTCTGAATTCGGAATTGGAACAGGGCGACGTCGTCCCGAAGCATCTGGTTCGCCAAGTTCCATTCGCTGACATTCGATTGCAACAACATTTTTTTTCTCATTGCCAATAATTCGTACAGGATTTGTTAGAAGAATAAATTCAATTCCTTCTTCTTCAGCGTGGTGAATTTCCTCGAGTCGCGCGGGCATTTCTGAACGCGAGCGACGATAAATTAGATACGCTTTTTCCGCTCCAAGTCTGCGCGCAGTACGCACTCCATCCATTGCTGTGTTTCCACCGCCAATCACAGCAACTTCCTTTCCAAGACGAATTGGGGTATCATAGTCCGGAAACTTGTATGCTTTCATAAGATTGACGCGCGTTAAGAATTCATTTGCAGAATAAACGCCGTTTAGATTTTCGCCGGGAATTCCCATAAAATGAGGCGTACCGGCTCCAGTTCCAAGGAACACAGCGCTAAATCCCCAATCATTGAAGAGCTCGTCAACAGTAGCAGTGCGCCCGACAACAAAGTTTGTATAAATAGAAACTCCAAGTCCGCGAATTCGTTCGACTTCCAGATCAAGAATTTCGCGAGGAAGACGAAACTCCGGAATTCCATACCGCAATACTCCACCAACTTCATGGAGCGCTTCGAAAATTGTTACCTGGTAACCTTTCTTTGCAAGTTCAGCAGCGCATGTAAGTCCAGATGGTCCCGAACCAACCACCGCTACTTTTTCTTTTCGTTTCTCTTCTATGACAGGAGTAATAAACGCACCTGCTTTCATTTCGTAATCAGCAACAAATCGCTCTAACTTTCCAATCGCAACAGGCTCATGTTTTTTCCCAAGAGTACAGACCTTTTCACATTGCTCCTCTTGTGGGCAAACACGTCCGCAAATTGCAGGTAGATAGTTTGATTCGCGAATTTTTTGAACGGCTTCTACATATTTCTTTTCGGTAACCAATTGGATAAACGATTTAATATCCACGTTCACCGGACAACCTTCAATGCAAACAGCGTTTTTACACTCAAGGCAGCGTGATGCTTCCGTAAGTGCAAGAGTCTCATCAAATCCTAATGATACTTCCTTAAAATTATGAATTCGTTCTTCCGGCGATTGTTCGAAAGCATGGTTCCGTGGAATCTTCATTCGTTCGGATGGTTTCAGTGCATTCATCGTACATTCTCCAATTTGCAAGCTCCATCTTTATGTTCAAATTGTTCCAGAGCAAGACGTTCTTTATCGGCATAAGATTTATTGCGCATCATCAATTCATCAAAATCTACTTGATGTCCATCAAATTCAGGTCCATCGACACAAGCAAATTTCAGTTGCCCGCCAACAGTAACGCGACAACCTCCGCACATTCCAGTTCCATCTACCATAATCGTATTAAGACTAACGTAAGTTTTGATTCCCGTCTCTCTTGTAACATCTGCTACGGCTTTCATCATTGGTAATGGACCAATTGCATAGACAGCGTCGATTTTCGTACCAGAAGATAAAATTTCTTTTAATGGATCAGTTACAATTCCTTTTCTGCCGTAAGAACCATCATCGGTTGTAATGAAAAGTTGTTCGGAATATTGCTTCATTTCTTCTTCTAAAATTACAAGCTCTTTTGTCCTTCCACCAATGATAGAAAAAATTTTGCATCCGTTCTCAAAGAGGGCTTTCGTAATTGGCAACAACTCAGCAGTTCCAACTCCACCGCCGATACAAACGACTGTTTTCTTTTCGAGAATTGGCGTTGGATTACCAAGCGGTCCAACGATATCTGGCAGAGTATCACCAACATTTTTTGTCAATAATTCCTTTGTGGTTTTTCCAATACCCTGGACGATGATTGTAATCGTTCCATCGTCTGGATTACTATCAACGAGGGTTATCGGAATTCTTTCGCCTTTTGGATTTACCCGGAGTATAATAAAATTCCCGGGTTGTCGTTTAGGTGCGATGAATGGCGCTTCGATAACAAATCGGGCAACATTCGACGCAAGAAATGATTTTTCTTTAATTACATACATTGTATTCTTTCCATTTCTAAAATAATGAAATATGTTTTTAATACTTCTAATATATTAATAACGATTTTCTATTAAAAAAAGTTCTTTCAGGAAATAATTTTCGACTAAGCCGCCGCATCCTTTGTCTTGTCTATACAATTGCAATTCAAATGGTTTTTCTCTACAATTACTGTAAGTATTGTACAGGATGAATGAAGGCAAATAATATGAAGCAAGTTTTATATTTTATTACAGTTTTAGCTCTTTCATTGCTCGCTGGAATCAATGTATACGCTCAAAATTCTGTATTTGGAAAAAACAAAGTACAATACAAAAATTTTGAATGGGAATATATTCAGACATCGCATTTTGATATCTACTTTTCACAAAATGGATACGAAATAGCTCAGTTTACTGCTGTCACAGCAGAAAATGCTTATGAATCCATCAAACAGTTATTGAAGTACGAAATTCATAATAGGATCTCCATCGTCGTCTATAACTCCCACAACGAATTTCAACAGACGAATGTGATCTGGGAATACCTTGAAGAAGGAATCGGCGGTGTAACAGAATTATTTAAGAATCGGGTTGTCGTACCTTTCGAGGGTAACTATGCGCAATTCAGGCACGTCGTTCACCACGAACTTGTGCATGCTGTCCTAAATGATATGTTCTATGGCGGGACAATCCAATCGCTTCTCTCGAGCAGTACGCCGGTTCAGCTCCCACTTTGGCTTAACGAAGGAATTGCTGAATATGCCTCCCAACAGTGGGAAACAAACTCCGATATGTTTCTACGGGATGCGACTGTACACAATTATCTTCCTCCAATCCAATATCTTGATGGATACTTTGCCTATCGTGGAGGTCAATCTCTATGGTACTACATTGCAAATACTTATGGTGAAGAAAAGATTGGAGAAATTTTAAATAAAATTAAAAGTACACGAAGCGTTGAACAAGGATTCAAAGCTTCGATCAATTTATCAATCAAAGAACTTTCCGAACGCTGGCAAAAAGAGCAAAAGGTATACTACTGGCCTGATGTTGCTAAACGTGAAGATCCTATTGACTTTAGCCATAAGAGACTCACCGATCATAAAAAAAACAATAACTTCTACAACACCAGTCCAGCAATATCGCCGCAGGGCGATAAGGTTGCATTTATTTCCGATCGGGATGATTACTTCGACATTTTTCTAATGTCGACGACCGATGGAAAAATTATTAAAAAGCTCGTCAATGGACAACGAACAAACAATTTTGAAGAACTTCACTTGTTGATGCCGGGTCTTACATGGTCGCCGGATGGAAAGTCTATAGCCGTTGCGGTCAAAGCTGGAGAACGTGATGCAATTATTATTATCAATGTCGAAACGAAGAAGGAACAAAAAATAACCTTTGATTTAGATGGAATTTTTTCCGTCGAGTGGTCCCATGATGGCTCCAAGTTGGCTTTTGTAGGATTAAAAACTCCACAGACCGACATCTATGTGTACGATTTGAAATCCAAAGAGCTTACAAATGTTACAAATGATATTTTCACGGACTCCGACCCTTTCTTCTCCTACGATAACAAAACTATTTACTTCACTTCGGATCGAGGAATTTATACATCGCCATCTCTTTTGCCTCGAAATTTCAAAATAGCAAACTACGATTACGGACAAATGGACATTTACTCTCTTGATATCGAGACTAAAAACATAACTCGCGTTCTTGATCTTCCTCGAAGTGCAGAAAGTACTCCTCGACCATCACCAGATGGGAAGAAATTGCTCTTTGTTTCAGATATCAATGGAATTGCAAATTTCTATATTTATGATTTCAATGAAAAAAACTACTATCCAATAACAAACTCGATTAGCGGATTGTATCAACCATCAATTTCATACGATGGTTCAAAAATGGTTTTTGCCTCTCAGTTCGAAGCTGGTTTTGATCTTTTTCTACTCCTTCATCCATTCGAGCGGAAACTTTCCGTTTCGGAACTCGAACCAACGGAATTCATCAAGACAAAATACAACCTGCCACGCATCGAAAAGCCTCGCACAATTCTGCCTCAATCCGAAATTGCGGATACACTCTCCTCCCGTAACAATGTTACAATTTTAGCCGGCAGTTCAACAACGGATATGACTTATAATGAAAAAAGTAAAGGCAGTTTCTCAGATGTTATTTTTTCACCGGACATGACAATTCCTCAAAAAGATTCTACAGCATTCCCCAAAAAAGTGTCTTATGACGAAAACGTCGATAGTGAAGGAAATTATATTCCTCAACGGTACAAACTTAATTTTACTCCTGACCTTGTCTATGGAACCGCAGGCTACACTACTATTTATGGAATCGAGGGAAGCGCCATCTTTGCATTTAGCGATATGCTCGGCGACCACCAGATTGTTCTGGAAACAAATTTGATGACCGATCTCAAAAACAGCGACTATGGTATTTCATACTATTATTTACCATCACGAATTGATTACGGATTCCAGGCTTTCCACAGCGCTCGTTTCATTTATATTTACAGTTTTCTCTATCGCTTCAGGACTTACGGAGCAGCGCTCTCTGCATCATATCCAATCGATAGATTTCAAAGAATCGATTTTGGATTAAACTGGCTGACCTTAACGCGTGAAAATTTAGATTACCCAACTGAAGAAGTTCAACGACGCGTACTTCTTATGCCCATACTTTCTTACGTTCGTGATAATTCTGTTTGGCAAGGCGCTTGGTTTGCTCCAAACAATGGTTCACGGTTCAATGCAACGTTCTATGGCACGCCAAAAGTGGGTAACAATGGATTAGATATGAAAACGTTTACAGCTGATTATCGAAAGTACACACCGATTACAAAGGATTTTATCTTTGCTTCTAGATTTTCAGGCGGATTGAGCCTCGGCAATAATCGGCAAACATTTTTCATCGGCGGAGCCGACGGTTGGATTAACTATCAATTCAAGGATGATGAAATTCCAATCGTCAATGTCGAAGATTATGCATTCTTTACAACTGTGGTACCATTGCGCGGATATGATTATAACGCACTCAATGGCGCTTACTACGGAATAACTAATTTTGAATTCCGATTCCCTCTTGTAAAATACCTTATTTTTGGCGCGCCTTCCTTTGGCTTTTCTGATATTCTTGGCACAGTATTCCTCGATATGGGCTCTGCATGGACAGATTCAGACAAATGGAAAGCTTTTGGAAAAAATTCTGACGGCGTTACGGTAACGCGAGATTTGCTCATCAGTACCGGATTTGGAATGCGCTTTGGATTCCTCGGTCTTCCATTGCGAATCGATGTCGCATGGAAATTCAATTACTCGGGTTTCTCAGAGCCGCGGTATCTATTTTCACTCGGAGCAGATTTTTAATGATTCCACTATTGCTGTTTCAAAACAATCTTTTGTGTGCCGGGCAATAAACCATTATCAAGAATGATTTTTTGTCCTTCTGAATGGGTTACAAAAGTTGTAAATCCCGCAGCAACATTACCATACAGCGTACGACAGCATACATAGAGACGTCTATAGAATGGATAGTATCGTAAATAGAGATATGCTGGATGCGGAGAAAAATATTTCCCAATGGCTTCTGGAGCAACAGCAAACATTGTGTCAGATTCACTACGAGTTGGAGCAACTTCGAGCATCGAAAATCCCTCAGACGATTTTTTGTACCAGCTCAAAGGAACAATTCCAAGTGTACGAACATTTGCTCTGGTAAAATTCAAAACTTCTTCTTCAGATTTTGCTCGCTGCCAATTCTTTATTTTGAATTCTTCAGTTTTATAGAGCGAGCGGAAGTACGCAATCACATCTCCAGAATCTTGTAGCGATACAAAAAGATTGCCTTTCTGCTTTGAATTTTTGAGTTGTTCCCATCGGCTTATCTTACCATCGAAAATCCTTTTCACTTCATCAGTTGTTATTTGACGAAGCGAGTTATTCTCATTAGTAACGAATACAATCGCATCATACGCAAAAAGAGTTGTATTGATTTCAGGTGATATTTCCTTTGCTTTCTGCATTTGCTCCTCAGGGAACGGAATAGTCGAGAAACACAATCGTAATGTGTCCCGGAAGAATTCCTTCATCGCTTCTTCTGAGGTTGTGATCGAGTATGTTACATTCGCTCCACTTTCTTTATAGAGTTCAGAGAATGCTTTTATTTCTTCTATCATTACAGGAGCGATTGATTCAGGTATGCGCACATGCAAATTTCCCTTTGTGTTCGTTTCCTCTGGTTCTTTCTGACAGCCAGCAAACATAAGTATCGCACACAAAGCGCTAAGAAGCCGTTTCATAGTTCTATCCTCCTTTAATTATTTTTTGTGTTTACTATCTGAAGTAGAAGAAGTCCAGCAAGTATAAAAATTCCAACTGATAAAATTGCAATCCGTTGATTTAGAAAAGATGACAATACTCCAAACACAAACGGACCAAGGATTGCCGACGCTTTTCCAAAGAATGAGTAAAATCCAAAAAACTCCGTCTTTTTGTCCATCGGCGTCAATTCGGACATCAAGCTCCTGCTCGTCGATTGAGAAGAGCCGAGCGCAATTCCCGCAACAACTCCAACGACATAAAAGACTGCTTTACTCACAACAAAGTAAACAACAGCAATTACCGCCAACCACAACAGCAACGTTATCGTTAACGTCTTTTTTCTGCCATAATGATCTGCGATGATTCCAAAAAAAATTGAGCCGATCATTGCTGAGGTTTGTACCACTGCAAAGAATATAATAATTTCCCATAGATCAAAATTTAAAGACTGTCGGGCAAAAATTGATGAAAAAATAATAATTGTATTGATGCCATCGATATAAAGGAAATAGGATAAAAGAAATTTTGCAACATTACGGTAACGAGTAAATTCATGGAATGTTGATTTTAACCTCTGAAATCCGATGCGAAAGAATTCAAATCGAAACTTCGTTGTGCGCTGCTGATCCGGAAGAAAGAGAAAAATTGGTAACGCAAAAACCGCAAAGAACAACGCTGCAAGAATAAAACTCACTCGAATTGAACAAAGATTTGCTGCAATAAATCCATTGCGATAGAGCGGAAATGTTACAAGAAGAGTAATCAGGGATCCAGCATATCCCATTGCAAAGCCATATCCTGAGACTCGTCCGTAACTTCGTTCAGAAGTAATTTCTGGAAGAAAAGCATCATAGAAGACTAAGCCGCCTTCAAAACCGATATTCGCAAGAACGAGCAACACCATGCCAGCGAAAATTTCTTTCGCTCCAACAAAGTACAGCAAAGCAGTTGCAAGGATACACTGGAAAGTAAAAAATCCAAGAAAAGTCTTTTTGCCGGCTCCCGAATCTGAAATTGCTCCTAGCACTGGCGAAAGCAGCGCGACGCAAATCATCGAGATACTAAATGCGAGTCCCCAATAAAAATCGCCATACTCATTTCCTACAACAATTTCCTTAAAATATAAAGGGAATCCTACCGTTAGAATTAGAACATAGAACGCAGTATTTCCAAAATCATACAGCGTCCAAGCAAAAATTTTCCCTTTTGAATAATTTATTTGTTCAGAAGTTTCTGGATAGGAAGATTTATTCATAAGTCTGACTATTTTTCTTTAGAGAATTATCCAACAATCCTCTACCAGATTTTTTTAACTTCCCTTCTGCTTTTATTTCCGACAGTATCGAATCAAGGACGCCATTGACGAATTTATCACTTTTCTCTGTACTGAAGCGGCGAGCAATTTCAATTGCTTCGTTGATGGATACTTTTGGCGGAATATCTTCGAAGTACAAAAGCTCACAGATACCAATTCGCAAAATTAACTTATCGATCACAGCAAGTCTGTTAAATTCCCAATGCTCGACTTTGGAACGAATCATTTCGTCAAGCTCTTTTTTCTTTTCAATCACTTTATGAATTAACGCAACCGCAAAAGAATATTCCTCTTTGTGTTCCTTCAAATCACTCAACACATAATCAATAATTAAGTCAATCGACTCGCCAGAAATTTCATAAGCGTAGAGCGCCTGAAGTACTTTCTCTCTAATTATTCTTCGTTTCAAAGCCATTAGTCACACCGTCTTTCATTTTTTTTCATCATCGAACTCGCTGATTAAAGAAGCAGATTAAACTTATAGAAAAAAACCTATTGAGGCAACCACACTCGAAGCTCTGCGAAATTCATTTGCTTCTAAAATTGTACCACTATCCGTTATTTCATTCTCTATAATATATTGGAAGAATAATTGATTTCATTTCACTTTTTTCGTTAAATTACAAACATCATACAGTGGGGTTGTCCATAAACTGAAGGCGGACAAGAATGATGGTGCTTTCATTAAGTTTTTTACGCGGACAATCCCTTTTTCTTTAACTATGGTAAGTGAAATACATTATGGAAGAGCTTCCGAAAGCGTATAATCCAAAAGATGTCGAAGATAAATGGTACTCGTACTGGGAAACGAATAAACTATTCCATGCTTCTGTAAACAAAAATAAAACGCCGTATACAATAGTAATCCCGCCGCCGAATGTTACTGGAATTTTGACGATGGGGCACGTCCTCAACAACACGCTTCAGGATATTCTCATCAGATGGAAACGAATGCAAGGTTACGAAGCGTGCTGGATACCGGGGACTGATCATGCCGGCATTGCAACTCAAAACGCAGTCGAGAAAGCTCTTGCAAAAGAAGGAATCAACCGTCATCAAATTGGGCGCGAAAAATTTCTCGAGCGCATTTGGCACTGGCGTAAAGAGTACGGGAGCACAATCATTCGACAACTTCGGAAGTTGGGCGTTTCCTGCGACTGGGAACGAGAGCGCTTTACGATGGACGAGGGATTGTCGAATGCTGTGAAGGAAGTTTTCATTCGACTCTTCGACAAGGGACTTGTCTATCGTGGAAAATATATTGTGAATTGGTGCACGTATCATCAAACAGCGCTCAGCGATGATGAAGTAGATTACGAAGAAACTCAAGGTTCACTCTACTACATCAAATATCCTATTATCGGTTCATCGGAATTTGCAGTGGTTGCAACCACGCGACCGGAAACAATGTTAGGCGATACAGCTCTCTGTGTCCATCCGAAAGACGATCGCTACAAGCATCTCATTGGCAAGACTGCTCTTCTTCCAATAGTACAGCGAAAGCTTCCAATCATTGCCGATGAGTACATTGATTTAAGTTTTGGAACTGGCGTTATGAAAGTTACGCCGGCACACGATCCAAATGACTTTGTGCTTGGTCAACGTCATGAATTGCCTCAAATCAATGTGATGGATGAGAAAGGCTGTATGAATGCTTCTGTTCCAAAACAGTACGAAGGTTTGGATCGATTCGAATGTCGCGAGAAGTTAGTTAATGATTTACAAGAACAAGGTTTCCTTTTGAAAGTCGAGGAGTACACTCACAATGTTGGGAAGTGCTACCGATGCCATACAGTAATCGAGCCATGGCTTTCCGACCAATGGTTTGTAAAAATGAAACCGCTTTCGGCTCCTGCTCTACGAGTTGTGCACGAAAAAATAATTCGTTTCCATCCTGAACGCTGGGTAAAAGTTTACGAACACTGGATGACGAATTTACGAGATTGGTGCATCTCACGACAAATTTGGTGGGGACATCGAATCCCTGTTTACTATACACCTGAAGGCGCTTACACGGCTGCTCACAATGAAGATGAAGCGCGAAAAAAATTAAGACTGGCTCCCGATGTTCCACTGCGTCAGGATGAAGATGTACTCGACACATGGTTTTCTTCATGGCTCTGGCCCTTCTCAACGCTCGGTTGGCCTGAACAAACTGAGGATCTCGCTTACTTCAATCCAACCGACACGCTTGTAACCGGACCTGATATTATCTTCTTCTGGGTTGCGCGAATGATCATGGCAAACATGGAATTTATGAAAGGACTGCCAAACAGAGAAGGAAAGCCTAGAAAGAAAGATGAAGATCTTGTACCATTCCGCGATGTGTATTTTACCAGCATCATACGCGATGTTCAAGGCAGAAAGATGAGTAAATCTTTAGGAAATTCGCCTGATCCATTAGATGTTATCGAACAGTATGGAGCAGACGCGCTGCGATTTACAATTGCCTTCCTTGCGCCGTTAGGACAGGACGTTCTCTTCTCGACCGAGAAATGTGAAATTGGAAGAAACTTTGCAAACAAAGTCTGGAATGCAGGACGATTCCTTTTGATAAATAAGCAGGAACTCTATGGCGCCGTCGAGCCATCTTTCGATAATGTTTCCACAACTGCGCTCGATGTTGCCGATCAATGGATACTTTCACGGCTTCATCAAACAATTCAACGCTACAATGAACAGTTAGAAGCATTTTACATAACTGAGGTAACGAAACTTCTCTATGACTTTATCTGGCATGACTTTTGCGACTGGTACGTCGAACTTTTGAAAACGCGACTCTATGGCGATGAATCGAAAGAGGTCAAGCAAGCAATCCTTCAAAGAGCTTTGTGGGTGTACGACCAATCGTTACGATTGCTCCATCCTTTTATGCCATTTATTACAGAAGAACTCTGGCAACATCTGACTGAGCGAAATGGCGAATCGCTTATGAAAGCACAGTTCCCCGAAGTTGACTCAAAATTTATCAATCCAGCGGTGGAAGAGGAACTCACGTTCATTATGAAAATAGTGGAAGCGGTGCGGAATATTCGAGGCGAATTAGGAATATCTCCTTCACAACACATCAATGTTTATCTTTACTTTCATGGTGTTTTTGCAGAAAAGCTTGCAATTCGCACAGAGTACACTCAAGGATTACTTAATTACATCGATCGACTGTGCCGTGCCACGACAATTCCAACGTGGGCATCCGAAGCAACAACTTTCGTTAAACCAAAAAATTCCGCATCGGCGGTTGTAGAAGGAGTGGAAATATACATTCCGCTCGAAGGGATTCTCGATATAGATGCAGAACGCAAACGATTAGAAAAAGAAATCCAACGGCTTGAGAGTCTTCTGGAAGGAACTAAACAGAAACTTGCAAATCAAAACTTCACTCAAAAGGCTCCTGCAGCTGTAGTACAAAAAGAACGTGAAAAGAAAGAATCTATCATCAACAATATTGAAAAGCTCAAAGCGAATCTTGCGGCGCTTTCTTAACACGAGGAAGAGAGGCTAATGACCAATGTTCCCTCAGGATATTCTTAGAAATATTCTCAGGTTATTTAAAATGATGACGAAAGGCTTTCAATCGAACATTTCTTTAAACGAAAAAGAAGGTAAGAAATCTTCGACCAACAATCCGCTT
>ENA-UOYA01002132-UOYA01002132.1-activated-sludge-metagenome-genome-assembly--contig:-NODE-2132-length-19689-cov-7.004533_pt1 | contig 19689 bp, 11 predicted proteins | sample MGYA00238163_ERZ764804 | MGnify/ENA primary metagenome ERZ764804 (study PRJEB28919, sample SAMN05720223) | activated sludge metagenome | isolation source: Anaerobic digester | place: Hong Kong... | reverse complement strand
CTTATGCGCCCGGCCTCCACCGACAAACAGCGCCTGCGGCTGGGCAAGTTGATCGTTGCGGTGATCGGCTTGATGGCGGCGGGCACGGCCGTCATCCTGGCGCACACCAAAGGCAGCGCGCTCTCCATGTGGTTCTCGGTGTCGGCCGTGGTCAGCGGCGGATTGGCGGGGCTGTTCCTGCTCGCGTTCCTGAGCCGCCGCGCCCATCGCAAGGGTGTCTACGTGGGGATCGCGGCTTGCTGGGCGTTTACCATCTGGGCCACGCTGACCATGGGCGAGAAGCGCTGGGTGGACCTGGGACCATACAACTTCCCCTGGCACGACTACATGGTCGGGGCCATCGGCCACGTCATCCTGCTGGTAGTGGGGTATACCGGCAGCCTGCTGCTCGCGGACAGCGCCACGGCCGACCAACGCATTCGCAACGCGACCTTATGGCACTGGCTCCACGAGCGGCGGACGGCGGCAAGAGCTTAGCGGAACGCCCACCACAGGACGATGGTGCAGGCGAACAACACCACGGCCCAGGTGCGGTAGTCGGACAGCCCCTTGCTGCCGTCTTTCGAGATGGTGAACACGTTGCCTTCGACCTTGGCGTGATGCGGCGGCGCGGTCATCAGACTGACGGCGATCATGACTCCCGCCGCGAACAGCCACACGAAAAACGTGCGGTGCAGGAACGAGTGCATATAAGGATGCGACAGCACCGGCAGAGACCACTTGAGCGTCTCGTCGAGGAACAGGAACATGCCCAGGCCGAACCCCGCCACGCCGCCCGCGATCGCCCCCGCGGTGTTGCCGCGCTTCCAAAGCAGGCCCACGAAGATCACCGCGGACAGCGGTATCGAGAGATACGCGGAGATCAACTGCAGGTAGTGCCAGATTGTGACCGAGAGGCCGACCAGCGGCGCCGCCAGTACACCGAAAACGGCCATGAGTGCCGTGACCCGCCGCCCGATGGACAGTTGCTTCGCCTCGGAGAGATGCGGCTGGTAGCGCATCACGAAGTCGCGGACCACCAGCGTGGCGCTCGAGTTATAACACGCGCTCATCGAGGACATCAGGATGGCGATCAATCCGGCCAGCACCACGCCACGCAGGCCGACGGGCAGGATGTTCTGCACCAGTCGCGGATACGCCGCGTCATAGCGCTCCAGGTTCGGATACAGCGCGTGTGCTATCACGCCCGGCAGCACCAAAATAAAGGGGATCGAGAGTTTCAGGAAACCGGCGAAGATGGCGCCCTTCTGGCCCTGCTCCACCGACCGCGCTCCCAGAACGCGTTGCACGTTGGTCTGATCCATGCACCAATAGAACATCCCGGCGAGCAGGTTCGAGAACAGGAAGCCGGTGATGGGGAGCTCGGCGTCAAGCGGTTTCACCATCTGGATCAGGTCCGGCGAAACCTTCGCCGTCAACCCCTGCCAGCCGCCGACGGCGAACAGGCCCGCGACGACCAGCACCACGCTGCTCAGGATCAGCCACGTGCCCTGCACCATGTCCGCGTACACCACGGCGCGCAGGCCGCCCTTCATGGTGTAGATGGCGGTGAACGCCGACAGGACGATCATCACTGCCATCTGGTTCCAACCGAACAACCACACGAAGAGCAGCGAGCCCGCCCACAGGTCGATGGCATTCTTGGTCAGGACGTTCATCACCAGCAGGTTGCCGGACAGGAACGCGCGCAGGCCCCACCCGAAGCGCCGCTCGAGAAACTCGGGGATCGTGTAGATCTTGCTGCGTAAGTAAAGCGGCGCGAACAGCGTCGCCAGGATGATGAGGCACCAGGACGCCACCCATTCATAGCCGCCCGCCACCATGCCGATGCGGTAGCCATCGCCCGCCATCCCGATGACGTGCTCGGCGGATATATTGGATGCCAGCAGCGACATGCCGACGAAGGGCCACCGCAGGTCGCGGCCGGCGAGGAAGTACTCGCTGTCGCTCTGCTTCTTGCCCGCGGCGCGCATCACCGCGCCTACCACCAGCAGCAGGCTGGCGAGGATCACGATTGAATCGGTAAGCCCTAGCACTCTCCACCGCTCCTTGAATCTGGACTTGCAAGTCTCGTGTCATTGTACTTCGCCCCCCTGTGATACGTTAGCGTTTAGGGGGTGCAGAATGAGTGGACTGAACAGACGGGACTTTCTGAAGACCGGCATGGCCGCCGCCGCGCTGGGTTCAGCGCCGCGCGTTGCCGCGGCGAAGAGTTCCGCGACTGACTGGGTGCCGCTCGGTAAATCGGGCGTGAAGGTGACGCGGCTGGCGTTCGGCACCGGAACCCTTGGGGGCAGCGTGCAGCGCTCGCTCGGCCAGGAGCAGTTCACACGACTGGTCCGCCACGCCCACGAGCGAGGCATCCGCTTCTTCGAAACCGCGGATGCTTACACAGGCATGCCGCAGATGCTTGCCACCGCGCTCAAGGGCGTTCCGCGCGACTCCTACCGGCTGATGACCAAGTATCGCCTGCGCGATACCGATGCACCGCCTGCCACCATTGACCGCCTTCGCAAGGATCTCAACTCGGACCAGATCGATATCCTGCTCATGCACTGCGTGCGCAGCCCGCGATGGCCGGAAGAACAGAAACGCATCGAGGACGCCTTCTCCGAGGCGAAGGCGAAGAAGATCATCCTGGCGCACGGCGCTTCGGTGCATGGCCTGCTGCCTCTGCGCGCTTTCCCCGGCACCAAGTGGCTTGACGTGGCTTTACTGCGCGTGAATCACAACGGTACCCGGATGGACACGCTGCAGACGCGCGACACCGACGATATCGGCAACGTCGATGAAGTGTTCATGCACGCCAGGAAGATCCACGCCGGCGGGACCGGCGTAATCGGGATGAAGCTTATCGGCGAGGGGCGCTTCAAAACCGAGGAGGAGCGTCATCAGTCGCTCAAGTTCGTGATGAACTCGGGTGCAGTGGACGCCGTGACCATCGGCTTCAAGAACACGGCCGAGATCGATGAAGCCATCGAGCGCATGAACCGCGTCCTCAACGCGTGAACTCGCAGCGGCTCAGTTTTTAGCGGGTGCGGCGCGCTCCGGCCGGATAGCCAGAATGCGGACCGGGCCTTCCAGGCCGTTGGGATGCAGTGTGGTCAGGCGCTCGCGCTCGGTCCGGAACTTCACGCCCCAGTTGCCGTACGGATAGATGGCGTCGCCTTGCGCCATCCAACCGGCGTTGGAGTTGGCCACTCGGACGCGCAAGTGGTTGGCGCCACGCCGCGCGAACTTCGTGATGTCGAGCTCATAGGGCCGCCAGGCGCACGCGCCCACCTTTCGGTCATTGATCCATACTTCGGCGGCCAGGCCTACCGCGCCCAGATCGAGTACCAGGCGCTCGCCGGGCGGAATCTCGGTCAGCGCAAACGTGGTTTCGTAGATCGCAGTCCCGGAGTAGTGGGCGAGCGTCGAATCGGTCCACGAAGCCAGCGTGATTGTCGAGGTGCGCGGCGCAAAGGAGATCGCGCGCTCCGGGATGGCATCTTCGGCAATGTCCTCCGCGAGCGAAGGGCCCGCAGTCCCCGGCGGCGCATCCACGGAGATGTGTACGCGGCGCGGCTTGGCCGGTGTCAACACCTGGTCGCGCGAATAAACCAGGTCGCGCAAAGTGTTGCCTTGCTCGTCTGTGGCACGGAACATAAAGCCGGTGGCGCCGGCCGAGGCAGGCGCGATCTTCAACAGAAGGGTATTCCAACCCTGCCGGATCTCGATGGGTGGCCTGTGTGCCCACGCATCACGCACGTTGACGAAGGGCGGGTGGTCATGAACCGTGAACTCCAGCTTTCCGTTCCACCAGAGCATGACACCGTCGTAGGCCACCACAGCCGCCCGTGCTCGCTGCGCGATGGGAGACCAGACATTCACGAAGGCATAGTAAATGCCCTTGCCCGCCTGCGGTTTGACGTTATAACTCGGCGACTCGAACCATTTCCACACAGGGTCGCGGGCATCGAACCCATTCTCAGGCGGGAAGGCCTCCAGGAAACTGCCGTGATCAAGATAAGGATACGGTCCCGCCAGCCACCAGTTACGATTTGCGAGACGCTCCGGCGCCAGCCATACGGGGTCGGCCGAGCCGTCGATCCTGGCGTACGGGACGCGGACGGGCGACTCTGGTGTGAACTGCCAGCCGGAATTAGGGACTTCTAGTAGCACACGGCGCGCGCCGTCTGAAACTCGTGGCGGTGCGGAGACCAGTCCGGCGTGGCGTACCACGAAGTAAGCGTCCCAGGGGCCAAAGTCGAGCGTCACCGTCGAACCTCTCGCGGGGAGTGTGAATCGTTGCCCTGTTTCGGCATCCCACTTTTCGAACGTCCCCGGGACCGGGAAGCGCACAGTCACGCGGCGCGCTGTGTCCGAGTCGTTCACCGCCCAATACCAATCCGCGCCCTCGGTGGAGCGGTGCGAGAAGAACAGATGATCCCGCGTGCCTTGGACGATCTCGACCTCGGGCGGATCGGCAGCGCGAAGGGCGTCCAGCAAAGGCGCCAAGTCCTCGCGCACCGGCTCCGGCACTTCGATCTGCACCGCATAGTTGAGGCGATCCATGAACAACTTGTGATCCCGTATGGGGAAGCGGCGCATGCGCACGCCGTCGAGTCCGGCAGGCTGGGCGCCCAGCGCCAGCACGAGACCGCCGGCCTCGGCGAAGCGCCGTATCCTTTCAGCGGAAGATGCCGCCAGGTGGGTCATAGGCGGCAGCAGCAGGGTGCCAAACCGCTCACCAGCCAGTTCAATTTTGCCGCCAGCCACTTGGGCCTTTTGCAGGTAGTGGCTGTCCAGCATGTGATACTCCCAGCCCTGGCGCGACAGCTCCAACTGCAGCGCGGAGTAGTAGTCCTGCGTCTGGTCCATCTGGTTCCGCCAGTGGCCGAAATCCCGTCCGCCCTCCCGGAATAGGCTTTCGCTTCCGGCGAAAGCGCTCTCAAGCGGGTAATAGATGGCGACACGTGCGTTGTGACGGCCCTGCGCGTTCATGAACAGGCCGCGGCGCCCTACATCGGCATAGTGATGGAAGTAGCGCCAGAGCGGCTGCGTGAGAAACCAACTTGGCGGGTACTGTATGTGCTCCGGGTCGTATTCGAAATAGTGCGGGATGAGTCGATTGACGCCCCAGAGTAAGCACATGTTCGTGCCGCGGCGCGCCTTCTCCAGGCTCCAATAGGAATCGTTACCGGTTAGTCCCTGGTTTTCGACCATCAACGGGTTCCCCTCGAAGTGGGCCACCGAGAGGGCCTCCATGAAATCCACCGGCATCCGGCCCCGCTCGACAAGTGCGTCGATGTAGACGGCACTCGACGCGCGCCAGAGGGCGAACATGTCCGCCGTCCAGGCCACTTGATATCGCAGGCTCTCTTCTATGTCGGAGTGGCCGTGCTGGACCCCATGCTGCCGGCACCACTCGGTAACCTGCCCCACGAAGGAAGTGGCGTAGAGGTGTCCGATGGTCTCCAGGTAATCCTGCCGCACTTTGGCCGCGCGAGGTGTAGCGCGGTCGACCAGCGGCAGGAAGATGCGCAGATCGTAGCCGTGGCGTTTCCGGAATGTATCCCAGAGCGCCGGCGTGAAGGGTAGCGGGGCGCCGTATGTGCCTTCGTGGTCGGAGAGGAACAACTTGATGGTGGAGCCCAGGTGCTGTGGGAATCGGCGGGCGAACTCGGCGTAGACCAGGTCGATGAATACGCGCACGGCAGCGGGATTGAGCAGGTCGACGCGCGTGCCGCGTTCGAAGGCCGGCACAGCAGTGTAGGTGAAGAGCTTCCAGCCGGCCGACGGTGCCCGCCACTCACGGCGCTGCGCGGTGGGCACCAGTGTGAGCGACTGTTCGTCTACAACGCCGGAACCGTCCACGCGCGCCGCCACCACCACTTCCGGCTCGCCACCCGTCTCGGCCAACGTAAGCCGGCGCATGCGGTACTCGGGGTGAAGACGCACCACACGGCTTGGCTCGCGGTTGAGGGCTGCGTAATCCCAGACTTGGCCGCTTGGCCAGAGGTACTCATCGGAGAAGTTCAACGTCAATCCCGCCTCACGCGCGGCATCCAGCGCCGTCCCAACCTCGCGCCAGTAAGCTTCGGAGAGGTAGGCAGGTTCGAGCCCAGCCCAATTCATGATTACGGCGCCCCGCACTCCCTGCCGGACCATCTCGCCGATCTGTCGCCGTGTCTCCGCGCCGGTGATCTTCCCGTTCCAGAACCAATACGGGCTTACCGAGTACGCCGCGGGCGGATCCTGAAAGCCCTTGTAAAGTGCATCCAATGATGGTCCGGCAGCCACGGCCAGACTCGCCGATGCGAACAACAGTCCGAGACAATGAGCCAGACGGCGATGCCTCAAAGCACACAGGCGCACAAAATGCACAGGCCCTCCTCTTCGACCGGACAATGAAGATGGAGAGGCGAGGAACCCCTCGCCTCTCTACGTGACATTCTAGTAGATCATCTTGAAGCCGAACTGGATGTAACGCGGCCAGGTGTCCTCTCCGGTCACCTGTCCGAACGCGGCGTTGGTGACAGTCGTGTTGGGCGCAGAGAACGTTGGATGGTTGAACGCGTTCAGGAACTCAGCGCGGAATTGGAACGAGATTCTTTCATGAATCTTCGTGTTCTTCAGCACCGACATATCCCAGGTGTTGTAAGTGGCCGACCGCAAGCCGGAGATGTACAACGGGAAGGTCCGGTAATGGTAGCTGAGCTGTTTGGCCGTATTCTTCTCGAATCCGGATGTGTCGAACCAACGATAAATGCTGCGTTCGCTCGACGGGAGTGCGAGCTTGCTCCAATCACCGTTGAAGATGACATCTCCGAAACCCAGCGGTTGGCCGCTGTAAACCTGCCACAGAGCGCTAACCTGCCACCCGCCGATAATGGCCCGGAGGGCGGCGGGAGAGGTGGCTCCGAAATGGCGTCCGGAGCCGAACGGCAATTCGTAGATGCCACTGATGCTGAAATTGTGCGGCCGGTCGCTCGTGCCGATGCTGCGGTAAGGCACCGGATCGTCCCAGTTCAAGTAGGCAGCCGATCGGGGATATTGCGCCACCGCCTCCATGAGCTTGGAATGCGTATAGCTGCTCAAGAGGGTGAAGCCTTGCGCGAAGCGCCGTTCCATACGCGCCTCCAACGCGTGAAACCATGAGTAACCCTGGTAGAAAGTGGTCGTCATGCCTGAGAACTGAGGGTAAGGATAAAGGAGACGGGCCACAGTGATGGTGCTCCCTGCCAGACTGCCTCCCGGTACCAGCGGGTAGAACGGGTTGGCGACATTCGTCGATAGCCGGTCGATCACAGCCTGATCGCGGTAAGGCAGCCTGCTGAGATACTGGCTGGGCGTGGAATCCATGGTCTTGCTCGCCGGCAGCGCCACGGAGCGCGAACCGGTGTAGCCTACTTCCAGGAGGAACCTGTTCGGCAATTGCCTCTGAATGTTGAAGCTCCACCGCTGGTTGTATGGCGAACTCGGGTTCACGTTGAAGTAGCTGATACTCTGGCCCAGGTACGTGGCCGCGCCGAGTGAGTTCCCCGGGGGCCGGGTGACGCCGCTCGGAAACGGGTTGGCTAGCGAAGCGACCCAAGTCTGCCCGTTATCCAGTGTCGGAATGACGTTGGTGCGCAGGTTGTACCCGGTCTGGTATGGATTCATACGGGCGGGCTGGCCCATGGGAAGGAAGTAAATTCCATAGCCTCCCCGAATCACTGTCGCGTTCGAGGCCTGGAAGGAGAAGCCGAAGCGTGGCGAAAAGTTGAGCTTGTTGCCATGGTAGAGTTCACGTGGCTGTCCGCCGACGCCGGCAAAAGTCACTCCGCCGCGCACCTGGAATTGGGTCACTGGCAATTCCGGAATCGGTTTGGCGGCATAGTTGGCCAGCACCTGGGAGGCAATGGCCTGCTGGGCGGCAAAATCAAAATCCCGGACGCTGCGGTTGTAACGTTCAGTCACGGGGCCCTGATACTCATAACGCAAGCCGTAGTTCAACGTCAACCTTGGGGTAACGCGCCAGCTGTCCTGAAGGTAGAACCCGTAATAGGTCGACTGAATGGCCTGACTGTCGTTCCAGTCTACATATCCGCTTGACGGTACGCCGAGCAGGAAGGCCGCATATCCCTGGCCCATGCCGCTTGGGGACGACGGCGAATTGTCCAGCGGGCCGTTCGTATAGGTTGTGTCGAAGGTCAAGTTCGGTGTGGCGGATCCAAAGCTCCAGATGGTCTCACGATATACCCGCAGATCGGCGCCAAACTTCAGGTTGTGTCTGCCGACTGTCCGGTCGACCCCCGTGATCAAGGAGTGAACGTCGTCGCCCCGGGTGGTGGCACCCTCGGGCTGGAGTGTCTGGAGTCCGGTTACTTGGATCGTCGGAAACACCACGGCCTTCGGGCTCCGGAATCCCAGCATATCTACGAGAGATTTAGGGAAACCGAGTGACGTCAGGTCAAAACCCATGCTCGGCTGGTAGCCATCGTAAGTGGCACGCTGGCCGCCGTACCGGAAGTTGACCACCGTGGATGGACTCGCCAGCCACACATCGTCGACCACAATGTTCTTGGAAGTGATGTCGGCGTAAGTCCCTGAGGCGGCATTCTCGAAACGGTTGCGGTAAGGGCCGAATCGCGCGAATCGCTGAGCGTACCTCCCGAACATATGGTGGCTTTGAGTCAACTTGTGATCCGCTCTGGCCAGGTGGTTCCAATAGCTCATGGGCTCAGGATGATTCTGCGCGCTGAAATTGTTGGTGCCATTGGCTGTGCCGGCAACATTCGGATCCGGCCAGTATTTGGATATTGCCTGGGCGATGGGGCTGATACGGCTGGGCGGAATCTTATTTCCGGGGAGGGGTTGCCGCGAATAACGGCCGCCAGCCGCCGGTGCAATGGTCATCGGATCGTAGATCTGGTATTGAGAGCTAAGAGCGAGCAGGGCCGAAAAGTCTCCAGTCTTTTGCGCAGGGGTGGGAACCGATCCGGTGAAGGTGTTGGTGTCCACTTGGTGGAGTCCTTCGTAAGCATACATCCAGAAGGTCCGGTCCTTGCCGTTGTATAGCTTGGGGACGACCAGCGGACCTCCGCCGCTCAAACCCCACCGTTTGTAAGTGAACGCCCCTTTGGCCTGGCCGGCGAGGTTGCCAAAGAACGTGTTGGCGTTCAGGGCGGGATCCCGGAAGAAGTAGTAGCCTGTGCCGTGGAGGTCGTTAGTGCCGCTCTTGATGACGGTGTTGACGAGCGCGCCCGACGTGTGTCCTGAACTGGCATCAAAGGAGGTCTCTACCTTGAATTCCTGGATGGCGTCCGCGGGCGGATGGTTGGAGAGGGCCTGGCCGACGTCGGCGTTAATGGTTTGTACGTTGGGCACGCCATCCATGGTGAATTCCGTGGTGCCCATGGGGGCCCCTTGGAATGACATCATCGTGACCTGGGCAGTCCGCAGAGGGTCCTGCCACTTCATGCCCGCCGGGTAGGTCATGTTCACGCCCGGGGTGAGCATCATGAGCGAACTGGCGTTGCCGTGAGCGAGCGGCAACTCGGAAATCCGGCGGTTGTCGACAACCTGTCCGATGTTCGCCGTAGCCGTTTGCAGCAACGGTGTCTCCGCCGAGACCACGACGTTTTCCGACACGGCACCGACTGCGAGCTCTATATCAAGCCCAATGCGGTCATTGACGCGCACCTGAACGTTCTCTTTGATCCATGTCTTGAACCCTGTCATGACGGCAGAGACCTTGTACATGCCAGGGACCAGGAACAGAATCTGATAGTTTCCCTGATCGTTGGACTTGGCATTCGTAACTACATTGGTGCTTTCGTTGGTGGCACTGACAGCCGCGCCGGGAACCAACGCGCCGGACGAGTCAGTAACTCTTCCCACGATGCTTCCCCGCGACTCCTGTGCAAAGCCCGGCATTGCGAGCACTACAAACAGGAGCACGCACAAGGCAGTGATGGTCCATCCTCGCGGTTGAAACGTGGATAGTTGCATTGGCGAACCCTCCCCAGAAGGATATGAGTCTCGCCCACGAACGCTAAGACTCACAATGGATGTTACTTCCGTCATGTAATGCTGTCAAAACAAACAGCGACGCGATGGCCAGTTCCGTTGAGCGGAACAATCCGCCGGCGCTGAGAAAGCCGCCGGTACCGCGCATACCAGTAGAAGCAAGTGCAGACGCGTCGTACCTACTGCCTTGACGCATCCTTTGCGGGTCGATAGAATTGTTCCGCCGAGAGGAACACCGGCGCGGTATGATCCCGGATAAGAAACAGAACCTGGTTGACGGAATCCTCCGGGCCTGCGAACTATTGCACTCGTTTCGCACAGACACCGAGACGCTTCGACTTACTGAGCTGGTTCGCCGTACGGGTTTGAAAAAGACCACCGCCTTCCGGGCGGCGCAATCGTTGGTTGAGGGAGGCATGCTCGAGCGGTCCGCGGACGGCCGGTTCCGCTGTCTCTTGAGGCCTGCTCCAAGGCGGCGTTACCGGCTCGGATATGCGGCGCAAACCCCCGATTCCGCATTCGCGCACGATGTGACGGAGGGCATTCGCCGTGCGGCGGAGCAGGCCTCGGTTGAGCTGGTGGAGGTGGATAATCATTACAGTCCGAAGATCGCCCTACGCAGCGCGGAGACGCTCATCAGGGCAAGGGTGGACCTGGCGATCGAGTTTCAGACCTTTGAGTCCGTGGCGCCTATAATCTCGGAGAAGCTCGCGGAAGCGGGCATTCCGCTGATCGCGATTGACATTCCACACCCCGGCGCGACCTATTACGGCGCGGACAATTACAACGCCGGCAGAATCGGAGGCCGTGCCGCGGGGCGTTGGGCGAAACAGCATTGGGGCGGGCAGGTTGACGAGGTCCTGTTGCTGACTCTGACGGCGGTAGGCCCACTGCCGAATTCTCGCGTCAGCGGCTTTTGCGTGGGTCTGCAGGAAGCCGGCGTTAACTTAGCCGACCAACAAATCGTCTCGCTTGACAGCAAGGGAGGCTTCGGGGCCTGCCTTGAGGTAGTGCGCAAGCACCTGCGAACCAGCCGGGCGCATCGAATTCTGGTGGCAGGTTTCAACGACCCGGGGTCCCTGGGCGCGCTGCGTGCATTTGAAGAAGCGGGCCGTGTAGATCATTGCGCGGTCATGAGCCAGAATGCGTGTGTTTTGGCGCGTTCGGAGCTTCGCAGGACGGCCACCCGCTTGATCGGATCGGTGGCCTACTTTCCCGAGAAGTATGGCAACGGGATCATCACACTGGCTCTCGACATTCTGGCGAAGAGACCCCGGTCCTCCGCGGTCTTCGTGAAGCACATTCTCATCACGCCTGCCAACGTCGACCACTACTATCCGAACGATAGCATCCTGGTGGCGGGAGACCCCGAGGCCATACTGCTCCGTTACGGCCACTGAGTTCAGTGGCCAAGAAAACTCTCGATCTTTGAAACCGTTCGCTCGGCCATGTCGAGGTTCTTCTTGGCGGCGGCGGAGTCGCCTCTCTTCAAGGCCGCCTCGGTTTCGTCGAGATAGTACTCCATGCGTTGCGCGGCGCCCGCGATGTCGGCGCGCAGCCCCAGTCCCTGCCGGGCCTGCTGATTCTGCAGATTCGTGAGGCTGGTCTTGGCCGCTCCCGCCCGTGTGCCCAGCAGCATCAACTGCTCGCGGATCTCACGCAGTTCGGCGGCATTGGCCGGCTCGGTGGCCTGCTGCTGCGGCGGGGCGGCTTGGCGCGGCGGTTCCTGCGCGGCCGCCACCGGCGTTGCCTCGCGGGTGACCGTCTCGCGGCGCGGCGCAGTCTTCGGCAACTGCGGCGCGCGGCTCTCGGTTTGCTGCACCACGGGCGGTTGCTCCACCGGCGGTGTCGTTGCCGGAATCGCGGTTTCGACGGCGCCTGTCGCCGGAGCCTGTTGCGGGGCGGTGGCGGATGGCGGCTCCTGCGCCGCGGAACTCCCCGCACTGGTCTGCCGGAACTTCGGGATCTGCATGGCCGCCACTACCAGTACCAGGATCGCCAGGACCGCGCCCAACGCGATGTAAAGCCCGCGATGGCTGCCCTGCCGGGCCGCTGGAACCGCTGGCGGGGGCATCATCGGCGGCGCGGGTGACGGTACAGCCGCAACCGGAGGCGGCGGGGTAGCTGCGACCCTGGGAGGAGGCGGAGCGGCAGGCCGCTTGCCCGCGTTCAGCAGCGCCGCACGGAAAGCGTCGGCGGTCTGGAAACGCTTGGCCGGATCTTTCTCAATCGACATGAGCACGATTTCGCTCAGCGCCGGCGGCACCGACGCGTCGATCTCGATCGGCGGGATGGGGTTCTGCTCCAGGTGCGCCGACATGATGGAGTACTCGCTGTCGCCCTGGAACGGCCGCGCCCCGGTCACGATCTCGTACAGCGACACGCCGAGCGAATACAGGTCCGAACGCGCGTCCAGATCCGTCGCCCCCTTGATCTGCTCCGGCGACATGTAATAAAGGGAGCCCACTGTGGCCCCCGTCTGCGTGAGCTTACGGTCCGCCGCCATCTTGGCGATACCGAAATCCATCAACTTCACCACGCCCTTGGGCGTCAGGATCATGTTCGCCGGCTTGATGTCACGGTGCACGATCCCCCGGCCGTGCGCGTAGGCGAGCGCCGAGAGCACCTGCGCGACGTAATCGACGGCCTTGTCCACAGGCACGGGTCCGTGCCTGAGCAGGGCCTCCAGGGTGACGCCGTCGACGTATTCCATCAGCATCACCAACTGGTTGTCCAACCGTAGCGCGGTGTACAGCGCTGCGATGTTGGGATGCTCCAGGCTGGCTTGTACCTTGATTTCCCGGAAGAACCGGTCGGCCAGTTCCTTGTCCCCTTCCAGGTTCGGGAGCAGGACCTTCATGGCCTCCACGCGGTCCGATATTACATTGCGGACCTTGTAAACCTTCCCCATCCCTCCCGCGCCAAGAATCGCAAGAATCTCGTAATCGCCCGCGCGCGAACCTATCTCGTAGTCCATGAGCCCCTCACTGGTTCCGTACCCGGTCTCCCACCTTCGCCGGCGTTGTACCGCTGTAAGTCCCCACCGACGACACTTCGTCCACTTCGGTAATCACCACCACACCCAGATTGTTTTCCACGCGGCGAAGGATCTTGCCCGTCTCCGGATCCTTGACTTCGCGAACCGGGCGCCGCAGCGTCAGGCGATCGCCTACTTTCACGCCCGCCCGGCTGCCCACGTTCAAAATCACCGTGCCGCCGGTCGCGTCGGCCACCATGCCGTCGATGCTGACGATCTTCGTGGGAAGCCGCGAGGCGGTTTGCTCCAGTTGACCGGCCACGCTGTTGACAGCCTGCCCCACAGCTTCGCCCAGAATGGTGTCTGCGAAGTTCTTGCTGGTCATGTCAAAGGCGCCGCCGCCCCCACCGGAGGAACTCCCGCCGGCCCCCAGAAGGGTCGCGCCTGAACGCGTCGATTCGCCGTGTCCCGTCGCCGCCAGCAGGATCTCGCCTGTGTCCGTGTTGATCATGCGCGCGGTCACGCCCACCACCGCCTTGGCATTGCGCTTGCCGACGCCTCCGAGCCCGTAGCGCCGCGTTATGCCGCCGAACGCTCCGCCGCCCACGCTGGTCGTCTTGTCGTCACGGCCGAACTGGGTGATGCTGCCTGTGATGATCGCATCGACGCCCAGCAACCTCCCGATCTTGGCCGCCGAGGTTGAGTCCGCGCGGTCACTGTTGGAGAAATTCTGCTCAGCGATGATCTTGTCGATCGCTTTCCGCTCGATGACACTGTAGGTGCCCCCCTGCACGAGTTTCTCCACCAGCAGGTCCGCGATCCCCTTGCCGACATCCACGTTCGTACCGAAGATCGCGGAGACGCCGCTCTGCACCGTGGCGTAGTCGAAATTCAGCACCGCCACCCGCTTCTTCTGCTGCGCGGAGGCTCCGGTAACCAACACCGCTCCCAGCACTATGGAAGCAATCCACTTATCCATCGAGTTCCTCCTTCTCTATCAGCCCCATTATAGGGTGGAAACTCACTCGCCGTTCACCTTTTGTTCACCCTACTAACAAGCACAAACGCGCTGTCAGCGCCAGGTTTTCATCCAACTTCTCTGCAATTTTGCAGGCCAGGTCGCGGGGCGCCGCTCCCCCCTCCGCGGCGCTGGATAGCGCGGCCGACAACGCGGCCCGGTCCCGGCTGCCGTCCATCAGCATGAGAAGCCGCCGGGAAAGTTCGTCGGTCAATTCCACGGCCGTATGTCGTTGGTTGGTCACCATATTCCGGCCACGCGCCAATTGAAAACGCGCCAGGGCGCTCGAGACGGGGCGCTCGCTTACAGTCTCCACCAGGCGCGGCACCCGCGTGCGTAGTTCCACGGCTTTCGCCGCATAAAGGCGTATCAGCGTGTTGAGGGAGGCGCCGGCCTGGTCGCCTTGGCCGATCAACGAGGCGGCCGGCACACATCCCGGCCACCTCGCCGCCAAGTCACACAACACCTGTTTGACGAACGGATGATTGGTGGAGAGAGACTTCTCCTCGCCAAGGATGAACTTCCTCGCCCCATCCGGCTGTTCGGGCTCCGGAACGGCGGGAGAGGCGGCGAACAGTCCCTCCAGCCGGTCTGGTCCGATGTCCCGATTCAGCGTCGCGCTGCTGCGGCAAAGCAGGCTGGAACGGAAGCGGCGGCCCACGCAGTAGTCGAAGTACTCGAGTTCCGCCAGCCAGTCCGCATGCTCCAGAAACGGGGACCGGATGCAGTCCCTCTCGAACTCCGCGTCGCAAAGATACTGAAGACTGTGGCGGGAGGCGGCGTCGACGAACTCGCTCAGGTGGAACGGCGTGTTCACTTCGGCCAGGTCGTCGTGAAACAGCAGCCAGTCGTCCGCTTCGAGCAGGGTCTTGCACTCCTCCTTAATGGCCAGCTGGTGTGGATGGTCTCCCAGCCGCTCCATCATTTGCCGCGCGATGGCGCGAGCCTCGGTCATCTTCTCCCGCGGGTCTGTGATCGCGCGGGTGTGGAACCGCACCAGGTCCCAGATGTAGCGCCGGAAGTGGCAGCCGGGAAGGGCGTTGTAGCTGATATAGGCCACGCCGTTTGGCGACAGGGTGGAGGCGCAGATGGCGAGAATCGCTTCCCGCGCCGCCGGGGGCACCCAGGAGTACACGCCGTGCACGATGATGTAGTCGAATTCCCGTCCCGCCGCGTCCCAGTCGCTCACGTCGGCGTGCGTGAACTCAATGTTGGCGAGCCCCAGGCCGCTACTGAATGCGCGCGCTGCGTTGATCGCCGTGTGCGCCAGGTCGATTCCCGTGAACCTGCTGCCGGGTTCGCAGAAGGCTAGGGGAATCAGATTCGATCCGTCCCCGCAGCCGATCTCCAGCACCCGGCACCGGTCCGTAGGCGGAGAATCCATGCCATGCAGCCTTGCCAACGTGGCAAGCCGGTCCGGCTGCGTCTGCGGCTTCGGCGTCGAAGCGTATGTGACTTCGTCGTAGCTGGTGGTCAAGTTGCCGTGTCCGGACCGTGGACTAGAACGTCGCGCTTACCTCCGCCGATCCTCCCAGAGAGTTTGTCAGAAACACACTGACCGAGGCAACCGCGTCGGAATCGTTCTGCACGGTGAACGGAATCCGCAGGCTGAACTGGCTCCCGTAAGCCGCCGAGGCCGCCGACTGGTACCAGGCGCTGAAGGCGCTGGAGAGCGGAATATTGAACAGCGTAGCCGATAGCTTCTTGTCCGGCTTTGCCTTCAGACTCACCACCGCCGTGGTGACTTCGCGCGGCGTCGAGTAACCTATGACCACCAGATCGAACCCGGCGCTGGTCCGTGCCGCGCTGACCGAAGTGATCACGGGAGCCAACTTGGCGATCCTTATGATCTTTGTCGGGGCGGGCGTCGGCGTGATGTCGATGGTGCCTACGAACATTCGGGTGGTCAGCGTAATGGTCCCGGCTACCGTCCCGGTCTGTACACCGATGGAGGAACTGCTGAAGACCGCCGGCGTAGTGCCAGCGGCGATCCGGAAGCCGGCGGTGCGTCCGCCTGTGGTGAACTGCACGGCGGGATCGTCCGCGCCGCTATCCGGCTCGAAAGTCAGGGAAACCTGCCCCGTGATCTCCTGGAAATATCCTTGACTCAGCCTGACATCCAGGGCGGGCTGTGTGGCAGGGAGCCCCGAATCCGGTTTCACGTCAAGCGATAACGGGGGAGCCGGTGGCAATGCGATCGTCAGGCGATACTGAGACCTCGCGGTCTGCATGTTGTCGCTCACCGCGATCGTGAGGTCGAAGGTTCCAGCCGCCGTCGGTGTACCGGAGATGGTTCCGCTGGATGCGTCCAGGGTGAGGCCCGAGGGCAACGTGCCGCTGCTCAACGACCATGTGTAAGGAGGAATCCCGCCGGTTGCAGCAAGCTGCGTTGAATAGGGCGTGGTCACGACGCCGCCCGGCAGCGGAGAACCGGTGGTGATGGCCAGCGTGGCCGCGACGGTCAGCGTAAAGTTCGCCGTGACTTTATGGTTGCCCCAATCGGTGACCGCTATCGCGAAATTGTACGTGCCGCTGCTCGTCGGGGTGCCTTCCAGCAAGCCCGAGGGCGCATCCAGTTGCAAGCCTGGCGGCAGCGTTCCACTCGCGACTGCCCACGTATAAGGAGACGTGCCTCCCACGGCCGTGAACCGCGTGGAATAGGCGTTGCCGACGATGCCGTTAGGCAACGGTGACACCGTCGTAATCTGAAGGGCCGCCACGATGACGATGTCCAGGGTCCGTGTCGCGCTCGAAAGCTGGGCATCCCGGACCTGCACCGTGAACGTGAACGCTCCGGCCGCCGCAGGCGTGCCGCTGAGGGTTCCTCCCGAACTTAGACTCAATCCTCCAGGCAACGCTCCGTTGGTCACGCTCCAGGTATACGGGGGCGCACCTCCGGTAGCAGTCAGAATCGTCGAATAGTTCTCCCCAACCATGCCGTTAGGGATGGCGGTGGTGGTGATCGAAAGCGACGATCCGACCACCATCCTGAAGGTGGCCGTGTCCCGGGTGCCCATGTAGTCCGTCACCGCAATCACGAAACTGTAAGTGCCTGCACTCGTGGGGGTGCCCCCGATCACACCCGTCGACCCATCCAGGCTCAGGCCCGGCGGCAAGCCTCCCTGCGGTGCTGACCACGAATAAGGTTGCAAACCTCCCGTCGCTGTCAGCTTCACCGAGTACGTGCTACCCATGGTGCCTGCTGGCAAAGGCGAAGTGGAAGTGATCCTGACCGCAGTCACAATGGTGATGGCAAAAAGGCGGGTTGCCGTCTGCTCCCCAGCGTCACTCACCAGCACGGTGAAATTGAAGGTCCCCGCCGCTGTAGGCGTTCCGCCGATCACTCCGGCAGAACTGAGAGTCAAACCTCCAGGCAGGGAGCCCTGCACGCTCGTCCAGGTGTAAGGCGGATATCCGCCCGTGGCGGCCAGGCTCGTCGAATAGGCGTTGCCCACCACGCCGTCCGGTAGCGAGGCCGTCGTGATCGATAGCGGTGGAGGGGGCGTAATCGTCAACGTGTAGCTTCGAGTTGCGTAAACGGTCGGTACGCCTGCTGCCGAGCTGGCTACTTCCACGATCACTGGATAAGAGCCGCTAACCGTCGGCACACCCGAGATGATACCGGCCGAAGACAGCACAAGGCCATCGGGCAGGACGCTGTCGGCCAAGCTCCAGGTGTAAGTGCCGGCGCCATAGCCACCGGTGGCCGCAAGTGCTTGATAATAGGACACGCCGACTGTGCCATTGACCAAAGAGGGCGTGGTGATGGTGAGCGGCGGCACTTGGGCGAAGAGCGTCCCTGTGGATAGCGCGGCCAACACCAACAGAACAAACCAGATGCGCGGCTTCATCGGGCGCCTCCTTCTTCGGCTGGGGCAGTTTCAGGTTGGGTACGCTCCGGCGGAACCACCACCAGGCGCGGCTCAAGCCCACTCGCATCCAAAAGCAGCAGTGGTTCCGGGGAAGGCTCGGTGAGGCGGTAAACCCCTCCACCCGCGAGCAGATCGAGCCCCGTCAACGTGCAACCGCACGGGATCGACAATGGACTCGTGCCGTCCCGGTAGAGAACGGTGATCACGCCCGTCCCGGCATTGGCCACCAGTACGCGCTTGTCGTCCGGCGCCTTGACCGACAACGGATTCGCGACGCCTTCGCGCGCCGAACCGAGCAGAACGGTCTGGGCCGCGCCCCCGACGCCGGCCAGCATGTAAATGCTGTTGGCGCTTGCATCGGCTACCAGCGCGTCCAGGCTATCGCCAACGAACTCCAGCGCCGTGACCGCTCCGAAGACGGTCAACCGGCGCGCGGACGCGCCGCTTGGCGGCGTCTCAGGTCCGCCTTCACTCTCGTCGACCGATGCCGGGGACAGACGGGTCCTCGTCGCCGCTGGCGCGGCCGTCAGGAAGTAGACAGCCGTTGCCTCGCCTTCCTGGACGGCTGCGAGCAACGACGATCCGTCCTCGCTCACGGCGAGCAGCTTCGCAGCGGCTGGAAGCGACGAAGTATCGACTTCAATCGCCTGCGCCGTTTGATCCCGCAAGCCGCTAAGCACTACCAAGCGGCCCGATGCTTGGTAATACATGACCGCGCTCCGTCCGCGCGGGCTGAAGGTAACGACGTCCGGTGCGGAACCGGCCGCCTCCACCGGGAGCCACTCCGGTGCGCCGCCGGTCGCGCGCACTCTGGCCAGCCGGAAATCCTCGCTGGCCACCACCAGGGCAAAATCTCCACCCGGTGCTACCGCAGTCCGAGTTGTCGCGAAATCCACCGCCAAGGGCGCGCCCCACATGGCAGCCCCGGGGATCCCGAGGATGGGCCGGATGGTCCCCGCGGTCCGGCCTGCGACAAGGCCCAGCGACGGACCGCTCACCGCGTAGTCGGGCGCCTGCGCCGCCCAGATGCACGGAAGCAGGAGAACGCCAAAAGTGACCCCTAACCTTGCAAGCCTCTGCATGGCTGATCCCTCCTATTCCTGTCTCTTATTTCGGGGCGCCCACGCTCGGGGTGCCTGGTGTGACTACTGCTGTCGGAGTGCTTTCACGTGTCAGCGCTACCGCCGTGCCCGCGGCCGCTCCGGCCGCTCCGATCAGAATCAGCGCGATCACTTTGCCGGAGATTCCACCGGCCGCCGCCGCGGCGGCGGCCACGTTGCTCTGAGTGACGATGGTGCTGTTGGTCAGCCCCTGGTATTTGGCGTTGACGCGAATCTCCATCTTGCCGGGTACTTTGTTCACGCGGATGCCGCGTGCCACGGCCTTTCCCTGCGCGTCGGTCATGGTAGTAAAACTCCGGCTGCCATCAAGGAAGACGCCGCTCGGACCGTTGTTGGGCAGAAGGAAAGTCACAGCGACTCCGGATAGAGGCTTGTGATTCTCGTCCTCCACCTGCACGATGGTCTCCCGGGCGACTCTTTGGCGCAAGTTGTTTATGGCGCCCTCGCCCTCCAGAATCACAATATTGAGTTTGGCCGGCGCCGGTGGTTGCGCCGGAAGGCGCGCGGGTAGCCCCTCGGTCATCATCAGAATTGCGATTAACCAGGAAAGCCCGCGGGCGCCACTTGAAATCCTCGGTTGGATTCGCATGTCGTCCCCCTACCTGGAGATCATAACTTATTCTCCGCGTTGGTTACATCCTATTTTCGGATTAGTTTACTCTCTGGCCGGCGGGGGCCATATAATAAATGCGTGGCAGCAAACCG
>ENA-UOYA01002130-UOYA01002130.1-activated-sludge-metagenome-genome-assembly--contig:-NODE-2130-length-19706-cov-4.795837_pt1 | contig 19706 bp, 17 predicted proteins | sample MGYA00238163_ERZ764804 | MGnify/ENA primary metagenome ERZ764804 (study PRJEB28919, sample SAMN05720223) | activated sludge metagenome | isolation source: Anaerobic digester | place: Hong Kong... | reverse complement strand
GTAATGTAAAACTTACCTTGCCTTATCGGTTCCTTCAAAAGTCTCATAGAGCGCGACAATATCGTCCTTCATCGACAGAAAAACCCTGCCGAGCATAGGGTCGAAATGAGTGCCGATATCCTTCTTAATTATCTCGAAGCACTGATCATAAGGCATCTGCTCCTTGTAAGATCTCTTGCTCGCGAGAGCATCGAAAACGTCAACAATCGCCATAATTCTCGCCTCAAGCGGTATCTTCTCACCCCTTAGGTGATCCGGATATCCGGTTCCGTTGTACTTCTCATGGTGATAATGCGCGACATTGGCCGCAACCTTGATAAATTCCTTATCATCTACATCCTTAAGAACCTTATGAACTATGTCTGAACCCACTGTAGCATGAATCTTCATCTTCTCATACTCTTCATCGGTAAGTCCCGTCGTCTTGCGCAAAATAGCGTCATCTACCGCAATCTTGCCAAGATCATGAAGCACCGCCGCCTGCTTTACCGCGTACCAGTAAGATTCTGACATATTGAATTCCGGCAGAGTCTTAAGATGATCGACAAAAAGGGAGGCACACGCCGATGTTCTGTTGATGTGACCGCCTGTTGAGTTGTCACGGGATTCAATCATAGAGGCCATACCCAGAATTGTCGATTCCTGAAGGTTCTTAACCTTCGCGGTCTGCCTTGACACCTCACGCTGCGATCTGGAATCGCTGAATTTGAGCTGTTCAATCATGTCGTGCTGCTGAGTGATATCTTCCATTTCTATCAGATATCCCATAACCCTGCGGTTTATTCCGAAATGAATATAGCTGAGCTCACACTCAAGGAACCGTCTCTTCTCCGGATCCCTGTCGTTTATGATAATACTCTTCGTAGACCTCTGCAGAACATCTTCAGGTTTGGAGTTCTCCTTTATCCAGTTGATAAGGTTCTTCACCGCATAATTGTCAATCTTGAGCGGAAAATCTATTCTGGCATCCTTTAGCTCAGGAAAATACTTCACTGCGGCGGCATTGCTTCCGGCATAATTGAGCTTACCGTCGAAAACGATATAGGCGTAGTTGCTGAGTTCATCTATCTTCTCCTGAACACTCAGGTTTACATCATAAAGCATCGACCTTGTAGTGATATATATCAGAACCAGAGAACATCCTATGTAAAAGAACGGAACAATATCATAATCAAGATTCGTTATCTTCTCTATTATGTAGGCGATAACACCGAATAACAGAGTTGACGCATAAAGAAGCATGGTCTTGAACGAAGCAGTCTTGCGGCCTATATATGTTAAAACCGTAAAGAACACCGACAACACCATCTCAACACCGAGAACCACAAGCCTTATGTAGTACAGGAATCCTCCCGTCTTTTTGAGTCTTGCAAAGTCTCCGTCGTAGACAAAGCGGATTGACTTATAGTAAAGCGGCACCTTTCCCGCGAACATCACGGCGAAGAACAGAATAACATTGATTACAAGTATAAAATAAACAAACCATTTCGGCAGTTTGGACTTGGAAAAATCAGCAAGAATAAACATCACTATCATCGGCAGGAAAATACCGCCTATGTAGGCCAGGGTATTCGCAAGAAGTGCTTCATTAAGTCCGGTCGACATCGAGAGTTCAAAATATCCTATATTGCTGAACAGAAGAGTGACGGAAAGCACAATCTGCATAAGGTTATTACCGCGCTTGGAAAAATAAATCAGTACAAAAGTACTGAGAATACTAAGAATAACTATTACACCCAATAAAACCTTGTAAACCATAATTTAATTGTAACTCAAATCTGCGAAAAACAAACAACAAAATTTTTGTGATAATATTATCGAGAAGAGAAAAAATACTGACTGATTTTCGAACACTGAATTAAGACTTAAGGAGCATTTTTTATGACAAGAGATAGCGTGCTGGCAATACTGATTTCAGCTGATAATTACGTCTCGGGAGAGAAAATCAGTCAAAAGCTCGGAGTGTCCCGTGCGGCCGTCAACGCGGCGGTAAAACAGCTCAGAGAATCCGGATATGACGTAGTGTCTGTGACCAATAAAGGCTATCTGCTTAAGAATCACCCGGATATTCTGTCGCGCGGTGAGCTGCTCGGCATATTAGGCGACAGCAGAATGGAAAAAGTGACTGTCTTCAGTTCAGTTGAGTCGACAAACACCACTCTGAAAAATATGGCAAGAGACGGAGCCTGTGAAGGTACTGTCGTAATTTCGGATGAACAGACCGGAGGCAAAGGCAGACTGGGAAAGAAATTTCTCTCGCCGTCCGGCTGCGGAATTTATCTGTCTTATCTGATGCGCCCGACTTCCGGACTTGATACGATAAGCGAGATTACCGCCTGGACAGCGGTTGCCGTCTGTGATGCAATAAGTGATGCTTACGGCTTTGAATGCAATATCAAGTGGGTAAACGACCTTCTCATGAACCGCATGAAGATCGCCGGAATCTTGACAGAGCTGTCAGTCGAAGGCGAATCGGGACACATAGAGAGCGTCGTAATAGGTATCGGCATCAATGTAAATGAAAAGGACGGGGATTTTCCGCCCGAGCTGTCAGAAATAGCGTCATCCATTGCTCTGCAAAGCGGCGTCGCATGTCTTCCGCGCGCCCGCCTTGCCGCATCACTTATTAAGCAGCTTGATACACTTGTTGAATCCTGGCCATCCTGCAGACAGGTATATCTTGAGAAATACCGCCGCTGCAATATCACCGTCGGCAACAGAATTGCCGTTCACAGAACCTCAGAATCAGTCCCGAGAACAGGAACAGCAGTCGCTCTGGCAGATGATTTCTCGCTGGAGGTTGTATTTGATGACACGAAGACACATGAGTTTGTCAAGAGCGGAGACGTCAGCGTGCGCGGGCTGTACGGATATACCTGAACGGCACATACCTAACACACGGAAGAAGCGCCGACATAAATCTCATACAGTTATCAGAGCCTTGATTCTGTCGAACTTGGCATCTCCTATACCGGTGACGTTCCTGATATCATCTATGGTAACAAAAGGAGTCTTCTCGCGATACTGAATTATCGCGGAGGAGATGACATCACCTATTCCCGGCGGCATCATGAGCTCTTCCCTGCTCGCGGTGTTGATATTTACAGTCTCGGTATGTCCCGATAAAGCTGCCTGTCCGCCGGAACCGTCTTCTCCGGAACTTTGAGAATCGCCCCACACGCATACGCTGTCGTCTTCCCTTATCACATCGTCCTGCAAGTCCCCGAGATTGCCGGTATCTTCGAGATTCTCTTCGGAAGGTATGTATACCGACATATTTGAGTAAATCTCATACACAAGATTAATTCTCGTAAGCTCGGCTCCGGGAGTAAATCCGCCTGCGAGTTCAGCAACATCATTAAGGATTGTACCGGCACTGACCTCGTAAACCCCCGGATTGTTAACCTCGCCGCATATATATACGCTTATCATATGTTCGGTGTTGTTATCTGTAACAGCCGAATCTTCTGCTGTCGCCGCACTTCCGCCAGGCAGTGCACTGCCTGACATCCCGGTGCAATCATATCCGGACTCAATGGCGGAACATGATTCTGAAGTGAATACCCCGGTTCCTTCTCCTCTGACAGAAGATATGAAGCCGCTTGAACTGCCGTTCATAAACAGCTTGTATGCAAGACTCAGTGCCGCCAGCACAACAAACGCCAACGGGTAAAGGAACGGCTTAAGTTTTTCTTTTCTATCAGACATAGCTCAATGTTATCATGCATATATCCTGCCCGGGCCCGACAAAAACATACAAAAACCGACAGAGACATTATCGTCCCCGCCGGTCCTAAAACACTTCTCAAAAGCTGTTATCCGGTCTGCTTAAGCTTCTTTACCCTTTGCATTCCAAAGCTTCTCCAGAGAATAATTGGCGCGTTCCTCAGGATGGAACACATGAACCACAACATCCTTGTAGTCCAGCAGTATCCAGCGGTCGCCGGATCTCCCCTCAACATGGTCCGCATAAAGATTAAGATCCTTCTTGAGAATGAACTCTACTTCGTCTGCGAGAGCCTTGATCTGTGTGGTTGAATTGCCGCTCGCGATTACGAAATAATCAGCAAGGGTTGTCTTGCCGGTAACGTCAACAATCTCAATATCTATGCCCTTCTTGGATTCAAGAATCTCAACAATCTTCTCGGCCAAATCTTTACTTTCCATACAGTTCTCCTTTAAGTTTTCAAAGATTATAACATTAAAGTCCCAGATCGCGCATCATATCACCGGTAAGCGGGTGAAGCTCCCTGCCCTGCTTTCTGAATTTCGCAACAACACAGGCCGACGTCATCCTCATCGCTTCGTCAAGATCGGTCTCCGCCGCCTTGCGGATATCGCTCAGATCTGTATATGTGCGTGAAGGTTCAATCTTGTCAGCAAGATAAACAATCTTCTCAAGCAGTGTCATATTGCCTCTTCCCGTCGTGTGATAGCAGATGGCATCCAGAATTCCGCAGTCTGACACACCGTAATGGTCACGAGCGTAAGTCGCTCCGCCCGGCGAATGAAGCAGTTTCTTATCGGCGAAAAGGTCTCCGCTGTAGCTCTCCGCCAGCCTGCGCTGTTCCTCGATATCCTTCTCCTTCACACAGTCATGAAGCTGCCCGGCAATAAGCGCCTTGTCAGCACCCGCGCCGTAAACACCTGCGAGATGAGCAGACAGAATACCGACGTTAAGAGTATGAAGCAGACGCTTCTCCTTAAGCTCCGGGTAAAGCTTCACGGCATTATCGAAAAACTGTTCACGGGCAATCTCGCTGCAGTTTGCGAGCTTTGTATTGTCCGTATAAAGAGAATGAATGTCAATAAACTCCCTGACAGCATCAGGGCAGCAGGCAAAATCACCTGTGCTGTTGATCGCAGAAGACGAACAGTTGACGCCGTCAAGTCTGAAGAACTCGACTTCTCCGCCAAAGTTGCCTGTGACAGAATCAGAAGCCCGGACGATATCCGTGTCATCACCGGGGCGGACAGCAGCAAGAAGAGTAACATATTTCAGTATTGTCTCAGGTCTGTACCAGTGCTCAAATGTCGCTAAAGTATCTGAACCCATAATCCAGTAATAACTGTGTTTTTCCGAAGCGGCTTTGCAGCTCACACCGTTATTCTGAAGAAACCGCGAGATATATACGGGATCCGTAAGCATTGACAGCATCACTGCCGTATAACTCACGCCTTCGATACCGAACTCTACGTCGCTCACATAGAAGCCTTCAAGCCCGGACTTCTCTGCCGCATGTAAAGTCATGTAGTAGCGGTAAGGTGCCGCAAGTACCGCTGTATAGCGTTTGAACGAATTGCGGACTGACGGAACCGCTATCACGCAATCTACATATCCGCTTGCGAGAGCGCTTCTGACCATAGCCTGATGACCATTGTGGAAAGGGTCGAATGACCCCCCGTAAATTCCGATTCTCATGACTTAAGCTTTGCTTCCCAGGGTTCTGCCGATATCATGACGATAGTGCATATCCTTGAAGGATATTTTCGATACTCCCTCATATGCGCCGTCAATAGCCTCGTCAGGAGTGCTGCCCTCGCCATAGACGCATAGAACGCGGCCTCCCGAAGTCACAAGCGTGCCGTCAGGCATAAGCTTTGTGCCGGCCTGGAAAACGAGTTTGCCGCAGGTGCTGATGCCTGTTATCTCGTAACCTTTTGCATAGCTCTCGGGATATCCGCCCGATGCCATGACAACAACGCAGGAACAGCATGGTTTCCATCTGATATCGAGCTTATCTATTCCGCCGTCGATGCAGCAGTCTATTATGTCCATAAAATCAGTCTCAAGTCTGGGAAGTATCGCCTGTGTCTCGGGATCTCCGAATCTGCAGTTATACTCGACAACCTTAGGTCCTTCTTCGGTAAGCATAAGGCCGAAATAAATGACGCCCTTGAACGGTCTGCCTTCCTTCTTGAGTGCCTCAATGGTCGGTACGATAATCTCGTCATTGATTCTTCTGTTGTCCTCGCAGGACAGCTCTGCTCCCGGTGTAACCGCGCCCATTCCGCCTGTATTGAGGCCTTCGTCATGATCAAGAGCACGCTTATGGTCTCTTGAAGATATCATGGCAACAGCCTTGTTACCGTCGGCGAATGCCAGTACCGTAAGCTCCGGACCTGTCATGCACTCCTCAATTACGACAGTATTGCCTGCCGAGCCGAACTTCTTATCAGCCATCATAGAATTGACCGCAGCTTTGGCCTCTTCAATTGTCTGCGCGATAATAACGCCCTTTCCGAGTGCGAGTCCGTCGCATTTAATGACAATCGGCGCCTTCTGCGTATCGAGATACTTCAGTGCCGCCGCCTCATCATCGAAAAGCTCGTATTTTGCAGTAGGAATGTTGTACTTTCTCATCAGATTCTTTGAAAATGCCTTTGAGGCTTCAATGACAGCCGCCGCGGCGGACGGTCCGAATGCCCTTATACCGTTTGCTTCAAGCTTATCGACAAGTCCCAAAGCAAGAGGGTCTTCCGGTGCCACAAACACCAGGTCAAACTTTCCGTTTACGGCGTACTGCGTAAGTTTATCAACCTCATTGGCCTTTATATCCACGCATGTGGCAATTGACGCTATGCCGCCGTTGCCGGGAGCACAGAAAATTTCAGTTACTCTGCGGCTCTGCGCAAGCTTGTAACAAATGGCGTGTTCTCTTCCGCCGCTGCCGACTACCAATACCTTCATATCAATGTCCTCCTGTGGGGGTTATATTTAATCCTGCCAATAGATAATATCACAGATTCTTCCCGTCACTTATAATATCTTCCATTCCGTATTTGAGAACATGCAATCCCATAGCCTCATAGAAGGATTTGGCGGAATCGTTGTTCTCCCAGACATTGAGCGTGATGTTATAAACGTTGTGACGTTTGGCGTAATCCCTGACAAAAGAATATATCTCGCGTCCGACACCTTTGCCTCTTGCACCTTCGTCAACACATATGTCGTCAAGATACAATGTGCGTACAGGTGCCTGAGAGTGTCCGCTCTTTGCCTCATAGACTGAGAAACAGTAACCGAGAAGATCGTCCGCGTTCTCATCCGCGAAGCACACGAAAACAGGCGTCAGATCCGAGCGAATAATTCCGCTCAGCTCGTTATCCGTATATTTCTTCTCTCCCTTGATAAACAGATCCGGTCTTATCGAGGCATGAATGTCGTTGACCTGATGAAGCAGTTCGTCAATCTTCGGAATATCCTTAAGTACAGCGCGTCTGATAAACATAGATATTCACCCGTTTCATCAGGCCAGATAGTGAAGCCACTTTGCGCCGTTTACCTTGGATACAAGCGCGCCTATATCCCTATGCGCTATTGATTCTACAAGAATCGCATCAACGCCTAAAGTCCTGAACTTATAACCCTTGAAGGCAGCCGAAAGCTCGGTAAGATTGCCATCCGCGCGGACAACAATCGAAGCCTCGACGTCATCATAGCAGGCTATCTCTGTGCCTTCGTCTTTCCAGAGACGCGGCTCCGAAGGAACTCCTCCGGTTACGGCAACTTCTGCTATGTCACCGCATACAGCAGACGCCGTAGGGAGCATCCCCGCACCCTGACCGTAGAACAGTGATTCACCGAGAGCGTTGCCTTCGACACTTATGGCGTTAAATACACCTCCGACACTGCTCAGAAGATTTGACGATGAAACATAGTGAGGTGCCACATATACTGAAGGCAGCCCGCCCCTGTTCTCGTAATACGCTATAAGCTTGAGTTCACAGCCGATTTTACGCTCGAACTTAATGTCGTCCAGTGTCAGAGAAGATATTCCCTCGGTCCTGATTCTGTCAGGCGCGATATAGTTACCGTCAAGAGCAATTGTTGAAAGGATTGAAAGCTTGCGCTGCGCGTCGATTCCGTCGACGTCGGCAGACGGGTTGGCCTCGGCAAAGCCGTTATCCTGTGCCTGCTTCAGCGCATCCCCGTAGGAGATTCCCTCTTCTTTCATTTTCGAGAGTATATAATTGGTCGTACCATTGACGATACCGGCGATTCTGATGATTTTGTTGGCTGCAAGGCACTTGTAAAGAGGTCTTATAATAGGAATTCCTCCGCCTACGGCAGCTTCAAAGAGATATGAGCAGTTATGTTCCTCAGCAAGCTTAAGAAGCTCTACGCCGTGTGTGGAGACAAGCTCCTTGTTGGATGTCACCACGCTTATGCCTGCCATCAATGCCCTCCTGGTATACTCGTAAGCGATTCTCGCGCCTCCTATAGTCTCGACCGCGACATTCAGTTCACTGTCACCGAAAACCTCATCGGCATTGTGTGTAACCAGAGAAGCATACGGGCTGTCAGGGAAATCCCTCAGATCAAGAATATGTTTAAGAACAATATCCTTTCCTGTCTTTCTTGCAATTGAATCCCTGTTCATGGAGAGCACTTCGGCAACGCCCGAACCCACAGTACCAAAGCCTAAAACAGCTACATTAAATGACATAATCGCTCCTCCTTTACTCGCGGCTTAGTATTGTGCACTTGCGCACGCCTGCGAGCTTGCCGATATCATTCATGACATCATCGACCGAACCGAACATTGAGACGGTCTCGATTGATATCGATATATCGGCCAGACCATTAATCGGTATGTTCTGATTAATCGTAAGTATGTTTGCACGGGAACGCGCGACTATCTGAATAATCGAAGACAGTATTCCCTGGAAATTCTCGACCGAGATAAGAAGTGTGACTTTCTTGCCCGAAGTAGCCTCATAGAACGGCAGCACTGAGTCTTTGTACTTATAATAAGCGCTTCGGGACAGTCCCGTCTTGCGAACCGCTTCATTAACCGACACCGATTCACCGGTATTAAGACGCTGCTTGACCTCCATCACTTTTATGAAGACTTCCGGCAGCACCTTTCTGTCTACGAGATAGTATTCAGGAGTGCCTTGTGCCATTTGCTTAAGCCTCTCTACATCAAGAATTTGCACAAGCCGTAAGATGTCACGATATGTACATCATAGGCGGACAATTGTACATGCCGGAAAATATTAACATTATTCAGACAGTTTTTCAACCATAGCGCGAAGAGCTTTGCCTCGGTGACTGATAGCGTGTTTCTGTTCCGGCGGCATCTGCGCTGTTGTCATCTTAAACTCAGGGACATAGAATATCGGATCGTATCCGAATCCGTTCTCCCCTGCAGGAGTCTCGCAGAGCACACCGTTTACTTCGCCTCTTACCGTAAAAAAGGTGCCGTCCGGTCTCACCACAGCGATGGCACAAACAAAATGCGCGGTTCTTTCATCCTGCGGAACGCCCTTAAGCATCTCGAAAATCGCCGCGAATTTCTCCTCATAAGTCGAGTCTTCCCCGCAAAACCTTGCGGAAAATATTCCCGGTGCGCCGTTTAACGCATCTATGCAGAGTCCGGAATCATCCGCCATTACGTATTCTTTTGACAGGCTGTGTACAGCGCGCGCCTTGATAAGCGCATTCTCCTCAAAAGTTTTTCCGTCCTCGACAATAACCGGATTATAACCGGCATTCTTCATTGATACGGCTTCAAAGCCCGTACCCTGCAATATCTCATCAATCTCTCTTACTTTGTCTTCATTTCCCGTTGCAATTATAAGTCTCACGGCAGTACTCTCCTTTTCTACATTATTCTCCAGGCCTTAGGATAAAGATTCTTTATTGTCTGCCCGCTAATTTTTCCGAATCCCAAAGGATAGTCCTTCACTCCGATTACGACGCTGCCGTTCTTCTTTGCTCTGCAATCTTCCGCCGTTATTGTCTCGCCCTTTAGATATCTTATTACTCTGTCATCGCCATAATCGAGCGCGATATATGAACCTTCCCTGATCATCCGGCGACTGAGCCACAGTGCAAGACTGTTTGACGGCGAGAAAACAGTCTTGTTGGATACGGCCTTGAAATCTCCTATGTAAAGACCTGTCTTGACCGTCTTCAAGTGCTCGAAAAGCTTCTCGTCAAACTCAATCAGAAACAGACCGCTTCCGTGACATGTAAACGGCACGTCCGGCAGACTGCGGATTCCGTCTTCTGAAAGGATATCAGACAGAAGAAACTCACGCGCCAAATCCGCGCCACGCCTCGCAGAAGCCGGCACCTTGTAAGACGGGACAAATGACAGTTTCGTAATCCGGCGTTCCCCTGATTTTCGCAGATGAACGCAAAAATGCCCGTCGCCTCCGCTGATATGCGGCCATATTCTCATGGAGCCCGGCAGCAAAGAACCCTCGGCATTATGAGTGACACCTTTGATTTCCGGGTGACAGATTACCTCATAACCGGGGTGAGATGCCATAAAAGCCGCTATCTGCCCCTCATCTTCATCCTCGCAGAAAGTGCAGGTAGAGTATACAATCTCTCCGCCGTCCTTAAGACAGATGTCCGCGGCATCAAGGATTGACTTCTGAACGGGAGCTATCTGCGCCGGACCGTATTCTTCGTAACTCCTGCATGCCCTTGGATCACGCCGGAACATACCCTCGCCGGAACAGGGCGCGTCAATCAGAATCTTGTCAAAAAATCCGGGCAGTTCCCTCGCGATATTATCCGGATTCTCGTTGAGTATTACCACATTCGGTATCCCGGAACGTTCAATATTACGGAGCAGCGCCTTTGAACGTTCAAAACTTATCTCATTTGCCACGAGAAGACCGCTTCCGTGCAGATCTTCACCCATGCGGCATGCCTTTCCGCCCGGTGCCGCACACATATCAAGTACCGTCTCTCCCGGTTTGACTGCAATAACCTCGGCAGGCAGCATGGCGGACGGTTCCTGCGGATAATATACACCTGCATGGTAATAGGGATTGCGGTTTGACATATCCGGCGATATATAATAACCGCATGAACACCACGGCACAGGCGACAGCTGTTCAGACAGGTCTTTGAGAAGAGAAGGTCTTACATCGGGAGCCGTCTTCGAACACGAGAAACGCACACCTCTGCGGCCTTCCAGGTCAAAGCTCTCATAGAAGCCTTCGCGGGCAATCTCAGGGTGCCTCGCGAAAAGTCCTTCCATCTCGGTTGCAAATTTCTCCGGCAGTTTCATAATTCAAGGAACTTACAGCACTCGTAAGCTATTTTTTTGATTGTATCCGCATCGAAGGGAGACCTGATTCCTGCCGAAGCAATCAGGTTCAGAAAAGTGTCGTTGCCGCCGGCGATACAGAGCGTGTTGTATTTGGCGAGCGCAGAAGCCATATCAAGCCTGGATTCGTCCCAGAGCTCGAGCGCGCATATCTGCGACAGGCAGTAGTCTATGTAATAGAAAGGCGTTGTAAAAATATGGTCTTTCTTCATCCATGCGCCGCCCATGGCGTGAAATGGTTCATCTTCGTAGATTATGAACGGCTGGTACTTTTCTTCAAGTGACTTCCAGACGCCGTGACGTTCATCAGGCGTCAGCTCCGGATTATCATAGACAACATGCTGAAATTCATCGACCATGCACCCGTACGGCAGGAAAAGCATACCATCCGTCATATGAAGCTCACAGTAGCTCGATGCCTTGTCACCGTAGAAAATATTCATATACGGATATGACATATATTCCATAGCTGTTGAGTGAATCTCGCACGTCTCAAGCGTAGGCGACAGACATTCAGAGAAGGGTGACGACTCTGCGCTCTGTATCGCCGCGTAAGCGTGCCCGCCCTCATGTACAACAGTGGCAACATCATCGAAGGTTCCGTTTCCGTTCATAAAGATAAAAGGTATTCCGTAATCTTCAAGGTACATGCAGTACCCGCCGGTAGCTTTGTTCTGACGTGACAGCAGGTCCGTATAGCCGTTGCCTGACAGCACATCAAAGAAACTCGGGGCTTTTCCGAACATCCTGCGGAAATACTCACCGGCCGCCTCTTCGTAGGTTTCCTTACTGACGGTAGGAGTCGGGTTGCCGTTTCTGAAAAGACACGGCAGATCATAGAACATCAGCTCGTCAACGCCGAGACGTTCTTTCTGAAGTTTTCTTATCTGAGATGTAATCGGAACTATATATTTCAGTACATAGCCTCTGAAACGCTCCACATCCTGTCTCGAGTAATCAAACCTCTCCATGCGCTTGTAACCGAGCTCGGTAAAGCTCTCAAAGCCGAGTTTCCTTGCCGCGCGGGTTCTGACTTTTACCATATCGTCATATATTCTGTCAAAGGTTTCCTTACGGCTCATATAATAATCATCCAGAGCTTTATGTGCCGTTTTTCTTACATTCCGGTCAGTAGACTGCAGATATGGCGCAAGAAGGCTTAAGTTAAGCTTCCTGCCGTCAAATTCTATCTCTGCTTCGGACTGAAGCTGTGAGTACTCGCTCTCAAGTGCTGATTCCTCCGCAAGCTCATCGAGAATTTCTTTCGAAATCGTCTCTTTCTGGTTGGCCGCTTTGCGAAAAATCATTTCCCCGTATTTTGCCTTGAATTCATCTGCACACGGACAGTCCAGCAAAGTAGACAGCACTGCCGACGCGAGTTCTGAAATCTTCGCCATGTTCTCATCGTAGAAATCGTTCTCCTGCGAGAAAAATTCATCCGAAGTGTCAAGGTCGTGCATAACCGTACAAAGAGCGTACGCGGTATCAAAGCTGCTCTGCGCGTCTTCAAACTCTGTCATGGCGTCCATAGCCTGTTCAACTGTCTTCGCCGTCATGAGCCTGAATCTGACGTCCCTTACAAGCTCGCTGAATGCACCAATGTCCGGCCTTTTATACTTAATGTCTTTGAAATCCGGAATGTTAATTTCTTCTTGACCCATACTCTGCAGGACTCCTTACATCTTTTCGACCACATTTATTCCGAGCAGCTCAAGTCCGCTCCTGAGAACTTCGCAGACACAGCTGCAGAGCGCAAGACGCGCCTTCTTCTGTTCCGTACTGTCTGCGCTCAATATGCTGGAATTGTTATAAAATCTGTTGTAGCTTCTGGCGATAACAGCTATCTGGCGCGACACCATAAACGGCTCGTAACTTGCCGCCGCTTTCCTGATTGAATCCTTGTAATCCGCGAGATTCCTGATTACCGCATATTCGTCGTCCCCTGTGAGAAGTCCCAGCCCGCTTCCGCTCGCAATGTCAAGACCCAATGAATCAGCTTTCCTCAGGATCGATCTTGTTCTCGCGTAAGTATAAATCAGGTAAGGCGCCGTATCACCCTCGAAATCGAGCATCTCATCCCAGTCAAAGAGAATATCCTTCTCTCTTCCTGACTTGAGATATGTGTACTTAACCGCTCCGATACCGACCTTCTCTGCAATCTCCGCTATCTCATCGGCACTCATGTCGTCTCCTCTCGCGGCGGCATTCGTCTTTATAATCTCTGCGGTCTTCTCAACCGTCTTGTTTAACAGATCGTCAAGAAGCACTATGTTCCCCTTGCGTGTTGAGAAAGCGGTGTTGTTCTTGAACTTGACCAGTCCGAACCCGACATGAACACAGTCGTCCGCACATTTGTATCCTGCCTTCCTGAGCACGGCGAAAACCTGCTTAAAGTGCAGCTGCTGCGGCAATCCTACCACGTAGATATTCTTGTCAAAATGATAGTTCTCATATCTGTACAGCACCGCCGCCAGATCTCTTGAAGCATAAATCGTCGTTCCGTCGCTCTTGAGAATGATACATGGCGGCAGCCCTTCATCGTCAAGCTTTACAACCTGTGCGCCCTCGCTCTCCTCAAGCAGTCCCTTCTCCCTGAGCATATCTACGACCGCCGGAATCCGGCTGCTGTAGAACGACTCTCCGTTATAGTTGTCGAACTTCACGCCCATCCTGTTGTATGTCTTCTCGAAAACTTCAAGACTCAGCTTCCTGAATCTCTCCCAAAGCGCCACCTCATCACTGCAGCCCTCTTCAAGTTTTCTGAAATTCTCCCTTGCGGCATCTTCAAGCGAAGGATCTTTCTCGGCTTCTTCATGAAACCTGACGTATATTCTGAGAAGCTCGTCAATAGGAGCTTTACCGAGCGCCTCCTCATCCCCCCACAGCCTGTAGGCGGTTATCAGCTTTCCGAACTGCGTTCCGTAATCCCCGAGATGATTGAATCTCACCACGTTATATCCGAGTTTGCCGTATATGGCGGAAATTGAGTTTCCTAATATAGTCGTGAAGGCGTGACCCACATGAAAAGGCTTTGCGATATTCGGAGACGAAAACTCAACTATGACATTCCGGCCTTCGCCGATGTTCTCTTCACCGTAGCGTGAACCCTTCAGAATAATCTCCGTAAGCACTTCTTCTGCCAGCACCTTGCGGTCTATGAAAAAATTGACATAGGGGCCTGCATTCTTTGCCGTAACGGCACCGTCTGTCAGTTCATGATTGTCGCAGAGTTCCTGCGCGATTGCAGCCGGAGCCTTGTGCATCGTCTTTGCAAGCACAAAGCACGGGAAAGCGTAATCTCCGAGACTCATCTGAGGCGGAATCTCAATAAGGTCACTGACCTTTGCCTGCTCAAGTCCTGTGATCTTCGCGATATTCGAAGCAATTCTCTCTTTATAATCCATAATCCAGCCTCCGGGAAGTCTAATATTCAGGCTAATATATTAACATAAACCGCTGAAATATTCCGCTTTGTACACCGTTGGAGTATAATGCCGGTATATTTTTAGATTGAGGTTTCATATGAATTACTGGTTGATTCTTGCGATTAGCGCCGTTGCCGCATTCGCTCTGACTTATCTGTTTATGCTCAAAAGACCCGCAGAAAAGATTCTTCTCGGTCACGACCGCGGACGCAAATTCGCTCAGGGAGCGGAAGTAAACATCGGCAAGCCGACCGGGGTAGGCGTATATTTCACAATATCATTTGTTCTGGTTTCAATGGCGGCGCTCGGCATCGCGATGCGCACTGCGTCTGAATCGGTTATTTTCGAGCCGGGCGTAATATTCGGCTTAGGTCTTACATTCATCGCTATGATTACAGGGCTGCTTGACGACCGTTCAGCCAAACCCTGGAACGAATATATCAAGGGCGGTCTCGATTTTCTCGTGTCGCTTCTCGGCGCGCTGAACTGCCTCGTTTTTTTCAATTCTCCTTTTGCAATAGTGACTCTCGGAATTAACGGGAAACCTGTGGTCTTGAACAGCGTCGTGTTCTTCATACTTGCAGCGGTTCTTTTCGTAGTCTCGATCAACGCGACAAACGCCACAGACGGAATCGACGGATTGTCCGGAACACTCGCCGTTCTCACGGTGATTACCCTGGCGGCAATAGCGTACATCAACGCGAATCTCACACTGTCGGGTTTTCTGATCGGTGTCATATTCATCTGCGTTATTATCGCGTATCTGATATTTAACTTTTTCCCGAGCAGTATGCTCATGGGCGACGCCGGATCGCGCGCCTGCGGTTTCTTTATAGCCTTCTATGCGATTTACCTGAGAATCCCGTTCGCATACCTGATTGTAGGACTTCCGTTCCTTATTGACGGCGGAATCTCAATTCTCAAGATTACCGTCGGCAGACTTACCCGCAAGAAAGTCATTCTTTTCAAGAACATAAGAACCCCGCTTCACGAAGAGCTTAAGAAGAACCGCGGATTCTCCGTTCCAAAGGTATGGAGAACCCTCGTCATTTCCGCGCTCGCAATCGATATCATATACATTGCCGTGACAGTTGCCGTTCACTTCATGTGATAACAAATCATTTACAAACTGTCGCACATTTCCCGTACGGTTTTGGTTATAATTCAGATGGACAGTCCGTCAGCAAAGGAGTTCATCTATGATACACAATCAGTGGTATGCCGTCCTGCCGTCAAAAGCAGTCAGGAAGAACACAATTACAGGCGTCAGAAGACTCGGACTTGATCTCGCAATTTTCAGGGACAACAGCGGAAAACTCGGATGCGTCACAGACAGATGCACTCACCGCGGCGCCGCATTAAGCAAAGGCAGGATCAGGGAAGGCTGCATCGAATGTCCTTTTCACGGACTGAGATTCAGCGTAGACGGCGTATGCCGGCTGATACCGGCAAACGGCCGGTCATCGGCTGAGTCTTTGACGCGCTATAACGTTACAAGTTATCCTGTATCTGAAGCTCACGGAATTATCTACGTGCAGTATGTAGATTCTGACAGAAGGACAGGTTCGGATGAGACGGAACCGGCGCTTCCTTTTTTCGAAGGCGATATAGACGATAAAATGGTATACAGTGAGTTCTCTGACCTCTGGAACTCCCACTATTCAAGGTGCATTGAGAACCAGCTTGACGTAGTGCATCTCCCGTTTGTACACAGGACCACCATCGGCCGGGGCAACAGGACGCTTGTAAACGGACCTAAGACCGAACTTGTCGACGGAGGAATCATAACATCGGCGAACAACGATGTAGACGTCGGGCAAAAGCCTGTCAGAGCCGCGGACTGCGTGATCAAAAGCACTTATCTCAAGTTTATGTATCCTAACATATGGATGAACCACATAAGCGACAAAATCAAGGTTGTGATTTATTTCGCACCGGTGGACGACGAGAACACAATACTCTACATCCGTTTCTACGACAATATTACAGGAGTCAGATTCATCGACCGCTTTATTGCCGCACTCGGGAAACCCGCCAACTTTATCATTGAACGCCAGGACAAAAGAGTAGTCATAACACAGAAACCAAAAGCATCTTCGTTTGTATCAAACGAGAAACTTGTCGCAGGAGACGCACCGATTATTCAATATCGCAAAATCCGCGACAGTCTCAAGAACAGTTAAAGGAAAGATATGTCAGTAATCAGTATTTTCAAAATCAAAGACCATCCGGTAAAGCGCATTCTTATGTCTGTATTCGGAGTGCTCGTGTGCGGCATAGCCGTGGGACTCTTCAGATGCGCGACTTTCGGTGTGGATCCGTTCCAGTCGTTTATGTCAGGCCTTGAGAGCCTTGTTCCGATAAGCTTCGGAACTCTCTATGTAATAGTAAATGCACTTCTGCTCATATTCAGCCTTGTATGCGACAGGCATTACATAGGAATCGCAACTTTTGTAAACCTGTTTCTCCTCGGCTATGTTGTACAGTTCTCGTATTACGTGTTGCAGCACGCTTTCCCACAGCCGTCTCTTGCCGTCAGGATTGTTTTCTTCATTATCGGCGTGGCCATCCTGTGCCTTGCCTCGGCGTTCTACATCACAGCTGATCTCGGCGTATCCACTTACGATGCGATTGCGCTGATAATCACGCAGACCTGGCAGAAAGGGCAATTCAGATTTGTAAGAATTATTACTGACGTAATCTGTGTTGCTTCCGGTGTAGTCCTCTTCCTTCTGTCAGGCGACAGACTGTCCGGTCTGTATTCGATAGTGGGAGCAGGTACAATCGTGCTTGCACTGTTTATGGGACCTCTGGTCGATTTGTTTTCGCGAAAAATAGCGAAGCCTTTCCTCTTCGGAGTTACTGCTGATTCTCGGGATTTGTGAGCAATACCTGAAGCAGCGGACTGAAAACGTGGAAGTGTGCGGACGCTCTGCCCGGAAAGTACCTGTTTAAGTTATCAAGCGTATCATAACGAGTGTTCATGAACATTCCGCCGTCGCCAAGCGTCACATCCGAGCTCTCATAATACCCCGTATATGATAAGGATTCATCGGTACCTGCCGCAAACCAGTTTGATGCCTCAAAATAGACATATGGTATTCCGGCTTCATCAAAAGCCGTGTGATCACTCCACGGTCCCGTTGAAGGTGAATTGATTCCGGGATTTAACGGAGCCGGGTTCTCGGCTGTCCACGGATTTGTATAAAGAGTATTGTCGGCGATCTCAGGTCCTTTGCCGTTTGCCGCAAAATACCCGTCAAGGTCTTCTGTCTTATATACATTTATCCCGAGTGTCTTCGCTTTTTCCACTGCCATGTCATACGCACCGAGATTAATGATAGCATCACCATCGGCATAACCGCCGTATATGTTGCAGTAGTCTCCGAAAGCTACAGCGTCAATGTTAATCATATAGGCAGTACGCGCAATATCCTGACTGCTCATATTCTCAACATAGTTTTCGGAGCCGAACAGCCCTATCTCTTCAGCGTCAAAAAAGACAATTTTAAGATCTCTCTCAGGAACGATGTCTGCCATCGACACGGCATTTCCGAGAAGCAGTGCAATTCCCGATCCGTTGTCTCCGCAGCCGTCACCGTCATAATGACTGCCTGCTATAATCTGTGTGTCGCCTTTGCTTCCTTCTATCGACAGGACAATATTTGTACCGCTGTATGATTCTCCCGAATAATCATCAGTACAGTCAAAGTTCTGAAGCTCTATCTGACTGTCTGAATAACCTGCCGACTTCAGCTCTCCTACTATCCAGTCTATCGTTTGCTGATGGCGGTTGTCTTCAGAAGGAGTCTGTCCGTCAGGAGTAATATCTCTGTTCTTGAGATTCTCACCGATATAATTGAGATATTTCATACAGCAATCCGTGCAATCGTAACTGCCGTCAGTCTGATTCATATTATCTGTTCCTCCCGTCTGCTTCATTATGCTGCAGCCTCCGAGAACAGTCACAAGCATCACACATGCTGCAAACACCGATAGTGATCTAATCTTCATACGCAAATTCTCCATCTCCACCGGCATCCCGAACCGGCACATACTGACTCAGGCAAATACAAGCTTCTCAAATTTTGGCACAGGCATAGGCCTTGCATAAAAGAAACCCTGTACATAATTACAGCCTATTTTCTTGAGAAAATTCACCTGTTCTTCAGTCTCAACGCCCTCCATAATTACCGGAGTCTCAAGTTCCAGGGCAAGTTTTACCGTCGATTCGAGAATCTTGCGGCTTCGATTTCTGTCTGACGTATCAGACAGAAATTTCATATCAATCTTAAGTACATCAACACTCACATCCTTTAGTGTGTTGAGTGAAGAATATCCGCTGCCGAAATCATCCATAAGAATTACAAATCCCCTGCTCTGAAGCTCACTTACAACACTTGCCATTATTTCAGGGTCAGTCATGTATGCGCTCTCTGTCACTTCAAGTTCAAGAAGCTTCGGCGGTATTGAATACTTCTCGACGAGATTCTGTATAATTCTGACAATATGCGGATTATACAGGTTTACGCGAGACACGTTTACGGAGACCGGCAACGGATCAATACCGCGCGCTATCCAGTCGTGAAGAAGCCTGCAGACAGTCTCCCAGACAAAGCAATCAACCTTGCATATAAAACCGTTCTGCTCAAAGACAGGTATAAACATTGCGGGCGAAAGAATTCCACGCGTCGGATGATTCCACCTTATAAGTGCTTCTGAACCCGAAGGGTAACCTCTGTTGATATCGTATTTGGGCTGAAGATAGACCTCAAACTGATTGGAATCCAGCGCATGCTGCATCTCATTAATCACCCACTGGTTCTCGAGAAGACGGCGGCTTATCTCGGGCCGGTAATATGCCAGATAATCAATAAAACTGCCTTTGCACTCCGTCGATGCCAGTTTTGCAAGCTCATACATCTTCTGAGGCTTATCCCACGGTTCCTCAACCTCATATACACCGAATGAAGGAACGAGGCGGTACTTTTTGTTGTACACCGCAAGCTCATCAAAAGCGTTATGAGCAATCATCCCTATTTCATCCTTGAGGTCAGGCATACAGATACAGAACGCATCTGCATTGATTCTGCCGTATATGCACGGTGGATAACGTTCAGATACGAGACGAAGCTGGTTGGCAATGGATCGGAGAAGCTTATCACCTTCTTCCTCACCCCAGAAAGAGTTGTATGTCTGGAAATGA